>Ga0208971_1002013_pt1 | contig 11241 bp, 10 predicted proteins | sample AOAMet1_18_M0_10_2_FD_188229 | JGI IMG/M metagenome (GOLD analysis project Ga0208971, IMG submission 188229) | Ammonia-oxidizing marine microbial communities from Monterey Bay, California, USA - CAN11_18_M0_10 (SPAdes) | ecosystem: Environmental > Aquatic > Marine > Intertidal zone | place... | reverse complement strand
GAACCAGGTCCTTACCCAGCAACGTTCGGTTTTGCTTCGCGTACCAGCCAAGTCCGCCGCCGAAGCGTTACTTAAAATGTACAAACAAGCTGGTGATCGAGATCAATTTTTAAAAGCAACTAAAAATGTCACCTGTCAACGGCTTGTCCGACGCTTATGTACGGACTGCCGTGTCGAAGTGCGTGTACAACCAAAGACCATCCAACAGCTTGGCGGCAACCCAAAGACTCAAGGCACGATTTACAACCAGTGGCGACTCCCACCCCCAGACCAAAGAGTTGACGATAAAGGCCGGCCGATAGAATATCCTCCGTGCACAACCTGTGGCGGGCTTGGATTTATCGGTCGAATCGCAGTTTTTGAAATGCTGAGCCTGAATGATCAACTTCGCACACTTATCAAGCAAAGCCCGAAAATTACTACCGTAGAAGCGGCGGCAGTCAAATTGGGGAAAACGACAATTACAAAAGAAGCCTACAAACTTGTGTTGCTCGGTGTCACGTCATTGGCTGAAGCTCAAAGGATACTCAAGCAGCAATAGGTTGCTACGCACCTCATTTATATTGTTCGTTAATCGAGCACGTCACTTTTACAAATTTCGCGTCATAATCCTGATCTCATTTATCTCTAGCTGGGCAAAATTAATTAATGTTTGATGATTTGCAACTCCCGATCGAATTTACCGCCGCCGGTGATACGCCCGAGGAACAGAAAACAAATCTAAAAATTGTCAAACCCTCACCAGGTTTTGAACCAGCTTCTGAACTGGTCGTAGAGATCATCTTAAAAGATGCGAATGTTACCGTGATGGATTTCAGCGCTCAAAAAGTGGTCACCCGATTTCAAATCGATGGAATGTGGCATGCCGGCGCTCCCATGGAACGCGAAACTGGCGACTATATTTTAGCTACATTGAAGCAACTGGCAGGTCTCGACTATCGAGAACGCAGGCAACGCCAGGAAGGCCAGTTTTCCACGCTCTGTCGAAAACAGAAGCAAAAATTCAAGGTTGTTTCACAGGGTATTCAAACTGGCGAACGCGTTGCTATTTACCTCGACTATAAACGACCGCCGCTCGATAAAGCTCTCGACCTGGGAATGCGTGAGAGAATGCTCGACCAATTGCGACCAATTCTCAACGATCAAAATACCGGGATGGTTCTAGTCAGTGGCGTACCTGGCGAGGGCTATACGACTGCTTGGCGCGGCGTTCTTGATGCCTGCGATCGTTTGACACGTGACTATTTTGTCATGGAAGAAAAGGGAAAGCTCGAACCGGAAGTCATCAACATTTATCCTGTTGAATTCGATCCCTCCCAAGGGGAAACAGCAATGACTCCGATTCCCCAGTTATTGTTAAAAGAACCCGATGTTCTTGCTTTCACTGATTTAACTGGTGGCGAACTAATCAATGATATTATTGATTTGTCGAACAATAAAAAGATTCCAATATTCACTCGCATCCCAGGAAAGCACTGTGTCGATGCGTTGCTTCGCGTCTTGTTATTGAAGCCGGATGGCAAGAAATTTGCTGAGTCTCTAACCTGCGTCCTGTCGATGCGTTTGATTCGACTGCTTTGCAATAATTGCCGGATTCCATACCAGCCACATCCCACTCTTCTTCAAAAACTGGGACTCCCCGGAGGAAGAATTGCCGAGCTATACAAACCCATGGTTTATCAGCCGGGAATGGTGGACGAAAATGACATCGAAATTGAACCATGTTCCGAGTGCGCCGGGATCGGCTATCGTGGAAGAACAGGCTTGTTTGAGATGCTAACTATCAATGACGATCTTCGCCGGGCAATTGTAAAAACACCGCAAGCCAACAAAATATCCGCACTTGCCAAACACCAAGGCCATATCTCTCTGCAAATGGAAGGCATTGTGATGGTTGCGGCCGGCCGAACCTCAGTAGAAGAGTTACAAAGAGTTTTAAAATCATAACGAAAACTCGGGGACAATCTCCCGAACAAGAAAGTTAATGATGCTGATTTTTATTGCAATCACAATGTTCATCTTAATCGTCGCAAGCACATGGTGGTTCGGCCTTTGGAGTAATCTCATTACTCTCATCAACCTTTTACTTGCAAGCATGATCGCCAGTATTTGCTTTGAGCCGGTTGCTTTGAAGTTGCTCAGCATGAACTCGTCTTACCGCTATCTCTATGACTTTATTGCGGTTTGGCTTGTGTTCTTGTTCGTTTTTGTTGTCTTGCGGGGAGTCACTGATGTTCTTAGTAGCTATCGGTTGAAGTTTGATCCGATTACCGAACTTGTAGGTCGGTCCATACTTTCAATCTGGATTGCCGGCGTGTTCGTTTGTTTCTCACTCTTCACACTTCAAATGGCACCCCTTAAACCGAGTGTCTACGCTGAAAATGTGCCAAAGACAGAAATGGGGACTATTCCCGATCGTTTGTGGCTCTCGTTCATTCAAAGTCGATCGCGTGGTGCACTCAAGGCTTCGAAAGGCTCAAACTTTTTGTTTGCGAGCTACGGATTACCGGATCACCCAGACGATGTTGAGATTGACGCGCGCGTGTTCGATCCTCGCGGCGAATTCTTACCTTATTATTCTCAAAAACGGCGGGCCATTGCTGACCGCACCGTTTTGAGAGTTGGTGGAAAATAGAATAGGTGTCTAGCCGAATTGCGGCTTGAATAACCAGTAATTAATTACTCGGTAGTAAATCAATCATCCGGCCCGGTGAACCCATCGCGTTGTAGCCTGCATCGACATGCATTACTTCGCCAGTAATTCCATCTGACATTTCTGATAATAAAAATGCGCCGGTGTTTCCGACTTCGTGATGTTCGATGTTACGCCCCAGGGGAGCGACGTGTTCGTACATCTTCAACATATCGCCGGCACCAACGGCAGTACTCGCTAACGTTTTCAACGGGCCTGCACTTAGTGCGTTGACGCGGACGCCACTTTCGCCAAGATCGTAAGCCAGATAACGAGTTGTCGCCTCGAGAGCAGCTTTGCAGATTCCCATCATGTTGTATCCAGCAACAATTTTCTCTCCGCCAAAGTAACTCATACAAGCAATCGATGCGCGTTCTGAGAGAATGGGTCGAGCAGCTTTCGTGACAGCGATCAAACTGTAACAACTGATGTCCATCGCTAACTTAAATCCGTCTCGACTGGCATCGATCGTATCGTTTAGATCAGCGCGATCAGCATAGGCAATTGAGTGAAGAAGGAAATCTATTTTGCCAAATTCATTTTTAGCTGTTTCCATTACTTCAGCAATGTTTTCGTCATTTTGGACATCGAGCGGCACTAGGAATTTTGGCGCTGCATCGGAATCCAGTTTGTCGAAACATTTTTCTACGCGGCGACGATTCTTTTTTCTTGCATCGTCGGCAGGGTCTGGCAGATGCGTAAATCCGCATTCACCGCCCTCTGACATGATTTTTTTTGCAATTGCCCAAGCAATTGAACGATCGTTGGCGACCCCGAGAATTAAACCTTTTTTACCGTCGAACAAGCCCATCTGGTGATACCCTCTTACAATACGATTGTTGAAACGTGTCAAAATGACTACGCTCTTACTGGAATACTTAATCATTCCGCAGCAATTTGATAACAGTTTAAGTCGTCGACAACAATTACCAACCCCACGAAACCATGTCCTTTGAAGTCCAATCAGAGCGAATAACGGCGGTTCCGGGCGGTTCCGAACTGCTAGTGCAGCTAATTGACCTGTCACTTGACGCATCCGCCGAAAGTGATTTTCTATCCTCTGCACTTGATTTAGTCCGAAAAACAGTCAGTTCCAAGGGTGTAGTCTTCGTCCGTGGCGTCAAAGGCCAATGGAGAGTGATTGCAAATTCTGGTTCTGGTGACAGCCTGCCCGTTGAACTACTTGCTGAAACTCTCGATTCCGAAAAATGTCAACAATCTGACGGTTGGACCGCTGCTCCGGTTTTTCGGCCCAATTCTTCAGGAAAATTGATTGCCTGCGATTCTTCCGTCGACCCCGAGATGTTTGATGCATTGACCGCAGCAGTTGGTCTCGCACTGACGGCGTTGGAGCGAAGATTTCAGCACCGGCGGCGAGCTGCTCGTTTAGAAGCGATTCTAGATATGACGGTTCATTGGAATCAGTCTCGGGAAACCGATCAGCTGTTAGAGAAAATTGCTCTGGCGGCAACCCGGTTAATCCGAGCTGAAAGAGCGACCATCTTCTTACCCGATGCCAGTAACAGCTCTCTTATCGGAAAGCCTGCCCTTGGTGTCGACGAAGGAGAACTGAGGATTCCAATCAATGCGGGAGTGGTTGGGCAAGTTTTAAAAACCGGGAAAGCAGCCCGAATCGACGAAGACATTTCTGCTGAACAGCAACAAATTAACCGCGCGGTAGATGAACAGTTAGGTTTTCAAACGCGAACCATTTTGTGCGTACCGATGACCAACAGTGCGGGCAAAATCATTGGCGCATTCGAACTCATCAATCGACAAGAAGGTAGTTTCTCAGACGAAGATGAAGCCGCGCTGACTGAACTCGCCGCCCACGCCACCGTCGCGATTGATAACACCCTACACGTTGAGCAATTGGTGTCTTCGAAACGTACGGTCGCCGCTCAGGCCGCCGACCAGGTTCAATTGATTGGTGAGTGCCCTGAAATCGAGAAACTCAAGAAAACGATCGAGCGGGTCGCAGATACAGATCTTGTCGTTCTTATTACCGGAGAGAACGGAACCGGAAAAGAAGTGGTCGCTCAGATGATTCACTATCTCAGCCAACGGCGTGACGAGATCCTCGTCGCCGTCAATTGTGCAGCAATTAGTGAAAATCTGTTAGAGAGTGAATTGTTCGGACACGAAAAAGGAGCATTTACCGATGCCCACCAAAAACGTGAGGGAAAATTTGAGCTCGCCAATAATGGGACGCTCTTTCTTGATGAAATAGGCGATATGAGCCTCGACGGACAATCAAAACTGTTGAGAGTACTAGAAGAGAAAAAAGTCGTTCACGTGGGTGGTTCGCTACCCATTCCGACAGACGCCCGTGTAATTGCCGCAACCAATCAGGATCTGGCCGAGTTGATTTCCGAACGCAAGTTCAGGCAAGATTTGTATTTTAGGCTGAACGTTGTCACGATTGAACTTCCGCCACTTCGACAACGTGGCGATGACATTTTGTTACTTGCTGAACATTTTCTTGAAAATTTCTGCATGAAAGCGAGGCGAGATACGCCTACGTTTTCCGCATCGGCCCGCAAAGAACTCCTTAACCACCGCTGGCCGGGGAATATTCGGGAACTGAGAAATATGATGGAGCGACTGGCGTTTCTGACCGATGGACAGAAGATCGATGCTAATGACCTCGATTTCGTGAACGCTCCAGCCAATCACGAAAACGTTGTGCCGATGGATCTACCTCTCACCGAGGCGACCAAACAGTTTCAGGTCGATTACATCTCAAGGCACATCGACAGGTCTCGCGGAAATATGACAAACGCCGCGTCGAAAATGGGGCTTCATCGCTCCAACTTGTATCGAAAGATGAAACAACTAGGAATGGGAGAGCCGGACGACGATTCTTCCGGTGATTGACAGCAAAAACGGCTTAGAAGGCGAAAATAGAGTTAAAATACGGTATTTTGGCCCTCGACGCTTTCCGGTAGTTCAGCTACAATTTTCCCTTCTGTAGGACGGATATGGCCGTCCCTATTTATTTGACGGATCTGATTCAGAGACACCGAACAACGGTTAAAAACATGTACGCGATAATTGCTGACGGCGGCCGACAATACAAAGTTGAAGAAGGTCAAATGCTTGAAATTGACTTTCGAGACGTAAACGTAGGTGATACTGTCACATTTGACCGTGTTTTAGCGGTTTCCTCCGAAGGCGCGTTCAAGCTTGGTAAACCAACAGTGGACGGCGCGAGTGTATCCGCCAAAGTCGTTGGTGAGACCAAAGGCGAAAAAATCTACATCCAGAAGTTCCGACGACGAAAAAACAGCAAGCGACGTACTGGTCATCGTCAAAAGTACGTAAAAGTTCAGATTGGCGCAATCGCCAGCTAATTTTTGACCTGATCGCTGATAAAAATACAGACCGAACTCAAATCGAGTTCGGTTTTTTTATGTCCAATCGCCTGCCAAAATTACGTCTGCCTCGCTAACACCCAGTCGTTTTCTCTAATCGTCCGTTTCAGTTGCAAAAGACTGCCTCATATTAAGGCATATTTTCGTGTCAGGGCTTTGCGCAGCTTGATCTAATGGTTGAAATAGTAGTTGAAATAAAAACGCTATGATTTTTGACCACTAAGCAGGCACTCCTATTTCATATTTTGACAAAATCGATGCAACTCCCCTCGATGGATTAATTGGTAATTCGGCATCCATGCGGAATGTCTACCAGCTAACTCGCCTGTCTGCTCAAGCAAATTCGTCTGTGTTACTACTTGGAGAAACCGGAACTGGCAAAGAGCTTATCGCCGCGGCATTACACAAATTGAGTGACCGCAACAGCGGTCCATTTGTACGTGTTAACTGTGGAGCTCTCACCGAGAGCCTGCTCGATAGTGAGTTGTTTGGTCACGTCCGTGGGTCGTTTACCGATGCGGTGAAGGATCGCACGGGGCGGTTCGAAGCTGCTCACGGCGGGACAATTTTTCTCGATGAGGTCAATTCAACCTCCTCGACTCTTCAAGTGAAACTGCTGCGTGTTTTGCAGGAGAGAGAATTTGAAAGGGTTGGTGACACAAATACAATTCAAGTTGACGTCCGGGTCATTGCCGCGAGCAATTGCGATCTTAACCTCGAAGTATCAGAAAACCGGTTCCGCGAAGATTTATTTTGGCGGCTCAACGTTCTCCCTATTGCACTACCGCCATTGCGACGTCGTGAGGGAGATATCGAATTGCTCGTTCGGCACTTTCTTGATGTCTATGGAAAGGCCAATCAAAAATCTATTTCAAAAATCGACCCCGATGCTTTAACTGCGTTGATTGAATATCCGTGGCCGGGAAATGTACGCGAACTCCAAAACTACATTGAGCGAGCCGTAGTCTTATCACAAGATAACCAGCTGGTGCCTGATTTATTACCCAAAGCAGTCATCGGTGATTCCAAGGCAAGTCAGGAATTTATTTTCCGCCCGACGGACGACCAATCGTTGATTCAGGAGTTCGTCTACAATCGGCTTAATAAATCCGAAGCCAATGCAGAAGATCTCTACAAAGAGATTGTGGAACCGGTCGAAAAGGAATTGTTATTGCAAGTCATGCAGTCCTGTAACCAGACCCAAACCAAGGCTGCAAAAAAACTCGGAATCAATCGAAATACACTACAAAAATATCTTGCTAAGTTTGGACTTGGACGACCTAAAACAGAGGATAGTGAATCAAAGATTTGAGACAATTGGATCGCGTAACCCGAATGACCGAACAACCCTGGAAAAAGTAGGATTTACCACGCAATCACAGCGAAAACTATCAGCTATTTATCCGGTTAACCACTTTGGGTCGTATCGACTCTCGCAACCCGAATTTTCAATCAGCCAATCATTAACCAACAATCAGATGCCTTGGAATCAATCCCACAAAAGGATCTCCAAGTGCTATTCTTCTCCAGAACAATCCCTATCCTTTTAACCTTGAATTAGACAGTTATGAACTGGCTTCAAAACATCTCGATCACTTGTTTTGCGGCAAGCTATGCGGTGGTTTTCTTTTTGGAGATCTCTCGTGTCTTCTTTGACGTCAGCTTTAGAAAATATGTTCGCGTCGGTTTCGCGGCAGCGGGTTTGTTCGCGCACACTGTTTTTCTTATCCTGCAAGGCAAACTTGTTTTGGGTTCGACCGGACTGTGGCTTGGAAGTTGGTTTGGATGGTGTCTGGCCACCGCCTGGATCTTAGCATTGGCTTATATTTGGATTTCTGCTCGACAGCCTAAATCTGTCATCGGCCTGTTTCTGGTTCCACTAATCTTGGGATTGATTGGCTTAGGCGTTGGTTTCGGTCACGAAAACCAGTTCAGCCCCATGAGAGCAAAATCCATTTGGAATATGGTTCATGGTTCTGCATTATTGCTTGGAACTGCAATCGTTGCCCTCGGATTTGTTTTCGGCGTTGTTTATGTCGTCCAATCGCGTCGATTAAAACACAAGAGCCCTCAATCAAGGCACTTCCGACTTCCGTCACTCGAGTGGTTACAAAAATCCAGTGAATACTCGCTAATCATTTCGACTTTCTTGTTAGCAATCGGACTCGTTTCTGGGATCGCCATCAACTGGACAAATCCGGCGGACGACACGTTATCGAGCGGACGGATCATCGCCTGGTCGAATCCAGTCATCTGGTCGTCAGGTATTTTATTCTCTTGGCTCTTAATCGTTTCCGTTTTTAATTTTTGCTACCAACCGTCAAGGCAAGGTCGTAAAGTCGCTTATCTTGTCATCGCAAGTTTTCTGTTCTTGGTTTTGGAATTAGCAATCGTTTGGTGGGTTGGTCACGCAACGTCTGATTCAAATCCCGATGTTGCCCAACGTATAGAAATTCAATCAGTCTCTGAAGAATTGCACAGTGTAGCTGGGAGGTTAAAAATATGAACCTCCAAGTCATTGGTTGTAGTCACCATCAGTCCAGTGTGGCTACTCGTGAACAACTTGCTTTTACTCAACAGCAGATCAAACCCTTTCTGAATAACTACTATTCAAAATTCCCAAATTCCGAAGTGGTTTTACTTTCAACCTGTAACCGTACTGAATTTTATACGGTCGCTAATAAACCAAACTCGGTTCCGGGGAAATCTGAATTAATCGAGTTCATCGCTGAACAACGTGGTATCGCCGCGACAGATATCAATTCAGAAATATTTATTCATCAAGATCGACAGGCCGTAGAACACTTGTTCTCTGTCGCTTCCAGTCTCGACAGTATGGTTGTCGGCGAGGCCCAGATTCTCTCGCAGGTGAAACAAGCGTATAAACTCGCGGTTGAAACAAACCAAACGGCTGCGTTAATTCATCGCGTCTTTCAATCAGCTATTAGAGTTGCTCGGCGGATTAGCAATGAAACTGAAATTCATACCAATCGTGTCAGTGTTCCCAGTGTGGCCATTGGTGTTTTAGCAAAGCAGATATTTGAGCGCCTCGATAACAAGAAGATCTTAATTCTCGGTGCAGGGGAGATGGCCGAGGAAACACTACGCTATGCCATACACGAAGGCGGCAAAGATTTCACCATTATCAACCGGTCCATTGAGAACGCAAAACAATTGGCAGCGAAATTTGATGGTCGCGTAGGGGACTGGGCGGAACTTGAAAAAGAACTTGCCGCCGCTGATTTAGTGATCAGTGCTACCGGAGCAACCAAAGCTGTTGTGAATTCTGATCAGTTTGATCGTGTTGAAGAAATGCGGAAACAGAAACCCATTTTCATTCTTGATCTCGCCGTACCGAGAGATTTTGAGCAATCAATAAGCGATCGATTAAACGTCTATCTTTATACTCTTGATGATCTGCAAAAAGAATGTGAACGAAATCGGCAATCTCGACAGTCACATTACCCTAAAGCTCAGAAGATAATTGACCACGAAGCCGATCAATTTTTTAACGAAATACAAAGACGATCCAGTGGCTCTACGATTGCCCAATTAAAACGACAGGCTGATAACGCAAAACAGCTTGAGTTGGATCGATTAATGAACCGGCTTGAGGGTGTCTCTGAGAAACAAAAGTCGGAAATTGAACAGTCATTCAATCGACTCGTCAATAAAATATTACACCCACCTTTAAAGTCTCTCCAAACCGAATCGCCACAAGTCTCTGGCGGGCTTTTAGAAGCTTTAAAGAAACTATTCCAGCTTGGTGACTAATCCTGGACGGTAATACAGGCCGCCGATAACTAAGGCTGAGACTTAGTCCCAGTCATCATCGTCGTCGTCCCAATCGCTTTCGCCAATCTCCTCTTCGTCGTCGTCACCGACCTCTTCCCACTCGTCTTCTTCCAAGTCGTCTTCTTCCAAGTCGTCTTCTTCCAAGTCGTCTTCTTCCAAGTCATCTTCTTCCAGATCGTCTTCTTCGTAGCCGTCGTCCTCGCCGTAATCTTCGTCTTCCTCTTCTTCTAGTTCCTCGTCATCTTCTTCTTCGTACTCTCCTGCATCGTCTTCATCTTCTTCGGCTTCTTCTAGTTCTTCATCACCTTCATACTCCTCGTCGCCTTCTTCTTCATCTTCATACTCGTCTTCGTCTTCGTACTCATATTCTTCCTCTTCCTCCTCGAACCTAATCGTGTTTAGGTTAACACCGCCGAAAAAGGCTGCTGAACGGTGTTCCATTGCCAATTGGGAAAAATCTGGTTCACCCTGGTCAAGTTGCTCTCGTTTTGAATCTAATATCAGGGTCATTATTCTTCCTCCTTAATTTGCGCGTCGTCGTGCTCGCTTCCAGGCACTTGGGTATGAAGTGTTTGAATATCTTCATGGCCAGGTGTTATAACTTCGTGATTTTGATCTGAAGAGGCCCATTGAGGCAACCCTTGTCCAGAAAGTTGTTTCGCTCGAGGTAGGTCAGCAAGACTGTTTAGCCCAAAATGGGCCAAAAATTCTTTAGACGTCGCATAGAGAAACGGGCGGCCTAACTTCTCACTTCTTCCAGCGATCTTAATTAGGTTTTTCTCCAATAGCTGTCGAAGCATTTCGCCGCAACTTACTCCCCGCACCGCCTCTATCTCTGCCTTAATGATCGGTTGGCGATAGGCGACTACCGTCAATGTTTCTAATGCAGGAGCGGAGAGTCGTGCTGCTTTTGGAGCATGCTCTAATCGTCCTATCCAGTCAGCGAACTGCGGCCGAGTCCGCAACTGGTATCCGCCGGCTACCTGCTTAATATGGAACGCTCGACCAATTTCGTCGTAATGCTGGTTGAGGTCTTTAATCATGGTTCTCGCCTGAGTACCATCTTCCAATTCTGCCAATTGGCTCAGTTTTCGACTTGGCAGCGGCGATCGCGACATAAACAGTACGGCTTCGAGTCGCCTGCGGCGTGATTTTTCGTCCGTCGGCCATTTATGGTCCGATTGCGACAAATCGTCATTTATCCGCAATTCTGATTGAGATTCAAAAGGATCCAAAATACGACGCCAATGTCTGTTGGTGTGGTCTTCACAAGTGAGTACATATCGTACTAACTACTATCCGCAAATATCGGCAAATATTAAAAAATACTGCACGAATGTCCGACAAAAAGTTTCGTGATTATTGAGCAATAGAAACGAT
>Ga0208971_1002005_pt1 | contig 11259 bp, 10 predicted proteins | sample AOAMet1_18_M0_10_2_FD_188229 | JGI IMG/M metagenome (GOLD analysis project Ga0208971, IMG submission 188229) | Ammonia-oxidizing marine microbial communities from Monterey Bay, California, USA - CAN11_18_M0_10 (SPAdes) | ecosystem: Environmental > Aquatic > Marine > Intertidal zone | place... | reverse complement strand
ATCGAATTCACTGGTCTTATCGGTATGCCGAATAGTGTAAGTCAGGCTCAAATTGTCGGAGGTAGCATAACGTCCTGCCAGGCTGAGAGTCAGGTTTTCAAGCCCGTCATCCTCACTCCCGCTTCGTGCGATATTCGTGCCGTCGGAATCCAGATAATCAACAGAAAACTTTGCCTGATGGCGAGAAGAGCCGTGGTTTGCCGAGAACGTTGCTCGTTGGGTGGAAAATGAACCCGCTTCGACGCTGGCATCGAAAGAGCCCTGTTCGGCGTTTGGCATTGTGATGATATGAATGACGCCTGCCATCGCATCACTTCCCCACAGGGCACTCTGCGGCCCGCGCACAATTTCGATACGTTCAATGTCGTTCGTCGAAATCTGGCTGAAATCAAATTCGCTGCCCTGGGCCGGGTCGTTGACTTCAATTCCGTTAATCAGCACGAGTACCTGGTTGGCTTCTGCTCCCCGAATCCTGACCTGGCTTACTGCTCCATGAGAGCCTTGTTGGCTCACGGAAAATCCGGGAACCTCCCTGAGAAGATCCTGAATGGATGCAGCGTTACGGTCGAGGATATCCTGTCTAGAAATCACACTGACAGAGCTGCCAGCATCGTCGATGCTAATAGGTGTTGCAGAAACGGTGATGATTTCTACTGCTTCTGAATCTGGTTGTGCGATTGCCTGATTTAAAACCAGAAATAAGAAAAGTGTCGTGCATGATGCCCGAAATACTGGTGATTGCATTGTCTTTCTCCACACTCACACCCGAGTGTTGTATCGATAGTCGTTATCCGGTGTGGGGGAAAATAATACATAGCATTCCGCCCGCCGCGGGAATTTGCTTGATAGATTAGGCCGGTCTCCGGGCTTGCGAGTCTTTAACATCTATTTCGCCTTCCCATGCTTTTGCTAGTGCACAGTGGCCGAATGAAATAGTTTCTCGCTTACCGTTGCGGGGGCAGCGCCAGACTTTAACTGGCTTCTCGTTTCACCTTGACTGTCACAATACAGCCAGGGCACCTGATCTAAGGCGGGAGTATCTTAGGGGTTGAGCGCAGGAGGGTCAATCTAATGTGCGCAAACAGCGCCAGGTTTTCGCTGCAGTTATTCGTGAAAAAACCGGATACAAGTTCCCATGTGACTGGGTCGCCCCGGTGTATACAAAGTATTTTGAAGGCCCTCCAACGTTATAACTCCACTTGTGGTGCGTGCAGGTGAATAAGGTCGCCTGCTCAAGCGGCAAGGCACTGCATGTTCAGCCCGAAGACAGGTATCATGACGACACAGATACGTGGCACGAGATAACCGGCCACATTTATAGGAAATTCGAACAGATGTCCCTTGCTTTTCAGCCATGAAGAAATTACTTGAACTCATTTTCCCGGTAATGACCTGGGGCCCAAAGTACTCACTGAGTCGGTTCAGGTCCGACCTGGTTGCCGGGACGGTAGTGGTCTTTATCACAGTTCCGCAGGTGATCGCCTATGCCTTCCTCGCTGGTATGCCCCCCGAGGCTGGCTTGTATGCCGCCATGATGGCTCTGGTTGGGTATGCAATATTTGGGTCTTCGCGAGCACTGGCGGTTGGTCCGACGGCGATTATAGCCATGATGACGCTCGAAGCGGCCTCGTCCTATGCAATTCCCGGAACCATCGACTACACAGAAACTGTAGTTCAGTTGTGTGTCGTAACCGGTATTGTCCTGATCGTACTTCGGGTTGTTAACTTTGGGTCAGTAATCTCGTTTCTAAGCCATGCGGTTGTGACCGGTTTTATCACGGCCGCTGCCATCTTGATTATCAGTAACCAGTTACCGCTGATGATCGGATTGGCGTCCTCACCAGATACCAGCATTGTGGGGGTCTACAGTTACCTGTTGGAAGAGGCGAGCCAATATAATCAAGTGGTTGTGTTCGTTTCCCTCATGGCAGTAGCCGTCCTGATATTTTCCAAAACTCATCTTGGTTCGCTTCTGCGGAGATCGGGGCTTGCTGGTGAGGTGATTGATAGCCTTGTAAAAAGTGCACCCATGTATGCGGTCGTGATCGGCGTGATGTTAGTGAGGTTTTTTTCATTGGATACGGCATTCGGAGTTCCGGTGGTAGGGGATATTCCGACAGTGATGCCGGACATTAATATTGTCCTGATGAGCCTGGAACGTTTTCAGGCGTTGCTTCCATCGGCCCTGCTGATTTCCATGGTTATTTTCATGGAAAGCACCAGCATTGGCACAGCTATCGCAAGTAAAGCCAGAGAGAAAATCAATCCTAATCAAGAATTAGTAGGGCTAGGTTTTGCGAACCTGGGTTCATCACTGGTGGGGGGGTTTCCCGTTGCAGGCAGCTTTGCACGTTCAATTGTTAACTTTTCCTCTGGGTCTGTTTCCCCTGTCGCGTCGCTTGTCACGGCGTTTCTGGTGATGGTTACTGTTCTTTTATTTGCCACGTTGTTCTTTCACCTGCCCAAAGGGGTGCTATCAGCCATTATTGTGATTTCGGCTTGGCAACTCATCGATTTTCAAGCAGTTCGAAAAATTTTCAGTTTTAATGCCACTGATTCAGTGACCTTTATCTTTACCTTTCTGGCGGTACTTAGCCTGGGGGTCGAGTCTGGCGTATTGATAGGTATTGCCATTTCTTTCGTGCTGTTGATCCGCAGCAGCAGTATGCCGCACATTGCAGTTGTTGGCAGGGTGGGTGATTCAGAGCACTTTAGGAATGTTGACCGTTATGACGTGAGAACCTCGCCGAACTTACTCGCGCTCAGGGTTGATGAAAGTCTTTACTTTGTTAACACCCGTTTCATTGAGACATTTATTCTAAACGACGTTGCAGATCGACAGGAGGTTGAACATGTTTTGCTGATTTGTACATCAACTAACTTCATTGATACCAGCGGACTTGAAATGCTGGAAGAATTGTCCGAAAACCTGTCTGAAGTTGGAGTCACGCTGCATATGGCGGAGGTCAAGGGGCCGGTTATGGACAAGCTGAAGGAAACAGGTTTTTATAGGAACATGAGTGGTCAGATTTTTTTCACAACCGATATTGCGATGAAAGAACTGGCAGGTATTTAGCGAGCAGATGAGGAACTGGACATGCATACAGAAATATTTGACTACCTGGACGGCGATACACAACTTGAAGGCTATGTTGCCTGGGATGACAGTATCTCGGGGGCAAGACCCGCTGTGCTGGTAGCACATGATTGGACCGGCCGCCGAGACTTTGCGAAGAGTAAAGCAGAAGAAATGGCAAGCTTGGGTTATGTTGGCTTTGCGCTCGATATGTACGGCAAGGGCGTGTTTGGTGCCGACGGCGATGTAGAAGGGAATTCTGCGTTGATGAATCCACTCGCCGGAGACAGGACAGCGCTGCGTGCTCGGATGGCTGCTGCACTGGCGGCGGTTCGCTCTATGGAGGCGGTGGATAGTTCAAAGGTTAGTGCCATGGGTTACTGTTTCGGCGGTATGTGCGTGCTTGAACTGGCACGCGCAGGTGCCGATGTTGGAGGCGTAATCAGCATTCATGGGATATTCTCTGCTGGTGATGTGTCTAATGAGGAAATAACCGCCAAAATCCTTTGTCTTCATGGGCAGGATGATCCCATGGTGCCACCAGAGCAGGTTCTTGAATTTGAAAATGAAATGAGTGCCGCAGGCGCCGACTGGCAGGTACACGCCTATGGCGGAACGATGCATGCCTTTACCAACCCCGCGGCCAATAATCCGGATTTTGGTACAGTTTATCATCCAGATGCAGATCGGCGAGCGACTCAATCCATCAAGAACTTTTTTGAAGAAGTATTCGAATAATTATTATGAATAAACCCCTAATACTGGGGTTCGTATAAGTAGGCTGTTTAACACTGGGAGTGAGTGTGAGTAGGCAGTCTAATATTGGGAGTGAGTATGAGTAGGCTGTCTAATACTGGGAGTGAGTATGAGTAGAGTTAGATTAAAGGAAGACCACGAGTTATCCCCCGAAGTTAAGGCGGTAGTGCAGGACCTGGATGCCAAGGGTGTTGATACTGCTAACCTGCGGGGTTTTGCCCATTGTCAGGAAATGTTTGACAGCTACTTTCAGTTCTATGGGCCTGCACGAAAGGGCAGATCTGTAGAGGAAGAACTGATTGAGCTGGTGCGCTTAAAAGTCGCGCGCCACAACGACTGCTTCACATGACTTAATGCACGGCTTCTGCAGGGTGCAGAACATGACTTAAGTGAAGATAAAATCTCGCAGTTGGATGAAGAGACCAATACGTATACAGATCGCGAACGTGTCGTTCTTGAGTATGCGGATAAACTGGCGCTTGATCACCACTCTATCGACGATGCTTTTTTTGATCGGCTCCACCAACATTTTAGTGATGAACAAGTCATCGAACTCGGCATGATGATTGGGCAGTTTATCGGCTTTGGCCGACTGCTGGCGGTTCTGGATCTAGAGCCCAAGTTCTGTTCGGTTGAGGGTGAAGCTTCTGAGAGCCTGTAACGGGGGATAGATAATCCTGGTCTCGATGATGTTCAGCGGAGTTTTTTTACCGACAATATGGGCTTAATGCATTTTGTGTGTTTTAAGCCCATTGGTTCATCCGGTTGAGGTCTTGCTCCATGCAACCTTTAGGGTAGGTATCACCTTTCTAATGAAAGTTGGCCTGGGCTGAACGGGTGTCTGGTTTTTTCAGATACAGCGACACCGTTCGAACAGTTTCTGATGCGCAATCTGTTCAAATGTAGGCATCGGCTAAAAGACCTTAATGTGAGGCTCCTTAAAAGCTGTCTTTACGGCGCCGGGTTTCTGCAAACACCTCAACAAGATCAGCGCCCTGTAAGTTGAGATTGGCTTGCAGGTCTTTACTCATCGGCCGCAGGAATGGGTTGGTTGCTTTCTCAAGCCCAATTGAAGAAGGCACGGTAGGCAAACCCCTGGCGCGAAGGTCATCTATTTCTCTCGAGCGCTGCTGCAGGTCGTTGTTCTGCGGTTCTACTGAAAGTGCGAAAGCCGCGTTCGCCTGGGTGTACTCATGAGCGCAGTAAACGCCCGTTGCGTCTGGTAATGCGGCCAGCTTCTGCAGGCTGGTCCACATCTGGGCAGGTGAGCCTTCGAACAGGCGACCACACCCGAGTGCAAATAGAGCATCTCCACAAAACAGCTTTTCAGCACCGGGGAAGTAGTAGGCTATGTGACCGATGGTGTGACCGGATACGTCAAAAACCTGCGCCTCGTGTCCACCGAATTGATAGGTGTCTCTATCGCCGACCTTGATGTCAATACCAGGAATACGGTCTGCGTCGTCTCTTGAACCGACGATCACACAGTTCCACTGCTTCTTTAATTCCAGATTGCCACCGGCATGATCGAAGTGGTGATGGGTATTTAGGATGTGAGTCAGCTTCCATCCTTTTTGTGCCAGCGCTGCGTTAACAGGCGCTACTTCGGGTGTATCGATAGTCGCAGTAACACCAGTTTCCGGGTCGTGGATCAGGTAGCCGTAATTATCGGATAAACAGGGGATTTGATGGACTTCCAGAGTAGCCATGGTCTTTACCGTTAGTTTGCGTTGACGTAGATGATAGGATTTTTTTTCACGATGACTTTCCGCACGTTTGGTAGGGGGCATCGATCTTTAGGTTTTCGTGCATATAACACTGCCTGGCCGATGAAGCTCACGATTAACAAACTTGAGGCGTAAATAGAAACACGAAGCCTCGATTGATTCAATGTTGCGTTAGTGGATCCCTGATGGCTAGTTAATAAAAGCTTTTCAATAGAAGCTACCCCACGGTAAATTCGACCTTGTGGTCGAGCAGTGTTTCTTCCACAAAGGTGAAGTATCCACGAACACTCTGTCCGGAGAGAATCTGAGGCAGCCAGAGTCGATCGTCGTCCCACATTTCGTCAAATGGTAATTCGTCGAGCTTGAACCAGAGGGGAATCGCCTCGTCAGTCTCCGTGGGTGTGCCTTCGTAGTCGGTAGCAATAAAAACGAACCCGTGAATGCGGGGCATGTCCTCCGCGTGGAAAAATAGTTCTCCTGCAGCTCGAACATTCAGGGGGTTAACGACAAGCTCTTCATTCGTTTCCCTTATCGCACAGGCTTCGGGAGTTTCGCCGTCTTCCAGTCGGCCACCGGGCCCATTGATCTTGCCGGCGCCTAATCCTCGTTTCTTTCTGATAAGAAGTACCGAGTCACCCTGGATGATAAACATGAGAGTAGCCACTTCTTCGGGTTGCCAGGTGTCCCAATCAATGTCGCTGACTGGCATCGAAATATCATTCATTGGCAAATACACACTTATCGGTTGCCCGCGGCCTGAGCGGGGATACCATGATTGCTGGTTCTCCATCAAACCCGAGATGATTTAATCCGTCGGTTTTCCTTTTCGTGGCCCCCTGTTCCCTGGAAGATTCGCTGACTGGGATAGGGACCTCGGCGTCGAGGAGAAGGCTAAGGTCGTTTAGATCTGTACTCATAGTGAAAAGAGTGATTGGAATCGATGCAGACTAACGGCTTTAACCTGGCCTCGCAATGTTCTGGTGTTCTTACAGCGTTTTCCACCGGACCTTCTTCAACAGGCCATACACGCTACTATTCGCAAGCGGGTTCCCCTAACGCGACCAGTTTGCCGGATATTGGTATTGCTTGTATTGGCATCGAATACGCTGTATCGGTTTACCTATCATCTCAAACGCGAGTGGATCTACTGATCGCGGCATAAACGCGAAAACCTGGAGCAGGTACAGGGCCCGTCAATGATACGAGCTTCTACCGAGTCAATATACTAAGACCTTCGAGGGCGTTCGCGCGAGATCAAGATACTAAGACCTTCGAGGGCGTTCGCGCGAGATCAGGACATGCGGGCGATGATGTTTCCGTTACTGAGGTTTAGTTCCGGTGTGGCTGGCAGCGTGCAATCTGCATGTTCGGGGAATACGCATTTACCTGATTCAATATCAAACTGGTAACCATGCCACGGGCACCTGACAAGCCCTCCTTTGGTATCGATTGCCAGAAGAGGTCCCATCAGGTGCGGGCAAATGGTGGGAATGGCAACCAGGCGGCCCTCGACTTCCGCGATCTGGTATTCACGACGCCTTAGCTGGAAAGTGACGGCATCGCCACCAGCAAGTTTTGAGCGAATGCCTTCCTCCTCCCCAAGGATCCGTTCAGGGCGATTGTCTCTATCTTCGTGAAGCCTTTTATGACGTTGCTGCATCATAGCTTCATCTTCATCCCAGAGCTGTGTATAGAGACTGGTCATCACCTGGCCGAGCTTTTCTATTTTTTTTTCTTCAATATTGGGCATGAAAAATCTAACTTGTACCTGGGTGGAGTCTCCTGCATCGGTCAGTGTTGTCCATATCTCCGAGATCTGGTGACCAGCCTGGTAACTTCTGGCGACGTAGCTGTCTGCAGACGCCAGGGTCAACTCCACATGGTCCGTGTGATCGGCGTTTGACCAGGTACGCCAGCCCCACTGTCCGCCTGCATCCAGCTCAACATAGTTGAATGTAGTGTCGTGCAGGTAAGGTAAATGTTCCCAATCCAGGACGTTCTCCCAGACCCTGACAAGAGGGACCTGAATGAGCCGCTCATAGGTGGCTACCTGAACCATGGTGAGAGCATTCGGGTTGAAGGTTTCGGCGTGATGCTGGTTAGCTGTCATTCCCGCATTTTATGACGTTAAGGAGGGCAGAGGGAATCTTTTGGCGACGTTCGAGCGTATAAATTCGTAGGGAAAACGACAAAAGCAAGCGCTTATCCCCCAGGAGAAAGGGGGCTTTTTAAGGGTAGAGAACGCCTTATTATTTATAATAATGATTTAAATAAGCAATATCATTCATCTTAATTATTGGTTAAGGGGCTTAGACGTGATCGGAGGCTTTAGGGGTCTTGAAAACCCAGAGTTTGCCCATATTTAAGGAACTAGGAGGCGAGATCACCCTCTAAGGTACTGACCTGGAACAGATTATGGAGGAGTATTAAATGACAGCATTGAGTCAAACATCTCGGTTTCCGGTACTAAGTTCCGGCACTTTGCAGCGCTATCTGGACTCAATTCAGCAGATTCCTGTGCTGACGGCAGAGGAAGAAACTGAGCTCTTCCAGCGCTTTCAGGTGAATGAGGATCTTGATGCGGCTCGCGAGTTGGTCATGTCTCACCTGCGATATGTGGCATACATTGCACGGGGATACAGTGGTTATGGTTTGCCGCTTGAAGACCTGATTCAGCAGGGTAATGTTGGCTTGATGAAATCTGTTAAAAAATTCGACCTTAGCCATGGCGTTCGGCTCGTGTCGTTTGCCGTGCACTGGATCAAAGCGGAAATTCACGAGTATGTCCTAAAAAACTGGAAAATCGTGAAGGTCGCAACGACCAAGGCTCAGCGAAAGCTCTTTTTTAACCTGCGCAAGGCAAAGGAAAGACTGGGATGGTTTAACTCGGAGGAAGTGAACCAGGTTGCGAGCGATCTTGGTGTCAAGCCGGAAGAAGTTCTGGAAATGGAATCGAGGCTCGCTAACGTCGACGAGAGTTTTGAGCCGGTCACCGCCAATGATGATGCTGAATTTAACTATAGTCCGTCAGGTTATTTGTCTCATGGTGAAGCAGAAGATCCTTCTTTTGTAGTTTCAGAAGAAGAGCAAGCGGCCATCATTGCGGATGGCATGGTAGAGGCGCTTAAATCCCTTGATGAAAGATCCCGGGATATTGTTGAGTCTCGTTGGTTGCAGGGAGAAAAAACCAGTTTAAAAGATCTGGCAGAAAAGTATGGCGTATCCCTCGAGCGAATACGGCAGGTTGAGGCAAAAGCCTTTAAAACAATGCAGCCATTCCTACAGACGGCATAAAATAGGGTAATCGTGCTACTTAAGCGTTGTCTCATCCGAGTTTGTCGTGTTCTTCGATTAAAGGTCCTTTTGTAGTCTCCAACGAATCAATTCGATTTGTTTCAGCTCAACAGCCGCACAAAAGTAGGCCAAAACAGTAGTATTGCACCTGCAAACTCGTCCAATACCCCCTTCTAAAACACTGTAATCTTTATCTCCAGGAAGATTGTCTTCGTGGTACTTTACGTTATCTTGAATAATGTGAGGCGACAACAGATGTCAGATTCCATGATCACTTCTGACCAGCAGTTCGATGGTGCAACCTGCGTAGATGAACTTAACAAGTTGCTAAGACTCCGAACGACACCCATTGGTATGAAGATGTTCAAAACCCGGGAAGAGATGGAGCAGGTGCCCAGAATCCGGCGACCGAAAGACATCCATACGACAGACCAGATTGTCGGCCAGGCGGCCAGGAATGGCTGGACAGTGGGCATTACCATGGAAGACCTGGTCGGCGCGCAGTGTGGCACGGTGATTGGTTTACACCCACGTAGTGATGAATGGCTTTCCGGGGATCGAATGGCCGGCGTATGGTATGCAGATCAGGAAGAAGCAGCTCGTCATCAGGCGGCTATGGACGTATTGGAGTATGGTCAACATGAGGCCATGGCTGTGAGTCCGTTGGCATCTGGTCGTCTCGATCCGCCGGATATCTGTCTCATCTATGCAACACCTGCCCAGATGATTCTGTTTATTAATGGATTACAGTGGACAGGGTATAAGAAGCTCGAGTTTAGCTGTGTAGGGGAGTCAGCCTGTGCAGATTCCTGGGGCAGGGCGCTGCAAACAAAAGAACCCAGTCTTTCCATCCCCTGCTTTGCTGAACGACGTTACGGCGGGGTACAAGATGATGAATTACTTATCGCAATCCCTCCATCTTTCTTGCCGAAGACCATCGCGGGTCTGCACGCGCTATCGAGCAACGGGTTGCGCTATCCAATCCCGCCCTACGGCGTTAACAACGACGTAAGGGCAGGTATGGGCGTTAGCTACTGATTCATCAAGCGGTGAAGAAATGCCCTCGTGCGACACCGGTGTCGTCATACACTGGTTCTTCTAGATCAACCCGGTATTTTTTGATGATGTTGGTCATTGGCTTGCGATCGAAAGTGCCGAGGTATGCCCCCATATCACGATACCAGTGAGTATTTAGATGGGCATCAAGTGTATCCTCGGATGTCCATTCCTCGTAAACCCATACTCTTCCTGGTGTCAGGTGATCTTCCGTCCATGAGTAGGCTATACATCCATCTTCAGCAAGCGCGCCTTCGATATGTACTCGTGCTCCCTTCAAAATGTCTGGTACTTGTGCAGGATGTTCAAATTCAAAGTATCCGGAAATGATAATTGTCATGGGGCGTCCTTTTTTTAGCTGATATTATCTCAAGCTCAGAGCATAACTTTGTGCGCTGCAAACTGAAAGATTGTTGGGCCACTTTATGGCTAAGCGCCTGTGGACCTCTTTGCGAGTCAGCAAACCAGGTCGTTCGCGCGTCGTACGGGCCAGCGCTATGCCAGTAAAATGAACGGGTTCAATTTGCATGGGGTTCTTACCAGTTGCTTTCCGTTTCGATCCGGGGAGACCCAGGGACTATTACCATAGGCTCAGTTGCTTTAATGATTGAGCAGTGTTGGGTTCCGAGGTAACCTCTGGCCTACATACAGAGGTTACAGAAGATGGAAGTGACGCAAGCGCAGCTGGATGCGCACTGGATGCCTTTTACGGGTAATCGGCAGTTCAAGAAAGACCCGAGGATGATTCACGCGGCTGACGGTCGATATTTCAAAGACTCTGATGGACGAAAAGTGTTCGATGGATTGTCCGGGTTATGGACCTGTGGTCTTGGGCACAACGTAACAAGAATAAATGAAGCGATAACGTCCCAGCTTTCAACGCTGGACATGAGCCCTAGCTTCCAGTTTGGACACCCTAAGTCTTTCCAGTTAGCGGAGCGTATCACCGATTTTTCGCCTGAAGAATTAAACCGTGTGTTCTTCACGTGTTCAGGGTCTGAGGCGGTAGAAACTGCACTCAAAATAGCGCGGGCCTATTGGCGCAAGAAAAACATGCCCTCAAAATCCAAGTTAATTGGTCGCGTAAAGGGCTATCACGGCGTGAATTTTGGTGGTATCTCTGTTGGCGGCATAGGGGCAAACCGGGCTGTATTCGGGGAAACTTTAACGGTAGATCATCTCCGCCATACCATGTTGGAGAGTAATGCGTTTACAAGGGGACAACCGAAAGAAGGTGCAGACCTTGCTGAGGAGCTGCTCGAACTGATTGGTCTCCACGATGCGTCAAACATTGCTGCGGTGATTGTGGAACCTATGCCTGGCTCAGCGGGGGTAATTCCACCACCCGTT
>Ga0208971_1001991_pt1 | contig 11375 bp, 10 predicted proteins | sample AOAMet1_18_M0_10_2_FD_188229 | JGI IMG/M metagenome (GOLD analysis project Ga0208971, IMG submission 188229) | Ammonia-oxidizing marine microbial communities from Monterey Bay, California, USA - CAN11_18_M0_10 (SPAdes) | ecosystem: Environmental > Aquatic > Marine > Intertidal zone | place... | reverse complement strand
AATGCAGGGCGTAAAGACATGGCGTACTTTTTCCAAATGCGTGTATCCGAGGTATTTGGCGTCGACATTCACCCAGCGGCAACAATTGGTCGTGGATTGATGATTGATCACGCGCATTCAATTGTCATCGGCGAAACGGCCCGTGTTGGTGATAATGTTTCGATGTTGCATTCGGTAACATTAGGCGGAACCGGTAAAGAAGATCACATTCGTCATCCGAAAATTGGAGATGGCGTATTGATCGGTGCTGGTGCCAAGGTATTAGGCAATATTGAAGTGGGTAATTGTTCACGCGTGGCAGCAGGTTCGGTGGTTTTACAGAACGTCCCTGATTGCAAAACCGTGGCAGGTGTACCCGCCAAAATCGTCGGAGAGGCGGGATGCGATCACCCAAGCCTGACGATGAACCAAATTTTAGGCATTAACGAATAAAAAAAAGGCGCCCATGTTCAACAAGGGCGCCTTTTTTATTAATTTTCGTTTGTTTTAGGCCAGCATTGCAATTGGGCTTTCCAAATAATCCACAATGGACTGCAATAGCTCGGCACCCAATGCACCATCGATCACCCTGTGATCCACAGAAAGCGTGACTGACATCACAGTTGCCGATGTTAGATCTCCGTTTGGACCGACAACAGGTTTACGTTTGCCGGCACCTACGGCCAGAATTGCGCCATGGGGTGGGTTAATAACAGCATCGAAATTATCAACGCCCATCATGCCAAGGTTTGAAATCGCAAAGCTGCCGCCTTGGTATTCGTGTGGGGCCAGTTTTTTGTCACGCGCGCGTGCGGCCAAATCTTTCATCTCAGTACTTAGAGTTGAAAGCGTTTTCGTGTCGGAATCTTGTAAAACAGGTGTGAACAATCCGCCGTCAATGGCGACAGCGACGGCCACGTCTGATTTAACCATCTGTAATACGCGATCTTCGGCCCAAACTGCATTGGCAGCAGGCACATCTTGTAATGCCAATGCGCATGCTTTGATGATGAAATCATTTACACTTAGTTTGATTTCACGTGCAGCAAGTTTTTTGTTTAGTGTTGATCTGAAAGCCAGCAGTTCATCCAACAAAATGTCACGACGCAAGTAAAAATGCGGGATCGTTTGCTTTGCTTCGGTAAGACGGCCAGCAATGATTTTTCGCATACCGTTCAGTGGAATTTCTTTGTATTCACGATCCGCATACATTGCTTTGACGCTGTCTGAAGTTGCCGAGCTGGCAATCTCTTGTTTTGCAGCTGGCGCTGTTGATGTGGCCACCGGCGCAGCAGTAGCAGACAGACCTTCGACATCCGCTTTGATGATGCGGCCGTGTGGGCCAGATCCCGATACAGCGCCCAGATCAACGCCATTTTGTTTGGCAATACGTCTGGCCAAGGGCGTTGCAAATACGCGATCGCCCTTTTCGGCTAGTGGTTGAGGCGAAACTGAGGAGACAACAGCAGAAACCGACGCGGCAGGCGCAGGTGCTGCTGCCGTTTCTTTTGGTTTAGCTGTTGGTTTTGCACCAGCTTCTTCGCCGTCTACCAGCAAGATAGCAATCGCCGTGTTCACCGCCACACCTTCGCTGCCCTCAGCGACCAATAATTCGCTGATCACGCCTTCATCGACCGCTTCAAATTCCATGGTGGCTTTGTCAGTTTCAATTTCGGCGATCAAGTCACCAGAATTCACGGTATCACCAGCCTTCACTAGCCACTTGGCTAATGTGCCTTCTTCCATCGTTGGAGATAGGGCGGGCATCAAAATTTCAGTTGGCATTTTTGCTCTCCCGTTTAACGATAAGTGACTTGTTTAACAGCCGCGATGACTTCGTCGGTCGTGACCAAAGCAAGCTTTTCCAAATTGGCGGCATACGGCATTGGAACATCTTTCCCGGTGCAGGTAATGACCGGCGCGTCTAGATAATCAAATGCCTCTTGCATAAGAACATTTGAAATATGTCCACCGATTGAACACACGGGGAAACCTTCCTCGACTGTGACACATCGATTTGTTTTCATGACAGATTTAACAACCGTGTCAGTGTCTAGAGGGCGCAATGTCCGTAAATCGATAACCTCGGCTGAAATGCCATCCTCAGCCAATTTGTCGGCCGCTTCTAGGGCATACTGCATGCCAATTCCAAAGGATACGATGGTAACATCTGTGCCCTCGCGCCAAATACGTGCTTTGCCGAATGGAACAGTGTAGTCATCCATTACCGGCACATCAAACGAGCGGCCATACAGAATTTCATTTTCCAAAAAGATTACCGGATTGGGGTCACGGATCGCTGTTTTAAGCAGACCTTTTGCATCCGAAGCAGAATACGGCATCACAACTTTCAGACCAGGGATTTGGGCATACCATGCCGCATAATCGTGGCTGTGCTGTGCACCAACGCGGGCAGCTGCGCCATTTGGACCACGGAATACCATAGGTGCACCCATTTGGCCGCCAGACATATAAAGCGTTTTGGCCGCCGAATTGATGATGTGATCAATGGCCTGCATGGCAAAGTTGAACGTCATAAATTCGACGATCGGGTTCAAACCGCCAAAAGATGCACCAACCGCGATACCAGCGAAGCCGTGTTCTGTAATTGGTGTGTCGATCACGCGTTTTGCGCCAAATTCATCCAACATGCCTTGCGAAATTTTATATGCGCCTTGGTATTCGGCAACCTCTTCACCCATCAAAAATACATTAGGGTTGCTCCGCATTTCTTCAGCCATTGCATCGCGAATTGCTTCGCGCACGGTTGTTGCGCGCATTTCGGTGCCTTCTGGAACGTCAATTTCAACGGGAGCACTTTGAACTGGTGCTGCCGCAACGGCCGGCACTGTTACGGGCGCCTCGGCTGCTGCTGTGACCTGCGCTGGGGCAGGGGATGCGGCAGGCGTTGTTCCAGCCTCTTCGCCGTCTTCAAGCAAAATGGCGATGGCGGCATTAACTTTGACACCTTCTGTGCCCTCTGGGATCAAGATTTGACCCATCGTGCCCTCGTCAACAGCTTCAAATTCCATCGTAGCTTTGTCAGTTTCAATTTCGGCAATGATCATGCCAGATGTGATTGTATCACCCTCTTTTACCAGCCATTTGGCCAATGTGCCTTCCTCCATCGTGGGGGAAAGAGCGGGCATCAGAATTTCGGTCGCCATGGTTTTTTCTCCGTCTTATCTGTTGCTTACGCTTCGGCGTAAATGTCTGTCCATAGTTCGGACAGCGCTGGTAATGGACTTTCTTTAGAAAATTCAGCGGCCTCGTTCACGACCTTCTTAATTTCCTTATCGATCTCTTTAAGCGAGTCTTCTGTGGCGTGACCCGCAGTCAACAAAATGTCGCGAACGTGATCAATCGGATCGCGCTCTTCGCGCATCTTCTGTACCTCGTCACGGGTGCGATACTTGGCTGGGTCTGACATTGAGTGACCGCGATAACGATAGGTTTTCATTTCCAAAATATATGGGCCCTTGCCCGCGCGACAGTGTGCAACGGCTTTTTCACCAGCGGCCTTAACCGCCAATACATCCATGCCATCCACAGCCTCACCTGAAATGCCAAATGCGGCACCGCGTGTGTATAGTTCTGGCGAAGATGATGCGCGTTGTAACGATGTTCCCATTGCGTATTGATTATTCTCGACGACAAAAATCACCGGCAATTTCCAAAGAGATGCCATGTTGAAAGTTTCGTAGATCTGACCTTGGTTGGCAGCGCCATCCCCAAAGTATGCAAACGAAACATTATCGTTGCCCAAGTATTTGTCTGCAAAAGCAAGACCAGCACCGATCGGCACCTGCGCGCCAACAATGCCATGGCCACCATAAAAATGTTTTTCCTTTGAGAACATGTGCATAGAGCCACCTTTCCCCTTGGAATATCCACCTTCACGGCCCGTTAGTTCCGCCATGACGCCTTTTGGATCCATGCCACAAGCCAACATGTGGCCGTGGTCGCGATACGATGTTACGCGCTTGTCGCCTTCTTTGGTTGCCGCTTCTAGACCGACCACGACCGCTTCTTGGCCGATGTAAAGGTGACAAAAACCGCCGATAAGGCCCATACCGTATAATTGGCCAGCTTTTTCTTCAAAGCGGCGGATCAAGAGCATTTCGCGGTAATGGGAAAATAATTCTTCTTTATCGACATTTGACTTAGCAGCTGCTTTTTTTGCGGCCATAAGGGATCGTCCTTTTCAGATTCAAAAGTAGTTTAGTGTTAAACTATCTCTTAAAGCATTTTTTCTGAAAATGAAAGGGGGCAGGTAAATCCCAGTAAATTATCGGATAATAATCTCATTTGGTCGCATGACACCCAAAATGTCACGGGCTTGTTGGTCCAACAAATCAAGGTCCAGATAATCATCAGACAAACGGCGAGTTTTGTTTTCGATGGACGCAAGTTGGCGTTCCAGATCGTTTCTCTCGCGGATGAGTTCTTGTTTCTCGGCCTCGATTTGAACGCGTCGGAATAGGCCGAAATCACCTTGTACGGCACCAAAGGTAAAATACATGCCCAACGCCAATGCGCCGGATACATAGATTAACCCGCCTATACCTGATTTGCCCGAAGTTTTGTTCATAACGCTGCCTGTCTGCGTGTTTTTCACGCTTGGCGCTAGAATGTCATAAGTGATTCGTTTTGTGAATCCCTTAAATTCAGAAAATGCAAAGTGATGAACGATTTTTGTTAATCGGTTGGTTTCAATATGAAACCACCCTTTGCTTGGGGTTAAGCAAAGGGTGGCAAAAACTGTTTTAAGTTCAGGTGTTTGGCGTTACTCTTTGCCGCGATAGATGTTTACCAATTTACCTAGCATTGAAAGCGCGTCTTCGCGGCTGCGCTGAAAGCTGTTGCGCCCAATGATGGAACCGTTGCCGCCGCCGTCACGAATGGCGCGCGCGTCGTCATATACGCTGTCGGCACCTTTTTTCGCACCACCAGAAAACACAACGATACGGCGACCGGCGAATGACGCATCCATACAGTTTTTCACGCGCGCGGCTTGCGTGGCAATATCGATATTTTGTTCTTCGTAAACGGCTTTGGCCGCGGGCAAAGACAAGTGATCGGTGGAAAGTTTAATCTTGATGATATGCGCGCCAAGTAGGGCGGCGATTTGCGCTGCATATGCCGCAATGTCGATGGCTGTTTCGCCGGCTGAATCCAGCGCTTCTCCACGTGGGTAAGACCAGATCACTGTGGCGATACCCTTTGCTTGGGCTTCTTCGCGCATGGCGCTGATTTCTTCAAACATATCCAAAGATGCCGAAGAACCTGGATAGATCGTAAAGCCAATCGCAGAACAACCCAGACGCAAAGCATCGTCAACACAGGCAGTCACTGCTTGATTGTTTGGGCTTTCGCTTGGGATTAATGAATTGGCTGAGTTCGCTTTTAGGATTGTCGGGATTTGACCCGCAAAAGTGTCAGCACCCGCCTCAAGCAAGCCCAAAGGTGCCGCAAAGGCGTTCAAGCCAGCATCAATTGCCAACTGGTAGTGGTATTGTGGATCATATGCTGCTGGGTTTGGGGCAAATGTACGTGCTGGACCGTGTTCAAAACCTTGGTCAACGGGCAAGATAATCATTTTTCCCGTGCCGCCCAATTTACCGTTCATCAACATACGGCAAAGATTTGCCTTTACGCCTGGTGTTGTACCTTCGTAGTTCGATAGAATTTTTTGAACAGCGCGTGTGGCTCGCATGGGATACCCTTTTTTGACAATTTACTGATACTTTTTTCACTTACGCCCACGATTAACAGGTTACAATCCTGTTAGCGCCACCAATGCCATTGTGCCGCAGTATTTTTGCATTGGTGGCGGATTTTCGTTAAATTAGAGTTGATTATCGCAAATCAGTTGATTTCCCCGCTTGCGATTTTTTCGCCCATTTGTGCCTTTACCCAATTTCCAAGGGCTGCGCGATCAACCTTGGCGGCGACCTCTGCCCATTGGGATGTTCCTGCCTTGCCCATGGCGGCAGCACGTTGGTTTAAGCTGCGTAAAATGGCCGTTGCGGCGTCGTCACTGGCGGCCGCAGATAATCGCGCCCAATAAAGGGCCATTGGGTAGGATCGCGTAACGCCTTTGCCGTTAAGATGTGCCAGAGACGCCTCGCGCAATTCTGACAGGCGCGTGATGCCTGCCAATGGTTTTGGCTCTGCAATCAAATTTGATTGAATGGCAATAACATCGGGCAGGGCAAGTTTGGATTCTAGTTTATCCATCAACCCCAATGCTGCTGTTTCATTCGCAGCGCCTGCAATGATAGCAAACCGATAGGCTGTGGCTGGATCTTTATTTGCCAAAGCGTTTGCCACCAAAAGCGCGGCCTCACCATTTCCAGCATCCGCCAGTGGCCGCAAAATCTCGGCCCCCAAGTTGGCAAGTTTCGGCGCACCGACACCCGTGATGATGGCCCGACCCGCGGTCATGCGATCCTCATCGCTAAAGCCTTCAGTTGAGGGATCATTTGCCAATTGCAACAGGCGGCTTGTAAGAACCTCATTTCGCACCTTTGCACGGGTGGAAAATGTGGGTCTAAGAAGGCTGAACAACTCTTTGGGGTTTTCCAGTTTTGCAGTATCAATGAAAACCTCGCCGTCCATTGGGTCTATTTCCAAAACAATCCGGCCGGGTTTGTTTAAGAAACTGGTCACTGTGTTGCCCGCAGACAAAACAAACGCCTCTTGTTCGGCATTCAGGCTAGGGTCATCGCCGTTCATTCCGGCAAGACCTTGGGTCATCTGCTGACTTAGCATTGTGGCCAGCACAGCGGGCGGAACCTCTTCGCCCATCATTTTGGATGCAATTGCCCACGCGCCGCGATCTTCAACCTCAATCCGGCCATCTGTTAGGAACATAATAGGGTTTGGATCGGTGTCATCATCGCGTATTTCTAACGATAGATAGCTAAAGTTCAACAACGCGTTGATACTTGCGAGATCTTGGTTCGACACCTCTATGGAGATTTTCGCAGCAGCAGACGGCAAATCATAATCAAAATGCAAATGAACGCGATCAAATGACAGTGTTTCAACGCCGCTTGCCTTCAATACAGATGTAACTTGTGCGGCATCCGGCGGCAGGCATTCTGGTGTGATGGTGACACCGATGGCATCCGCTGTTCCTGCGACCTCGGATACGTGGTCAAACGGAACGCTCGCCAAAGAAAGGCGATCAATCTTTATCTCACAGTTGAAATCTTGGTCATACGGCAGCACAGGCCAAATACCCAAACCCGTAAGCGCAAGTTCTGAGGTAAACGGGTTTGTGCTGAGGTTTTCAAAGGTAATATCGGCTTGCGTTCGGGCCGCAACAATTGCCGATTGCACCATTCGGTGGGCAAAAGCATCAAAACTGAACAATTCCCAAATCGAGCGTTGTTCAACCGGTGTACTGACCTGTGCATCGGCTGCTTGGCCCAAGGTGGCTAGGGCCATGCAACTGATTAATAAATGTCGTCTCATCGTAAAATCCCCCATAAAATATGGAAAAATGATACGCTGGGATTACCCGATTGGGCAAGCGTTTATCAAAACAACGTTCAGGTTAGTGCTTTTTCGTCTGTCAAAAAGGCCAAGTCACACAGGCTAAGCCGCGTTTTTGGCACCCATTGCCAATTTCGCCTTGATCGCTTTTGGCACAATGCGGGCGGATGAGATACGGGGCAGGGGCATTTCTGCGATTACGTCTGTTGCGGTACCTTGGCCCTCAAAACTGTCGCGTGATGCATAGTCAATAAAGCTTTCGGCGGCTACGCCCTCGGCCAACAACAATTCATGGCTGCCTGTGTCGATGTGGTAATAGCTGAAGCCAGACAATGGCATTTGTTCAACCTGACGAATTGTCGTGTTATTGACCAAAGCGCCTGCATTAATCAACAAGCCGTCAATTTCAATGGCGTGATCCTGTGAAACGATCAAATCGCGCAAGGGCAAGCCAGCGCCCAAAGCGCCTGCAGAAATGCAAATCGGGTTAACTTTCTTGGGGTTCGTCAGCCGCACATCAACCGCTTGTTCACCCAACCATTTCACTGTCGTCGCGCCCCCATCAGCCTTGGAAACCTGATCGCCAACCGCCAAATCCTGCACCGCACACACACCAGTAGGCGTGGCGATCATTGTGTCGGCGCAAAAACACATCAACGTTGTCTGGATTTGAGAAACGGAAAGCAAGGCATTCGCGTTTGAGTTGGAAAAAGAAAGATTTTCAAAAGTACCAGACAAATTGTTGGGCCCATTGACCAGTGCTTGGCCGTTCAATGTCCAACCGGTTGCGCGTGAGACGAAGATTTTCACATTGCTAAAGGACCCAATGCTATCCGGTCCGTTCACATCAAAAATAAACGTTTCTGCAGCACCTGCCTTATTGTTTAAGTGCATATGACTAGAGGCATCTGTCGAACTTGAACTGTAACTTTTAAATATCTCAGCCGAATTGTTCCCGTCACCATTTACGATACTTAGGGTGTAATTCACGCCTTTTTCTGAATAAGCCAAACTCGCGGAGGTCGCGACATCATTTATTAGGACCTGCGAATAATGTGGTGCCGTGCTGGTTATATCGAAATCGAATAAAATACGTACAAATGGCGACAACAGAATACCCTCCTCTTAAACTGCATTTTTATTATTTAAATCCGTTTTAGAGGATGTCAAATAATACTGGTCTTGTCGTTGAATAATTACCCGAGCGCGGCGACACCGGGCAGGGTCTTACCCTCCATCCATTCCAAAAAGGCACCACCAGCGGTGGAGATATAAGTGAAATCATCCGCGGCACCCGCTTGGTTCAGGGCCGCAACCGTATCACCACCACCAGCCACAGAAATCAGTTTGCCTGCGCGACTTAGGTCCGCCGCTGCTTTGGCGGCGCCGTTGGTGGCAAAATCAAAGGGTTCAATTTCAAAGGCCCCCAAAGGACCGTTCCAGATCAGCGTTTCGCATGTGGCAAACAGATCGCGCAAAGCGGCCACGGTTGCGGGCCCTGCATCCAAAATCATTGCATCATCAGGGCAAGCATCGGTTGCCAATGTTTGGTTTTCCGCACCTGCTTTAAATTCACGCGCCACAACGATATCCAGCGGCAAATGGATCGTGCAACCCGCCGCCTTGGCGGATGCCGTAATTTCCCGTGCCGTATCGGCCAAGTCGCGTTCGGCCAAAGATTTCCCAATTTCCGCGCTGGTGGCGATTAAGAATGTGTTGGCCATGCCGCCGCCAATCACCAAGTGATCGACCTTTTTGACCAAATTCGACAGCAATTCCAGCTTGGTTGAAACCTTAGCACCGCCAACAACCGCCACAACGGGGCGTTTGGGTACACTTAACGCGGCCTCTAATGCGCCCAGTTCCATGGCCATCAATCGACCCGCACAAGCGGGCAGGGCGTGGGCCAATCCCGTGGTTGATGCATGCGCGCGGTGGGCGGCAGAAAACGCATCATTTACATAGACATCCCCCATGCTGGCCAATCGCGCCACAAAGGCGGGATCATTGGCTTCTTCGCCCGGATTAAACCGCAGGTTCTCGGCCAATAGAATGTCATCTGATGCCATGGCGGCGATCGCAGTGCCATAATCCTTGGCACAAAACGTCACGGATTGACCAAACGCAGCCTCAAGCGCTGGCACAACTTGGGCCAATGACATTTCAGGAACGACTTTGCCCTTGGGGCGATCAAAATGCGCCAACAGGATAACTTTGCCGCCTTTGGCCTGAATATCCTTCACCGTGGGGATAATACGGTCGATTCGAGTGGTGTCAGTCACCTGCCCATCGGCCATGGGTACATTGATGTCTACACGGCACAATACGCGTTTATTGGCCAAATCCATGTCATCAAGTGTTTTCCAAGCCATTGGGCATTCCTTCAATTGGGCAAATTTAGGCAGGTTTTCGCGTGTTCTGGCCCAATGGTCAAGCATTCACCCTTTCCCTTTAAGGCGACACAAACTATGAAAGATCAAACGCGAAAAAGGAGAGCCAGATGGCCGATACGAAAGATCTTGAGAACACGATTTTGCTGGAACTAAAAGGCGGCACAGTCACCATTGAATTGCTGCCAGACGTGGCACCATTGCACTGCGCGCGCATGAAAGAATTGGCGCGTTCTGGTGCCTATGACAACGTGGCGTTTCACCGTGTGATTGCAGGTTTCATGGCGCAAACTGGCGACGTGGCTAACGGCAACATGGAAAACAACTTTAACCTACGTTCCGCGGGAACTGGTGGTTCAGATATGCCAAACGTGCCTGCAGAATTTTCAAAATTGCCGCACGCACGTGGCACAATTGGCGCGGCACGTTCCGCCAACCCAGACAGCGCGAATTCACAGTTCTTTATCAACTTTAAAGACAATGATTTCCTAAACGGTCAATACACTGTTTATGGTCGCGTGACATCTGGCATGGAACATGTTGATGCCATCCAATTGGGCGAGCCACCTGCAAACCCAGATCGCATGATTTCTATGAAAGTTGCAGCAGATGCGTAACTTTGTACTTTTTGGCGCGTTTTTCATGCTGGCAATTGGCGCATTCTTTTTTAATGGAATGCGTCCGACGGCCCATGCACAATCGGGTGCTGGCAGTGTGATGATGACAATTGAGGTCGCTGGCGAAGCTAACGGTTTGGTAACTATTGAACTGTTGGCTGATGTGGCACCTTTGCACGTTGCGCAAATTTCCACGCTTGCCAAAGAAGGCAAATATGACGGCGTTGTTTTTCACCGTGTTATTGACGGCTTCATGGCGCAAACCGGTGATGTTCAATACGGTCTAAACGGGGGCGATACATCTTACGCTGGTCGTGGTGGATCAGATTATGACAACATCCAAGCCGAATTTTCAGACATCGCATTTGATCGCGGTGTCGTGGGCATGGCACGCAGCCAGAACCCAAATTCAGCAAATTCCCAATTCTTCATCATGTTTGATGCGGGCCACTTCCTGAACGGCCAATACACCGTTGTTGGACGTGTGACAGAAGGTATGGACGTTGTGGATGCAATCAAGTTGGGCTTGGGCCCAAATGGTGCTGTGATAGGCGCACCTGATTACATGGCCAAAGTGACCATCGCTGAATAATATCTAAAATCACAGCGGATACCGCCTGATCAAGCTTGCGTGTAGTGGGCTAGGCGGTATCCACTTTCCCTGCCATTCTATGACCCGAACATATATTCAGGAGGTCGTGATGCGCAGGATTGCAAATTCCCTTAAGATTTTGACGGTTGCGGTGTTTGGCATCGCATTTACCCCAATGACAGTTACAGCACAGGAAGTGCCGCGTTTTTGGGTGAATGAATGGCCCAATACCGATTTCACACGCACATCGGTGCATTGGATCGAGGTGATGTCTGGCGGTCCACCCCGCGACGG
>Ga0208971_1001985_pt1 | contig 11388 bp, 10 predicted proteins | sample AOAMet1_18_M0_10_2_FD_188229 | JGI IMG/M metagenome (GOLD analysis project Ga0208971, IMG submission 188229) | Ammonia-oxidizing marine microbial communities from Monterey Bay, California, USA - CAN11_18_M0_10 (SPAdes) | ecosystem: Environmental > Aquatic > Marine > Intertidal zone | place... | reverse complement strand
AACCAAAGTGGCGTGGCCGTGGGTCTGCACTAGGCCATCAAAAACAGGCGTTTTCGCTGTGTGCACAGCGTTGTTGGCATCGGGGGTACCGAGGCCCCATCCATCAAGGATGACAAGGGCGGTTTTTTGCTTCATGGCGGCGCCAAGTTACCTCGCAGGAACACCGCAACGACAAGCGCGCTGTGTTAAGCCCACAAATGAACCGGCGGACGCAACACCTTTCTCTTCCCAAGAACAGAAACATCATCTGAATTGGCCAAAATTCCCATTCGAAACAAATCCAAAGCTGTCACCGACGGGTCCTCTGCCAGCGACTTCCAAGCCCTGTTCATGTCATCGGACCATCGAATGTCATCGACCATCACCAGCGCATTATCGGACAGAAAAGGGCGGATTTCATGCCATTGATCTACCAAGGCTTGCCCTTCATGATGACCGTCCAAAAAAACCAAATCCAAAGTGGGAGAATCCGCCAAATATGGCCCCAATGTGCGGCTAAAAGGACCCTGTAGAAGCGTGACCCTCGCCGTCGGGTGGGTCCGTTGCAACCGTTCTTTTGTGTTTTGTGCCAAAGCCGGACTTCCTTCCAACCCCACATAATCAACTTGGCCTCTGCACCCATGGAGCAGCTGCGAGGCGCCCGACCCCAAACAAGTGCCCAATTCCAAGATGCGCAAACCTCGTCCTGCCTCAGCACTTTTTTTGGAAGAAAAATCCGCGGCCGCACTCAGCCACTTCCCCTTCCTCAAGTCAGACGAAGCGCGCCTCGCTAAATCTGAGATGTACACCTTCGAACGCTCCCCATGGGAACCCTTCTCGGCTCCAAAATCCAACACATCAAGGGTCTCTTTACTGCGCCTCATCTTCTGCTCCTCCGCTTTGAACCCCCCCCATCCCAAGGTGCTGTGTGGACTTCTCCGGAAATTCAACATCGCGGATCTCCATCCCGCATTCGACTCAGGAACAACAGATTGACCCATCCACGACATGCCCCACCTCATCCAATCCAACCCGCCTTGCGTTTTGTGCATGCCACGCAAGTTCGGTCTTCGTACTTTTGGCATCCGATAGGGCGGTTAGCTCAGCTGGTTCAGAGCACCTCGTTTACACCGAGGGGGTCGGGGGTTCGAGTCCCTCACCGCCCACAAAATTCCCCTGCGGGGAGCTCCAGATACGAAGCAGGCTCAGACCACACCGTATCCCCACACATTTCCTACCTTTGTAATTGCCTTTACTCGGCAAATTCATCTTATTAGGCAGGAAAAAATGCGGATTCACCCCCATATCGTTGTTTCATTCTTTGCCTTGGGATTTATGTTCACCCCCACGTCTCTGGTGCACAGCCAAGAAGCGGAACATGATGTCGCATTCGAGTGGATTGAAGCCCAATTGAAAGGCATCAGAATCGATTTTGCACGCCCTCCAATTCACGCCAGAAACTTGTACCATGTTTCACTTGGCATGTATGATGCTTGGGCGGCTTATGATGAGGTTGCAGAGCCAATCCTGCTGGGCCACACTGTGGGTGGATACACAGCGGACTTCGACGGCATCCCCGAGAACATCCTGCCCTTCCTGAACATTCCAGACGCCCAGCGTGAGGCCGCCTCTTACGCTGCCTACCGCATTCTGACCCATCGGTACGACAACTCCCCTGGTGTTTTGATTGCACAGGCCAGATTCGACTCACTGTTTACCGCTTTGGGTTACGACCCTTCCACGACGTCAAACAACTACGCATTTGGTTCGCCTGCTGCACTTGGGAACTACATCGCCGAGCAAGTCATTGCTTTTGGATTGCAAGACGGGGCCAATGAAGCCTTCAATTACACCAACGTCTACTATGAGCCATCCAACGATCAGTTGGTGGTCAATACACCGGGCAACCCCACCATTGGTGACCCCAACCTCTGGCAGCCCCTTGCAGTGGATGGCTTTGTTGATCAGTCCGGGCAGGTATTGGACAGCTCTCCACCTTTTCAAAGTCCCGAATGGGGCTGGGTAACGCCCTTCGCATTGGAGGACGATCAAATGACCCTGCACGAACGAGATGGTGAACTCTGGCCCACTTGGCTCGACCCAGGAGCGCCCCTCTACATTGGAGGGGATCAACCTGCTGACGTCGACAGCATGTACAAGCACCATTTCGCCATGGTGAGCATTTGGCAGTCACACCATGACCCAACAAGCGGAGTCACCATCGACGTTAGCCCTGCCAACATTGGCAACGCTTCCGCTCTTCCGCAAGACTGGAGTGAATACGGAGACTTCTACGCCTATTTCGAAGGCAGCGACAATGGGGTGGGACACGAAACCAACCCCAGCACGGGCCTTCCTTATCAAAGTCAATTCGTTCCAATGGGCGACTACGGTCGGATTTTGGCAGAATTCTGGGCCGATGGACCAGACAGTGAAACACCTCCCGGACATTGGTTTAGCATTTTAAACGAAGTCATGTCTCATCCTGATTTCACCCGAGACTGGATGGGTGAAGGCCCGGAGATTGACGCTTTCGAATACGAAGTCAAATCATACCTGACTTTGGGTGGTGCTGTCCATGATGCAGCCATGGCGGCTTGGAGCGTAAAGGGGTATTACGATTATGTCCGCCCCATCTCCGCCATTCGATACATGGCCGACCAAGGACAGTCTTCAGACTCTGGTCTGCCGAGCTACAGCCCAAATGGCATTCCGCTGCATCCTGGTTTCATCGAATTGGTAGATGACACCGATTCTTTGGCGGGCACCGGAGGTGAGCACATCGGCAAAATCAAAGTCTACACTTGGAGAGGCCCCGACTACATTGAAGATGAGGAAGTCGATTACGCCGGAGTAGGATGGATTCTGGCCGAGAATTGGTGGCCATATCAGCGCCCCAGTTTTGTGACACCCCCTTTTGCTGGTTTCGTCTCTGGCCACTCCACATTTAGCCGATCCGCCGCGGAGGTCCTCACAGCGATAACCGGGGACCCTTACTTCCCAGGAGGCATGGGCGAGTTCTTTTGTCCTCAAAACGAATTCCTTGTTTTCGAAGAGGGCCCCAGCATCGACGTGACCCTCCAATGGGCAACGTATTATGACGCCTCGGACCAGTGCAGCTTGTCTAGAATCTGGGGTGGCATTCACCCGGTCACCGACGACATTCTTGGGCGCCAGATGGGCATCATCTGCGGCACGCAAGCCGTTGAGATGGCCAATGCTTATTTCAGCGGAAGCATCAACAACACGTGTGGCATTGGCCCGTTTGGAGGTTGCCTGGGTGACATTGATGGTGATGGCGTCCAAACCGTGGAAGATGTGCTGTTCCTGCTCGCCAACTTCGGCACCATGGGACCGCATCCGGCCGACATCGACCTCGACGATCTTGTGGGAACTACAGACCTTTTGATCCTCTTGGGTTTGTACGGCTGCAACTGCCTGTGACCCTGTAAGCAGGGTCACGCGCTGTCCTGAAGCGACGTGATGGCCTCTCCAGCAATGAATATGCTGCCTAAAATCACAACGAGTTCATTAGAGCTCCGCTGCTGCACGGCCTTTCGCACGGCGGAAGCCACGTCCGGATGCGCTGTTCCTTTGCGACCCACGGATTCTGCCTTTTGAGAAAGCACCTCCGCAGGCATGGCCCTTGGAATGTCTGCCGCACACCAATGGTGATCGACCGCCTGAGGGAGGCACGCCAACGCCCCTTTGATGTCCTTGTCTTCGACAGCTCCATAGACGATGCGCAAGGGCCTTCCTAGAGCGAAGAGGGCCTTTCCGGTGGAAAGGAGACCCTCTTCATTGTGCGCGCAATCCAAAAGCACATCATCACCAAACCACTGCCATCGCCCCATCAACCCCCAAGCTGTCGGCCCTGCGTTCAGCACTTCTTCATCTGAAGCGCCATCGCCAGGAAGAAAATCGAGCAACTTCCTCGCCACTGAGCGGTTTCTGGCCAACCACACCGGATCATCCGAAGGGGGGGAATCGGGACGGCCATCATGGACCTCCACACTGAGACGCAAGGACCGTTCTAACACCACCGACCTGGCCACTGAGGGCAACACCCCAAGCACGCAGGGGACACCCTCCTTTAAGATGCCCGCCTTCTCTCCCGCTATCGAACGCAGGTCTTCCCCCAGAAACTGCTGATGATCCAACCCGATGGAGGTGATGGCCGTTGCCAATGGCTGCGGAAAGATGTTGGTAGAGTCCAACCTCCCCCCCATCCCCGTTTCTAATACGGCAATGTCCACTTGCCCATCCCGGAAATGGACCAAGGCCATGGCAAACATCAATTCAAAGAAGCTTGGCTTCAGCTTTTCCCAAATGTCCAGATGCCCCTCAACAAAAGAGACAAAGTCAGCTTTGGAAATCATGTCGCCGTCGATCCGAATGCGCTCCCGAGGATCGAGCAAATGGGGAGAAGTGTAAAGGCCAACCTTCATCCCCCGGGTCTGGAGTGCAGCCGCAACGGCATGGCTCACCGAGCCCTTGCCATTGGTCCCTGCAATGTGCACCACCTTCAACCCTTGGTCAGGATGGCCCAGCGCCTTGCACAGGGCATGGGTGTTGTTCAAGTCCACCTTGTATTGAGCGGGACCCGACCGCTGAAACATGGGAAGGCGGGCATAAAGCCACACCAAAGTGTCTTCGAAATTCACCGTTCAGAAGAAGAGGGAAACAACCGCAAGGCCCGATCTCGGGTCATTGAAGCTTAAAATTGAATTCAATCCACCCAATCCTTGTGGGCTTGATGGGGTGGCTCTCGAACTTGGCCGTCAACGCAGCCTCCCTGGCCAACTCAACGAGTCGATTGTTGGATGTCGTGCTGTTCTCGGGGTCGTACTTGGCCTCGGTCACGGTTCCATTTTTGTCCACGTACACCTTCATTCGCACCACCCCTTCGGATAGAGGCTTGCCATTCAAATTTGGCTTCCCAATCATTTTTCCTCCATCGAGGAGTTCACCTCTTGGATCGCCTGAAACCACGCCGGCGCCTTCAATCTTGCCATCGTCTGCGCCACTGTTCCCTGTGCCTTCTTGCGCGCCTTCTGATCCGCCGCCGCCGCTGTTGCTGAACATCTGACTCAACGCATTCGAAAGGTCATTGGAAATTTCAGGTTCTGGGTCGGGGGCCTCCACCTCTGTGACTTCTTCCACCACTTCTTCTTGGGTGGGCACATCGACCTCGCTTGTTTCTTGGGTTTCCACTGTCTCAATTGGCGCCACTTGCTCAGAGACCGCTTCGCTGACTTCCTGCTCAATCACCTCCTCGACCTGTTCCGACGGGACTTCGGTCTCGCGGTCACCGCCGGCTTCATCTACATTGCCAAAATCCGCCATTCCCACGGCAACAAACTGCTCACCCGGAGGTGGGGTTACCTCCTGGAAAGCCACCAAAAACACGCATGCCGCCAAAATGGCAACATAGGTCAAGCCAGAAAGCACAGCGGCCTTTCGGCGCTCCTTGCGCTCTTGCTCAGCGTGGTGTCGGTTCCAATCGAAGGTGGGCATTCAAGATTATCGTGTGGGTTGGGCGCCAAGCATGACTTTCCACTCGTTGGACTTGGCCAAGCCAATGACCTCCACAGTTTGTCCCGTGGGGACCTCCTTGTCTACCTGCAAATACAAGACCGGATCAGATTGATCTCCGAACTTGACTTGCAAGGCAGGCTCAATGTCCGCCCTTGCAATGGCTGTTCCATTCAAATAATAGGTGCCGTCTGGCTTAATTGAAATGGTCATCCGCGAGCTGGCACTGCTCGTCCCTTTGCTTTGAGGCAGGTCCACATTGACCCCATTGGAGACCAACGTCGAAAGGATGATGAAGAAAATGAGCAGGAGGAACACGAGGTCCGTCATCGAGGACATGTTGCCCCCTGACTGCACTTGATTTCGCTGCGAGAGGTTCATCAGCGGGCGGGTTCCTCGAGGATGTCAATGAACTCCAACGAACTCGCCTCCATCATGTGGATCACCTTGCTCACTCGGCTCACGAGGTGGTTGTAGGCCATGTAAGCGATGATGCCCACGATCAAACCCACAATGGTGGTGATCATGGCCTGTTTGGTGCCAGAGGAAATGTCGTCTACCCTCACCATGCCCGCACTTTCCATGTCCAAGAAAACATTGACCATACCGATGACGGTTCCAAGGAAACCAATCATGGGCGCTGCACCGGCAATGGTGGCCAGTGTGCTCAGGTTCTTCTCGAGGTTGTAAATCTCCAACTTGCCTACGTTCTCGATGCTCGTCGAAATGTCCTTCAGCGGCTTTCCGATGCGGGCGATTCCTTTGTGCAACATCCGTGCAATGGGTGTCCCACTCTGTTCACAGAGGTTTTGAGCGCTGTCGAGGTTGCCCGCAGACAAATAGTCCTTCAGCTTGGCCATGAAGTCCTTGTCTTCTTTGGCCGCCTTGCGGATGGCCATCGACCGTTCAAAAAAGATGAACAGCGCAAAGAAGCTCATGATGGCCAAAGGCAGCATGATGTACCATCCACCGGACAGCAAAAGCTCAAAAATGGACACGTCTCGGGTCACCACCTCTGCGGAGGTGGCCATGGCGCCTGAAGCGCCCTCGTCGGTCACAGTAGTGCCACCGAGGGTCAGGTCTTGGATGCGGGCGAGAACAAGAAGGGGGATGTGCATGGCGTTCGGGCTGCGTTGTAGCTCAACGTCTAAGGTCGCCGATTCCGTATGCCGAGCGCACACCCTTTGAGGGGCTTTTCCCCCCGTCGAATGTTCACACGTATTCAATCACGGCAATCAGCCAAACATGAGCCAGTATACAGCTGCCCCAGAAAGGTACCCGGCCACAGCCAAAAGGCTCATTCGCTTCATGTACCACACAAAATCGATTTTTTCGAGACCCATTACCGCCACACCTGCTGCCGAGCCGATGATCAAAGCACTTCCGCCCGTTCCCGCGCAGTAAGCCAAGAATTGCCAGAAAATGCCGTCTTGCACAAAATACCCTTGCCAAGCATCCATTGTGCCTGGGGCAGCGATGTCATACATGCCCATAGAAGCCGCGACAAGAGGAACATTGTCAACAATGGCAGACAGAAGACCGATGGCCACATTGATGAGATAAACATCCCCGAGTGATGTGCGCAGCCACTCTGCTGAGGCGATCAAATGCCCGGCCTCTTGCAAGGCACCAACGGCCAAGAGAATGCCCAAGAAAAACATCACGGAAGCCGTGTCAATTTTCCGGAGAACCCCCACCACACTCAGGTGCTTTCGCTGCTGGTCGTTCTTAGAACGATGAAGCACTTCTGTGGTCAGCCACAGAACGCCAAGGGACAGCATCATCCCCATAAAAGGCGGCAAATGAGTGACCGTTTTGAATACAGGCACAAAAAGAAGTCCGCTCACACCCATTGCGAAAATCAAATTTCGCTCTCCAGAGGTCGTGGGGTCGGCCATCTCATCCAGGTCATCTGCTTTGGGCCGCTCCACTTCGCCCTTCATGCGCAGGGACATGATGGTCAGTGGCACCACCATGCAGACAATGCTCGGCAAAATCAAGTTCGTGATGATCACCGGTGTCGTCAACTGCCCCCCAATCCAGAGCATGGTTGTGGTCACGTCCCCAATGGGAGACCATGCCCCGCCAGCATTGGCACTGATGATCACCGCTCCGGCAAAGAGCCACCGCGTAGGCTTGTCGGCGATCAACTTCCGCAGCAAAGAAATCATCACAATCGAAGTTGTGAGGTTGTCCAAAGCAGCAGAGAAGAAGAAGGTCAAGATGCCGATGATCCAAATCAGCCGGCTCTTCTTCCGGGTTTTGATTCGATCGGTGATGACGGAAAACCCATTGTGGGCATCCACCAGCTCCACAATGGTCATGGCCCCAAGCAAGAAGAACAGAATGCTCGAAATCTCCTCCATGTGATGGAGCAAGCGATGCTCAAAAAAGACCTTGAGCGCACCATGGTCTGCCCCGTGCCCTGCTCCGTGCACGAATTCATTGAATGAGTCTACCAAATGGGCGGGCGCCTGATGCCACCCGAGCACAAGAATGGCCCAACACAACGTGCCCGTGATCAAGGCGCTGGCGGCCTTGTCGATGTGCAAATTGTGCTCAAGGGCAATGAGAAAGTAACCGAGAACGAAAACGAGAATGAGCAAAGCCTCCATGGAGAGAATATCAGTTCAGATGAGAATCAAACGAGTTGTTCAAGGGCGATGCCCAATGCAGTAGAGGACAATCCTGTGGACTCCGGGCTCCGAGCGTGACAGCGTTCTAAGGCCGCCCGAATGCAGCCAGAAGTGTCCTCAAAGATGGCGGCATCAGCCAGCTGCACATCCCCATCTCCCATCAGGTATCCAAACACACGTGCCATTCCACAATTTGCAATGAAATCTGGAATCACCGCACAGGCTCCATCCGCCTTTTCTGAAATGGGGCCGTAAAAAATTTCTTTGTCCGCAAAAGGAACATTGGCGCCGCAAGAAATGACCTCCAGCCCGTTCGATAGCATCTGATCCAACTGCAGCTCGGTCACCAATCGAGAGGCTGCACAAGGCAGAAACACGTCGGCGCCCACGCTCCAAATCGCACCCTGAACCTCCTCAAATGACAGCATGTGATCAGACCGAAGGGCATTGCCCTGCTTGGCCAAAAACAAGGCCCGCACTTCATCTAAGTTGAGTCCTTCAGGACTCAAGATTCCCCCTGCGCGATCGATGATGCCCGTAATGACCGCCCCTTGGTTGGCCAAATACAACGCTGCAGCGGCCCCGACATTCCCCCATCCTTGGATCAACACTCTTTTCCCGCGGACTTCACCCCCATAGAGGTTGTAAAAATGCCGGACTGATTCAGCCACGCCATACCCCGTGATCAAGTCTGCGACACGATAGCGAACGCCGCCTCCATCGGGCAAGTATCGGCTGTCTTCCACCACTTTGCTCACGCCCTGACGCAAGCGGCCAATGCGCCGCACCTTCTGTGCTTCGTCGGGACGGAAATGCCCATTGAAAACCCCCTCCTGTGGATGCCAGACTCCACACGCCTCGGTCATCGGAATGACCTCTAAACCCGCGTCGACATTCAGGTCTCCTCCAGTTCCATAATAATGCTTCAAGAGGGGCGTAACCGCCTGATACCAGCGGCGAAGCACACCCTCTTTTCTTGGGTCCGAGGGGTCGAAATTGATGCCACTTTTGGCTCCACCAATCTGTGGGCCACTGACCGTGAACTTGATCTCCATGGTTTTGGCCAAAGACATCACTTCGTTCCGATCCAAGCCCACCCTCATCCGGGTTCCCCCTCCTGCAGCGCCACCACGAAGACTGTTGATCACCACCCAGCCTTTGGCTTCAGTTTCCGCGTCCGTCCATTCAAAAACGATCTCTGGCGCGCGTTCACTGTAATCAGCAAGAAGTTCCTTCATGATGTTTCTGTTACGTCCCAACACGGTCGGGCGTGGCGAAGTTACCCAAGAGCACGCCGCCCCGAACATCTTCGGTCGCACCCGTGACCGATGCCAAAGATGTGGTCTCACCCATGGCCGTCCGAAGGGCCAACCAACCAAACGCCGCCGCCTCCTTTCCCTCTACCCAGAGGTCACTGGGTACATCCAACGTCCACTCCTCACTCAAGTGCCCAGACCATCGCTGAAGCAAAAACTGGTGAAAGGCGCCCCCCCCGGTCACCAAAATTTTTCCAGGCCGGGCATGGCCCTTCACGGCATCGGCCATGGCCATAGCCATCCATTCTACAGCGGTAGCACAGGCATCTTCTGGAAGGACAATGCCATCCAAAAGGCCATGCAAAAACAACAAGTCTTCCGCTGCAAGCGACTTTGGAGCTAGCCGATGCAGATGCGGCCATTGATTCAGCTTCGACAACACCGTTGCATCCACTTTCCCTTTCGACGCCATGAGTCCTCCCCGATCAAAGGGCTGGTCAAGTCGCATGGACTGTCGGTTCAGAAGAAGATTGCAGCCGCAGATGTCCCACGCCCGAACCGCTTTGTCTTGCGATGCTGGCAGAAAGGTCGCATTGGCGATGCCGCCCAAATTCATGCATGCGGCATGATCGCGAAACACATGGGCGTCAAACAAGGGCACCAGCGGTGCGCCTTGCCCTCCAGCGGCCACATCCGCTGATCGATAGTCCGCCACAACGGGCAGATCTAGCATGGCGAAAAGCTGGTTGACTTCGCCAATGGCTGCTGTTCCCTTTCCCCCCGGGTCGTGGTAAAAAGTATGTCCACTGAATCCCACCAAATCGATTGCCCCGCCCAATTCCACCCACTTGTGGATGCAGTCTTGAATTTTTCTGCCGGTCCATAAAGTCCAATCCCGGCTCAATTTCCCCGCTGTCTCCACCTCCATATCGCCCAGCTTTTTCAACCGGTTCATCAGGGATTCAGGGTAGGTAAACCCTTCGAATTCAATCAACTCAAAATCCCCTGTTGCGGCAGACACCTCAATCAAAACCACATCAAGCCCATCGCAAGATGTGCCGGACATGGTGCCCACGACTCTCCAGATGCGGGGGGAAGCTTCAATCACGGCTCTTGGTTGGTGTATCTTCGTCCTCCCAAAACTTGAGACTCCCTGAAATGATCCTGGAACTCACCGAAGAACAGCGCGCCGTGCGCGACGCAGCTAGAGATTTTGCCCAAAACGTGCTGAAGCCGGGCGTCATTGAACGTGACAACGCGCAGCGGTTCCCCAAAGAAGAAATTCGCCAACTCGGCGAGTTGGGCTTCATGGGAATGATGGTCGACCCGAAATACGGTGGCAGTGGCATGGACACCGTAAGCTACGTGTTGGCCATGGAAGAACTGTCGAAGATTGATGCTTCTGCATCGGTTTGCGTGTCCGTCAACAACTCCCTCGTCTGTTGGGGTCTCGAAGAATATGGCACCGAAGAGCAAAAGGAAAAATACCTGACGCCCCTTGCAAAAGGAGAGAAAATCGGGGCCTTTTGTTTGAGCGAACCTGAAGCAGGCAGTGATGCCACGAGCCAACGGACGACCGCCATTGACATGGGCGATCATTACTTGCTGAACGGAACCAAAAATTGGATCACCAATGGAGGGTCCGCCAGCACCTACCTCGTCATTGCGCAAACCGACACAGAGAAAGGACACCGTGGAATCAACTGCCTCATCGTAGAGCGTGGCATGGATGGCTTTATTGTTGGTGCCAAAGAGGACAAAATGGGCATTCGCGGAAGCGACACCCACACCTTGATGTTCCAAGACGTGAAAGTCCCCAAGGCCAACCGATTGGGCGAGGATGGTTTCGGTTTCAAATTTGCCATGAAGACCCTTGCCGGCGGACGAATCGGGATCGCTTCGCAAGCTTTGGGCATCGCCTCAGGCGCCCTGGAATTTGCCTTGGCCTACTCCAAGGAAAGGAAGGCCTTTGGAAAGGAAAT
>Ga0208971_1001981_pt1 | contig 11398 bp, 13 predicted proteins | sample AOAMet1_18_M0_10_2_FD_188229 | JGI IMG/M metagenome (GOLD analysis project Ga0208971, IMG submission 188229) | Ammonia-oxidizing marine microbial communities from Monterey Bay, California, USA - CAN11_18_M0_10 (SPAdes) | ecosystem: Environmental > Aquatic > Marine > Intertidal zone | place... | reverse complement strand
CCCATAGCCAGTTCAGAAAATTTGCCACCGGGAATACGTTTAACAGCCACGCTTAATGGTTCTGTCGGACCCGAACAGATCGAATATGATCGCCGAATATCGTGATCCACCGATTTATGGCGCAGTGTCAAGTATTGACCGGGTGTAAAAGCATAGTCCTCGGCCAGCTCTGTGGGAACGGCAAATGTCAGGACCATCGCATCGGCGGTGTCGTGGTTAGCGGCCGTTATGGCAAGTGTATGAAAACGTGGCGGCATGGGCCCCTCATATGCATTTGAAATAGTCGAATGGCTCGGCGCAGGATTGGCACCGATAAAGTGCTTTGCAGGCAGTTGAGCCAAATTCAGAAACGCGTTCTGTTTCATGTGATCCGCATTGTGGACAGTTCACTTGGGTTTCACCAAACAGCGCGTGAATGGAATTTGAGGCCTTTACAGGTGGCGCTATGCCTGCGGCCAATAGTTTTTCGCGACCACGTGGGGTTATCCAATCTGTCGTCCACGCTGGTGATAAAACACGTTTTATGATCGGGTCAAATCCCGCTTTGGCAAGGGCCGCAGAAACAGACATTTCAATTGCCATTACCGCGGGGCATCCGGAATAAGTCGGTGTTATGGAAACCTCTGTTTTGCCATCATCAAGGGTTTTCACACCGCGTAAAATTCCCAAATCTGCAATGGATAGCATTGGAATTTCAGGATCAGTAACCTCGGCGGCAACGTCCCATGCGATTGAGGAAACAACAGTTACCATGTCATGTTTGGAAATGTGCGTTGCATGAATTGTAAATCGGTAAGCAAGAAACCCATTTCCTCACCGTGCTGCCCTGATCGGCCGCCAAGGATTGGTTTTACCTCAATTGTCTCTAGTGTTGCCTCGGCCAGAACGGGGGCGACCTGTGCGTGCCATGTCGCAGCCAGCTTTGATACATCGGGGATTAAGCCTGCGCTTGCACCTTGCTGGGAAGTTTCATCCATATGGAACATTTCGCCCACATAAGGTGCCAAGTCCGCCACCGCATTTTGCATCCGCTGATGACTTTCATCGGTGCCATCACCCAAACGGATCACCCATTCCCCAGTATGACGAATGTGATAAGCGCACTCTTTGATTGCTTTGGCGGCAACTTCGCGCAGGATTTGATCGTTGGAGTTTTGACATTCCGACCAATAAAGCCCCATGAAACTGGCGAAATAGAATTGTCTTAGTACAGTGTGGCCGAAATCACCGATGGGGCGTTCGCACAACAAAAGATTGCGGTAGTCGCGTTCTAATCGAAGATAGGCCAGCTGATCCTCATTGCGCCCTTTGCCCTCGATTTTGCCTGCGTGATCATAAAGTATCCTTGCTTGCCCAAGTAGATCGAGCGCAATGTTGGGCAAGGCTAGATCCTCTTCCAACATGGGCGCATGACCGCACCATTCGGACAGGCGATGACCAAGGATCATGTGGTCGTCTGCCAATCGCACAAGGCAATCAAAATGTAATGAGGCGTCCATCACATATGACCCACTTCGTCTGGCACCTCATAGAAGGTTGGGTGGCGATAAATTTTGTCTTCTTGGGCTTCAAAGTTTTCACCCTTTTGCGTGGGGTCGGATGCGGTGATTTGCATCGAAGGAACAACCCAAATGGATTGGCCTTCACCACGGCGTGTATAAACGTCACGCGCAGCCTGAAGCGCCATTGTGGCGTCGGCTGCATGAAGGCTGCCGCAGTGACGATGGGCGAGCCCGTTGCGTGGGCGAATGAATACTTCCCACAAAGGAATTTCTTGTTGGTCGTTCATGTTATCACTCCGCTGCATGTTGCACGGCGGCGCGCGCTTTTCGTTTTTTTGCATGGGCTAGCGCGGCTTCGCGCACCCATTCACCGTTGTCCCAACCAGCCTTTTTAACGCGAATGCGATCGCGGTTCATTTGGCCGTTGCCCTTTACGACGGACCAAAATTCATCCCAGTCCAGCGCGCCAAAACCATACCCGCCACGCCCGTCGTTTTTGTCAGGATTCCATTTCAAGTCTTTGTCAGGAATAGTCAGACCCAAGTATTCTGCTTGCGGCACCGTTGCGTCGACAAACTTTTGACGCAGCTCGTCATTGGTAAACCGTTTAATTTTCCATAACATTGATTGGTCAGAATTTGTGCTGTCGCTGTCGTGTGGCCCAAACATCATCAAGGATGGCCACCACCAACGATTAAAGGCGTCTTGCGCCATGTCTTTTTGCGCTTGTGTGCCTTTGCATAGAGTCATCATGATTTCAAAACCCTGCCGTTGGTGAAAACTCTCTTCTTTGCAAACACGGATCATGGCGCGTGCATATGGGCCGTAAGAACAGCGGCAAAGTGGGATCTGGTTCATGATTGCGGCGCCATCCACCAACCACCCAATCGCGCCGATGTCGGCCCATGTTGGTGTGGGGTAATTAAAAATGGATGAATATTTTGCACGACCAGATAACAGTTCCTCGGTCATTTGACGTCGGCTTACACCTAGCGTTTCTGCCGCCGAATAAAGATACAAGCCATGACCGCCCTCATCTTGCACCTTGGCCAAAAGGGCAGTTTTGCGCCGGAGTGTTGGTGCGCGGGTGATCCAATTGCCCTCTGGCAGCATGCCAATCACTTCGGAATGAGCATGTTGCCCAATCTGGCGCACAAGCGTTTTGCGATAACCGGCTGGCATCGGATCGTTAGGTTCAATCTTTTCATCCGCATCAATACGCGCCTGAAAAGTGGCCAGAAATTCGGGCGGTTCATCAGAGTCGGTTTTTGCGCCAATTAATCCTTGTGAATACATGATCCGTTCCTTTGCAAAGAGTTTGCGTAATTTATGTTACAAAAATTTAAAAATCAATATGTATTTCGTAATGTGTTATGGTTGAAACCGAGTTTCTAAACCACTTGCAGTCTGAATTGGCCAGTATGCTTCTGATGGCTTAATCAAACTCCCATATATTGACCCGATTTTTGCACGTGCAGCCCCTGCCGCGACAAAGTACGGTTCAAAATCAACTGGCAAATTAGGATGGCGCAACGCCAACCTACGCCAGTCATGGATAAGCAAAATTCGCGTTAACAAGGCTTCTTCTGGGGAAAGCGAAACATGCTCCAAACGCGTGTATTTATTCGTGATATTGTTAAGTTCATCTATAAAAGTGCCCACACCAGCCTCTGATAAAACCCAATCTGGTAAGGTCTTTAATCCTGCTCGAAATACCATTGCATCCGTATCAGCCAAGGCCTGTTCCGTTGGTGCATTTTCGGCAAGCCATACTGCCATTGTCGATCTGCGCAACAACGGTCGTGGCCCCGCAACATCACAAGCTGTGGGAAGAATGGCGATTATCCAGGAGCTGTCTGCGTAAGGTGGCTCAAGAGCATAAATTCGTTGTGTGGCAGGGGCATAATCGGCAAGTCCCTTGGGGCCAAGCTCATAAAAGCTGACGCGCCCTTGGCGTTGTCCTTTAACCCAACCTTCTTTTGAAAGGCGAGACATGGCCGTGCGAACGGCCCCATTTTCAATGCCAAGCATTTCTGTGATTGCCAACAGATCGGCCATTGAAATTACGCCGCCACGTGGTGCTACCACATCGCCCATTATGGTCATCACCAACGACCAAACCCTTAAGCGACCGGTTTGGTGTAAATCGGCGATAAGTTTTTTGACGTCTTTATTCATTCGATAGCCTTTTATCTGCCGCCCGATTGTTGACCGAAGCTCGCCGCCCTGCAAGGATGATTATTAATCCAAAGCCAAAGGACTTCGAAATGACCATCACAGATCAAGAACGCGCCGAGAAATCAGTGGCGGTGATGTGGGGGAAAGACCAAGCAAGTAAGGGGTTAGGCGTCAAGCTGGACAATGTTGGGCCAGGCAAGGCGCAGGTTTCCTTAGCGATTGAGGCCAAACACCTAAATGGTCATAAAACGTGTCATGGTGGGTATGTATTTACCCTTGCCGACAGCGCATTCGGATGTGCCTGTAACACCTATAATCAGTTTGCGGTGTCGCATGTTTCCACGATCACGAACATTGCCCCGACATTTGAAGGCGATGAGCTGAAAGCCGTAGCTTCTGAGGTAAGTCGCCGAGGACGCAATGGAATTTATGATGTAAGAGTGACAAACCAAAACGGCGAATTGATTGCCGAATTTCGCGGTCACAGCCGTACAATCAAGGGACAGCATTTTGAAGAATAGCTCAAACCATGGCGACGTATTAGAATATTGTTGGGCTAAATAATGGTTTTACGCATTCCAAATCGCGCGGCACGGCAATTGTGGCTAACGACACAAGGTTTAAGCGCCGCGCCGACAGGTGCCTTGGATTTGGGTCAAATGATCCGCGATTTGGGTTTTGTTCAGCTGGACACAATCCAAGTGGTGGCGCGGGCGCATCATCATATTTTGTGGACTCGTAACCAAAATTACCGTGAGTCGATGTTTGATCATCATATGTCCCAAGAACGTGGGGTATTTGAACATTTCACCCATGATGCTTCGGTTATTCCGATGGAGTTTTTGCCGTATTGGCAACGGCAATTTCGGCGCAAAGTGGAACAGATTGATAAATCAAATTGGTTTAAGTCAATGTCTGATGCGAAAGGGCGCCAGGCGATAAAGGATCGCATTCGGGCTGAGGGTGCACTTTCTACCCATGCTTTTGACACCAAAGTTGCCGGACCCAAGGAAATGTGGGCCCGACCGCCGCATAAATTGGCGTTGGATTATATGTGGTACAAAGGCGAACTGGCGACATGTCATCGGGTGAATTTCACAAAGTTCTATGATTTGGGTGAACGAATTTTTCCGCAACATTTGCTGGATGCGACGCCTGATGATGCAGACCAACTTGATTGGCTTTGCCATGCAGCGATTAACCGATTGGGCGTAGGAACAACCGGCGAAATCAAAGATTTCTGGGAAGCGGCAAGTGCGGTTGAGGTTAAAAACTGGGCAAGCAGTAAATCAGCAAATGACCTGATCAATGTAGAAATTCAAGCAGCAGACGGCAGCTGGACAACATCTTTGGCGGCCTCTGATATTGAAGAGCGGCTAAGTAATGTCAGCGCCAGCACAAGCAGATTGCGTATCATCAATCCATTTGACCCAGCTGTACGGGATCGCAAACGATTGGAACGGTTGTTTGGCTTTGAATATCGCAATGAAATGTTTGTGCCCGCCGCAAAACGCCGCTGGGGGTATTATGTCTATCCCATGCTCGAAGGGGATCGTTTTATTGGACGGATTGAATTGAAAGCGGACCGCGCCAAAAATAACTTAACTGTAATAAACATCTGGCTAGAGGATGGGATAAATTGGACGAAGGCACGCGCTGGCAAACTTGATCAAGAAATAACCCGTTTTGCCCGTTTTTCGGATGTGACACAAATAAAATGGAACTGCGAAAGACCCGGTTAATTTTGGGCTAGATTGGCAAGCTCTGGATGTTCATATGCCCTTGGATAGGGCAGGGGCGTTGTAGGTCCAAGAGGAATGACACCATTCCATGAACGGCCAAAATATCCCTGTCGGCAATGGATCAAAGAACTGCTTTCAGCGACGCCAGACAAGGCAAAAACACGGCACAGCCATCGCCAAACATTTGGGTATTCATACAATTTGGCGCCATTCAGTTTCATGCGTAGATAATAAACTGGATCGTGCCGATAAAGTGTTGGAAATAGGCGTAAATCAGCCTCTGTAAACGCGTCACCGTCCAAGAAGTTTCGCCCGTCAGATAATAGATTATCAAGTTGATCCAAAGTATCAAAATAGCCTTCAAATGCCTTTGCATAAACAGTTTGATCCGAAGAAAACCCAGCTTTGTATGCGCCGTTGTTGATGTTCACATAAATCAGGTCATTCAATGCATCAATATTTGAACGCGTCTGTGATTGATCCGGATAAAGGCCCGCGGCGGCAACATCTGGGTAATGCCCACCAAGTGCTTTAGCATGGATATCCAGCATGCGAATGATTTCCGCGCTTTCATTGTTAACAATGCGATTTGTTTTCTTGTCATATAAAACGGGGACAGATTGTTCGCTGGAACCCTCAGCTTGATAAATTTCCCGCACAAGACGGAAATTATTACCCGTGGCCGTTTCAAACGTACATTCTGGCAATGGTTTGTCCGTGAGTTTAGAAAATCGCATCGGATTGAATTCCCAAAAATTTGGGCCCACTGGATCGTCATCACCAGTCCGCGTTGGAAAGGCGACATCAAGGGAAATGGTTTCCTGTAACCCCAGAATATTTCGCGCCAATGTCACTCGGTGGCACCATGGGCAATTTAACGCGACAAACAGATGATACCTATTTTTTTCGGCGGGAAACTCAGGATCGCCAATCGCATGCCGAAATCCGCTGACACCACGTACAAATTCGCCACCTGCACGTCGGTTAGCCGCATTTGTTTGATCTTCTTGTTTTGATCGATCGTTTGGTGATGTCATGTTGTTTCCTTCCACCCATGTTAGTCGCATCGGCGACGGGTAGGTTTAGGCTTTGCGTTTTGGTCGGTACTGTATGTCTATTGTCACTCTAACCCGAGTATTTGGTTTGGCAACGCAATTGCTATGCAGAAAGCAGTTAAATTTCAGACTGGAAATTGGCACCAAGACTGTCATAATTGATATTTAGAAACGAAGAAAAAAGGGGTGCCAAGTTTGGCTATCAAATCTTGTTGCACACCAAGTGCGGATCGAAATGGGATTGAACTGGCCAAGCCGTTTTTGACCCCGCATGCCGACTACAAAATTCCCGTCTGTGAAATCCCTGGTGGTACGAGTATGTTAGGTACCGCACAGCCAATGTTGCAAAACGATAACGAAGAACCGTTGCGAAAGAAGCAACTTAAACCGTTCAAAATGATGCAAGCAGCCGTTACAAATCAGATGTTTGCGGATTTTGTGGAGGATACAAATTACGTGACCGAAGCCGAAGAGTTCGGTTGGTCGTTCGTGTTCTATCAACATCTTTCTGATGCGGTGGATGAAACTCAGGCCGTTGAGGGCACGCAATGGTGGCGGCGGGTAGAGGATGCAAACTGGCGTTTAATCGGCGGACCTAAATCAGAAACAGATTTTAAGCCAGATCATCCTGTGGTCCATGTTTCATGGGCTGATGCACGCGCCTTTGCCAAATGGGCAGGGGGACGTTTGCCCAATGAAGCAGAGTGGGAACATGCGGCACGTGGTGGTTTGGGGGATGTGCCATTTCCGTGGGGTGAAAAAGAACCAAACGATACGGATTTCCAGCCCTGCAATATCTGGCAAGGAACCTTTCCCACACACAATTCTTTAGCTGATGGATATTCAACTACGGCGCCGGCAATCTCGTTTGATGCAAACGGTTACGGGCTTTACAATATGTGCGGAAATGTATGGGAATGGACGTCAGAACCGTTTAAATATCGGTCCAATTCAAAGAAGAAACAAGCGATGGATCCACGACCAAAAGGTTCAAAATTGCTGAAAGGTGGCTCGTTTTTGTGTCATAAAAGCTATTGCTTTAGATATCGTATAGCGGCGAGAACGGGTACGACACCGGATACCGCCACATCACACCAAGGGTTTCGGTTGGTCTTTTAGATTAGAAACAATTCAATCAGGTTTGGAAAGGCGAGCCATGAAAACTCAAGTTGTCATTATCGGTGGTGGTCCTTCTGGTTTATTACTGGCGCAATTGTTGCATGTGCAGGGTATTTCCAGTGTTGTTTTGGAGCGTAAAACCAAAGAATATGTTTTAGGTCGCATTCGGGCGGGGGTGCTGGAACGCGGTCTCTTGGACTTGATGCGTGAAGCTGGTGTTTCCAAGCGCATGGATGCTGAGGGTTTCGTGCATAATGGAACGTTGATTGCCTATGACAACAAAACATTCCGTATCGATTTTGCCCAGTTAACAGGGAACTCTGTAATGGTTTATGGGCAAACCGAAGTGACACGGGATTTATACGCTGCACGAGAAGCAGCAGGTGGAAACATTGAATTTGAGGTCGAGGACGTTGAAATTCACGATGTGAAATCAGACGCGCCATTTGTGACCTTTCAAGTCGGTGGTGAAAACCGCCGTATCGAATGTGATTTTGTGGCGGGGTGTGATGGTTTTCACGGTGTTAGCCGTCAATCGATACCCCAAGAAAAGCGACAAGAATTTGAAAAAACTTATCCGTTTGGCTGGCTAGGAATTCTGTCAGAAACACCACCGTTGGATCATGAATTAATTTACGCAAATTCACCCCGTGGTTTTGCCTTATGTTCAATGCGCAATGCCAATTTAAGCCGATATTACATCCAATGCCCCTTAAGCGATAAACCAGAGGATTGGTCAGACGATGCATTTTGGTTAGAACTAAAGCGCAGAATACCAGCCGAACAAGCGGCTAAATTGGTCACAGGCCCCTCTATTGAAAAATCTATTGCACCATTGCGGTCCTTCGTTTGTGAGCCGATGCAATGGGGTCGTCTATTTTTGTGTGGGGATGCCGCGCATATCGTGCCGCCAACTGGCGCTAAAGGGTTGAATACTGCGGCATCAGACGTGCAATATCTTTATTCGGCATTGCGTCAGTACTATCATGAAAATGACACGGCAGGCATTGACGGATATTCAGAAAAAGCACTCGTTCGCGTCTGGAAAGCAGAACGTTTCAGTTGGTGGTTTTCGTCTTTACTGCACAGTTTTCCAGAACAATCTGAATTTGATCAAAAAATGCAATTGTCTGAATTGGAATTTTTACGCACGAATGAGTCCGCACAAAAGGCAATGGCGGAAAACTATGTTGGGTTGCCGTACTAATTGGTGAGTGGAAGGCCGGCGAAAACGATTTTCCTTTAGATTGATTTTCGCACCAAGAACGTTACGTTTATCTTGCTCATGATGAACCAATAACCTAGCTTTTTTTCATCGATTCAAAACGCGCGGAGGTTAACGATGGAATGTTGTGGTCCAGGATATGCCAGCCCAGCTGAGGCGATGCAGGCTCCACGGGAAAAACTGTTGTATACGATTGCGATTTATACGGGCACTGGTATTCAAAAGCCTGACTATTTAGCAACCATCGATAATGACCCCGAGAGTGCTACTTATTCCCAAGTAATTGCACGCTGTGAAATGCCAGGCATAGGTGATGAGTTACATCACATGGGATGGAATGCTTGTTCAAGCTGCTTTGATGATGCGTCTATGACGCGAAAATACCTTTTGGTTCCGGGTGTGCGGTCATCCAATATTCATGTGATTGATTGTGCGACTGATCCACGAAATCCGACCCTATTCAAAGTAATTGATGGCGCCGAGATTAAGGCAAAAACTGATCTTTCAGCGCCTCACACAATTCATTGCCTGGGTTCTGAAATAATAATTTCGATGCTTGGTGATGCAAAAGGCGAAGCGCCAGGCGGATACCTACACCTTAACAAAGATTTTGAAATCGTTGGTCGTTGGGAAAACTCGATGGGTGATATCCCGTTTGGGTATGATTTTTGGTATCAGCCGAGACATAATGTAATGGTTTCATCCGAATGGGCTGCACCAAATACGTTCATGCCCGGTTTCGATTTAGAAGAAGTAGGACACCTAAAATACGGTCGTCGTTTGCATCTTTGGGATTTTGAAAAAAAAGAACCAAAGCAGACGTTTTATTTGGGTGAGGATGGATTGATTCCGTTAGAAGTTCGTTTTCATCATGATCCGGATTCGACCCACGGTTTTTGTGGTGCCGCCCTGAGTGCCAACATTATTCATTGGTGGAAAGACGCTGACGACGAATGGAAATGGGAAAAAATCATCGACGTTGAAAACGAGCCGCACCCTGAATGGCCAATTCCGGTGCCTGGGGTGATCTCGGTTATTTTGTTGTCTATGGATGATCGATTTTTGTATCTTTGTAATTGGTTGCACGGGGACATCCGCCAGTACAATATCGAGGACCCGCATAATCCTGTGCTTACTGGGCAGGTTTGGATGGGGGGCCTATTGGACAAGGCGCCGGTTGTGAATGGCGTCAAGGTAACTGGTGGACCGCAAATGATTCAGCTGAGCCTTGATGGCAAGCGGCTTTATGTGACCACATCGTTGTTTAGCACTTGGGATAACCAATTTTATCCAGAAATCAGAACAAACGGCGGGTGCATGTTGCAAGTTAATTGCGATACCGAAAACGGTGGAATGGAAATAGACCCCAACTTTGTCGTGGATTTTGGCAAAGAACCAAATGGGCCTTCTCGTTGCCACGAAACCCGATACCCCGGCGGGGATTGTACCAGTGATATTTGGATTTGAGAAACGTGGAATGAACCAATTTACTGTTACCATAGCCAATCGTGAAAACGCGTCTTATCAGGTCGACGCACGTCGCTCAATTTTGGATAGTTTGCGCGAGCAAGGCGTTGATTTGCCTTATGGATGTAAATACGGTGGTTGCATCACTTGTGCTGCCAAATTGATAGCTGGCGATTTGGATCAAAGACGTCAAGTCGCCTTGAATAATCGCCAAATTAACAATGGATATGTAATTTTGTGCGTGGCGCGCGCAACATCGGATATTACGTTGGAGATCGGGGTCGAAAGCCATGACAAGTTGTATCGCAACCCCTTTCTTGATCCATTGCAACCCCATGAATTAAAGGCGGATATAGCTTCGCCAAAGGAGGTCTGAAATGGACCATACTCAACCCTATTCCGATGCCTATATGCAGGAAATATTAGGTTCTGTGAAATCGATCGCGATGGTTGGCGCAAGCCCCGATAAAACCAAATTCAGCTATGGTGTTCTGCGGGTTTTAAGCGAAACGGGATATGATATGATCCCTGTTAACCCGCGCCCAGAATTGAAAGAAATTCGTGGTCTTAAAGTTTACCCTAACCTTAAATCTATCGATCGCCCTGTGGACATGGTCGAGGTGTTTCGCCGCCCCGAAGACTTGATGGGTGTGACGCTTGAGGCAATCGAAATCGGCGCACAGGTGCTTTGGGCACAGATCGGCGTTGTTGACCACAAAGCGGCGGCACTAGCGGAAGAGGCCGGTTTAAAGGTGGTCATGGATCGATGCCCCAAAATCGAATTATTCCGTCCTTTTTGGAAACCAAAACTGCATCTAGGCATCTAAACTATTTAATTTTTGCCTCTTGCTTGACGGTTCTAGCCTATCAACTTGAATCATATTCAATAACCCGTATATGATAAGAGGTAATTGAGCACTTTATGGAGCGAAAATCCCGGATCAGAAATTTGAAAATGACTGATAATCGAAAATTTACACTCGGCTAATTTGTTGTTGGAATACTAGTTGCCAGTTTAATTTTTGGTTTTGGCGCACAACATTTTACAAGCCATATGAGTGGCCGCAACTACGAACATCACATGGGAAATGGCCAACATATGGGTGGCGC
>Ga0208971_1001979_pt1 | contig 11399 bp, 11 predicted proteins | sample AOAMet1_18_M0_10_2_FD_188229 | JGI IMG/M metagenome (GOLD analysis project Ga0208971, IMG submission 188229) | Ammonia-oxidizing marine microbial communities from Monterey Bay, California, USA - CAN11_18_M0_10 (SPAdes) | ecosystem: Environmental > Aquatic > Marine > Intertidal zone | place... | reverse complement strand
TCAAGTAAGATCAACCCATCAAGACCGCGGGTTTCATCCCAGCGAAAATCTGTGCGACTTACACCCCGACATCCCAGTACGTTATGGGCACGGATCGCATATTCCATACAGGTGTCAAAAATTTCAGATGGAACATCGGCGGGCAAAACGTGACGTGAACCACCAGCCACATATTTGGCGTCGTAGTCATACCAACCATCGGTCAGAATATCGGTCACAGTAAGCGCGCGATCACCTATAACCGTTGTGGTCAGCTCACGCCCTGGCGCATAGGTTTCAACCATCAAAATTTCGGGCATTTCTGGCGCTAGACGGGGCGGCGAATTCGCCCCCTCTTGGACTAAATAAACACCCACGGACGAACCTTCATTGACCGGCTTCACAACGTAAGGAGGCGCCATAACATGGCTGCCTTCAATTTCGGCCTTCGGTGCAAGCACGCTTTCCATCACAGGCAAGCCAACGCTGCGAAACGCCGCTTTGGTTTTCTCTTTATCCATCGCAAGTGCTGACGCCAAAACGCCGGAATGCGTATAGGGAATTTGCAACCACTCAAGAATGCCTTGAACACAGCCATCCTCACCCCAACGGCCATGCAAGGCGTTAAAGGCCACGTCAGGCGCAATTCTTTTCAGATCTTCGACAAGATTAGGGCCGGCATCCAATTCAACAGTATCAAACCCTGCGCGCACCAAGGCAGCCGCACATTCTTTGCCCGAAGAAAGCGAAACCTCTCTTTCGGCTGATGGGCCACCCATCAATACAACAATTTTAGGGTTTGCCTTGCTCGACATAACCCGCCCTTTTATTTAGCCGACCTTATTTTTGGTCGTGGATTTTATGCTAAGCCTGCTCGGGCCTTCGCCTTTATTATTAGTCTTTTTTGTGCGGGGCTGGTTCGCCAACCCTCAACACTTCCCATTCTAGCGTCAAACCGCTGGTTTGGAAAACCTTTTTTCGCACCAATTCGCCTAAACCTTCTAAATCTTCGGATGTGGCCCCACCCGTATTGATCAAAAAGTTGGAATGTTTCGGTGACATTTGCGCGCTGCCCAGCGTTGCGCCACGCATACCGGCGTCATCAATTACCTTCCACGCCTTTAGGTCATGGACATCATCAGCACGCCCAGTGCTGGAAAAACCCGCGGGATTTATGAAGGTTGAGCCTGCCGTGCGTTCTTTGGTGGGTTGCGTTTTATCGCGGGTGGCCAGTTGTTCCACCATTTTAGCGGCCAGTTGGTCGGGTTCCCCTAACGGGGCCTTGAATGTCGCCTCAACGATTACGTAACCATCCGCCAACTTTGAACTTCTATATCCAAATTCCAGTTCTTGGGCCGCAAGGGTTTTTATTTCGCCCTGACGGGTAATGACGGTCACGTTTTGCAAAACATCCACAACATAGGCACCGTAGCATCCTGCATTCATTCGCACGGCACCACCAATGGCGCCAGGAATTGTGCGCAAAAAGGTCAAATCAAGTCCTGCTTCGGCAGCACGACGCGCCACATGCGCATCAAGCGCGGCTGCACCTGCGGTAACAAGATCGCCATCCGTTAAAATGGAATTGAAACCGCGACCCAGTCTAATGACCACAGCACGAATGCCGCCTGAACGCACAATCAGGTTGGACCCAACACCCATTGGAAAGACGTCAATTTCGGCCGGTAAATCCCGTAAAAAATCCGCTAAATCTTGCGCATCGGCTGGTTGAAACAGATAATCTGCCGGCCCACCAACGCGTAACCAAGTTAAATCGGCCAGTGGTCTGTTCGGGGTTAAGACGCCGCGAACATTGGGTAAATCGTTCATTTAGTTGCCACTTTCCGTTTCACCCAACGACCCAAATAGATCAAAGGCCAGCGCAGGATTGACATGCCAGCAGCCAAACACAAAAGCCCAATTAACGGGCCGTTTTCATAAGTTACGTACCCCAAAAGTGGAATGCCAATGGCGATCAAAATATAGGCCGCACGCCAATGTTTATCACGACTGGGTAAGATGCCGATGATATTGGCACCGATTAACCAAGCCCCCGCAAGGATGATAGAAATGTTCATTTTGGCACCTCTGTCTTTTGATCTTGTGTTTCTTGACCACGGAATTTCTTATAAAAATAACGCAAAGGATTGCGAAACATTGATACAAAGCCAGCCAAGGCTAATAGACCCGCGACCCAGCCATAAACCCAACCAACCCAAGCAATAAGAAACGGCGCTGCAGCCTGTAAAACAACGCCAGGTACAAACTGGCGACGCATCGGTAAAAGCGCAACTATCGTGGCTGCAAAAACCCATATGGCTACGGCATAAATTAGCATTAGACTTTAAGTATCCTTCGGTAAGGCGTGTGCCCACGCACTAATCGTACCTGCCCCCAAACAAATGACCATATCGCCCGGTTTGGCCTCGGTTTTGATCAGATCAAGCAACGCTTCTTCGTTTTGCAATGCCAATGCATGTCTGTGGCCGTGCGCCACCAAACCTGCCACCAAATCATCACGGTTTGCCCCTTCAATCGGGGCCTCGCCTGCTGCATAAACATCCGAAATTGCAACGACGTCGGCATCATTAAAACATGCGCAAAAATCATCAAAAAGATCATGTAAGCGGCTGAATCTATGGGGTTGGTGAACCGCAATGACACGACCCGTCGTGGATTGGCGCGCTGCGCGTAAGGCGGCAGCGATTTCTACGGGGTGGTGGGCATAATCATCAATCACGATTGCGCCGCCGACTTCTCCAACCCGGGTAAAGCGTCGGTTCACACCGCCAAAATTTTCCAGTGCGGTGCGGATTTCAGCCTTTTTCATACCCAAGTGCCGCGCCACGGCAACAGCGGCCAAGGCGTTCGTGACATTATGCTCACCGGGCATTGGCAGACTACAGTCTTCGATCATCTGACCTTCGGCTTTGAGCTGAATATCAAACAACGCGCGACCATTTTCATAGCGCAGGTTTAAAGCGCGAACATCCGCCTGCGCATTCACGCCAAAGGTGGTGATCCGGCGATCACGAATACGGCCAACAAGCGCTTGAACCTCGGGGTGGTCAGTACAGCACACCGCAAGGCCATAGAATGGAATATTGCCGACAAAATCCGCAAAACCTTGGCGCAGGGCGTCAAAGCTGCCCCAATGCTCCATGTGTTCTGGATCAATGTTTGTAACGACTGCAATTGTCGCGGGCAGACGATTAAAGGTGCCGTCACTTTCATCAGCCTCGACCACCATCCATTCGCCCTGCCCCATACGGGCGTTCGATCCATAAGCGTGAATGATGCCGCCATTAATCACGGTTGGGTCCATGCCACCGCCCACAAGCAATTCCGCAACCAAGGTTGTTGTCGTGGTTTTACCGTGTGTGCCTGCGATTGCGATGTTGGATTTAAGGCGCATCAATTCCGCCAACATTTCTGCGCGGCGCACAACAGGCAAACCGCGTGCGCGGGCGGTATCAAGTTCGGGATTTCCTGGCTTAATAGCCGATGAAATCACCACAACCTCAGCGTCGGTCAGGTTTTCGGCCTTTTGACCCACGAATATTTTGGCACCCATGTCAGCCAATCGGTCGGTGATTTTGCTGGCCTTTAGATCAGATCCCTGCACGGTGTAGCCGTGATTGATCAACACCTCAGCAATGCCAGACATCCCGATGCCGCCGATACCAACGAAATGGATCGCACCCAGTTGGGTGGGCAGTTTTGTTGCAGCATTCATTGCGTATTCTCCTTGGGCGTTGCCAATTCCAGTACCATATTCACCAAGTTCTCTGTCGCCTCCGGCATGCCTTGCCCTAACGCCATACGCGCCATTTGAGCCGCACCATCAGGATTGCTTAGGATCAGTGTTATTTGTTCAGCGACGTTTTCTGGCGTGAACTGACTTTCTGGTAAAAGCACGGCCGCACCAGCCTCTACCAATCCACGGGCATTTGCTGATTGGTGATCATTGGCAGCGGCCGCAAATGGGACCAGAATTGAGGGTCGACCAATGATAGACAAATCCGCAATAGAGCTGGCGCCCGCGCGGGAAATAACCAACTGAGCCTCTGAAAAATGCCGGGGAATATCACGAAAGAACGGTTCGATTTCGGCGCGAACACCCATATGTTGATAGGCGGCTTGAACACGCTCAACGTCTTCTTCGCGGGCTTGTTGGATGATTGTAAGCTGATCGCGCAAACTTTCGGGTAACAAAGCAACCGCGCTGGGTAAAACATCCGATAAAATGCGCGCGCCTTGGCTGCCACCAATGACAACCATATTCATCGGATAATCACCGGGCGGAATATATCCAGCCCCTGCCCGTTCCAAAACTGCGCCACGAACTGGGTTTCCGGTATGATGCCCTTGTACACCGTCGGGCAAGTCTGTTGGCCATGTCCCACAGGCAACGCCATCCACGCGGTTTGCAAAAAATTTGTTTACGCGTCCAAGAATACCATTTTGTTCGTGAAATATTCGGGGCAGTCGCATAATCCAAGCAGCCGCCATCGCCGGAAATGCCGGATAGCCGCCAAACCCCACAACCACAGCAGGGCGATCTTTACGCATCTTAAATATTGCACCCAGCACACCACGCGCCAAACGCATTGGCACCATCGCTTTGGCCAGTAATCCACCGCGTGCGAAGGTCGCTGACGACAGCACCTCGACCTCAACCGTATGCGGAAAACCACCCGTATATCGCGCACCACGGGCATCGGTAGACAGCTTAACCCGCCATCCTTTGCGAACCATTGTTTCCGCCAAAGCTTGGGCCGGAAACATATGTCCGCCAGTGCCGCCTGCCGCGATTATCAACAAAGGAGCATCAGCCATGACGATGTTGATCTTTCTGCAAGATATCCTCGTATTCTCCTTGTGGGCGCGTTCTGGTTAATGCCAGCAAACATCCGACCAATATGCCACTGGCCACCATGGAAGACCCACCATAAGAAACGAAAGGCAATGTCATACCCTTGGCTGGCAACAGGCGAACGGCCACGCCCATGTTGATGAAGGCTTGAAGACCGAACAAGCAAACCATGCCAGTGCCCGCAAGACGTGCAAACATATCGCGTTCACGCATCAGGCGCAGAAGGCTGCGCACCGTGATTGCCATATAAAGAAAGATGATTAGAAACACCAAAATCAGGCCATATTCCTCGGCAGCAACGGCGATGATGAAATCTGTATGTGCATCTGGCAAGGACCATTTAACCGATCCCTCGCCCACACCAACGCCAAAAAGACCGCCTTCTTGGATTGCATTGGCCGCATAACCTAACTGCGTTCGCGGATCAATTTCAGGATTAAGAAATCCATCAATACGTCGCGCAAAGTGATCAGAGCTTTGATAGGCAATCGTGCCAGCAAAAACCACAGTCGAGGCCATAACAACAAGCAAAACAATTGATGCCCCGCCAATGAAATACATCGCCCCCCATGAGAACAGGAACAGCAATGCTTGACCAAAATCAGGCTGCGTAACCAAAATCGCACAAACCGTAAGCGTGAACATAAAGGACAATAATTTACCTGGAGGGCCACTGATTTGATGACTGGCAGAAATCAACCACGCCATTAGCACCACAAACACAGGTTTTAGAAACTCGCTTGGCTGAACACTGGCAAAACCAAGAGAATACCAGCGCACAGCACCCTTACCAAAGCCAGTGCCAAACACCGGCAACAAAGCCAAAGCGGCAAATGCAAAAACAAAACCAATCACGCCCCAACGACGGATCATAGTCGGCGGCATCATCGAACAAATTAAGATGGCAGAAAACGACAAAAGACCAAAGAATGCTTGTCTTTTCACATAGTAAAAATCGTCAAACCCGTTCTTTTCGGCCAATGGCGGTGATGCGGCCAAACCCAGCAGAATACCGATACCAAAGAGTAATAGAACTGAAATTAAAACCCAACGATCAACCGTACGCCACCATCGTGGCAAAACGGGATCACCAGAACGCACATGCACTGTGCCATAGACCATTTCTGTCATTGTACTGCTACCTAATCACTGCCTCTTTATCGGTCATTTAAAACGACCGTCGCCCGATTTTTCGGATCTAAGCTTAGTTTAGCCTGAATTATTCGTTTAGGCTAGTGTTGGAATACAGCCACAGTATATCGGCAAGAACCAGCGGTTCGTTCATTTTCACAGGCTTTGCAGTACCTGTGTTTACCCCAATGCCTCGACACATCTAATGAAATCTTCACCGCGTTTTTCAAAATCTGGGTATTGATCAAAACTGGCCGAAGCAGGGGCCAATAACACGACATCACCAGCATTTGCATCACTTGCCGCTTGCTTCACCGCCTCATCCATCGTGTTGCAAATGACATGATCAATTTCGGTCAAATCAGCCAAAAACGGTTTAGGGTCGGTGCCAATAACGTATGCCCTGGTCACGTCACCCATCAACGGAACAAGCGAGGAAATTCCACCTTCTTTCGCCTGCCCGCCAACGATCCAGCGGATGTTTTTGAATGCTTTCAGAGCCATAGCTGCACTATCAACATTGGTGGCCTTGCTATCGTTGATATATTTCACACCATCTATTTCGCCGACAGGCTGGCTACGGTGCGGCAGGCCTGCGAAATCATGAAAACCTGCCTCAATTACTTTGGGGGCCAAGCCAAGCGTGCGAAGTGCGGCATAAACCATCGCTGCATTTTGGTGGTTATGGACGCCCGGCAGCGCCGCCACAGAACGTAGATCGATCGAGGCGACCTGTTTTCCCTTGCGTGTTTCCGCCAAAAACCCCTTTTTAACGAAGATATTCCATCCCATGCCCGTCAGCTTGCCAGCCACAGAAACGCGGATAACACGATCATCAACAGGGCCTTCGGCCAATTGATTGGCCAACATGCGCCCTTCGGCTTCATCCACGCCAATGACAGCGCGATCAGGGCCCCCTTCGGCGAACAAGCGACGCTTGGCGGCGAAATAGCCCCCCATACCACCATGCCGATCTAGGTGATCTGGGCTAAGATTGGTGAAAACGGCCACATCGGGGGTTAGGCTGCGAGCAAGATCAGTCTGATAAGACGACAGCTCCAAAACGACAACCTCGCCATCAATGGCAGGATCAATATCCAGCACGCCGCGCCCAATGTTACCAGCCAATTGCGAAGGGCGACCGACGCGGGTCAGGATGTGGTGCATCAAGGCTGAGGTGGTGGATTTTCCATTAGACCCCGTAATGGCAATCACCTTGGGGATTTGATCAAAGTTGTCCCATGACTGCGTTGCGAAACTTTGAAAGAACAGACCGATGTCGTTGTCCACAGGTACACCTGCGGCCCATGCAGCGGCGATAACCTTGTTCGGACTTGGGTACAGATGCGGAATGCCGGGCGAAACGATCAGGCGCGCAATGTCGGTAAATGCGCCGTCGCGGGATAAATCCACGCATTCAAAACCCTCGGCCAAGGCGGCATCGCGCGCGACCTCATTATCATCCCAACAAATCGGTGTGCCACCGCCTGCAGCAATGGCGCGGGCGGCGGAAAGGCCAGATCGACCCAAGCCCAAAACGGCCAAACGTTGGCCCTTATATCCTTGCACTGGGATCATCTGGTCGCACTCCGAAACTTACAAAATTCTCTTTGCGTGCTAGCGGATTTGGGGGGGCTTGGCTAGGGGGCGGTGTTTGCCAATGCCTTGCTTGCACCAATAAGAAACATGCACCACCGCCGGAGGTTGGATCAAGTATTGTTAAACCAAATTCGGGCTTCTATCTTTTCGAGATAAAACAACAGGAGCTTTTCAATGCGATTATTATTTAAACTCGCTTTTGCACTTACGCTGGGAACAGGCATGGCGATTTCCGCCCAAGCACAAACCGCGCCTTCCGCAGACGAAATCAACTTTGCTAAACAAAAATATCAAATTGCCCAATCAGTGTTTCAAGCCAGGGAAAAAAATGTTCCGCCACAACAAATATGAATATGAATGACGTCGTCATTGCCACAGCCAAATTATCAGCCAAGGAATATGGAGAGTTTTTAACATCCAATGGTCAGACAGAGTTTGTGAACCAAATTGATGGTGGGCTTCAAAACGGGCTTAAAAAGGTCAGCTGCAATACCCTTCGGCAAAATGCCGACGTCAAATCATACATCGCCTACATGTCTTTTCTGATCAATGAAACACTTTTTGCGTTCTCTTTGTCTGGGCTGACGGAATGCGGGGATTTTTCCAAATCATCTATTCAGAAACTCATGGCCGAGGCTGATAAAATCGCCGCATCCTTGCCCCAACGCCCTGACTGGGCCTTCATCAAGTCAATGGCCGCAGCGAGAAGCGAAGTTTTGACGGAATTATGCACAGGTTTCTGGAATGGCGATTATTTTGTCGTGCCTGCCGACCCTTTGGGAAAAGTTTTTCTCGAAATGACAAAATTCGTGAACCCAAAATAAGGTCAATTATGTGTTCTTAGTTATGGCCTACAAATGATCTGTGAACGTTATTTCGTGGGGACAGGTTTCCACGTTAATGGGACCAAAACGAAAACAGCCCTTGCAGGTTGGCAAGGGCTGTTAGGTTCAATCTGTCGGAAACTTAGCGGACCTTTAAAGTCGCCAGTCCAATAAGAGCCAAGATCAATGCGATGATCCAGAACCGGATCACGATTTGGCTTTCGGCCCAACCGCGTTTTTCAAAGTGGTGGTGGATCGGCGCCATTAGGAAAACACGCTTGCCGGTGCTTTTGAAATAGAGAACTTGAATGATCACCGACAGGGCCTCGACCACGAACAAGCCGCCGATGATACCCAAAACGATCTCGTGTTTTGTGGCGACGGCGATGGCACCAAGTGCGCCACCCAAGGCCAATGATCCAGTGTCGCCCATGAACACGGCGGCGGGCGGCGCGTTATACCATAGAAAGCCCAGTCCACCGCCAACGAGTGCTGCGACGAACACCAACAGCTCACCCGTGCCAGGCACATAGTGCAGTTCAAGGTATTCACTAAAATCCACGCGGCCAACGGCATAAGCAATCACGCCCAAGGCGACAGCGGCGATCATCACTGGCATAATCGCCAAACCATCAAGACCATCGGTCAGGTTCACGGAATTGGCGGAACCCACGATCACAAACATGGTGAACGGCAAGAAGAACCAGCCAAAATTGATCAATGCGTCCTTAAAGACGGGCAATGCCACTTTGTATTGCAATGCCTCTGGGTGGGCCAAGGTCGCGCAATAAGCCGCGATACCTGCAATCAGAAAGCCCAGCAAAAGCCGCACGCGGGCGGGCACACCCGCCACATTATTTTGTGTCACCTTGCGATAGTCATCAATGAAGCCAATCGCGCCGAAGGAAAATGTCACGAAAAGCGTGATCCAAACGTAAGGCGTATCCCAACGTGCCCACAAAAGCGTGCCCACAAGAACGCTGCCAAGGATCAAAACTCCCCCCATCGTGGGGGTGCCTGCTTTGGCTAGGATGTGGCTCTCGGGGCCGTCCTCGCGGATCGGTTGGCCGTTTTTTTGCTTGCGTTTCAAAAGGTTGATCAAAGGTTGACCAAACATGAAACCAAAAATCAATGCGGTAAAGAAAGCACCACCCGCACGAAACGTGATATAGCGGAACAGATTGAAGGCGTCGCCTCCGTCTGAAAGTGCGGTCAACCAATACAACATTTAAAACATTCCTCGCCTTTAGCTGCGGTCCGATTGACCTAAATTCTGGATGGCGTCAACTATGACAGCCATTTTAGCCCCCAGTGAGCCCTTAACCAGCACAACATCGCCGGCATCAAGTTGTGATTTCATCAATTCTGCCAGCTTGGATGAGGTTTCAAACCAATGCCCACGTTTGCTGTTGGGTACTGCGGACCAAAGGGATTTCATCAAGGGACCAACGCAATGAACAAGATCGATTTTGGCAATTTCTTTTAGTTCGGCAAGGCCCGCGTGCAATTGATGTTCTTCTGTGCCCAGTTCCAACATGTCGCCAAGCACTGCAATACGACGTCCCTTGCGAATACGGCCAATGTTATCGATGGGGTTTGATACCGATAATATCTCAATCGCCGCGGCAACCGAGGTGGGGTTCGCATTATAAGCATCATCAATAAGCGTCAGTGTTAGGCTGGCATCACCACGGTCAAGTTGAATGATCTTCTTTTGACCACGCCCAGTAAACGGCACCCATTGCGCCAAATCAACAGCTGCTAATCCCATATCAGCCCCAAGGGCGGAAACAGATGCCAAAGCCCCAAGCGCGTTTAGGGCAAAATGTCGTCCAGGCGAAGAAATTTTATACAAAAAAGCACTGTCATTGGTTTGTGCCTGACACATTGTTTGATCTTCGGTGACGGTGACGTTTTCTAAAACAAATTCAAATCCTGCGTCGCTACCAAAACGCAAGATTGTCTTGCCTTGGGCAGCATCCATTAAAACATCGCTTGTTTCCAGATCACCATTCACGATTGCGACGCCGTTTTCGGTCAACCCGCTAAACAACGCGGATTTTTCCACAGCAATTCCTTGGATATTGTCGAATGCCGCCAAATGCACGGCAGCAACCGTTGTTATCAATCCAATGTCAGGTTGCGTCAATTTTGCAAGAGGTCCAATTTCACCGGGATGGTTCATGCCGATTTCTATGACCGCAAAATCAGCATCAGCTGGCATCCGTGCCAAAGTTAGAGGCACGCCCCAGTGGTTATTATAGCTTTTCTCAGCCGCATGGCATTTTCCCTGCGTTGACAACATCACGCGCAGCATTTCCTTGGTTGAGGTCTTTCCAACAGAACCCGTTACAGCAACTACCTTGGCCGATGTTCGCGCACGCGCAGCCGTGCCCAATGCCTCAAGGGCTGTCAGGACATTTGGCACAATCAATAGCGGCGCGTCGGGTGCAACATTGTCAGGGATGTGGTCGACCAAAGCCGCGGATGCCCCCGCGGCCAACGCTTGCGCCACAAACTCATGCCCATCGCGTTGATCTTTTAGGGCAACAAACAAGTCACCTTTGGCAATCGTGCGCGTATCAATTGAAACACCTTCGGCAACCCAGTCAACTGTACATGCCCCACCGGTTGCCGCGATTGCATCCTGACTTGTCCAAAGCGCGTTCATAACATGCCATCCAATGCGGCAACAGCCACGCTTGCTTGTTCTAGATCATCAAAGGGCAAGACGTCATCACCAATTACTTGCCCCGTTTCATGCCCCTTGCCCGCGATCAAAAGTACGTCACCCGCACCCAGCGCATCAACACCACGCAATATTGCCTCGGCACGATCTGCAACCTCGATGGCCTCAATGCACCCGTCCATAACTTCACGCCGTATCACAGCAGGATCTTCGGATCGTGGGTTATCATCGGTTACAAAAATGACATCAGCATGCGCCTCAGCAGCTTGCCCCATCAATGGGCGCTTGCCTTTATCGCGAT
>Ga0208971_1001978_pt1 | contig 11405 bp, 14 predicted proteins | sample AOAMet1_18_M0_10_2_FD_188229 | JGI IMG/M metagenome (GOLD analysis project Ga0208971, IMG submission 188229) | Ammonia-oxidizing marine microbial communities from Monterey Bay, California, USA - CAN11_18_M0_10 (SPAdes) | ecosystem: Environmental > Aquatic > Marine > Intertidal zone | place... | reverse complement strand
TTTGCAAGATGTAACTATGTCGTACACTTTTTTCTCGACAGATTACTATAAACAATCATAATCACGAAAAATGTCAGCTGAAAAAAAACACGATTACCATTTAGTAGACCCAAGCCCTTGGCCCATCTATGTTTCATTCTCTTGCTTAGTGTTAGCAATTGGAACAATATTTTATATGCATAACGATGTTTCTTGGGGAATGTATTTAGGATTAGCTTTAGTTTTATATGGTGCTTACATGTGGTTTAGAGATGTTGTAATAGAAGCAGAACACCAAGGTCATCATACACCTGTTGTTCAAATTCATCACAGATATGGAATGACTTTATTTATAGCATCTGAGGTTATGTTCTTTGTTGCATGGTTTTGGGCTTACTTCGATATCAGTTTATTTCCTAATGAATTTGTTGGAAACGTTTGGCCACCAAAAGATATTGAAACATTTGACCCATGGGATATTCCATTAATCAATACATTAGTTTTACTTCTTTCAGGTACGACAGTAACTTGGGCTCATCACTCATTATTAGAAGGTGATAGAAAAGGGTTTATACAAGGTTTAACATTAACTGTTATTTTAGGTTTCTTTTTCACTTTACTTCAAGCCTATGAATATCATCATGCTACTTTTGATTATTCTGGTCATATTTATGGAGCTGTATTCTATATGGCAACAGGTTTTCATGGATTTCATGTTATAATTGGAACAATATTTTTAGCAGTTTGTCTTGCTAGAGCTAAAAAAGGACATTTTACTAAAGATCATCATTTTGGATTTGAAGCAGCTGCGTGGTACTGGCATTTTGTAGATGTAGTTTGGTTGTTTTTATTTGCAGCAATATATGTTTGGGGAAGTTAATAATTAACTCTTGAAGAACAAGTTTCTATTTTCAGTTTTTGTTTATTTTATCATTTTAGTTTTAATATCCTTAGGTTCATGGCAAATATATAGACTAAGTTGGAAATTAGACTTAATCAATCAGATTGAAAACTCATTAAAAAATGAACCAGTTGAACTATCTAGTGTTGAAGAGAAAAACTTTTTAAGGGTTAAAACTTCAGGAAAAATAGATTTTCAAAAACAAATTTATTTATACAATCTAAATGAAAATGGCAAACCTGGATTCGAGGTGATCAATCCTATTTTAATTAATGATGAAAATTATTTAATTAATAGAGGGTGGATACCATTTGATAAAAAAAATAAATCTGAAATTAATTTAATTAATCAAAATAATATAATTGGGACTTTAAAAATTCAATCTAAGGCAAATTCCTTTAAACCAAAAAATGATATTGAAAAAAATTACTGGTTTACATTAAATCGAGATGATATTTTTAAATATACAGGTAAAAAGTTTTCAAAATATATAATTTATTTAAATGGTAATTATAGTTTACCAAAACCTAAAGTAGTAACTGCTAAAATTTCTAACAATCATAAAAAATATGCAATTACCTGGTTTTCAATGGCGATTTCAATCCTTTTAATATATCTATATTTTAGAAAAAAAAATTATTAGATGGAATACATAAGTACTAGAAATAATAAAAAAACCTTTGAATTTAAGGATGTTTTTATAAAAGGCCTCGCAGATGATGGGGGTCTATTCATACCTCAATCTCTTCACAAAGTTGATGTCAACAATCTTAGAGGGCTTGAGTACAATGATTTAGCAAAGAAAATTATTTATCCATTTATTGGTGACTTCATGACCGAAGCTGATTTAAATAAAATCATTGATAAATCTTATTCTGTTTTTAGAAAAAAAAATGTTGTTGATCTTATAAAAGTTGGAGATCGGTCTGTACTTGAATTATTTCATGGCCCTACATTAGCTTTTAAAGATGTTGCAATGCAACTTTTGGGTAATTTTTATGAATATTACTTAAACAATCAAAATGAAAAAATAAATATTGTCGTAGCTACTTCGGGAGATACTGGAGCGGCAGCTATCGATGCTATTAAAGGAAAAAAAAATATTAATATTTTTGTACTTCATCCCCATAATAGAGTGTCGACAGTTCAAAGAAAGTTGATGACTACTGGAAAAGACAAAAATGTTTTTAATATCGCTGTGAATGGAAATTTTGATGATTGTCAAAATTTAGTTAAAACAATGTTTGCAGATAAAACTTTTTCAAATGATATCAAAATGTCAGGTGTAAATTCAATAAACTGGGCACGTATTATTGCTCAAAGTGTATATTATTTTTATAGCTATTTTTTAATTGAGGATGACAAACGTCCAATCAATTTTTCGGTACCAACAGGAAATTTTGGTGACGTATATGCTGGATATCTTGCTAAAAAAATGGGCCTTCCAATTAATAAATTGATTGTTGCCACTAATCAGAATGACATCCTTCATAGAGCTATTTCAAAAGGAAGTTATGAAGTGGAAAATGTATCTGAAACATTATCTCCTAGTATGGATATACAAGTAGCAAGTAATTTTGAAAGACTACTTTATGATTTAAATGAAGGTGATGATTTGCAAACAATAGATGCAATGAAAAATATTAAAGAAGAAGAAAAACATATTATTAATCAAGAAAAATTAGATAAAATAAATGTAGATTTTTTATCTGCTCGAATGAGCGAAGAAGAGGTATTAAAAACAATTAGTAAGGTTTATGAAAAATTTAAAATTGTGTTAGATCCTCATAGTGCAATTGGTTATGGTGCTTTTGATAAAATCAATTTAAATGGAAATAATATAGTTTTAGCAACAGCTCATCCATGTAAATTTCCAGATGCAATTAAAAAAGCAATAAATTTAAAAGAAGATCTACCTAAGGAATTAATGTTTGTTATGGAGGAAAAAGAAAATTATGATATTCTTGATAATGACGTTGAAAAAATCAAACAACACATAAAGGAAAGAATTTAATGCATATAAAAGAAAATGATCAAATTCCTAATGCAGATGTTTTTGTTATGGAGAATGGAGAACCTGTTAAAAAAAACATTCAAACATTATTGAAGGATAAAAAAGTAGTTATTTTTGGCCTTCCTGGCGCATATACTTCAGTATGTTCTGCAAAACATCTTCCAGGATATGTAAATATGTTTGAGCAATATAAGGAAAAAGGAATTGATCACATAATCTGTATTTCAGTGAATGATCCATTTGTAATGAGTGCGTGGGGCAAAGAACATAATGTTGAGGATAAGATATTAATGATTGGAGACCCATTTTTAAATTTTACTAAAGGAATTGGAGCTGATGTAGATAAAAGCGCAAGAGGACTTGGTATTAGATCTAATAGGTATACGATGTTAGTGGATAATCTAAAGATTGTTAAATTACAAGAAGAGGCAGATACGGGATCTTGTGAAATTTCTGCTGCTGAAAACTTTATTAAACTAGTCTAAATTTGCAGCTTTTTTAGCCATTAAATCTACTTCTTCATTCATAGGATTTCCAGCATGAGCTTTCACCCAATTCCAATTTACATTTAAAGATTTATTTAAATTATATAATTCAACCCATAAGTCTTTATTTTTAACATCTTCTTTTTTTGATGTTTGCCAATTATTTATGATCCACTTTTTTATCCACTCTGTTATTCCAAGTTTGACATATTGCGAGTCTGTATAAATTGTTATTTGTGAGCTAGGATTCATCTCTCTTAATGCATTAATAGGTGCTAATAATTCCATTCTATTGTTAGTAGTATTTTTTTCATTACCACTAATTTTTTTTATTTTTCCATCTTCATTGATTATTGCTGCCCATCCACCATTACCAGGGTTTGTTAAACAAGAACCATCAGTATAGATTTCAATCATTAATTTAAATAATCTTTATAAGACTTTAAGTTATTATGTGTAATAAGTTTTTGATAATACTCATTAGGATCTTTAATTTTAATCAATGCTGTACTGGGAGTATTTGAATAATCATATAATCTAGTTAAAAGATATCTCATTGCAGCACCCCTACATAAGATGTTCAATGATTTTTTTTCATTTAATGAAATTTTCTTAACACTCTCGTAGCCCTTTATTAATTTGTTAATTTTTTGCTTATTCATCACAAATTTTTTATTTTTATAATCAAAACATAAAGCATTTATGCAGATAGCAATTTCATACATAAAGATATCATTTGCGGCAAAATAAAAGTCAATTACCCCAGACAATTTATCTTTATTAAAAAAAATATTATCTATAAATAAATCACCATGAATTACTCCTTGAGGGAGTTTTGAGGGCCAATTTTTTTTTATATCTTTTAAATTATTTGCTAAAAAATTTTGTAAATTATTAAATTTTTTTGATTTAAAATGTATACTTTTTAATAATGGTCCCAATTCTTTAATACCCATTGAATTTTTTCTTGATATATTTATTTTTTTAGTAATTTTATGGATGTTTGCAATTACTTTGCCTACTTCAAAACAATTATTTAAATTTAATTTAATCTTATCTTTTCCATTTAAGAAAGAAACAATGCACGCTTTTTTATTTTTCAAATTTATTAAGTGTGAGCCTTTTCTACTTTTAAGAGGTTTTGGACAATTAATATTTGAGTTATTTAATATCTCCATTAATTTCATAAAAAAAGGTATCTCTCTATTTGAGACTCTCTTTTCAAAAATTGTTAAAATAAATTTATTTTTTTTTGTTTTTAATAAGTAATTTGTATTTTCAATTCCTTTCTTTATCCCTTTGAAATGGGTAATTTTTTCCATTTCAAACTGATTGTTAATTGAAACAATATCTTTCTTATTAATCTTTGTATAAACAGCCATTTAATTTAATTTATTTGGGATTTTAAATACTACGTCTTCTTTAATTATCTCTACTTCATCTATCTTAATAGTAAATCTATTTTTTAATTCATTAATAAAATTATCTACTAATATTTCGGGCGCCGAAGCTCCTGATGAAATACCAATAGTGTTTGAATTTTGAATTTTATCATAAGGTATTTCGCTTTCTGAATGGATTAATATTGAATTTTCACAGCCAGATTTTTTAGCAACTTCCACAAGTCTAACTGAGTTTGAAGAATTTCTACTACCAATTATAAAAAACATATCGCAATTTTTAGCTATATTTTTAACAGCCATTTGCCTATTTGTTGTTGCGTAACAAATATCTTCTTTTTGAGGTTCTTTTATATTTTCAAATCTTTTTTTTAAAATTTGAATAATATCTTTTGTATCGTCTACAGATAAAGTTGTCTGGGTAACAAATGCAATTTTTTTATTATTTTTATTCTCATAATTTTTTGCCTCTTCTTCATTCTGTATAAGATCAATTGATCCTTCAGGTAATTGACCCATAGTGCCTATAACTTCAGGGTGATTTTTATGACCAATTAAAATTATATGGTAGCCAGCTTTATTTAAATTTTCAGCTTCTCTATGCACTTTAGAAACAAGAGGACATGTTGCATCTACATAAGTCATATTATAATTTTTAGCATCTTCTGGTATTTTTTTTGGAACACCATGAGCTGAAAAAATAACTGGTCTTGATTTATCATTTATTTCCTCAAGTTCTTCAACAAAAATTGCTCCTTTTTTTTTTAAATCATCAACAACAAATTTATTGTGAACTATTTCATGCCGCACATAAACTGGTGCGCCGTATTTTTGAATTGATTTTTCTACAATTTCAATAGCTCTTTCAACACCAGCACAAAAACCACGTGGAGCTGAGAGCAAAACATTAATTTCTTTATTTTTCATATTTTTCTAATAAATATTCGAGCAATATATGTGGAAAGGTTAAAGACGCCAAACCTATAAATATCACTTTTAAAATAGAACTGTTTAAATCATAAATATTGTTTAAAAAAAACAAACTTATTACACAGAAAATAGCGGTTAAAATTGTAAGTGGTAGTGCTTTTTTTAAAAATTTAATTAAACCATTATTAAAATCTAAATTATCTATTTCAATTATCAAAGAAATACTATGTCTTAAAGAATGTAAGAAACAAAAATACAATGTAAATGCTACTAATGGTGAAAGATAATAATTTAAAATAATAATTGAAAAATAATCTAAAAAAATTACAAATTTTTTAATTTCAAATTCTTTTATAAATAATAGAACACTTGATAAAGTACTTAAAACAATTCCAATCAAGAGGATCTTATTAGTTTCTATATAATCTAAGATTGTATAGAAAGTTTCATCTTCAACTAATAAAAATTTATATATTGTAACTGTTTCATCAAAATGAAAAAACATAGGTGCTAGAATAATCAGTGAACCTTTAAAAAAGTATAACAGTGGATTTATTGAATTATGGTTTGTTGTTAAAAATTGAGTATCTTCTTTACCGAAATGATATGACGCAACGATTAAAAAAAGAAGTAAAGATATTGCTGGTAACAAAACCCAAGCAATGATTATAAAAATAGTAAGTAATATGTATGAGACATAAAAGATAAAAACATTTTTAATATCAAAAATTTTTAAAAGTCTTTTGCCTTTAATGTGGTCAAGAGATCCATGAGAAACCCCAATAACTAAAATGAGGAATAAGCAAATTAGAGGAGAGATTGAAAAATTCTTAGCTTTAAAAGTGATTAGAGAAATAATGTTACAAAATAAAAAAAAAATAAAAGAATGATTTAAGTTTATTCTTTTTATATTATTTATCATATTAAAAAAGTTGTCTCAAAAATTTTAATTTTGGCATTTTAGAAATAATTGACAGATCTTCTAGTAAATTACTTTTATTAGATAAAAAATTTATTACAGTTCCAGAAGGGCAGCCAAACATTTTAAAAAAAATTTGTCCCATATCTTTTGGATTATTTTTTAAAACTTTTAAAAATATATTATCTAAAAATTGGTATTTTTTACCTAGTGTAAATAAACTGGTATTTTGAATATTATCTAAATTTTTTCTTATATACTTGGAATGCTCTTGAATATTGAGAAATGTATATCCTGTGCTTAATCTAGTCATACCGCCCACTGTTCCAATATTAATTTGATTAGGCTTTTTAATATAATCTATATTAAATAGAGGTATCGCACCGACCTCTTTATAGTTAATTGTGAAATCTTTTATTTTTAAATGGTCTTTAATATAGTTATTTAATTGCTCATCATAATCTTGAAGAGATGAGTTTTTAAGATCTGAAATCCAGGTAGTTTCTACAAGTGCTTTTTTTTTTGAATAGGGAAGTGTATAAAAAAAATGCACACTATCTTTTTGTTCACAGTCAAAATCCATTAGATTGAATATTTCTTCATCAAAAAAGTCTTTCTTTGTCTCTATTTCGAAACCAGAAAAATGCTGCCATAGCTTTCCTTTGCTATTTGCCGTACTCTCAACGCTATTAAAAATAAATGAATTGTTAATATTTATTTCATTTAAATTTTTGAGAAAAAAAATATTTTTATTCTGTTTTAAAGCTTTAATTGTTTTGTCGTAAAATAATCCGCTATCGATTGTTTGGTAAGGGGTATTTTTGCATTCTAAATGCTTTGTATGACTCGGTATATTAATAGTAAAATTATTCCAACTTTTTTTTACACAATCCTCAAAATTATGAGAAAAAATTTTCCAAAAAGACCAGGTCTTATCTTTAGTGTAATTGTCTCTTGGTTCAATGATTGCTAAAGTTTTATTGTTTAATTTTTGGTGAAGATTTAATTCATAGGCAAGAGATAGACCTGCACACCCACCTCCAATAATTATATAATCAAATTCTCTCATCTAAATTTATTTCTTCCCTAATTAAAGAATGATTATGCTCAATATCATTATCATTTTTATTAATCAAAAATAATTTAATTAGATCATATACTGAGCACAAAGTTTCAATTATTTTTTCAATTTTAGTTACATAAATTTTACCTGATTTTTTGTAATTTTCTAAATTTTGTTTTTTAAGAATTTTATAACCAATTTTTCTATAAACTCTTCTTGCAACCAAAATAGCAAAACGAAAAGCTAATGGAATTTCTTTGATTGAATAGAATGAATTTTCATAATAACTTTCAGAAAGTTTTATAGTAGATTTTATTTCTTCAAAATTTAGATCAATGTAAGATCTTCCAAAATTAAGATCTTCAACAACATCTCTAGAGATATTTGTTAGTTGCATTGCTATACCAAGATCAATTGCTGATTTTAATGAGTCTTTTTTATTCACTCGTAAAATCTTAGCCATCATCAAGCCAACCGTTCCTGCTACCCTATAAGAGTAGAGTAATAAATCTTTTTTTTTATGTAGTTTTATACTCTGCTGAATATCAGAATTTATTCCATCTAATAAATCATTAACGACTTTTAATGGAATATTAAACTCATTAATGAGTTGCCACATATTTTTAATAATAGGATCATCAAATTTTTTATTGTTAAAATTATTTTGAAAATCTAAAAATTTTATTTTTTTTAGCTCAATCGCTTCATTGCTATCTGCAATATTATCTGCAACCCTACAAAAATCGTATAAAGCTGAACATTTTAAATAAGTTTGTTTTGGCAAGAAAAAACCTGCCCAATTAAATGATTTTGCGTATATAGATAAATAACTCTGATCCGCCATTATATGATTTTATCTAATACCTTCGCAGAAGACAACACACCTGGAACTCCTGCTCCAGGATGGGTTCCTGCTCCAACAAAGTAAAGACCATCATATATCTCTGATTTATTGTGAAATCTAAAGTAAGCTGATTGAGTAAATTTTGGTTGGATAGAAAAACCAGAACCATATTTAGTATTTAAGTCTTTTTCAAAGTAATCTGGCGTAAGATAAAAATCTTCTATAATATTTTCTTTAAGATTAGGCATTAAATCTTTTTCCATTTTATCTATCACTAATTTTTTCATCTTTTCGCCTTCAATATTCCAATCAATTTTTGATTGATTATTGGGGACCGGGACCAACACATAAAAACAATCATTACCCTCGGGTGCCATTGATTTATCAGTTGCTGATGGTCTATGAAGATAATAACTAATATCTTCATTTAATTTTTTTTTGTTAAATATATCCTCTAGATGTTCTTTATATTTGTTACCAAATTTAATTGTGTGATGCTCAACGTTCTCATAGACCTTTTTTGTTCCGAAATAATACACAAACAATCCCATAGAGTATTCCATACGATTTTTTTTCCAATTAAATAAAATTGAATTATTATTTCGACTCAATAATCTTTCGTAAACAGCAGGAGGATCTGCATTGCATATCACGTTATCAGCTTCAATAATATTTTTGTTATTTATTTGAACACCAGAAATTTTGTTATTTTTTGAAATTATCTTGGTAACTTCACTTTCTTTCAATATCTTTATTCCAACCTCATTCATTAATTTTTCGTAACCTTTTATAATATTTCCGGTCCCACCCATCGAATAATGTATCCCCCATTTTTTTTCTAGGTATAGAATTAGTCCATAAATAGAGGTTGTTGAAAAAGGGTTTCCACCAACTAGAAGAGGGTGCATGCTTAGCATTCTTCTTAATTTTTCACTTTTAATATACGAGGAAACTAGTGAATACACAGATTTATAACTTTTAAGTTTTAAAAGCGCAGGTAATTGTTGCATCATTACAAACGGTTTATCAAAAGGAACATCTGCAAGCTCCGTAAAACCTTTATCAAAAATTTTTTTTGTAAAATTTACCAACCTTTCATAACCTTTTACATCTTCTTTATTAATATTTTGAATTTGATTTTTCATTTCCGACTCATTTCCTGAGTAATCAAATTTTGTTTTATCTTCAAAAATAAATTGGTACCAAATTTTAAGAGGAGTAAGTTTAATATAATCCTTGGGATCTTTTTTAAATAAGTCAAATAATTCGTTAATTAAATAAGGGGCTGTTATTACAGTTGGTCCACCGTCAAACGTAAAACCATTTTTTTTAAATACTCTTGCTCTTCCACCTAAGTCCGGATGTTTTTCTATTATTGTCACCTGATGACCTTTAGCTCTAAGCCTAAGTGCAGCTGCAATTCCTCCAAATCCTGAACCAATAACTATAGAATTCATTTTAACAATTTATAGTTTTTTAAAATAATTGTAAGAATATTATGAGTTAATCTTTTTTAACTCTTCCTTAGTTTCATCTAAGTTTTTTTGAAATACCGCGTCAAGTTTAGATTTATCAACAGAAGTTGTGATAATTTTTTTTACTGAGTCTACCGCAATTTTAATTGACGCATCTTTAATTTCTTTAATTGCTGCTTCTTTCATTTGGCTTATTTTATTTTCAGCTAAATTCTTTTTAATTTCAGATGATTTATGAAATTTATCATTTAGCTCAATTATTAATTTGTCGGAATCTTTTTTTGCTTCATCTAAAATTTCATTACTTACTGTTTGTGCTGTATCTAATTTATTCTGTGCATTATCTAGCAATGTTTTTGCCTCAGTTCTTAGTTTTTCACTTTCATCAATTTCATTTTTGATATCAGAAATCATTTTATCTAACATCTCAGTGACCTTCTGAGGAATTTTAAGATAAATTAAAGCTCCAAAAAAAATTACAAATGAAACTGCTACCCAAAAAGTTGCATCAATTGCCATAATATTTATCTCCACTTCTTCTTGATAAATCATCGACAATTGCTGAAATACTACTGTTATTTACCTCAGCACCAATAAGTTTTTGGATTAATTCTGATGAAGTCTCAATTGCTATCTTATTAATTTTATCAGGCGCACTTTTTTGTAGTTCTTTTATTTCTTGTTCTGCCTTGCCAATTTCATCATCAATTTGCTTATCCAGAACGTCTTTTTTAGCACTAATGTCTTTTAATGCTTTTTCTCTTGCTTGATTAAAAATATTTTTTGCTTCCATCTTACTTTTTGAAACAATTTCTTCATATTCTTTAAGCTTTTCTTCACTATTTTGTCTTTGTTTCTCTGCAGCCTCAATATTTTCTAAAATTTGTGATTTTCTAGACTCTAGGTTGTCACTAATTTTTGGAAGTATTAATTTTGATAAAACTATATACAAAATTCCAAAAGTTAGAGTTAACCAAAAGATTTGTGAAATCCAAAATTCTGGATTTAATTGAGGCATACCTCCGCTTTCAGCTGCAAAAGCTTCCAATGAAAAAAGGAAGCTAAAAAATATTGACTGAAAATATATTTTTTTAATCATTAAATTTAAAACGCAAATAGAATGATTAATGCAACTACTAATCCAAATAATCCTGTTGCTTCTGCAAGTGCAAAACCTAAAAGCAAATTAGGAAATTGTTTTTGTGCTGCAGATGGATTTCTCATTGCACCTGATAAATAATTTCCAAAAATTATTCCGATACCAACACCGGCACCAGCCAAAGCTATTGCTGCTAGACCTGCTCCGATCATTTTTGCTGCTTCTAATTCCATTATATCCTCCTATGTTAATTAATGGTGTAAATTTAATGCATCATTTAAATAGATGCAGGTTAA
>Ga0208971_1001976_pt1 | contig 11422 bp, 10 predicted proteins | sample AOAMet1_18_M0_10_2_FD_188229 | JGI IMG/M metagenome (GOLD analysis project Ga0208971, IMG submission 188229) | Ammonia-oxidizing marine microbial communities from Monterey Bay, California, USA - CAN11_18_M0_10 (SPAdes) | ecosystem: Environmental > Aquatic > Marine > Intertidal zone | place... | reverse complement strand
TGCCACGATGGGTCACAATGTTATTTCCCTGTCAGATGATGACGCCACAATTTTGTGGGTTACTTCTATTTCTTGAACAGGGTGGGCAGAATTATCAGAGCGATGCCCAAACCTATCATCTGCATCACGATAAACATCACGATATGACTTGGGTTGATGCCTGCAAAAGTATCCGAGAGCCCACGTGCAATGGTGACGGCCGGATTGGCAAAGCTGGTTGATGAAGTGAACCAATACGCCCCAGTTATATATAGCGCGACCAATGTCGGCACAGCCTCAATGCGCGAATGAATGCCACCAAATATAACGAACAATAATCCAAAACTGGCAATGATTTCTGATGACCATTGGGCGATACCCGTGCGCGAAGTTGTCGAAAGTTGCCAAATCGGCAGATCAAACATCTGATGCGTTAGCCAAACGCCAACGGCACCACCTGCAATTTGCACGGCGATAAAGGCAACGGCCAAGGGCAGGGCGATTTCCTTTTTGGCAAGGAATGCCAGCGTAACCATTGGATTGAAATGAGCGCCCGAAATGGGTCCCAGAATGGTTATGATGAAATAAAGCGTACAGCCTGTTGCAATTGCATTAGCCAAAAGCGCTATCGCGGTATTTCCATCCGCCAATGTCTCGCCCATGATGCCGGAACCGACAACACCAATGAGTAGAAAAGCGGTACCGATGAATTCGGCCAAAAGTTTCTGAATGTTCATATCGGGACAATCCTTTGCAAGCAGTACGCGCGTTCAATAAGGCCAATCGTCAGAAATGGCAAAGCTAGCGGCGCAATTTCTGAATAAATGTCCGCTGGAAAATGGAATTCGGTTCCAAGGTTCAATTACTTTGGACGGCCTGGTCAACAAACATTTGGCAGTTTTTATCTTCAATATCCGACAGGCTGTGCAATTTTACATGCCTTCTGAATTTACCAGTTCCCTCAAGGACGCCATCGGGATCATCAAAAGTTATCCCTTTAGCCAGTTCCAGAGAAACGTAGTCTTTGTAGGCATAAATGCCGCCAACACGGCTTTTGGGATTGTTTTCTTCAAGCTCGATTACCAACCCGCCATACATTTCACGAAAAGTCATACTTTGCAGGCGCAAGCTTTGTGCGCGCTCAACGACCAGTTCTTTCAGTCGATCTATTGTCTGGGATTTTATTGTTTCGTCCATATCAAATTTTGCCAATCTGATCCAAATGATCTTTCAATTCTGCTGCGTCAAAACCCTCAAACGGCAGTGCCAACAGGGCATCGGCGCGCTTTTTTAGGCGTTCATGGGCCAACGAGAATGCAGGTTCCCAATCAGATTTGGCGGCAGCAGCAGGATCATCCACACCCCAATGGGCCGTTATGGGTGCGCCGGGCCATATCGGGCACACCTCATTGGCGGCGTTACTGCAAACAGTAATAACAGCATCCATCTTGATTTCGCCTGTAAATTCATCCCAACTCTTGCTGCGAAAATTTGAAACGTCATAATTCAGCGATGAGAGAAGTTTTAGCGATTGTGGATGCACGGCACCCGCGGGATTTGAGCCTGCCGAAAATGACGTGATCCGGCTGTCAGCGCCAAGCAATGCCTCTAATAAAATTGATCTCGCAGAATTGCCTGTACATAGCACAAGAATATTCATGATGCACTCTTTCGGTTCAACGTGTGAAGTTTCGCAGACACAGATATTTCATTTGTTATTGGACCCGTAAAGAACCAAAGTGACCAAATGTTTCACAATAATATTTCCAAGATCATTCCGACACTTCTGTTTGTTATTATTGCTAATCATGCACAGGCAGAAAGTTGTCCAAGTTTTTATCGATTTGTTGATTTTGGTTTGACAGATCGCGACGGAATAATTCGACGTGGCGGTCCGATTTTTAGGGCCTTTGACGTTAGTGGAACGCATCTTTTAGATCCTAAAGGAACCACTTGTCGGGATGTGGATGATCTGGCCAAAGATGGGTGCGCGCTTGATGTTCCTATTGTGTCAGCGCTTAAATTTGATGCCGAGACTGCGAATATTGATTTTCTGTCTTTGGGTTTGGATTGGAAAGACGATGCGGTCGCATTTTCAAAAGATAGTGCAACCGTTCATCAAGAACGACTTACCTTGCTAGATGCTATCATTGATAAAGGGACAAATTACCTTTGCGTTAATCCTGTTCAATCCTCCGATATCAGTTGCCAAATCGTCTCTCGTTTCGAAGGCGGCAATGCGCCGGTCATTTATTGTGATGATTTTCAATGTGAAATGCCTGCAATGATTTTTGATAAACAGATAGTTATCAGTGCAAATTGGATTAGATCTAAAAACAATGGCTTAGATGTTATCGACGAAATTTTTGAAAAAATGCAGGAAATGTATGACTTTTTGGACAAGCAGACTTAGTCACTTAACTTAAAGAAAACGCCCCGAAGAAATCCTCGGGGCGTTTTGGGTTTTATTCTTCATACCACCAAACATCTGGCTGGAAACCCAACCAATCGCCGTACATTGGCAATGTGTCGGGGAAATGCAGCTCTTTGTTGTGGGCCACGGTAGAAACATCGCGGAACCATTTTGGAATGACATAACGGCCTGACGTCAAAACGCGATCCAGCGCTTTTGTAGCGGCGATAAAGTCAGTTTCATCGGTTGATGTAAGCAATTTATCAATCATGGCCTCAGCCGCCGGTGAATTCATGCCCATCCAGTTGCGTGTCCCCGGGTTTTCGATGCCACCTGATCCCCAGTACAACTTTTGTTCATTCCCAGGAGAAAGCGACAATCCACGCCAGTAATATGCCATATCAAAATCATATACGTTGGTGCGTTCTTTATATTGGGCAGAATCCACAATTGTCATACTCGCCTCAATTCCCAACCGTTTTAGGGATTCGACATACATTGACATGATGGATTTGTTTTCGTCGTCACCGACCTTCAATAAGATATCAAAGGTAAACGGGCCATCTGGTCCCGTCATGACGCCATTTTCTACGGTATAGCCGGCCTCTTCAAACAGAGCCAACGCACGGCGAACGTTTTTACGATTGGCTTCTGAACCATCGCTTATTGGCAATTGATATCCATCAACGGCACCAGGCAACAATTCATCCTGATATGGTGCTAAGAATTCAGCGACTTTGCCATCGGCGGCACCATTTTTCATGCCCAGAACGGAATTGGAAAAATATGATGAAATGCGGGGTTTTTTACCCCCATTTACGGCATCACTGATGAATTCAAAATTGAACGCATGGATCAATGCATCACGCACACGCCAGTCTTGGAACTGGTCTCGTCGGGTGTTCATCACGTAACCAACAATTCCAGAAGGGCGTTTGTGTGGAAAAACAGATTTCACAACATCACCAGATGTCACGCGGCTGAAATCATAATTGCTTTCCCATAGCGCCTCGTTGAATTCGCGGTAAGTGCTGATTTCACCTGCTTTAAATGATTCAAACACAACGCCGGAATCACCGAAATAGTCATAGCGTACCTCGTCAAAGTTTGCTTGACCGCGCATGAATGGCACGTCTTTGCCCCAGTAATCTGGGTTACGCTTAAATGAAACATAGCGTCCGGTTTCAAACTCATCGACTGTATAAGGACCGGACCCGACAGGAACATCCAATGTATTGTCAGCAAAGTCGCGACCTTCCCATTGGGATTTTTGCAAAATTGGGCGTAATCCCATCAGCAATGCCATTTCGCGGTCATCGGTTGCAAAATCAATGCGCAGTTTTCGATCGCCGGTTTTAGCAATTCTGGCAATGTCACCCCAGCTTCGCTTGTAGCGCGCGGATCCTTCGGTACCCAATGTTTCGAAAGACCAAATCACGTCTTCAACCGTAACGGGTGATCCATCAGAGAATCGGGCCTCAGCCCGAAGCGTGAATTCCACCCATTTTCGATCCTCTGGTGTTTCAATCGATTCGGCTAACAAACCGTAAAGGGCGAAAGGTTCACCGTAATTACGCCCCATAAGTGTTTCATAAACAAGGGTCCTTACGCCCCAAGGTGCGCGCCCCTTTTGAATGTAAGGGTTCATCCCGTCAAAGCTGCCGCCCTCGCCAAAAACGATTCGCCCACCTTTGGGCGCATCGGGGTTTGCATGGGGTAAGGACACAAAATCGTGTGGTAGCTGTGGGGCACCATACATAGCTATGCCGTGTTCTGGCTTTGCTTGTGCGCCTGTTGTCGCAAGAATCAGCGCTAAAACCGCGCCGATTCTCTTGGATTTGTTGAAAAACTCTGTTTCCATACTGGCAACCTTCCCTGTGGTCTCTTGTTTTCTTTGGGATAAGCCTATTGTGCCTTTTCAAACAATTCAAACTTTTAGCTTGGCCCACGGCGATGAATTGCTTATAAAGACTTTACTGCTCGATAGGTTTCTTGCCTGTATGAAACCTGCCTCAATAACTTAACGCCAGCTTCGTGCTGGCGTTTTTTTTGTTTTGTGGACGGAATTTAGTTGTCGTCACCCTGTACAGTTTGCACGTGCAGCATATAGGATCATCGCAAATTTCAACCCAAAAGGTGAACCCATGTCATTAGCTCAAAAAACCGCCGTCATCACGGGCAGCAATTCTGGCATTGGTTTGGGTGTGGCACGTGCCTTGGCGGGTGCGGGTGCAGACGTGGTTTTGAACTCATTTACAAATGACGATGCAGACCATGCGCTTGCCGCAAGCATAGGCACCGAATTTGGTGTGAACGCCAGATACATACAGGCTGATATGTCAAAGGCCGATCAATGTCGTGGTTTGGTCGAGCAAGCCGGAGCCTGCGATATTCTGGTGAACAATGCCGGTATTCAACATGTCGCCCCAATAGACAAATTTCCCGCCGACAAATGGGACGCGATCATCGCAATCAATCTTTCGTCGGCTTTTCATACAACGGCCGTTGCGTTGCCGTTGATGCGTACCGCTGGATGGGGTAGGGTGGTGAACATCGCCTCTGCCCATGGTTTAACAGCCTCGCCTTACAAATCGGCCTATATCGCCGCCAAACACGGGGTTGTGGGGCTGACTAAGACAACAGCGCTGGAAACCGCCGAGGAATCAATTACCTGCAACGCCATCTGCCCAGGCTATGTTTTGACGCCTTTGGTGGAAAAGCAGATCCCCGCCACGATGGATGAATACGGTTTAGATCGCGATGCGGTCATTCGCGATGTCCTTTTGTCGCGTCAGCCTTCTAAAGAATTTGCCACAATGGAACAAATCGGGGGCACCACCGTGTTTTTGGCGTCTGACGCTGCCGCGCAAATCACGGGTACAACAATTTCCGTAGATGGTGGTTGGACTGCTCTTTAAAGCACTGAGTGCTTACGATTTAGAATTACCGTAATTCTCGATAAACCAATCACGAACCAGCTTGGCTTGCGGCAATAAAGCGTTGTCCTTGGCCCATACCAAATAGAATCCCTTGCCCGTCTTCCATCCCCATTCTGGGCGCGCCGCTAAAAGACCCTTTTGCACCAAAGGCTGAACGACATGGTCCCATCCAAATGCGAAGCCTTCGCCCGCCATGGCGGCCTGTAATACAAGCGCATAGTCATTCAGTCGCAAACCACCACGCGGGGGCTGTTCTGTGATGCCAAACGCACCAAACCACTGTGCCCACGAAGGGCGTTCGCGAATTGGTTCTTCTAGATGGATCAACCGCTGATGCAGTAATCCTGTGATATTCCTAAGTTGAATGGCCGCAGCCATCACCCGCGGGGCCGCCACAGGATAAATCAATTCCTCTGCAATCAAGTGACTGTCACACCCAGCCCAATTTCCCGTTCCAAGGCGGATTGCTAAACTAATCGGCTCGACCGTTAAATCGGGTTCTCGGTCGCTGGTTTGTAATCTCAGGTCAATATTTGGGTAAATTTTTTGAAATTCACTTAATCTAGGCAACATCCAATAATTATTGAACGCAGATGATGCACTAAGAGTCACGTGATCGTTGCTGACAGATTGCCGGATGGTTGTGGAGGATTGTTCTAACAGCTCAAATGCACGGGTCACATCCGCAAAAAGACGTTCGCCTGCATTCGTCAAGCTTATGCTTCGATGGCTTCGGTAAAACAATTGCACATCAAGTGAGGTTTCCAATTGTTTTATTGATGCGCTGATTGAAGGTTGCTGAACATTTAGTTCCTGTGCGGCTCGTGTAAAAGATCCCAGACGCGCGGCGGCCTCAAAAACCATCAGATGACGCGGGGAAGAAAGATGTGTCCACATATTTTGCATAATCTGAAATTATCTAAAGCATAGATTTTTTCAACCGTCACATAGTCATTATTTCGTGCAATATTCACTCAACAATACAGAAAGGTGAAAAATGGCACGTCGCACTCGCGCATCTCGCAATAGGGAAAACCAGCAGACAGGCGTTCCTGCGTCGCCCTTTGTCAAAAGGGAGTTGCCGTTTTTTGATGTGCTTAATCAAGAACAAATCGAAAAGCTTGAGGCACAAGTCGATTGGCTTATCCAAGATGTTGGCATTGCTTTTCGGGATGATCCAGAATCCATCGCCTTATGGAAACGCGAAGGTGCTAAAGTTGAAGGTGATATCGTGCGCGCATCTGCTGACTGGATCAGATCCCTTTGCTCCATGGCACCCAGTGAATTTGTCCAACTGGCACGTAATCCTGAACGATCGGTGACAATCGGCGGTAAAAATCAGGTATTCGCCCCGGTGTATGGCGCCCCCTTTGTGCGCGATCTTGAAGGTGGTCGCAGATATGGCGATATGAATGCCTTTCGCGATCTGGTGAAACTGACATACATGCACCCAAATCTGCACCACGGTGGCTTTGTTACTTGTGAGCCTTGTGATGTTCCCGTCAGTAAACGCCATCTTGATATGTTGATGGCCCACATGACCTTATCAGATAAACCCCACCTTGGCGCGATTACGGAAATGACGCGCGCGCAGGACAGTGTTGATATGGCCGAGATTGTTTTTGGCAAAGAAATCATGGACAAAAACTGTGTCATTATGGGAAATGTGAACACCAATTCGCCATTGCTGGTGGATAAAGTCGTCACTGAGGCCGCACGCGTTTATTCTTCGCGCGGTCAAGGCATGGTTGTCGTGCCATTTATTCTGTCAGGGGCTATGGGCCCTGTTTCAACGGCAGCATCCGTGGCCCAAGCCATGGCCGAGGCAATGATGGTCTGCGCGTATGTACAATTGTTAAGGCCAGGTGCACCGTTTGTTTTGGGAAATTTTTTATCCTCAATGTCCCTAAAATCTGGCGCTCCTACCTTTGGCATGCCTGAGCCGATCATTTCAAACTATGCTATTGGACAATTAGCCCGCCGTGCGGGATTGCCGTTGCGGTGTGGTGGTTCATTAACTGCCTCAAAAATCGAAGATCCACAGGCAGCGTACGAAAGTGCAGATAGCATGCATTCAACAATGCTGGCGGGCGCAAATTTCGTTCTTCATTCCGCGGGTTGGCTTGAAGGTGGGCTTTGTACGGGGTTTGAGAAACTCATTATGGATGCCGACCGCTTGGGCAGTTACCAAAAAGTGTTGGACCAAGGCTTGGATGTATCAGACGAGGCAATGGCACGTGATGCTTATGGCGAGGTTGATGCCGGCGGGCACTTCCTTGGCTGTAGTCATACAATGCGTAACTATCAAAATGCCTTTTACGAACCACAACTGAGTGACAGCGAAAATGTAGAAAGCTGGGAAGAAGCCGGTTCTCTTGATATGCGCATTCGTGCCAATGCCCGTGTCAAAAAAATGCTGGATGAATATGAACAACCTAAAATGGAAGAAGCCACACGCGAAGCATTAGAAGCGTTCGTGGCAAAACGTAAAGAAAATTTGCCCGATGCGTGGTACTAGGAGAGACTAAATGCCTGAAATTCAAAAAGACGAAACAGCCACCGGCAAATCGCTTCCTTCTCATGCCAAAGTCGTTGTGATTGGTGGCGGTGTTGTGGGGTGCTCAATCCTGTTCCATTTGGCTAAATTTGGTTGGAAAGACGTGGTCCTGTTGGAACGTGACGAGCTGACTTCTGGATCAAGTTGGCATGCCGCAGGACAGATCCATACCATCAGTTCTGACCCCAATATTTCCCGCCTGCAAAGTTATACGATTGATTTGTATAAGGAAATTGAAAAAACTTCGGGCCATTCCGTTGGTTTACACATCACAGGTGGCTTTTATGCCGCCTCAACTAAAGAATGGTATGATTATCTAAAACGCGAGCGTTCAAAAGCACGCTACATGGGTCTTAATCAAGAATTCATTAGCCCCAAAGAACTGGCAGAACGCCACCCGCTGATCGATCCGAAACATTACCATGCTGCCCTTTGGGATGACCAAGACGGTGATCTTGATCCATCTGGGGCGACTTATGCATTCGCCAAGGCAGCACGTGTTCATGGTGCACAATATATCACCCATTGCGGTGTGACGGCCATGTCCCAACGCACCGATGGATCATGGGATCTAGAAACACCCAAAGGTAAAATAAACGCTGAACAGATCGTTAATTGCGGTGGTTTGTGGGCGCGTGAAGTTGGGCAAATGTCCGGTATTCATCTGCCCGTACAACCAATGGAACACCATTATCTCATCACGGATAAAATCCCGCTCATTGCCGATCGTATGGACAGTATGGGCGAGGCGGGGCGCCTGCCTGCTGGTATCGACTACGAGGCAAATATTTACTTCCGGCAAGAACGCCAAGGCATGCTGCTTGGCACCTATGAACCAAAGGGCACGCCGTGGAAGGTGGGCGGCACGCCTTGGGATTTTGGGCATGAACTGCTGCCGCCTGATCTTGACCGTATCGCAGATCGTCTTGAGATGTCATTTGAACGTATTCCAGCCATTGGCGAGGCCGGTATTAAGGACACGATCAATGGTCCATTCACTTTTGGCCCTGACGGCAATCCAATGATTGGTCCTGTACCAGGCATGAAAAATTACTGGGTAGCGGTTGGTGTCATGGCTGGATTTTGCCAGGGCGGCGGCGTGGGGCTGACCATGGCTGAATGGATGATTGATGGCGAACCCAGCATTGATGTTTGGGCCATGGATGTTGCCCGTTTTGGTGAATTCGCAACGCCTGATTGGGGTATGGTCAAATCGACCGAAAATTACGAGCGACGCTTTGTGATGACGTTTCCAAATGAAACGCTGCCAAAGGGAAGAATGCAAAAAACCACGGCGCTTTATGATCGTCTGAAAGCCAAAGGTGCCTTGATGGGGCAGGGCTTTGGCCTAGAAAATGCGCTTTGGTTCGCAGATGGCCCAGAAGACGCCCATGAAGAACCAACTTTTGAACGCAACCGCAGTCACGATTATGTCGCCCGCGAGGTAAAGGCCGTGCAAGAGGCCGTTGGTGGGATTGAAATCGCCAACTTCGCCAAACACGAATTCAAAGGCGCCGGCGCGCGTGAATATCTGGATAGAACGCTGGCGGGCTATGTGCCCAAACCGGGCAGGTTGACGCTTACCCCTATGCTGACACCAAAAGGTAAACTATATGGGGATTTAACCGTCGCTTGTCTGGGAGACGAGCATTTCATGTTGTTTGGCTCGGGTGCCATGCAAGAGGCACACAGTCGCTGGTTCACCAAAGATTTGCCAGACAATGTGAGCTATGCCAACGTCAGTGATGATTGGCATGGGATCGCTTTATCTGGGCCAAAATCACGAGAATTGCTTGCAAAAATTTGCCGCGATGACGTGAGCAGTGAGGCCCTAAAATTTCGGGATCTACGCCAAACCTACGTGGGCGGTGTGCCCGTCATTTTAAACCGGATCAGTTTTAGCGGGGAATTGGGGTATGAAATCTATTGCAAGCCACAATACCTACTACGTCTTGCCGAGGCAATTGAGGCGGCTGGTTCCGATCTTGGCTATCGCTGGTATGGTGCCCGCGCACTTATGTCGATGCGACTTGAAAAGGGGTGGGGTGTTTGGACGCTTGAATTCCGACCTGATTTTGATGCTGTTGCATCTGGAATGGACGTCTTCATCAATTGGAAGAAAGATTTTGTCGGCAAAGACGCAACATTGGCAATCCGCGATGCTGGCCCCAAACAAAAATTGGTGACCATGACAATCGATGTCGACGGTATCGACGTCAGCAACGATGAAGCCATCCTGAAAGATGGGCAGGCGGTTGGTTATGTCTCATCCGGTGGCTATGCACATCGTTCTGGAACATCAATGGCCATGGGGTATGTATCATCAGAAAACGCCCAACCCGGCACATCATTGCAGGTCGAAATTCTTGGTGAAATGTATGATGCCGTCGTGCTTGGTGGGCCGATTTATGACCCGAATGGCGCAAATATGCGGCTGTAGAGTAAAGTTGGCGGAAATCTAGATTGTGATCCCACCATCAACACCAATGATTTGGCCCGTGATGTTTTTAGCAAGGTCCGAACATAAAAACGCGGTGCAGGCAGCAATATCTTCGGGTGTCTGCGCGCGTTTCATAGGCACAAGACTGTCGACACGTCCTTGAAACACATCTGTTGCATTTTCACCAAATGCGCCATTGCTGGCCTTAGCAATGTCCATACCAAGCTCTTCCCACAAGGGGCTCCAGACATAACCGGGGGCAATGGCATTGACGGTAACTTGCTTTGACGCAAACTGACGGGCCAATACCCGCGTCATGCCGTTGGCCGCAGATTTTGAAACCGAATAAGGCGGTAAAAACGGGGCCGCAATCACACCCACAATGGAAGTAATGTTCACAATGCGCCCTTCGTGGGCCTCAAGATCACTTTTCAGGGCTCCAGCCCAAAAAATACCGCCTTTGACATTAACCGCAAAGGTTTTGTCCCAGTCTTCTTCGGAATTTTCAGTAAATGGATCACCTGGTGGCGATACAATACCGGCGTTATTTATCAGATACCGCACAGCGCCCATATCGGATTGAATTTCACGCGCTGTGGCCTCAACCGCGGCTTTATCCGTTACGTCACAGGCATAAGCCATGCCGCCGATTCCCAAGGCAATTTCCCGTGCACTTGCAGGATCAACATCAACCAATGCAACGCGCGCGCCGGCTTTGGCCAACGTGCGTGCGATTTCTTGACCAATTCCTTTGGCCGCACCTGTAACGACAGCCACACCTGACAATGAAAGTTCAATCAAAAGAATATCCCCAAGGATTTTTGGGTCAACACAGCATGATCCAAGATGATAGATCGGTCCATGATTTTCCACGTGGTTTCAGTATCTGGGCGCAACTTGTCGATCCTCGTGCCCGAGAATATTTCTTGATCGATCTCCATGTGGGATCGATAAATAAGGAATTGTGATCTAACCTTTAATTGCACACCATCGCGTTCCATAATTTCGACGTTGGAAATCATGTGGCTCGTTCGCCCGGGCGGTGTTTCTGCCCAAGCACGCCCCGTTTGCAACCGTTTAACGCGGTTTGTAAG
>Ga0208971_1001973_pt1 | contig 11446 bp, 9 predicted proteins | sample AOAMet1_18_M0_10_2_FD_188229 | JGI IMG/M metagenome (GOLD analysis project Ga0208971, IMG submission 188229) | Ammonia-oxidizing marine microbial communities from Monterey Bay, California, USA - CAN11_18_M0_10 (SPAdes) | ecosystem: Environmental > Aquatic > Marine > Intertidal zone | place... | reverse complement strand
CATTTTCGCGCAGCAAACCATCCGCCGCCGCAACATCACAAGCCATTGCATATGCCGTTTCATGCAACTGGTCCGGCAATCCTGCAAGGATGAGGCCAAAGAGCGCATCTAAACCATCTTCTTCGGCATAAAGATCCAGAACAACCTCACTGACCACACGAATCCGATCTGGGTCATAATCTGTAAACACTGGCAAATGCCCCACAACCCGTTCAATTGTAAGCAATTCTAGCGTCGTCATGTTTTCATCCGACGCTGAAACAGCCACCATTAACGCGACCAACGCGTCTTGTGGAGTCATTGGCGTTGTTGTCTCATTCATCTTTAATTCCTTTGCGTTACTTCCCCTAAATATTGACGGCAGGGCGATGCATCAATAGGGAAGGCACATTCTTGGCATTCCGCCACTGAACATTAAAAGAGCGATACTATGTCCGATCTACGCACAGAAGCAATGCAATCTAAAGCTTGGCCCTTTGAAGAGGCGCGCAAGCTATTGAAACGTGCGGAAAAATCATCAGACAAGAAAGATCACGTTCTATTTGAAACTGGGTACGGTCCTTCTGGGTTACCCCACCTTGGAACCTTCGGCGAAGTTGCGCGCACCACAATGGTTCGACGCGCCTTTGAGGTGATTTCAGATATCCCTACCCGATTGATTTGTTTTTCTGATGACCTGGATGGTATGCGCAAAGTGCCCGAAAATGTTCCAGACCCAGCAGCATTGCGTGAGCATTTGCAAAAGCCACTGACCAGCGTACCTGACCCGTTTGGCACCCACGACAGTTTTGGCGATCATAACAATGCCATGCTGCGTCGTTTCTTGGATACATTCGGTTTTGAATATGAGTTTTATTCCGCGACTGAATTCTATGGATCTGGCCAATTTGACGAAATATTACTTAAGGCCGCTGAAAACTATGATGCGATCATGGCCGTCATGCTGAAATCTTTGCGCGAAGAACGCCGCGCGACTTATTCTTGTTTCCTGCCTATTCATCCAGAAACGGGCCGCGTCATGTACGTGCCGATGAAAAGCGTCGATGCTAAGGCCGGCACAATTACGTTTGATGATGAGGACGGCACAGAAATGACCCTGCCGCTAACTGGTGGCAACGTAAAGCTTCAGTGGAAACCCGATTTTGGCGCGCGTTGGGCGGCCCTTGGGGTGGATTTTGAAATGTATGGCAAGGACCATTCAACCAACACGCCGATCTATGACTCGATCTGTCGGATTCTGGGTGCCAAAGCGCCTGAGCATTTCACCTATGAATTGTTCCTCGATGAAAAAGGCGGCAAAATTTCTAAATCAACAGGCAATGGCCTGACGATTGATGAGTGGTTGACTTACGCCAGCACCGAAAGCCTTTCGTATTTCATGTATCTAAAGCCAAAAACGGCGAAACGCATGCATTTTGACGTAATTCCAAAGGCTGTGGATGAGTATCATCAACAACTGCGTGCTTATGCGGATCAAGACACGGCAAAACGTTTGGCAAACCCAGTGTTCCACATTCACGGCCACAACGTGCCAACGTCTGACATGGTTGTTCCATTTGCAATGTTACTCAATCTGGCTTCAGTGGCGTCAGCCGAAGACAAAGCCCAACTTTGGGGTTTCATTCAACGTTATGCACCAGAGGCATCGGCAGAAACGCACCCTGGCCTAGATGATGCTGCGGGATTTGCGGTGCGGTATTACAATGATTTCGTAAAACCAACAAAAACCTACCGTGCCCCAGATGATCAAGAACGTGCCGCAATAGCGGATCTTTGTGAACGTCTAAAGCTTTGGGAAGGTGGACTGGACGCAGACGCGTTGCAATCCATGGTTTTCGCCGTTGGCAAAGAACATGAGTTTGATCCACTGCGAAATTGGTTCAAGGCCTTATATGAGGTTTTACTAGGTGCTTCGCAGGGACCACGCTTTGGTGGATTTATTGCGCTTTACGGCGTTGATGAAACCATCGCGCTGATTGAGCAGGCTCTTGCGGGTCAGCTAGTCAGTTAAAAAACGAGCCTTCGCCGGGCTTAGGTTGGCACGAAAGCGTTATTTGACGCATTTCCAAAAATAGCACACACTTTGGGCACCCTAAACAAGGTGTCCAAAGATGAAACTTCTTCTTTCAATTCTCGTAACCCTATATCTTTCAGTGGCTTCTGGCTTTGCACAGACTGGATCCATCGAAAACACGATTCAAAACCAATTCAATGCATTTCAAGCAAATGATCCCGCAATGGCATTTGAATTTGCATCCCCCTTTATTCAACGCCAATTTTCGGGGCCTGAGCATTTTGGAAAAATGGTGAAAAACGGGTTCCCAATGGTTTGGAATTCCGGTGAAATCCGTTTCTTGGAACAACGAAATATTGCAGGCGTGATCTGGCAGAAAGTGATGGTTCAAGACAAAAAAGGTCGCATTCATATGCTTGCTTATCAAATGATCAACCAAGCAGGGTCTTGGCGTATTAACGGCGTACAAATTCTCAACGCCGTTGACGCAAACGCCTAACCTTGAGTTTCAGCCCATCGTTTGACTAGTTCATTTTGTAACGCCCGTGACTTACGCGACCAACTGCGGGAACCTTTCGGGCGTTCCTCGTCACCTTTAGCTATGCGGTCGCGTGCTTTCATGTCTGCCGTAAAGATTGCAAAAGTTAGTATCCGACCATCTTTTTGACGAATATATCCGGCAAGTGCACTGACAAAATTAAGCGTGCCCGTTTTTGCAACAACATCTGCGGGTTGATTGGCCAAAGGACGCCCTTTTGCATCCCTTATTCCGTACTCCTTCATGATGTTGATCAATGGACCGTCGGTACCTGATGAGCGTAAAACATTCACCATATCATGCGCAGAAATGCGCGAGCCATCACCCAATCCAGAATGGTCTTCTAATTTGGCACGTTTATTGCCCAATCGGCGTTGCATCCATGCAGACATTTCATTGGCCGACGCACGCAAACTTCCAGCCTTTCCTCCACTGGCCTGGGTTGCGGCAAGCCCTACGATTTCAGCCGTAAGATTTGTGGAATACCGCAACATACCTGTCATGATATTGCGCAGATCGGCGCTGGGGCGCTCAACTAGAACGCGTCCAATAGGTGCCGGTCCATTAATATATTCCGGCTTTGGCAAGTCTATGCCGTGCGATCGCGCGAATGTCCTGAACACTTCGGCCGTATAAACCACAGGTCGACGAACGGGTAACCAACGTCCCCCTCCTTTACCCAAAGCACCACTTGCAACGGTCCACTGATCACGCCCGCCTTGATCTTTGTAGGTGTATGTTGGCAGCTTGCGATTTTTGATCGTCATTTTTGCAAAACTGACCGCAGGGCGATGATTTCGTCCCCGCGCATCCATGGTAACGCTATGTCCAGATCCGTTTCGTTTCCACTCAAAATAAACACGATTGAAATTCAAATTTAAGGCAGCAATTGCTGGATTGTATCCCACATGTTTCGGTTGATCTTTGTCGATTTGGAAAATTTCTGGAATGCTATCGGCATAAACTTTGAATTTGCCGCTTAATCCTCGCACACCACCCTTTTTCATCTTAGCGGCCATATCAAACAGCCCGTCTGTATCAAGAGTTGGATCACCACCCCCAACCAGCATGATGTCACCCTGAACAACACCGTTATTTGTTTGCCCTTCGCTTAAAACGCGCGTTGAAAAACGATGTCCGGGGCCAAGGTTTTCCCAAGCGTATAATGCGGTTATTGCCTTGGCGACGCTTGCAGGTGGCAACTGTAATACTGGGTTTAAAACTTCTAAAACCTTGCCTGTTCGCGCATCGGCAACAACACAGGAAACCTTACCTGTGAGGCCAGTTTTTGCGACAATATCTGCCAATCCGGGGCGCGATTTTTCCGCCAAATCCGTTGGGCGGGGTTTTGGGAAAAGTGAGGCATCAGGCGGGCCCGCCAACACAGGCATCGCAGTTGAACCAAAAAAACCAGCTAAGAAAAAACGTCTTGAAATACGGTTTTTATTTCCACTCATAAAACACTCTCGAAAATCATTTATTACAACGTTGATTCTACCACTTGCCGCTGTTCCTAAGTTTTGTACTTGAATCAGTCACCATCGGGACATTCACAAAACACCATCTTGGCAAGGGATAGTCCAGCAGATGTCTGGATTTTTGGGCACCTAATTTCGCTTGCCTGAATGTATCAGCCGCTTTCGCACATCGCGCGGCCATACGATCCCCAGGACGTGCCAGAACACCTACATGGATATTTTCCATTATCCAGCGCCAATCTTGCCAGTGATGAAAATTTGGCAAATTGTCTGCCCCCATCAACCAAACAAAACTTACCTTTGGATAGAGCGGCAACAATGCAGCCAATGTTTCTGATGTGTACCGTGTTCCAATTTTGCCCTCAAAATCACTAACCGTTATTTTAGGTGTGTTGATTAAGTCATTGGCAGCTTTTATCCGGCGCACCATCGACGCAGGTTGGTTTTCTTTCAATGGGTTACCAGGTGACGCAAGCCACCAAATCGCATCCAGATCAAACTTTTTGATTGCTTGTTTTGAGATATGCACATGGCCCGCATGCGCCGGATCAAACGAACCACCGAGCAACCCTACCCGACTTCCTGCCGGGGCAAAGGGACGATCGTAAGCCGCAAGGGTTTTGGCGTTACCCATATGAGAAACATTCAAATTTTAAGTACATTACCCAGTCTGGCCCAATAAAACATTAACCGTATTCATCAATAACTTAGCAGAACGACAAGTCAATTGGCGAAATCCTAGATAGCAGATTTCGGTACAAAACCTGTGAATTCATGGAAGGCTGTTACACTTGCCCAATAATTCGATTTACCGCGATGTCGCTCAATCGACGACGGATGGAATCTTGGTTCTTACAAGGGATGGCCAAGTTCTATGGGCGAATCCAAAAATCAATAAGGCATTGAAGTACATTGATAACGGACTTGTTGGGAAAAATATTTTCAAAAAGCCGTTAGGGGAAAGCACTAATCGCTCGACCTTCAATCTTTCAAAGGCTGGCAATTTAGAAATCATTGAAACCAGCGGCCAAAAAAAATTCATAAGTCTAATACCAAAAGATGGAGGTACATCCAGATTTAAAATTGATCTTTCACCAATCAAAAGTGGAAAGAATACTGGAAATCTTGTCGCGACGTTATTCAATGCTTCATTGCCACAAAACCCTAAATTTGAAGCACACGAAGCCCAACAACAATATGAAAGCGGGCGAGCAAAGGGAGTTCTCGGCGTACTGGCAATTGATCTGGAAAAATTTACGGAATTCAATGATATTCACGGACAACTCGCGGGCGACGCTGCATTACTTCATGTAGCCGCAGTGTTGAACAATCAAACGCGTGCAGATTGCACCGTTACCAGAACCGGCAATGACGAATTTCAAATAAAATCACCGAACGTCACATCTATTGACGGCCTAACGCAACTTGGAAACCGACTTATTCATGCAATCAGCCAGCCGTTTTCCTTTGAGCAGAATAATCTGAGGGTTTTCGCATCAATCGGCGCAAGTCTTGCCAACACAAATGAAATCTCAATCGCAGACTTAGTTCATCAAGCGAGAATGGCATTAACCCAATGCAAACAGAGTTCAACCCATGACGTTATAGTTTACACCCCACAAATTCACAAACTCGTTCAAAACGAACGAAATTTGCTTAACGATCTGAAAGAGGGCATTAAAAAACAAGAGTTTATAACCTTCCTGCAACCGCAATTGGACATTGCGACCAACAAAATTTCAGGTTTCGAAGCTCTAATCAGATGGCAACACCCAGAACGTGGTTTGTTGTCACCGTTTGATTTCTTACCAATGGCAGAAGAACATGGATTGGTCGCGCAACTGGATAACATCGCGATGCACCATGCCTTGCGTGCAGCCAGTGAGATAGGAAAATCAAGTTTAGGTCGCTTGAACATTTCGATCAATGCGTCGGAACAATCATTGGCCATGCCAAATTATGCGAATTTAGTTCAATGGACAGCGGATGCCTACGATGTTCCCCTAGAAACTATTTCGATTGAAATTTTAGAAACGACAGTTTTTTCGGATACAAAGCCCGCGATTACTCTTTCTATTGAAAACCTAAGGGCGCTTGGCATCGCTGTGTCTTTGGATGACTTTGGAACAGGTTTTGCGGGATTGGCACATATGTCCGAATTAGACGTGGATGCGATTAAAATTGATCGGTCACTTATTCAAGGAATGGAAAAAAACATCCGTAACCAAAAAATCGTCAAAGCGTTGATTTCCCTTTGTTTGGACCTTGAAATAAAAGTTGTTGTAGAAGGGGCAGAAACCGACACTCAAGTGGCCCTTTTAGAAAAATGGAAATGCCCTATCGTTCAAGGTTACGGCATCGCGATCCCTATGCCAGTGTCCAGTGCGATTGAGTGGGTTCAAGAACGTAAAACGTTGCTTGGGCAGAATGGAACGGTCGTTACCTCGGCACGTTTTTCGAACGCTTAAGGTCACAATCAAATACATACATCGCAAACCGTTGCACCCCCCCCTAACTACCGATAAAACGCACCCAACAAACGCAACTTTCGGGGGTCAAAATGGCTGCATATCAATATGTTTATCACATGGACGGAGTATCCAAAACCTATCCTGGTGGTAAGAAATGTTTCGAAAACATACGACTTTCGTTTCTTCCTGGTGTTAAAATTGGTGTCGTCGGTGTTAACGGCTCTGGTAAATCAACCCTTATGCGTATCATGGCTGGCCTTGATAAAGATTTCACAGGCGAAGCATGGTCTGCCGAGGGTGCCAAGGTTGGGTATCTTCCTCAGGAACCAGAATTGGATCAAGCGCTAAGTGTGCGTGAAAACGTCATGCTTGGTGTGAAAGCCAAGAAAGATATTCTTGACCGTTACAACGAATTGGCGATGAATTATTCTGACGAAACCGCCGATGAAATGGCTGAACTGCAAGACAAGATCGATGCGGAAAACTTGTGGGACTTGGACAGTCAAATTGACGTCGCCATGGAAGCGTTGCGTTGCCCTGCAGATGACGCATCGGTTGAAAATCTTTCGGGTGGTGAAAAACGTCGTGTTGCCCTTTGCGCGCTTTTGCTTGAAGCGCCTGACATGTTGTTGCTCGATGAGCCAACTAACCACTTGGATGCTGAAACAATTGCTTGGCTTCAACAGCACTTGATGGATTACAAAGGTACGATTTTGATCGTAACCCACGATCGCTATTTCCTTGATGACATTACCAGTTGGATTTTGGAATTGGATCGCGGTCGCGGTGTGCCATGGGAAGGCAATTATTCAAGCTGGCTGGAACAAAAATCCAAACGATTGTTGCAAGAAGCGCGCGAAGACAAAACACGCCAACAAACACTGGCCCGCGAACTGGAATGGATGCAAGCCTCACCAAAGGCCCGCCAAGCAAAATCCAAGGCACGTATTAACGCCTATAATGACATGGCTCAAATGTCTGAGCGCGAAAAACTATCGCGTTCGCAAATCATCATTCCCAACGGTCAGCGTTTGGGTGGTAAAGTGATCGAGGTCGAAGGATTGACCAAGGCCATGGGTGACAAGCTTTTGGTTGAAAACTTGGAATTTTCATTGCCTCCGGGCGGCATTGTTGGCGTAATTGGCCCGAACGGCGCCGGTAAAACCACTCTATTTCGGATGCTTACAGGCCAGCTAGAACCTGATGAGGGTACTGTAACTTATGGCGACACAGTTCAACTGTCATACGTCGATCAAACACGTGACAACCTTTCTGATGATAAAACTGTCTGGGAAGTAATTGGCGACGGTCTTGACGTCATCCAACTGGGCGATGCCGAAGTAAATTCCCGTGCCTATTGTTCCGCTTTTAACTTTAAGGGTGGGGATCAACAGAAAAAAGTTGGCATGCTTTCCGGCGGTGAACGCAACCGTGTTCACATGGCTAAGCTACTGCGCGAAGGCGGCAATGTTCTGTTGCTCGATGAGCCGACAAATGACCTAGACGTTGAAACCTTGCGTGCCCTCGAAGATGCGCTAGTTGATTTTGCTGGCTGTGCGGTTGTTATTTCTCACGATCGTTTCTTCCTTGATCGGATTTGTACGCATATTTTGGCATTCGAAGGCGAGGCCCATGTTGAATGGTTCCAAGGTAACTTTGAGGACTACGAAGAAGACAAGAAACGCCGTCTTGGTGCGGATGCACTTGAGCCCAAACGCATTAAGCACAAGAAATTCGTGCGCTAATATAAACCCAAGGCGGCCCCACGACGTGGGCCGCCTTTCAAAATATTCGACTATTTGAAAATTCACCTTTTCTAGTCTTCTTCAGAACGACATAATCATTTCATGTTAAATTGTCTGCGATCAGTTGTTTTGGTTTTAAAATTTGTCCTTTCATGGGTTGCATTTACCTTGCCAGCAAATGCTCAAAGCAGTTCCGAGATTAATCATGCAAAATCCCAATTGGCCGCCTTGCAGACCAAATCGATCAGAACCAATCGCGAGTATTGTGGATATTTTGGGTACGACAGCAGTAATCGCCTAGTTAGTGGACAGATCAGAAAAGGTGGTGTTGCCGGATGTCGCCCCAAATGGCCCAAGAATGTCGTTCAAATCGTTGCTTCATTTCACACGCACGGCGCATTTGATCCCAAAATTGTATCTGAGGTGCCCTCATTAAGTGATGTTCGGGCCGATGCTGCTGATGGAAATTTTGGATTTGTTGCAACGCCTGGTGGTCGACTATGGTTGATTAACCCTGGCAATTATTCTGTACAACAAATTTGCGGCGTAGGCTGCCTGCCATTTGATGCACGTTTTGTACAAGGCGTTACAGGCCACATTCAGAACAGTTATTCTTGGTCCGACTTGCAAATGTACTATGCCAACCAGTAACTCAAAACTGCCTTTTGATATAGTGGTTGTGGGTGCGGGCCCCGCGGGATCTGCCGCGGCCATTACAGCCGCCAAGGCCGGCTTTTCCGTTGCTCTTGTCGACAAGGCATCATTTCCACGAGACAAGCTTTGCGGTGGCTTGTTCACGGGTCGCAGTCGCCAAAATATGACGCGAATTTTTAACGTCGATGTCTATAATGAACTCTTCCTTGAATGTTCGAAAATGAGATTTCGCGCGGGTGACCGTATTATTTCAGAGGTGCTTGATGCCCCAATAATGTGGCTAACCATGCGCAGAAATTTCGACGAGTTTCTTTTTCAAACCGCCTTGGGTATGGGCGTGAATAATTTCACAGGTTCAGCGGCTTTAGAAGTCAATCAAGACGAGAATTGCTTACAACTAAAAGACGGTTCATCCCTGTCATATAAGGTTCTAATCGGTTGCGACGGCGTAAACAGCTTCGTCGCCAAATCACTTTTCGGAAGTTCATTTGACCCAACGAAAATTGGATTTGGATTAGAGGTTGAGGTACCAATCGAAGCAGAAAAATCACCAGAACAAACAGTAGAAGTAGATTTTTCTGCGGCCGATTGGGGCTATGGATGGTCCTTTCCAAAACACAAAAGCACAACGATTGGGTTGGGCGGGATCAACGTTGAAAATCCCAACATGAAACAAAGGTTGGCAGAATTTCTTACCCGCTACCCAAATTCGACTGACCTGAAAGTAAAAGGGCAATATTTACCTTTTGGTGATTTTCGAAAAAGCCCGGGTAAAGCAAACATTTTGCTTGCAGGCGATGCTGCTGGCCTTGTTGATCCAGTTACGGGTGAAGGCATCGCGCTTGCGATGCATAGTGGCGAGTTGGCCGCCCTTGCCGCATCTGACGCGATTAAATCCAACGCGCCGCAAAAGGCTTTGCGCCGATATAAAAAAGCGCTTAGGCCAACGCATCAGTCATTACGGCAAGCAAAATTGTGGCGGCTAATGATGTTCCCAAAACCAATGCGAAGCGTGTTTCAAAACGCGTTGGCCAATGGATCCAGTTTACAGAATATGTACTTGGATATTTTGGCTGGAAAAGCCGAGTATAAAAACATCAAGGGCGCGCTGATTTCTCGCGCGCCCAAGGCAGTTTTTAGGATGATCCGATCAAAGTTAGGGGTTTAGCCCCGACCCTTCCAAGGGATCAATTTGTTTTCAGCTTTGCGCATCGCCACCTCGATTGCGAAACCAATCACGCCGATGATAACGATACCGACGATCACGATGTCGGTTAGCTGGAATTTTGATGCGGCGATGATCATTTTACCAACACCTTTTTCAGCAGCAACCAATTCCGCCGCAACAACAGTACCCCAACAAACACCCATCGCAACGCGCGCACCGGTGAAAATTTCGGGCAAACTGTTCGGCAAAATCACTTTAGACAACAGCTGGCGCTTGGTAGCGCCCAAACTGTAAGCCGCATGAACCTTGGAAATGTTTACGCCAGATACACCCGCACGGGCCGCGATTGTCATGATCCAAAGTGAGGCCAAGAACAACAGACTGATTTTGCCCTGCTCGCCGATACCAAACCAAATAATGATCAGCGGGATCAATGCCAATGGTGGCACAGGACGCATGAATTCAACGATTGGATCAAACCAACCGCGCATCCAGTTGTTCAATCCCATCGCAAATCCCAGTGGGATACCGAACAAGCAACCCAAACCAAAACCAATGACCACACGTGCTAATGACCAAAATACGTTTTCCCAAAGGCCCACGCCTTGGTAACCGTCGCGGTTCAATTGCCAGAAAGTGTTCCAAACTTTTTCTGGCGGTGGCAAATACAGTGCTTCCATCGTGGCACCGGTTGCAGGACGAATTGACAGGCTTCCTTTGGAAGTCATCAGAATTTCACCATCACCGAAAGGAACGATTTGGTTACGCGCAATGGCTTGACCATTGATCGCGGTCACACCGTAACCTTCTTCTTTTCCACCATCATCATTGTTTTGAACACGTAGAATACCCGAACGACGTTCGGCGATCGCAACGCTGTCGTGCTTTGCAAAGCCATCACCACCATCCTCGATAGCTTTTTTCTTGGTCGCTTTATCTTTGAAACTAGTGACTGTCACATAAACAGTTGCCGTGTCGCTTTCGCCAGCTGCGTTCGTCGCCGTGTATTCAAATGAAGATTCACCAACAAACGGGCCTGGCAAGAATGCCAACGGTCCCAAAAGTTTTGAACCAGTGAATACGCCCCACAAGAAGAAGATGGCGACAACCGCCAAAACCGATGCAACACGGTTTGCGACAACTGAACTTTCGTCACCAAATGTCACTGTTTTAAGACTGCCAAAACCTTTGCTGGCTGCCCGGTTGCGTGTGATGACGTTATTCACGAATGAACAAAGCGCGCTGATGCCCAGATAAACGGCTGCGATAACGGCTATGCCAAGAATCATCCAGAAGGTGGTGCTTAGTAGGCTGAGAATTTCTTCAAACATTATGCGTTCTCCGTCCGGCCCATGATTTCTTCTTCCATATCCCAAAT
>Ga0208971_1001971_pt1 | contig 11464 bp, 8 predicted proteins | sample AOAMet1_18_M0_10_2_FD_188229 | JGI IMG/M metagenome (GOLD analysis project Ga0208971, IMG submission 188229) | Ammonia-oxidizing marine microbial communities from Monterey Bay, California, USA - CAN11_18_M0_10 (SPAdes) | ecosystem: Environmental > Aquatic > Marine > Intertidal zone | place... | reverse complement strand
TTTCGCTTCGTCCTCTTTCGCTTCGTCCTCTTTCGCTTCGTCCTCTTTCGCTTCGTCCTCTTTCGCTTCGTCCTCTTTCGCTTCGTCCTCTTTCGCTTCGCCTTGAACGGCCTCGCTCGCTTGACTTACGGCCGCCATTGTTGAATCGCGGTACTCGGTTGCTCGCTTGTTAAACTCTTCTATTAACGCACCCTTGTCCGGGGAAAATTCGACTCGCAGACTTGTACTTAGCGGGTAACTTTTGTCGGTTGGATCGACAGCGCCTCGGGTTGGTTTCACCGAAAAACGAGCTTCGCTGAGCTCACCAATCAATTCGGCTTCTTTTCCGACGGCGGTCGTTCGCATGTTAACGACGATGCGGGCATTTCCTCCAGCTTTGAGGCCTGTAACCGCGTCGAAAACATCGACGATGTTATCGTCAGGAGTCAACGACCGCTCGCTGTATTCACCAAGCTCTTCGAGCCAGTTGATATCAGCCACTTTCCAGACATCAATTTTGTCGACCTCGCTCGTAATCTGTTTGACACTGGGGTTGTCATCAACACCTTCGTTCAGCCGCACCAGATACGCTAGATCATCCTTCAGGCGATTTATCTCCGAATTTTGTTGTCGCAGCACCCACCAGCCCGTGGCAACCGCAATCACAAAGACAGCCGCAACCGCAGCACCGATTTGGTACCAGCGTGAGTGATCTTGCTTGACCACGATTGGCTTTCTTGGATTGACGAAGTCCAAACGATACTTTTCCTTTGCCGCTTGCTTCTCCAGTGCTCCAAGAACGGCTGCAAAACGTTCCGGAAACTCCGGCGTATCACAACCACTGGCAATCGAAGTGAACTGGCTCGGCAAAACTAGCCTGACACTCAGTTCTAATTTCGTTTCAAGTTCACTCGCCAGATTCTGATAATTCTCTGACTCTCCGAATACGATGGCTTCGGCTACCGGGCGTTCGCCAAGCGTCGTCTTGGCTGAAGCAAGCGTCCTTCGGGATTCGGCTAGCAGTGTTGATGTTCTCTCGTTCAAATCGCTTGACGCCGCAAGCCGAATCGTTCGCGTGGTTAACAACAGACTACCATCAACGACGGAGATGTCTGCTTGATCTCCATTGGGATCAACAATCAAACGACACTTCCCGTCGTTCAACTCTTCACCCAGCAAGTCTATCGTCGCCAGCGGCCGCAACAAAAGGTGCTTCACCTTAAGCCCTGCAGCGCCAGTAATTGACATCACCCGCTGCTGAAGCTCAGGCGAAATACCAACGGCCAACACGTCCCGCGATTGAGTCTCATCTCCGCGCAAAGGAAGGTAATCCAAAGCCCAGGCCTCACTGAGTGAGACAAACTCATTGTTGGCAATAAACCGAACCATGTCTGGGACTTCATTGTCCGGTGCGGGCGGAATGGTCAGTTCCCTGATTTCCGCATCAGCCCGACTCACGATGACCGCCGCATCAGCTCGCGATAACCCATGCTTTGCCAAACTGGATTTCAACGCTTCGGCAGCTAACTCCGCATCGCCAGCCAGATCGACGGAGAACATGTGGGTTATCTTTACCGACCGCTGCGCAATTCTCGCGGCAGCGACAAGGATTTGGTCATCTTGGATTTGGATAGCAACGAATGCCATGGCTAACTTTCAGATTAATCAATTAACTCGAAAACAACGCGAGTCGAACTCTATTCAATTATGTTTGTACCGAGGGCTTCAATCGAGAAACTAGACCGTAAATGGCTCTTATTTCTCCAAGAAATAACACGGGGGACACCAACCGTAGTATCTAACACTACCTCCGCCCGAGAGGTTCCGACCCCGTCGGCAAAATATCCGATGATTTCAGCCCCAAAAACGTCACCACCGGTACAAACGTAGGACATCAGGCTTTTCATCGTCGCCAGATCAACCACGCCTTCTACAAACAGCCAAGTCTCATATTTTCGGTTCATATCTGCACCGGTTGGATCATCTAGCTCAAAATCGGTACCGCGTTGGCTAATGATCTGATCGACGGTCGTCTCATCAAGTCCAGGGATTCCCATCAAGACGACTCTCGGAGCCTGCATAATATTGATCCGGCCGGGTATGGTTGCCCCCTCAAACGTCGTCAGACTTGCCATCAAACGTGGCATCGCGAAAGGAATGTTGCCTGCTTTTACCGGTGACTCCGCAAAACTGGTGAGGTTCAATTCGTCCCACTCACTCGTATCAACGTAAGCCAATACGAGGTCGACAATCGAATTGAGTTTCCGTTTGCTCTCAAGGACTGCAAAATCCGGAGGCAGCAATGCCGCGCTCTGCACGACCGCTGTCTCCGAAGGTGGTTCAGTCGATGGCTCCGCCGAAGAACAGCGATAGTAGATTATAAAGTTGGCCCACTCATCATCAAAAGCACTTTTCAAATCGTCATACAACTGTTCAAGATCGTCAGCATTGACATTGATTCGAGGCAGTCCCTCTGCCGTCAAATTACTTTCGTTGCTATACAACGTCAGATAATTCGCCCAGCCAAGATACATTTCTGCATCGACGGATGACACGTTTGTCCCAACCATCTCGGCAGGATCCAGAACACCATTTCGATTTGAATCGAGGCCAAACAGAAGCTGCGGTGTTACTCCGTAAACAAGAAGCAGTTCGTCCAGGCTATCCATCGGGCCATTCTTCGCGGAATAAGGTGGCGACAAGCCTTCGTAATAAGATGACTCAACACCGTAATCTCTCGCTTCGTCGTCCGCGTCCATCCAATCCAGAATCGAGTCGGCTATTTCTTCTGTCATCTCCGGCAAACCCATCAGCAAATCTCGAACGTTTCCGCCACTCAACGCAAGAGTTGCCTCCGCATAGGGCATCGTGTTCAAGTTAATTTTACTGCTTTCATCAATCAAACCAAAACGCTGACCTTCGGGAGCACCCTCTTCATCAAGACTCGACGTGGCCACAGAAAAATAACCAACCAGAGCGGCGTTGGAATTTGACACAGCCACTGGAACGGCCTGAAAGTAAGTTGGATTATCCCAGCGCCCACCTTTTTCCCGAATCGTAGCTTCACTATTGGAGAGATAGAGACGCACGAAATCCATTCCTGAATCAACAAGATTCTTCGACTGTAATTGTCGCGTGCCTAACCTCGATGCCTCTTCTTCCGTTTGCATCAACGCGGTGAATGTGTAAACCGACAAGGAAAGAATCACAACCGTGACCAGCACGATGACCAACAGCATACCCTGCCGTCGACCATGACCACCGGCACGATGTCGATCAAGCTTAAAACCCTGTTGAACGAAAGACTTCATTTTCTTCATCTAATTGCCTTCACTTTCAATCGGTTCGGCAACGGGCAAATCGACCACCGTTCGGAAGATTTGCATCTGATCAGGATCAGATTGATCTATGGTGTAGTCCTGAGATCCGGCGGCTGAACGCACTGGGTCAATCATAATGTTGACCTCGATTGCCACAGGGAAACCTCCGTTTTCAACCGAGTCCCATTCAGACTGCCAATCTTCGCCATCAAAGTATTGGAAACTAATATCCACAACCTCATTGGCGATTAACCGGGTAAATTCATCGGGCGCCAGCATGAGGTCTGTTTCGCCTCTGTATTCGGCAACCGCCCGATCGATCTCCCGGCGATAAAGACCACCCGGCGCTTTGTTCGGTTGAAACTCGATTGCCGACTCTACACCGCCCTCACTCAATGAAACAAAATAAGAGAGCGATTTAATATCAGACGGCGACTGCACCTCATCTTCGGCTGATGCAACTAAAGGATTGTACTGGTCCAATCGAGGAAGCCGACTAATGTCAATCATCAGGACATTCGAACTCCCCAACATCGTTGGCCTAAAGGAAACTTCCTCTTCCACGATCAGAGACTCTGGCTCCTCTTCTTCCTCCGCTGCGGCACCACCAGTGAGCATCATTGTCTGAGTTTGAATGAGATTATCTAAGCCTGAATAATCAGTCGCCTTGTACTGAATGCCAGCCCTCAAATCATTCCCAATCATCGCCAACAAAGCTCGGGCAACTTGCTTTTGCTCGACCATTGCCTGCTGCTTTGTCAAAGCAACCAAATAGATCTGAACCCCAGCTCCCACGGCAGAAAACACTACCACGGACAAACCCAGTGCGAGCAGAAGCTCAAGCAAAGTGTAACCCGCCCGAGCACGTTTCGATTCAAACCGGCTACCGTGAGGAAATCCGGATCGTAGTTTGTTAATGGATGCCATGTTATTCCATATCCTCTTCCGGTTCATAATCCGGATCAGGGATTAAACGGACGATCGAGATCGATGCCGGAACCGCAGATTCTTCGTCTCCGCGACGCACAACCACGGTTGCCAAAAACAATCCCGCCTGCATCGAGTCCTGAATATCGACCGAATAAAACCAATTCGGCTTGTTTGGAACCTCGGCATTGCCAGTGGACTCTAAGGGAATCGCACCCACCACCAACTCGGCCATCGTCGAACCCGCGATCATGTTGGCATCATTGAGCAGCTGAGACTTGAGACCACTTCGATACCCAAGGTGATACAAATTGCCAATCACCGCCATCGAACCACCAAGAATGGCAACCGAGAGAATAACCTCTAACAGCGACAACCCACGTCGAGATCGCGCCCCTGAAGGCCGACGTTTACGTTGAGTGAAGTTCGCAGCATGTGAGCCCCGAGATATCATTGGCTCCCTTCCGTTTCCACGAAGTCAGGGCGAACGGTCTTAGCGATCCCCGTCAAGCCCCGAAGATGAACTTCGATCGTTGCCTGCTTTTGGTTTTGGAGGGTAATGATCGCATCTTGCGAAGTTCCGTCTGGATAAAAAAAGATGGGCTCAAGCGATCCTTTAGACCCAGAGGTTGCCAGGACATCAGCACCCCGGGCGTCCATTGCCGCCTCTGCTGCAACAAACACAACTCCCCTTGGCAACAGATCATCTTCATAACTCGTAGCCCGGCCCTCTGACAGTTCCCGCTCTCGCTGATCTGCAAGTGCCCCTTGCTGTTCGAACGTTCTAAACGGAGCCACGTTAAAAAAAGAACCTCCCGGAGAAAAGAACACTGCGTACTCTTCGCCGTTCTTTATTGCTTTCACCCGCGCCTGCCCCATCGCAACACGCACACGATCAGCACTCTTCTTGAGAGACTGATTGGCCAGCGTTTGTTGTACCGTTGGTGCCGCGACGGCAGTGACAACGACCATGATTGCGACGACCAAAAGCAACTCCATCAAAGTCATTCCGGCGCACCGATTCCGCAGTTGAATGAAAGCAACGTTTTGCAATTTCTTCTTCATGCGGAATCCACTAAATCAGCTTTGCGACCGCCCGTCCGAAACCGAGCCAAAAGATCCGGACGGGGCCAATAACCTCGCGAACTATTTACTGTCGGCTGCTGGAACGTCGTCTTCAGTGCCGCTCTGCTTGTCAGGCCCAGAAGACCTAACCGTAACGACATCATTCAATTCGTCCTTCGTGTACGAGTACGGATTTTGCCATGGATCGTTACCAACTGGCTCATCCAGATAAGGGCCGCCCCATTGAGCACGACTCATGCCTGTCGGGTTGGTGTACAGGTCATCCAGCGTCGCGGGGTAAGAACCTACATTTAGCTTGAACATCTTGCAGGCTCTTTTCATTGTCTCGATCTCAATCGTCGCAGTGCTCGTCAACGCACCTCTTTGCAGGTTGACTACCGCGACGGTTCCAAGACCGGCCAAAACAACCAAAATAGCCATCACCAAAAGCAGTTCAAGCAATGTAAAACCAGAGTTCCGCCGACTTTGTCTTCTTAATTTCATCTCAATTCCTCTTAAACAGTTTCTTATAGGTTTGAATAAAAACAGGGGTGAAAAACGCATCCAAGTTTCGTTCTATTGCATCACACTCCCCATCTTCATAATTGGTAAAAGCAACGCCACGACAACAATCAAAATAATGAAAGCCATCACCATTAACATCAGCGGCTCGATAAGCTTAACCATGATATCAAGACGCCGAACCGTTTGTTTTTCTAAGCCATCGGAAATGTTGATTAACACGTCGTCAAGCGTATTTGATTCTTCTGCAACACTCAGCATCTCCGTGACGTTCCGCGGAAAATGCCCCGATTGACCCAAGGGTTTCGAAAGCGAATCACCCGAAGTAATATTCTCGGCGGCGTCGGCAATAGCCTCGGACAAAATCTTATTACCTGTTGCGTCTTTACTGATGTCGAGAGCGCGAAGGATCGGCACACCATTACGCAGCAGGGTCCCCAATACTCGGCAGAATCTTCCAACGGCCAACGAGAGGAAGATTGGCCCCAGTATTGGCAATTTAATTTTCCAACGATCCGCCCAACGCCTGCCAGCCTCCGTCGCCAGTTGATATTTCAAAACCACGATTCCAACCACAGCGAATCCAGCGAAAAAGATTCCGTAGCCCCGAACAAAATCGCTAAACCACAACAACCATTCGGTCACCAGAGGCAGTTCGCCCATTGCCCGCAGCTGGTCGAACATTGATCCAAATTTGGGCACAAAGAATATGATCAAAACCGAAACCACGATCGTACCAATCGTCGCCAGAACCGCTGGGTAGATTAACGCTCCGGTGGTCCTCGATTTTAGTTCAGACTGCTGTTCAGTAAACTTTGCCACTCTCAATAGTGCGTCTTCGAGAAATCCGCCCTCAGCTCCCGCCCGCGACATATTAACGGCCATCTCACTGAAGACCTTGGGATGCTTGGCAAACGCATCGGAAAGCGTCTCACCATCCTCAACCCGCTCAATCACATCCTCTAAGGCATTTCGAAAAACGGGAATCTGAGCCTGCTCTTTAAGAATCCTGAGAGACCTCATCATCGGCACTCCGTTGGTTATCAACGAAGCAAGCTGTTCGTAAAACGCAGCAATCTTTTGATCGCTAACTCGGCCGCCACCAAAACTAATTTGTTTTTTCTCAACTTCCGTGGAAACTGAAACAGGGAACAACCCTTTTGCCGACAACGCCCCAACCATATCTTTTTCAGTATTGGCGAACATCGAACCCGAGGTGATTTCACCCTGCAGATTTCTTGCTTTGTAATTGTATTCAGGCATTCGATTTTAATTCCGCTTAAGAACTTCTACGCGTTTCGTTTTCCGGGCCACCATCAAACTTGGACCAAAAAGAAAAGAAAACCCTCTTTAACTTCGCCGGTCACCCTTGGTTATTCGAAGCACTTCTTCCACCGAAGTATCTCCTTGAATTACTTTTCGCCAGCCATCATCGCGAAGCGTTTTCATTCCGCCGGCAATGGCAGCTTTCTTGATTTCCCAAGTGCTCATGCGATCATGAGCCATTTGTCGCAGATCATCCGTCGTGACGAGCAATTCGTAAATACCGAGCCTTCCTCGATACCCAACATCCCGGCACTCCCGGCAACCAACAGCTTCGTAAATTGGCCCATGATCCAGCATTTCCATCGGAAAATCATCAGGTAGATCCGCCGTTGCGGGTTTTACCTCGCGGCGACAACTACAAAGCCGACGAACAAGTCGCTGTGCCATAATTGCCTCAACGGTGCTGGCAACCAAAAACGGCTCGACACCCATATCACCCATCCGCGTAAACGCACCGGCTGCATCATTCGTGTGAAGCGTGCTAAACACAAGGTGACCGGTGAGCGACGCCTGGATGGCGTTTTCCGCAGTCTCTAAATCGCGAATTTCACCAACCAGAACGACGTCAGGATCGTGCCGCAAAATACTTCGAAGCGAGTGGGCAAAGGTCAATCCGATCTTCGGATGCACCTGAATCTGATTAATACCTTTTAACTGGTACTCAACCGGATCCTCGGTAGTAATGATCTTTGTTTTTGGATCGTTAATTTCAATCAACGAACTGTACAACGTCGTGGTCTTACCAGAACCGGTAGGCCCCGTAACCAAAATAATTCCGTGTGGCAACGAAATCAATTTCCTAAATTCATCATAAGTTTCCTCAGACATTCCGAGGCCCTTCAACTCAAAAACCATCGCGCCTTTATCCAGAATCCTCATCACAAGACTCTCGCCGTGAATCATCGGAATCACCGAAACACGCACGTCCACTTCTCGGCCTTTGACCCGAATCTTAATTCGGCCGTCCTGCGGCAACCGTTTCTCGGCGATATTTAACTTCGCCATGATCTTCAGTCGACTGATGATCGCAGCGCGGAAATGATTGATCTCAGGTGGAACCGGTTGGGTATGAAGGATGCCGTCAATTCGATTTCGAATCACAATTCCGTCTTGCTGCGATTCGATGTGAACGTCACTGGTTCGCGACTCAACAGCTTCAAGCAAAATTTCATTGACCAGACGAACAACGCTTGCTTCCTGTGCCATCTCGGAAAGCTCGCTACCGTCCGTCTCAATTTCGGTCAGCAACTCAATCCCGTCTTCGGTTCTTTGCTCGATCAAGCCGCCAATCGTCTCACCACCAACACCGAGGTGGGTTTTGATCAATTTGGCAATTTCTGATTGCTCGGCCAAAACGGGTTCAACTGCCAAACCCATCGCCGCGCTGATTTCGTCCAGCGGGTAAAAATCGAGCGGATCACTGGTTGCAACGACGATCGTGCCGTTTTCGCGACTGACGGGAAACAAGACCTGGCGATAGATGATCTTCAGTGGAAAATCTTCGAGCAAGGACAAATCAATATCGGCTGTTCGCAAGTCCAAAAACTTTACACCGACTTCGTCCGCCATCGCCTCTAAAGCCGCTTCATGAGAAACCGCGCCCGCCCCAACTAGCGATGCCAGTACATCACCGCCAAGACTCTCAGCATGGTTAAACTGAGCGTCAGATACCAATCCACGCCGAACTAAAGTTTCCACTAATTGCATTTCAGACTCTACAAATCAAAATTGGGTTTGAAACTATCGCTGACCAAGTTAACCACGACACCATTTCGTTTTCAAAAAACTCAACTCTATCAAGGCCACGCCGAAAGTAATGCGACATTATGCGTGACGAATTCGGACTCTAAGAGCACAAAATTGCGTCCAACACATGATTCGATTCCATTTCCTCAGGATCCCGACCAGAACCGCTGAGCAACCGTAATAACAGTCCCAACCCGAACTGGCCAAGACGGTTAACACAGGATCAACCAAGACGGAACAGTTTTCCAGCGTTACCCGCCTTCTCACCCTCTCCGTCCTCAATAAAACCCCATTTAACTCGGCAAGTTTCGACTATTTTAGTTCCTGGCTCTGAATTTAGCGATTTCTGACTAGGCATTTCCAGCCCAATTCATGCGACTGATGACCAATAAAAAAAACGGCTCGGGAAAGCCCGAACCGTTTGTTTATCTTCTTGGTTATCCCGCAGCGAGAATGACTAAAAATCACTACCTCGGCTGCTACCCCGATCGCTACCTCGGTCGCCGCCCCGATCACTACCTCGATCGCTGCTCCGTCCCCAATTTCCACGGGTCGGTGCCGGAAACTCGAACTTGTCTCCCATCAACTCTTCATACTTGCCGAGTTGCTCTTTAGTCAACACAGACGAGAAAATCTCATCTTGAGCCTGAGCCTGCAGCTTGGCGACTTTTTCCTTCAGCCTTTGGCTTACTTCAGCCGCTTTTTCTTTCAATTCCTTGAGCTGTTCTTCAGTGAGCCCCAAATCTTCAACCAAACTATTGGGCATACTTCCGCTCTGCGGGCCGCCGCTGCGGTTCGTTTGAGCCTGATTGTAAAGTTGCTTCAATCGTGAAATCTGGTGAGGCAGCAATTCTTCCATTACCTCGTTTTCAAGCCCAGAGTTGGCTTCCTTCATCTCTTCCTGGATTTCCTTGAAGAGTTCCTGTCGCTCGTCATTGTCGAGTCCCTGCATCCGGTCTCTCGCGCCCATGAAAACTTCTCGCATCATTTCACGCTGACGGTCTTGCGCTTCCTTAATCGCGTCTACCTGATCAGAAACTAATTCAAGTTCTTTCTGAACGGCTTCTTGCCCAAGCAGATTCAATTGAGAAACTTGCCCCCACATCGATCCACCGGTACCGCGAGTTCGACCACCAGGTTGAGCCATCGCAAAGTCTGCCGCCACTAAAAACGCACACAACACTGCGAGTGCGAGGACCTGAAATCTGCCTCGAAAAACCATCACCATCTCCTGAATTTGATATGTGGGACAAATCTATTCTTGATTCAAACGCCCTGCGACGACCACTCTTCCTCGGATCGATGCGGGCTTCTGGTTAATTTAACCACTCAAACCCTTCTAGGTTCCGAATCAAAAATAAAAGCGGGGCTTTATTTTGACCCGTTATTTAACCCGGCACAATCCAAGGACCAATGGGAAAATGCCGTTTTTTTGCGGTTATTTAGCCCCAGCCTCCAAATCCTCGGGACTTCCGAGGACCCAAACTACCTGTTCAGCACAGTCGTTTTCTTATTTTTTTGAATTTTTTTGGTTGTTTCCATCGCCAACCAAGCCATCTCGCGGATTGCCACCCCATACGACCGCATTTGGACATTTCCATTTTGGACGATTCGTGCCAACGGTTTAGCGACGTTCGTTCGCACGAACCGAGGTAATCTCCAACTGCTTCAACGAATTCTGCCGACTCTCTTTGAAGGCACGGACACTCCCAAGCAATTCCAAAGTTGGATTCTCAACCCTGATTAACTCTGATTCACCCGACTCATTTTCAATAATAATGATGACCCTACTTCGGCGTCCATCCGAAACCAGACTACGGTCAGTTTGATTAGGAACAAACAATTCCCGTTCATCGACGTTGGGAATCTCACGAAACCCCGTCGCAGACACAATCGAAGCCTCCTGGGTACGGGACTCTACTTCCGCCAAGTTTTCTTTCGAATCGAATAAACCGCCACATCCCGCTTTTTCAATCACCCAGTAGACCGAGTCCAAGCCCGTGTAGATACCTTCGTCTGCGTTACAAATGCGAGCGTTACAAACGCCAATCAACTCTCCGTTTCGGGTAAACAAACCACCGCCACTCCGCCCCTGGACTGGGCTCCCGGCAGTGTCAAATTTATAGATCCCGCTGTAGTTCGATTGTCTTAAAATTTCTGTTTGCCTAATCGTTGGTCCAGTCTGACGGATCCCGCGATAGGTTTCCCCAAGGGTCGCGGCGTTAGTGTAGTCACAACCAAGCGTGAACAGGTTGTCAGACTCGAAATTGCTCGTTGCTCGTGGAGCGATGGGATTAACGGGCAACTGAAACCCAGGATGATCAACCCTCACCAAAGCGACATCTCGATTTTTGGCATCCCACGCAAGCAAAGCACCCTCAAACTCGCGAACGCCGCCATCTTCGGCACTTGCGATCACGGATATTTTCCCCGTACCATTGGACTCTCGAAACAAATGACCACAGGTCAAAATAAGGCTAGTATTGCCATTACTGTAAATGGAAGTTCCGCTCGCATAATCAACATAAGCCTGCGAAGCGACGTTTAAGCTAATCTTGACCGTAGACCTAAGCGCAAGT
>Ga0208971_1001966_pt1 | contig 11488 bp, 6 predicted proteins | sample AOAMet1_18_M0_10_2_FD_188229 | JGI IMG/M metagenome (GOLD analysis project Ga0208971, IMG submission 188229) | Ammonia-oxidizing marine microbial communities from Monterey Bay, California, USA - CAN11_18_M0_10 (SPAdes) | ecosystem: Environmental > Aquatic > Marine > Intertidal zone | place... | reverse complement strand
TCTTTGAGCCTACAGGGTATGGAAACCGCTTCACCTTCCATAACGAAGGCACAACGGTTTACGGATTGGCCGTTGCTTTTGGCCCGAGCACTTCCACAGGTGTGGACTTTGAAATTCGGTGGATGGACCAAGACCCAGAGTTGTCTTTGGCGGACGCACCTTATGAGTTTGCTGAATTCACTTCGGATGCAGAATGGGCAGGAACCGCGGGAAACCCAGTTTACTACCCCCTTGCATTTGAGGACGAAATCGAAGTGTCTGTTGAGGGACTTGCTTCACCTGGTTTCTATGCGGGTGCGGTGATCACCGAATTCGATTATGAGGACTTGGAGTTGACTGTGTTGGGCAATGCCAACAGCGACACGGACAACAGCACCATCATCTACCAGCAAGCGGGAAGCGGTGAATTTGTTTGGTTCACGGCTCAAACAGCAACCCCCGCTGTTCGCTTGATCACTTGCCCTGTGGTGAGTGTAGACGTGATCGGGGCATACAATGGTGTCCACCTTGAGGGCAACTACCCCAATCCGACTGCAGGAGAGACCCGTTTCACATTCACATCAGACTGGGGTGGGGACTTTATGATTGAGTTGCGTGACATTCAAGGCCGATTGGTGGATGCCATGGACTTGGGATCGCGTCCAGCGGGCAAGCACACTGTGGTTTATGACGCTTCGGCTTTGTCGGACGGCATGTACACTTACTCGCTGTTGACGGGGGATGCCCGCGTCACCAAGAAGATGCGCGTACAACACTGATTTATTTCGTGTAAACGAAAGGCGGCCCGCTCCCATCATGGGGGCGGGCCGTTATCTTTAGGGCCATGCCGAATTCACCAAATGGCGGATGGAAAGGATGGGTTGCTGGACCTTGGGCTGTTCGTGCCCGGCGCGGCGATTTGAGTCGGAATGCGCAACCTGCCGAGGTCCAAGGGAAGGTGTTGGTGGAATTGTTGCGCCAGGCCAAAGACACGGCATTTGGGAAAGACCATGATTTGGCATCCGTGCTTGGCATTGAGGATCCAAAGGCGCGGGCTGAAGCGTTTAGAAACGCGGTTCCGGTGAGAGACTATGAAGGACTAAAACCATATGTCGAGCGCATGGTGCATGGTGAGCGGGATGTGCTTTGGCCAGGCTTGCCCAAATACTTTTGTAAGACCTCGGGCACGACCTCGGGGGCCAAGTTCATTCCGTTGACGGAGGAAAGTTTGCACAACCACATTGGATCTGCGCGCCGAGCGTTGCTGCATCATTTGGCACGCACAGGGAGCGCAGAATTTGTGGGTGGAAAGATGATCTTTTTGCAAGGGAGTCCCTCACTTACAGAAACAAAGGGAGGTGTGCCGCTTGGTCGATTGAGTGGAATTGTGGCACATCACATCCCTCAATATTTGCAGCGAAATCGCATGCCTTCATGGGAGACGAACACCATCGAGGATTGGGAGACGAAGGTGGACGCGGTTGTCGCCGAGACGGTGGGAGAAGACTTGCGTTTGATCAGTGGGATTCCGTCTTGGGTTCAGATGTATTTCGAACGTTTGCTGGAGCATACTGGAGCAAAGAATGTGTTGGAGGTGTTCCCCAATTTTTCGCTCTTTGTGGTTGGCGGCGTCGCCTATGGTCCATATGCCGAGCGGTTCAAAGAATTGATTGGTGCTGAAGTTCCTCGGGTAGAGATCTATCCGGCAAGTGAGGGCTTCATTGCCTACCAGGATGGGGAGTTTGGGGAAGGTTTATTGGTCAACGCAGACGACGGCCTCTATTTGGAATTCATTCCTGCCGATGAGTATGGAGGTCCTGATGCCCGACGTTTGGGGCTGGGTGAGGTAGAATTGGGAGTCAACTATGCCGTTGTGGTCACCTCCAATGCAGGATTGTGGGGGTATGACTTGGGAGACACTGTTCGCTTTGTTTCCTTGTCACCGGCGCGATTGGTGGTCACTGGCCGCATTAAACATTTCACCAGTGCCTTTGGTGAGCATGTGATCGCGGAGGAAGTCGAGGCTGCGATGGAAGCGGCGGTAGGGAAGATCGGGGGACAAGTGGTGGAGTTTCATGTGGCCCCTGAGGTGTCGCCGGAAGAGGGACTGCCTCATCATGAGTGGTTTGTTGAATTCGCCGAAACCCCTGAAGATCTTCACCGCTTTGCAACGGCTTTGGACAGCGCCTTGCAAGAGCGGAATCCATATTACCGCGATCTCATTGCCGGTTCTGTTTTGCGGCCGGCAGTTTTGACGACGTTGCAGGGAGGAGCGTTTCGCAATGCAATGGCGCGGCGCGGAAAACTCGGAGGACAAAACAAAGTGCCACGCTTGGCCAACGATCGAGCGTTGGCGAATCAATTGAAGACGGATGACTAAGAACATGGGAAGCCGACTCGTGGGAGTTGTGGGGGGAAGTGCCTCGGGAAAGGGGACTGTCGTGAGCCGTTTATTGAGTCATTATGGCGACCGTGCAGCGGTGTTGCGGATGGACGATTATTACCGGCCGATTGATCAAGTTCCGCGAGACGCAGAGGGAGAACCCAACTTTGACGAGCCGGCATCGCTCGATTTGGAGCGCTTGGCACGAGACCTCGACATTCTGAGGTCTGGAAAGGGCCTCCAGATTCAGAGTTACACCTTCAATCAACCAGGTGTTACGCCAGAGCCTCTGTCTATACCGGCTTGTGCTGTTGTGTTTTTGGATGGTCTCTTTCTCTTGCACGATGAGGGAGTGCGCAGTCGATTGGATTTGACCGTGTTGATTCATGCGACCCCAGAAACCCGATTCGCCCGACGCTTGGCCAGAGACCAGGCTGAACGGAGTCTGACCCCAGACATCATACAATACCAATGGGACCGGCATGTGAGGCCCGGAGACCTCCGCTATTTGGACCCTGTGGCCCATCTTGCCAATGTGGTGCTCGACAACAACGAAGCGGTTGAGCCGGACTTGACGGCTGCGGTGAGCGCCATTGATCACATTTTGCCCCTCTTATAAATGCCCTTTACTTTCTTCACCCTCCCCAATTGCAAGACCTGTCAGCGCATCGATGCGGATTTGGACCCCGCGGGTCATGGCGCTGTGGTATGCGACATCAAATCCGAGGGGATTTCGCCAGATCAATTGGACGCCATGCAGGCTCATTCTGGCAGTTATGAGGCTTTGTTTAGTCGCCGTGCCATGAAGTTTCGCTCCATGGGCCTCGCAGACCAAAACCTGGGGGAAGCAGATTATCGCCGGTTGATATTGGAGGAGTACACTTTTCTCAAACGCCCTGTGCTTTTGACAGAAGAAGCCGTGTTTGCAGGTTCTGCCAAGGCATCCGTTGAAGGAGCCAGGAAGGCACTTCAAAGCTGACCACACCCGGTGAAGCGCCTTCTTGCCCACCTCGCCTTGCTTGTCGTGGCTTTGATCTACGGGGGAAATTACCTCGTGGCCAAAGGATTAATGCCTGATTTGGTTGGCCCAAGTGGGTTCATTGTACTCCGCGTAACGGGGGCACTGGTGCTGTTTGGGTTGTTGATTTTGGCTCGCCCCGAGAAAATTGACCGAAAAGATGTCCCGCGAATGGTGTTTTGCGGACTCACGGGTGTGGGCATCAACATGTTGTTGTTTTTCAACGGCCTCAATAGCACCAGTCCGGTGAACGCCAGTTTGATCATGACGGTGAATCCGGTTTTGGTGTTGATTGCCAGTGCGGTTCTTCTGGGTCAGCCCATTGTTCGGCGCCGTTTGGTGGGGGTAATTCTGGGCGGACTTGGCGCAGCGGCCATTCTGGTTTGGAGCAGCTCAGGTGAGCGGATTCATGCCTCTTGGCAAGGAGACTTGATGATCCTGGTCAATGCCACGAGTTATGCATTTTACTTGGTGGCAGTGAAGCCATTGATGTCGAAATACAGGCCGCTGACGGTGATCACGTGGGTCTTTTTGTTTGGCTGGCTGTTCACCACGCCCATTGGCTGGAGCCAGGCGATGGCCATTGACTGGTCGGCTTTCGGCCCCAAACAATGGGCAGGGGTGGCGTATGTGGTGTTGGCGACAACGTTCTTGGTCTATCTGCTCAACATTTTCGCGCTACAGAATTTGCAGCCTACGGTGGTGAGCGTGTACATCTACCTCCAGCCTTTGCTGGCCACGTTGCTCAGCTTGGTGCAAGCCCACAATGGAGGAACGGATTACATGGTCGATGTGGGTTGGCCGCTGTTTGTTTTTGGTGGGCTCATATTCGTTGGGGTATATCTGGTTGGGAGACCAGTCCGGACACAAGTGGCCAAGGGTTAATTTCAACCATGCCCATTGCGAAGCCCTTCAACCTGACCGCTTGGATCGAGGAACATCGAGAATTGCTCAAGCCTCCAGTGGGCAACAAGAACCTGTATGTGGAGAGTGGCGATTACATCGTCATGATTGTCGCGGGTCCCAATGCCAGAAAGGACTATCACTACAATGAGACTGAAGAGCTTTTTTATCAGCTTGAGGGCCACATCACTGTGCGAATTCAAGAAGATGGTCAAGCTGTGGACATGAAGCTTGGCCCCGGAGACATGTATCTCCATCCAGCCAAGGTTCCCCACAGTCCCATGAGGGAGTCGGGATCTTTGGGCCTTGTGATTGAGCGGAAGCGAGCAGATTCAGAGATGAAGGACGGGCTGCTTTGGTTCTGTGAGGGGTGCAATCACAAATTGCACGAGACTTACTTTGAGCTTCGGGACATCGAGAAAGACTTTCTCCCTCGTTTCCGAGATTTCTATGGAGATCAAGCCAAGCGAACCTGCTCCTCCTGCGGAGATGTGTTGCCAGCTGACCCCAGATTTGTTGACGCCGATTAACCTCATGCAACGCCGCCGATTGATTTTGAGTTTTTTGGATGAGAACCCAACTTTAGACATGCGCTTTCTTCTTTTTTCTGTTTTGTCGCTGATCACTTTCGGCACCTTGGCCCAGCCTATCCTTGTCGATGGCAGTGTTTGTCTGGACATCGAAGTGACGGCTGTTCACACGGAAGGGCCTTTGGAAGGACAGACGACTTACCGCCTTTACGTGACCCTTCCTGGTCCTGAGGATGTTGTTACGACTGTTTTTGGCGATGCGCAGCACCCGACCGCGCTTTTGACCTCGACCTCATGGTACCAGGCCAATGAAGGGGGTCAATTTCCCTGTGCCAACAATCCATTGCTGTTTGATTTGTTTCCTGAATTGCCGTTTGACAGTTGGTTGACCATTGGCATTGATGGCCCACCAGATTCAGGTGCAGGGGAAGACTGCCCTCAGGTGGTCATGAGCACGGGTTCGCCGTTTGCCACAGAATTTGAGAATGGGCAGGGTTTCGTGATCGATGATTTGATTGGCAGTGCATGGTTTGTGGTGCCGACCAACACCAATGGTTTGCCGGATGAAGATGGACGAGTTCTGGTTGCACAGCTGACCACAGATGGTGACTTGGATGGCGTCTTGTATTTGCAGGTTTTACCGGGAGGCTTGGGCACCTTGGCTCAAATTGTGGAGTTGCCGCTTTACGGGGTATGCGATGAAATTGACACGGATGAATGCCCCGAGGCGATTGCGGTTGTTGAGCTCGACAGTGATTGCGCTTGGGCTTTTGAGGCAGGAGAGTTTCAGCTCAATCAAGATGCGACGTGGACCTTTGGCGATGAAGTGGTGAATGGGGGGCACTATGCGGAGCATGTGTTCGGAGGAGATGGCACGTACCCTGTTTCGGTCGCCTACGTTTCAGACCTGTGTCCCCAAGGCGTTACTTTGGAAACAACGGTAACAGTGACAGGGTGTACAGAGCCAGATTGCGGCCTTGAACTTGAAGTGCAAACGGCCCAAGAAGGCGAGGTCATCATGGTGATTCCCTTGGGTTACCCCGAGGGTGTAACGCTGGTTTACAGTTTGAATGGGGAGGTCTTTATGGAAGGTGGGACCGCTTTGACTCTGCCTGTCGGCACCGGAGATTCTCCTTGGCAAGTGTGCGTTCAATACATCACAGATGATTGCCCAGAAGGGGTGGTGGCGTGCACGGGCAGCGAGGGATACGAGAGTGACTGCCCTGAAGAGGTTTGGGTGAGTGGAAACGGCTGTGAATTCGTAGTGAGCGTTTGTGAATTCACAGAAGGCGAAGCGGTCACTTGGGACTTCGGGGATGGAACCACGGGAGAGGGACATTTTTCTTGGCATGTGTTCCCGGAAGACGGGTTTTACGAGACATGTGCGACCTATGTGAGCCCCACATGTCCGGATTCTACTGTGCTTTGTGTGGAGGTAGAGGTGGAAGGCTGTGAGCCTTGTTTGGCCGTGGACGAAGGAGCATTGATTCACACGATTTTGGACGAGGATGAGCCATGTCTTGGATTCTACATGTTGGAGATGATGCAGCCCGATGATTACACCATCTTATGGGACTTTGGCGATGGCATGGTGTTCAGCAGCGCCAGTTTGTGGACTGAACACCAGCACGCAGAATCTGGCACTTATCAGGTTTGCGCTACGGTTTACAGTCCGGGTTGTCCAGAAGGAACCACATGGTGCATGGCGGTTGAAATCGAAGGGTGCGCTTCGTCTTGTGAGCCGGTGTATTTCGAAGTCACGCCCGCCAATGGGACCTCTGGCTACTTCATGTGGGAAGTGTCGGGAGAGAATTGGGCGCAGGAAGACATCCTGCTGTTTTTGCCAGGCGTGCAGCAAACACTCGAGTTGGGCATGTGCTTGCCCGAGGGCTGTTACGATGTGAGTTTGTTGGCCATGGACAGCAGCGATGCGGCGGCCAACGTTGCGATAGCCGGGTCTTTTGATTTTACCGACGACCCTGTGTTGGATGGGGCGGCCTTGGTGTTCAGTTTTGGCGCAGGCGAAGCAGATTGCGGGGCCGAGGTGGAGTGTAACCTGGAAATCGAGGCCCTAGAGGAGAGCGATGGCAGTTGGACGCTGGTGGCGGTCACGGACGCGGACGAAGCTGTGGATTTCCTTTGGACACTCTCCGATGGTTCTGTGGTCTTCGGGGACACGGTCAATTACACTTTTGTTGAAGGCGTGCTCACGGAAACGGCCTGTGTGTCCGCAACATTCTTGGATTGTGGCGAAGTGCTCAGTGCGTGCATTGACCTCGAAAATGGTTCAGGTGAGCCCTGTGAGCAGGTGGAGGTGACCATCGAAGGCGAGACCGCAGAGGCGCTTCTCGAAGACCTTGAATGGACGTTGAGTTTATGGGGTGAAGGCATGGATTGGACGGAGTCCATTTCCTTGGATCCTGAAGGCGCCGGATTGGACGGGGTTGTGCTGTGTCTCCCTCCCGGTTGTTATTCCTTGTCCATGGCCTTCTCAGGGTCATCTGAATTTGAGGGGTTGCCCGGTATGACGTTGACATTGAACATGGGGGAAGCGGACGAAATTCAAGTCGATCTCTCTCTCATCGATGGGGTTTTTGATGTGGAATTCGGAGTGCTGACCGACTGTAGCAATGGATTGATGGATGCGACTTCGCCAATCTCAGATGGCCTTCTTGTGTTTCCCAACCCCACAGATGACCAGGCCTTTGTTCGCATGAACTCCGCGTTTTTTAAAGGCGAAGCGCAGTGGATGTTGGTCGACGGTCTGGGCCGTGTGGTCAAGGAGGGGAGGTCTGTGTCGTCGCAGTGGGTTTTGCCTGCGCAGGGACTCGATCCGGGTGGATATGTGTTGCATGTTCAAAGCGGCGTGCACGCTGTGCACCGAAGGGTGATGGTCACCCGATAAGGAGGGCCTATTTTCGCGGTGTTCCTGTAGGTTGAGGTCCCGATTGGGGCGGATGCCAGCAGGACAAATCAACGCCGCATGAACTACAAGCGACTCAACGACCTTACTGGATGGTCAGTATGGCTTCTGGCCACGGTGGTCTACCTGCTCACCATCGAACCCACAGCGAGTTTTTGGGATTGTGGTGAATTCATTGCCTCTGCTTACAAGCTGGAGGTTGGTCACCCTCCCGGGGCGCCCATGTTCATGCTGTTGGCACGGCTCTTTTCAATGTTCGTTCCTGCGGTTCATGCCGCAACGGCCGTGAATGTGATGAGTGCGATGGCGAGTTCGTTCACCATTCTTTTCTTGTTTTGGAGCATCACCCACTTGGCCCAAAAGTTGTCGGCGTCGCGTTGGACTGACGGTCAGAATGAGCCCACATCGGGTCAGCGCCTGGCCATTATGGGCAGCGGTGCAGTTGGCGCGCTTGCTTACACGTTCAGTGACAGTTTTTGGTTTTCCGCAGTAGAAGGAGAGGTGTATGCATTGAGTTCGCTTTTCACGGCGTTGGTGTTTTGGGCGATACTCAAATGGGAGGCGCGCGCCGAAGAGCCGGGCAACCTGCGCTGGATTGTGCTCATTGCCTATTTAATGGGCCTCTCCATTGGGGTTCACTTGTTGAATCTTCTTGCGATCCCCGCGATTGTCGCGGTCTACTATTTCAAGCGAAATACATTCAAATGGCCAACGTTCATTGGGGCTTTGGCCTTGTCTTTGGCCCTGTTGTTGTTTGTTCAATTCGGGTTGATTCAGGGGTTTGTCAAGTTGGCGGCTCGCTTTGAGTTGGCCTTTGTGAATTCCATGGGCCTGCCTTTCAATACAGGCGTGGTGTTCTATCTCTTTCTTGTGACTGCCTTGCTTGTGGCGGCACTGTGGTACAGCCGCAAAAGGGGCTGGTGGCAGGTCAATGTGGCGGCGTTGTCTGTGGCCATGATTTTGGTTGGATACAGCACATTTGCTTTGATTGTTGTCCGTTCTGCTGCGAATCCGCCCATGGATGAGAACAACCCGGAAAACCTGTTTGCGCTCCTCTCTTATTTGAACCGGGAGCAATATGGAGACCGTCCATTGGGTTCGGGTCAGTATTGGAATTCTCCGAATGATGCTGAACAGCCTTATGAGACTGGCAGCCCTACATATTTCCCGAGCTACAGTGTGTCGAAGAACCGAGGATCGGTGAGCACCCGGGTGGCCACCTTCCGTGAGCGGTTTGCAGCAGAGAAGTACATCTCTGAGAATGAGGGAGATTTTTCCATCTCTCAGGAGTACGTAGACAGTGGAGAAAAGAAAAACGGTGTTCCCCGTTATGACGAGCGCTTTACCATGGTCTTTCCTCGCATGTATTCAAGTCAGGCGAACCACGTTGGGGAGTACAAGAAGTGGTCGAATTACAAGGGTTGGAATGAGGACGTGGCCTTTGTGAGCCCCGTCGATGGAGAGCCACGAGATACCCAAGGGTTTGAGGCCCATCTTGCATCACGCGTACTGGGCGCCGGCTTGGAGAAAGGTGAACTGGCGAGGATGTTGAACAACCTCTATCGTTCTTTTGGTCAACGTTTTGGGGCGACGTACGAAGTGCGCAGTGCCACAGAAATTGTCGTGGGAAAGGGCAATGAAGCACGGTTGGCAGACTTGAGCAATGCGGAAATTCGCCAAACATTGGCGGAAATCATGGTGACCGACTTGACCAAAGGTCTGGACCGTGGCCGTGGATATGCCCAGGCCATTCAGCAGAATTTGGGCGCTGTGGAGCAACAAGTGCGAACGGCCACGCAAAGGGCCAACCGGTCTCGGTCTTCTGAAGACATCAGGGAAGCCCAGCGTTTGCAGGGGCAAGCGGACCGTTATCATGAAATGTTGGTGCCCTCTCAGGCCGAGAATGCCCGCTTTTTTGTCCGCTATCAAGTGGGCTGGATGTACCTCCGTTACTTCATGTGGAACTATGCTGGTCGTCAAAACGACGTTCAAGGACATGGCGATTTCATCGATGGCAATTGGATGACTGGTTTGGACTTCATTGACGAAGAAAGGCTAGGCAGCTTGGCCCTTTTCCCGGAGCACCGCGCCGAAGACAAGGCCCACAACCACTTTTACCTCTTGCCGCTTTTGTTGGGTTTGATCGGCTTGATTTTCCAAGCCATTCGCGGATGGAAAGATTTTACGGTCACGGGGCTGTTGTTTGTCTTGACCGGGTTTGCCATTGTGGTCTATTTGAACCAATATCCGTTGCAGCCGCGCGAGCGGGATTATGCTTATGTGGGGTCTTTTTATGCCTTCACGATTTGGATTGGACTGGGTGTTTATGCCCTTTTTGACATGGCAGGAAACATGAAGCTTCGGGACTTGGGTCTGGCGGCGGGAGCGCCATTGGGTCTGGGAGTGGTCCTCTTTGTGTTGGAGACGGTCACCGGTGGTGGCCATGCTCTGGGGTATGCCGTTCTTTATTTGGCGGCGGTGGCAGCATTGCTCATGGGCCTTGCTTATGCAGTTGGTCGCTCTGGAAACGAAAAGCTGAATGCAGCCTTGTTTTCAGGACTTCTGTTGTTTGTTCCGTTTCAAATGGGCGCTGAGGGCTGGAACGACCACAGCCGTGCTGGGAGAAGCACAGGGGTTGATATGGCCAAAAACTACCTCGACAGTTTGGCACCAAATGCGATCTTGTTCACCAATGGGGACAACGACACCTTTCCATTGTGGTTTGTCCAAGAGGTGGAAGAATACCGCACGGATGTACGCATCGTCAATTTGAGCTTGCTCAATACGGATTGGTACGTTGAGCAGATGAAGCGCCGGGCATATGACAGCGCCCCTGTGCCCATTCGCATGGGTGAGGAGCAGTATCGTCAGGGCACCAGAGACATTGTGTTGATGGACCCTCCAGTAGACCCGAATTCCCCCTACGTGGACATTGAAGTGGCCATGCAGCAGGCTTTGGACGATGCAGACATGGTCGACTATGGTGGAGGCCGTGCTTATGCGCACTTGCCGTCCAACAGCTTCAGCGTTCCTGTGGACAGTGCTTATGCTGTGAGTTCAGGGTTGGTGCTTCCCGAGGAGCGTGATCGGATTGTGGATGCTTTGGAATGGACGATCACGGATGGCAGGGGAACCCCGCGCCAGTACGTGCTCAAGAATCAGTTTATGGTGATGGAGATTCTGAGGAACAACAACTGGGAGCGCCCTGTGTATTTCGCGGTCACCATTGGACCAGACAGCTATGTTGGTCTGCAAGATTACTTCCGGTTGGAAGGGTTGGCTTGGAGATTGGTTCCGGTCAAATACGGTTCTCAAGGCGGTCAGCCCATCGGCATTGCAAAGGACATCATGTACACCAATGTGATGGAGGACTTCCAATGGGGAGGCATGGACCAAGAGGGGGAGATCTACATGGACGAAAACAACCGCCGGATGGCGACCAACATCCGACTGCAGATGACCAACCTTGCAGAGGCATTTGTGCGGGATGGAGACGCCGGCCGTGGATTGGACGTGTTGAATCGCATGTTGGAGGCCACGCCTTCTAGAAATGTGCCATATAGCCGGGTCATGTTGCCTGTGGTGGAGCTTCTCTCGGAATTGGTGAAAGACGACAGTCTTTCAGGGGAAGACAAAGCCAGGGCAGCGTCTCTGATCAAGGCAGTTGGCCTGGAGTTGTTTGACCATTTGGCCGACGACTTGATGTACTTCATCTCTTTGGACGATGCCTACTATGCAGCATCGGAGAGCAG
>Ga0208971_1001965_pt1 | contig 11488 bp, 13 predicted proteins | sample AOAMet1_18_M0_10_2_FD_188229 | JGI IMG/M metagenome (GOLD analysis project Ga0208971, IMG submission 188229) | Ammonia-oxidizing marine microbial communities from Monterey Bay, California, USA - CAN11_18_M0_10 (SPAdes) | ecosystem: Environmental > Aquatic > Marine > Intertidal zone | place... | reverse complement strand
GGGTTCAAACGGCGTAGCAGACAATCCAAATCGGGGTGCAATTTGTTCAAGTGTTTTGTTTGCAGGTTCGTCGCCGCCCACTGCCGCGACACTTTCACTGGTGCGATTGCTACTGAATGAAATCGGAGCGGCGCTAAGTTCTGCCTCATCACTATCTTCTGCGTCGTCAATAATTGGTAAATCAGGTGATAAAGTATCCAGACCAGCCGGATCATTTTCGTCCTCTTGCACCAATTCAGAAGTTTCCAGATCAATAGATGGATCGTCGTCAACGGGTGCTGTTTCCTCAATTACAGGGACTTCTGGAACGGCTGGCTTGTCATTTCGAAAGGGTAAAATTTCACCGTGAGGATCAACTGGCTCACCATGAAGGAAGTCAGCTGCAAATTTGGTTTCCCCAAAAAACGGCTCGCGATTGAAGGGCGTTCCATTAGCACTGGCAACAAAACAGACAGGGTTAAAGCCATGTTCAACAGCAAAGGCCTCTGCCTCATCTAATGTTTCTTGGGCCACAATGATGGCGTCTATGTGATCGCCCGCGCCCGAATAATCATAGACCAGATCATTGACATCATAAGGCGTCTGACCATCTAGCGCGGCGACGATATATCCCTCGCGATCAGGTTTAGGGGCATATATTTCACGCGTTAGTAATTGCGACGATGGAATGATTAATTGGGTTGATAAACCGGCCTTATCAAGACCGGTTGCCGTGCCCCGCAACACCGCCAATGCCGAGTCCATTTCCGGATCATCCAAGGCCACAAGGCCAACCAAAAGCCACTCTTTTCGCCCACGGCGGTAAAGAGAAATGCCTTCATGGGACAGATCCAATGCAAAATTAGGTTTCATATGGTCGTGCCTATATTAAGTCTGCAGTAGAAAAAAACCGTTTTCCACCGATTTAGAAGCTATAGCATGAAACCGCTTATGGGAAGTCTCATGAAAACTTCACCTTGTGTCTAAGCTTCAAAGCGTAAACCTTTGTAAAAAATGGAGGTTCAAATGCGAAAATTTTCGATCACAGTTGCAATTCTTGTAAGTTTACTTGTTGCTCAGCCAAGTTTGGCACAACCCACAGCTGGTCAAATAAACGTCTCAGGGCAAGGTGAGATTGCCGCAGTGCCCGACGTTGCTACAATTTCACTTGGTGTGAACACTGAGGCGCGCAATGCAGCAGAGGCGTTGAAGGCCAATAACAAAGCCACCGCAGCCGTTTTAGCGTTGTTAGTGGATCAAGGTATTGCCGCCAAAGACATGCAAACATCGAACCTTTCACTAAACCCGGTTTGGGATCGTCGGAAAAGCAATGATAGTCGCCCTAAAATTACTGGTTATCAGGTGAATAACACGGTTTCGGTACGTGTTCGAGATTTGCCCAAGCTAGGTGAAATTCTTGATCAGGTCGTGAGTGCAGGCGCGAATGTTTTTCACGGATTACAATTTGGCACGACACAAACCGCCGATCTTCGTAATCAAGCACGCAAAGCGGCAGTACGTGATGCGCGAGCCAAAGCAGAACTTTATGCTGACGCGGCAGGCGTGAAACTTGGGCGGTTGATTTCATTGTCCGAGTCTTCTGGCCATTCGCCACGCCCTATGATGCGAATGGAGGCAATGGCCGCAGATTCAGTACCTATCGCAACAGGTGAGATTGGCATAAATATCAACGTGAATATGGTGTATGAAATCGCCGACTAACGGCGGCGTTTCACGATTTTCTTGGATTTTTTGGTCGCGGTTTCTGGGGTAAGACCCAGCTGATCCCGCAAAACGCGGCCCTTAATTTCCTCTACCTCATCAGCGCGTAGATCGTTCAATTGAAACGGGCCATAGCTGACACGGATCAAACGATTTACAGGGAGGAAGATCGTTTCAAAGGCCCGACGAATTTCACGGTTTTTGCCTTCACGAATACCGACGGTCAGCCAGGCGTTGGAACCTTGTTGACGATCGACTGAAATATTCATCGGTTGAAACTTTTCGCCGTCAATCACCAGACCTTTACGCAAAGGCGTTAAATGATCCTCAATAACAATGCCATTTACACGCACCCGATATTTTCGCAGCCAACCTGTCGAAGGCAGCTCTAGTTTACGTTTCAATCCGCCGTCATTGGTCAACAATAGCAAACCTTCGGAATTAATATCCAAACGACCAACAGACATCACGCGGGGCAAGCCATCGGGTAAGTTGTCAAAAACCGTGTCGCGACCTTTTTCATCACGTTCAGTTGTGACCAATCCCACTGGCTTGTGATAAAGCCAAAGACGGGCGGGTTCTGCATCGCCAACCTCTTTACCATCAACTTTGATTTTATCTTTGGGTGTCACGTTCAGGGCAGGGCTAGGAATAACCTTGCCGTTCACCGAAACACGGCCAGCCTCGATCATACGTTCAGCTTCGCGGCGCGAGGCGATCCCTGCGCGGCTTAGAACTTTGGCGATGCGGTCGCCTTTTTCAGGGGTATCTGTCATGCGCGACCCATAGCGACAATGTTTGCCTTTGGAAAGCGGGTTGCGCCAAGTTGGACATAAAGGCACAAGAAACCATGAGTATTTTCACCAATCATATGGATATTGCCCTAGATGAGGCCCGCGCTGCAGGGCAGCGCGGAGAGGTGCCAGTAGGGGCCGTTATCCTTTCGCGCGATGGTCAAGTGATTGCCCAAGCGGGCAATGAAACCCGCGCTCAAAATGATCCAACAGCACATGCTGAAATCTTAGCAATCCGCGCGGCGTGTTCGGCTTTGGGGCGAGAACGTCTGCAAGGTTTTGATTTATATGTAACACTAGAACCTTGCGCGATGTGTGCAGCAGCGATTGCGGCCGCCAGAATTGGGCGCGTATATTATGGGGCGTCGGATCCAAAATCAGGCGGTGTTGCCCAAGGTGCACGGGTGTTTGATCATGCACAATCCCATCACAAACCAGAGGTTTATGACGGGATTTCAGCTAAAGAATGTGAAAACCTTTTGAAAGATTTCTTCGCCGCCAAACGTTAGATTTTGATCGTTTTCATCACTTCAGGTTCTATGACATTTACATCTGGCAATGCTGCGATCAGTGCATCAGCCGTTTGTTCCAGCCTTGGGAAAGTTTTGTAGTGGCAAGGTATCAATGTCTTGAAGTTGAAATATCTATTTGAGGCATAGGCAACTTTGTCCATGTCCATGGTGAAATGCCCACCTGCGCACACTATGCCGATGTCTGGTTTGTAATAGTCACCAAACCATTCCATATCTGCCATAACATCCGTGTCGCCTGAAAAATAAATCATATGACCTTCGCCTTTGATCATGAAGCCAGATTCAGCAGCAAAATGAATGTGACCCTTGTCTGTTTTCAAGCTAGAAGAATGAACCGCATTTACCAATGAAACATCCACATTCCCTAATTTGACTGTACCGCCACGATTATATCCAATGACGTCGGCACCTTGATCTGCGAAATACCCCATAAGATCGTTCATCCCGACCAAAGGCGCATTCAATTCCTGTGACAAACGGAACGCATCACCAGCATGATCAAAATGCCCGTGGGTGATCAAAATATGAGTAGCGCCTGCAACAGCCCGTTCATGATCCGTGGCATTTAGAACTGGATTGCCCGAAAGCCAAGGATCAATCAGCAATACTTGATCTTCAATCTCAATTCGAAAACTCGCATGTCCTAGAAAAGTAATGTCCATCAACCTATCCTTTGCATTTACGATTTGTTGGCTATGATCGCGCCATGAACTTTTTTATGTATATTGACGGATATTGCGAACGCTTGGAACCTGGTTTTTGGGACGAGCCGCTAAATGCCATCTCAAACCTCGCGTTTTTAATCGCGGCGATTTTGATGGGCGTGCGATTGAAGGGGGCCAATTTACCGCTGGCCCGCGGCATGGTCGCCATACTTGCAAGTATCGCTGTTGGTTCGTTTTTGCTGCACACATATGCGATGGCTTGGTCTAGTGCTGCCGATGTTGCCCCGATTATGGCGTTTATTTTGTTATACGTCTTTGCGTCGGTCAAAGATTATATGAATTTGCGGCCGCTTTGGGCCTTTCTCAGTGTCCTTTTGTTTTTTGTCTACACCGCTATTGGTGTCCAATTTACAAGCATGATCCCCGGTATCGGTTCAAGTTCCGAATATGCCGTCATCCCGCCGCTCATTCTGTTTTTTGCCGCGTGTGTTTGGCGCAGTAATCGTGAAACAGGGCGTGGATTGGTTATTGGCGCGTTATTATTGACGCTTTCAATTGTATTTCGCTCGCTTGATTTGCCTTATTGCATGGCGAACCCACTGGGTACGCATTTCATCTGGCACCTCATTAATGCAGTCATGTTAGGTTGGATGATTGAGGTTTATCGTCGACATATGGTTGCAGCGGCGTCCACGTAACGCTAAACGGTTTCAGACCCTAAAACTCAGCCATTTTGGATTGATTAAACATGAGCATCGACATTGATACCGCGCGACGCGTGGCGAAACTAGCCCGCATCGCAGTACCAGAAGATAATTTACCAGGCTTGGCCAGTGAATTGTCCAATATTATTGGGTTCATGGAACAACTGAACGAGGTCGATGTTGAAGGTGTTGAACCAATGACATCCGTAACACCTCAGGCGCTAAAACGTCGTGATGATGTTGTAACAGATGGTGGCCAGCAAGAGGCCGTTTTGGCCAATGCACCTGATGCACGCGAAGGTTTCTTTGCCGTGCCAAAAGTGGTGGAGTAAAGATCATGACAGCCTTAAACAGCCTAACAATTTCCGCCGCACGAGATGCATTGCGCGCCGGTGATGTAACTGCCGCCGATCTAACAAGTGCGTGCTTGAGCGCCATTGAAGACGCTGGCGTTCTGAATGCATTTGTCCACAAAACGCCGGAATTGGCGATGGAACAGGCTAAATCGGCGGATGCCCGCTTGGCCAAAGGTGATGCGCCAGACATGTGCGGCATTCCACTGGGCATCAAAGATTTGTTTTGCACCAAGGGTGTTGAAAGCCAAGCTGCCAGTCGGATTTTGGAAGGGTTCAAGCCTGAATACGAATCCACCGTCAGCCAAAATCTGTTGGATCAGGGCACGATCATGTTGGGCAAGTTGAACATGGACGAATTCGCCATGGGATCATCCAATGAAACCTCTGTTTATGGTGATGCGATCAATCCATGGCGTCGCGAAGGTTCTGACGCGGCCCTTACACCTGGTGGATCATCCGGTGGTTCCGCGAGCGCGGTTGCAGCTGATTTGTGTTTGGCGGCAACTGGTACAGACACAGGTGGGTCAATCCGTCAGCCAGCGGCATTTACCGGCATCGTCGGTTTGAAACCTACCTATGGTCGTTGCTCACGTTGGGGTGTTGTTGCGTTTGCATCTTCATTGGATCAAGCGGGTCCAATGACAAAATCTGTGCGCGACGCGGCCATTATGATGCGTGCCATGGCCAGCCATGATCCCAAAGACAGCACATCATCAGAATTGCCAGTTCCAGATTTTGAGGCAGCCTTAACAGGTGACATTCGCGGCAAAAAGATAGGTATTCCAAAGGAATATCGTATGGATGGCATGGATGATGGCATTGAAAAGCTTTGGGCCGATGGCGCCGATATGCTGCGCGATGCGGGTGCTGAGATTGTTGATATTTCATTGCCGCACACGAAATACGCATTGCCTGCCTATTATGTGATTGCACCTGCAGAAGCGTCTTCAAACTTGGCGCGCTATGATGGCGTTCGCTTTGGGCACCGTGCCAAACTGGCGGCAGGCGACGGTATTACAGAAATGTATGAAAAGACCCGCGCCGAAGGTTTTGGGCCCGAGGTTCAACGACGCGTCATGATCGGCACCTATGTTTTGTCGGCTGGTTTTTATGATGCCTATTATAACCGTGCTCGCCGTGTTCGTGCGTTGATTAAGAAAGACTTTGATGACGTGTTTGCCACGGGTGTTGATGCAATCTTGACGCCAGCAACACCATCATCCGCCTTTGGTTTGGGCGAAATGAAGGATGTCGATCCCGTTCAAATGTTCCTAAATGACGTCTTTACCGTGACTGTTAACCTTGCTGGTCTGCCAGGAATTTCGGTGCCGGCCGGTCTGGACAAACAAGGTTTGCCAATGGGTCTGCAAATGATTGGACGCCCATGGGAAGAGGGAGCGTTGCTCAATCACGCCTATGCGCTTGAAAAATCAATCGGATTTGTTTCCAAACCTGCCAAATGGTGGTAAAACTGCTCAAACAATAAAAATGAGCAGTACGTTAAATGAAATATCTATTCCCAGTTTTGGGCGTTCTGGCACTTGTTGCCTGTGCGCCGCCTGTACCTGACAGCGCCTCTGGCGTTGGCTTTGAGGACTATGGTTCGTATCAAAGTCGTCTGGCGCAGGCCGCAAGAATTGAGGCAGATAAAGCTTCCAAAGCGCGGATCGAGGCGCGGGTGAATGCGTCATTGTTAAAACCTGAAGCCGCACCAGAAGTCGCTGAGGCAGTTGCAACGGTCGAGGTCCCCGCAGTTGTTGTTCAAAAACCAACCGTAAGCGCGCCTGCTGTAAACAATCCCGGCATTTCAGACGAGCAAAATTTTGCGGCCGTGGCTGCGCGGGAAACCATTCAATCAGATGCCGAACGTCGCAAGGAACAAGCCGCGCAATATGAAGTGGCCGAAGTGAAAACCGTACCCAACCGAAACAACACCTTGGGCCCTAATATTGTTGAATACGCATTGGCAACATCAAATCCAGTGGGCAACAAACTATACAATCGCTTGCGCGCGTTTGGCGGCGGAAATAATGCACGCAATTGTGCCGCGCACGGTTCGCCTGACATCGCACAAGAGGCGTTCTTGGCCGCAGGTGGCCCGCGCAAGGATCGCAAGAACCTAGATCCAGATGGCGATGGCTATGCTTGCGGTTGGGATCCAGAACCTTTCCGTGCAGCGGTACGCAAATAGAAATCGTTCAACAGGCAAGCCCAAATTTTGGGCCAAGGCGGGGCGATGTTTTGCCCGACCTTATTGTGCTGCATTATACGGCAATGACGTCGGCGGTTAAGGCATGCGCTTGGCTGTGCAATCCGGAGGCTGAAGTATCTGCGCATTACCTGATTGATGAGCAAGGCCGCGTAATTCAAATGGTGGCCGAAGTTGATCGCGCATGGCATGCAGGTGTTGGGTCATGGGGCGATGTTGATGATGTGAACAGCCGCTCAATCGGAATAGAGTTGGCAAACCCGAGCGGGACGCCCTTTTCTGAACCTCAGATGAACGCGCTTGAAACGCTTCTTGCCGGTATTATGGATAGATGGGCAATTCCAGCTCATCGCGTTATCGGGCATTCAGACATGGCGCCGGGGCGAAAAATTGATCCTGGAAATCGATTTGATTGGCGTCGTTTTGCACGAAGCGGTTTGACGGTTTGGCCGCAAGCCTTCGATGAACCAAAGTTGGATTTCAATCAAGCAGCACGAACGTTTGGATATCCGGATGTAGGTGATGAGTTGGTGCTAAATTCATTTCGTCAAAGATTTCGCCCATGGGCGGACGGGCCGCTTGATGGCACGGATGTCGCAATGATCAATGATTTGGCGCGACGCTTCCCCGTTGACGCGCCTGTCCCAAGCGCCTAAGCGTGCAGCGCGCGGAGGATCGGATGGCCGCGGGGCACGCGCCTCGAGGAAAGTCCGGACTCCATGAAATAACGGTGCCGGGTAATGCCCGGCTGGGGTAACCCAAGGGATAGCGCCACAGAGAATAGACAGCGTCGCCATGTGCGGCGTAATGGTGAAACGGTGGGGTAAAGCCCACCGCAGGACTGGCAACAGTTCTGGCACGGCAAGCCCCACCGGGAGCAACGCCAAATAGGGGTTTCGCGTGGTTTCGGCCATAGGGACGTTTCAGCCTGAGAAACCCGGGTTGGCAGCTAGAGGGTGCGGGGTAATCCGCACTTTAGAAGAATGGTCATCAAGGGCAGGGCAACCTGCCTGAACAAAATCCGGCTTATAGATTCTCCGCGCATTATTATTCAGCCAAAATGAGTGGCTTCGCCACGCTGGTTTCCCTTGTTCGCATGAAGTTATGCAAACAAGGCGCAGGTATTTGTGGAAATGGAATGTGCATAATGCCTTTGAAAGGCGTTAATTTGCGTCGTTTTGTGATCTGGCGCTTGTAAGGACATCTTTAGAGTTGACACTAGGGCTCTAATCCCTAAAAAGCGGGTTTCAAGGATTCCCGCGGGCGTATGTTCCGCCTCGCAGTACTGGAGCAATAAAATGGCAAAACCAACCACAATCAAGATTCGCTTGAATTCCACAGCGGATACTGGCCATTTCTATGTGACCAAAAAGAATGCCCGCACTATGACAGAAAAAATGGTTGTTAAAAAATACGACCCTGTTGTGCGTAAGCATGTTGATTACAAAGAAGGCAAAATCAAGTAAGAGCTATCGCCTTACATTGGTATTTGAAAGCCGCGTTCATACGCGGCTTTTTTTATGGGGCATCGAAATTTGTTTGCCCAACAAAAAAGGCCAGTCGCAATGACTGGCCTTTTGTTTTCAAATTGTTGACTGCTTATTCGCGGTTGCCCAAGAATTGCAGAAGGAACATGAACAAGTTCACGAAATCCAAATATAGGTTCAACGCGCCCATGATTGCGGATTTTGCCAACCATTCTTGATCGCCAGAATGGGCCATTTCAAGATAAGTGTTTTTGATCTTTTGCGTGTCATAAGCTGTTAGGCCCGCAAAAATCAGCACACCGATGATTGAAATTGCAAACATGATCGCTGGTGATTGCAAAAAGATGTTCACAACCATTGCAACCACAAGACCAATAAGACCCATGATCAGGAATGAACCCCAACCAGAAATGTCCCGTTTCGTCGTATAACCATAAAGCGAGAGCCCAGCAAAAGAGATCGCGGTTATCAAGAAGGTTTGCACGATCGAGAAATCAGTAAACACCACAAAGATGTAGCTGATTGAAACGCCCATAACAGCGGCGAACGCGTAAAAGAACAGCTGCGCCCCAGCGGCGGAAAGTTTGTTGATCATCGCACCGAACGCAAAAACCATCAACAATGGTGCGAACATGATGATATAACGTGTCATGCCGGTAAATAGCGTTTGCATCATGACTTCGTTGTTGCCAACGGCCCATGCCGCCGCACCGGTAAGTAGCAGGCCTACGGACATTGTGCCGTAAACTTTATTCATATGGGCCTTTAGACCCTCGTCAATTGCGGCAGTGTTGCCTGCGGCGACACCCCGAATTGTTTCATAATCAGCCATTATAGCCTCCTAAAAACTGCGTTTTTGGATGCGGCAAACAAAAACCGCCCTCACTGCTAAATATCGGTGAGGACGGCGTGTTTTTCAAGCAAAAGGCGCAATTTTTTTACAGAATTGTGCCTAAAAGTCAGCGGAATGTTAGTGAAAATCCCAAAATGGGCGTTTTGCTTCGGTTTGGGCTTGTTTTGTGGTCAGCCCGATGTCGCTCAATTGTGTGTGATCCAATTTTGCCAAGGCACGACGTTGTTTGAAAACAGCCATTGCTTGTACGGCAAGTGTTGGAAGAGAGGCCACAGTGTGTTGAAAGCCAGAATTTGAAGCGGTGTTTGCAAAATATGTCATTGGATCATCCTTTCATTTCGTGATGATTTTGGTGTGTTTCATCAAATTACTTGATGCTTATCCGACATCGTGTATCATAAGTACAATGAATGTTTTTGAATATATACATCAAGGAACGTGATGGATGCGAAATATTGATATGACAGCCCTTAGATCCTTTGCCATGGTTGCCGAAACTGGCGGTGTGACCAAAGCGGCGGGATTTCTTAATCTGACCCAGTCGGCGGTTTCCATGCAATTAAAACGTCTTGAAGAAAGCTTGGATGTGGTTCTGCTGGATCGCCGTGCACGTACAGTTTCATTGACTGGCGAAGGTGAACAACTGTTGGGCTATGCACAGCGCATGTTAACGCTGAATGATGAAATTTATAGTCGGCTTACGGCACAGGAATTTGTTGGTGAAATCGTGCTTGGGGTGCCGCATGATATTGTTTACCCTGCAATCCCCACGGTTTTGCGCCGCTTTACGGCTGAATTCCCACGCATGCGGGTTCAGTTGATTTCCAGTTTTACGATGCAATTGCGCGAACAGTTTTCGCGTGGGGAATGTGATTTCATCATCACAACCGAAGAGGTCTGCGGTCAAAATGGGCATACGTTATCTGAGGTGGAATTAGCGTGGGCAGGGGCACCAGGTGGTAGCGCATGGAAATCGCGGCCTTTGCCACTGGCCTATGAACGTAACTGCATTTTCCGCGCGCCCACGCAAAAACGCCTGACAGAAAGCGGAATTGATTGGCAAATGGCGGTGGATTCTGAATCCTCGCGCACAGTTGAGGCAACGGTTTCAGCTGATCTGGCGGTGCACACTTATATCAAAGGCATGGCACCACCACATTTAGAAGAGATTAACCATGGCGGCGCATTGCCAACGTTGCAGTCGGTTAAGATCAATCTGTATCAATCGGATACGGCGAAAGGGCAGGCGGCACAAGCAATGGCAGATTTGCTGCGTCAGGCGTTTGAAAGTATTTGAAAAACTGGACGCATATCGATGTGGTTGCTAATCTGATTATTGAAGAAGTAACTATTTTCTTGAAGGAGTGCTGTAGAATGTCCGCTTTTGTCATTGGCCAAATGTAAATTCATAGTCGCGGCTGGATGGAGGCGTATTTTGCAAAAATCCCGACCGTAGTTTCTGATCATAATGGAAAGTTCTTGGTGCGTGGTGGGAATCCGGAAAGCCTTGAGGGCGCTAGCGCCTTGCCTGATGCCGCTTTCATAATTGAGTTTCCGGATAAAGCTAACGCTAAGATTTTGGTCTTCGGACGAATTTCAAAGCCTTGCCAAATTGCGGCGTACAGGTTCAACGCTCAACGCATTTTTAGTCGATGGATTAACCTAAAGATTCGTTTGAATAACGATTGTTTGAAAATTGGATCGATCTTATAGCGAAAACCAATTTATTGACGCTAAATTCGTCACACAAAATTACTCCATCGTCACAATAACTTTGCCCGTGGATTTACGCGCGCGCAGGTATTCCAGCGCGTCGGTGGCTTGAGCCAACGGAAAACGGGCGCTGATGTGGGGGGTGATGCGGCCTTGGCTGTGCCATTCAAACAATTGCTTTAGGCTGTCGGTTACGACGTTGGGTTTAAACGTCATGTAGCCGCCCCAATAAAATCCAATGACGGTGATGTTTTTGACCATTAGGATATTGGCCGCGGGTTTGGGGATGTCGCCGCTGGCAAAACCGATGACCAACACGCGCCCATCAGGGTTACAGGCGCGAATGGCGGCATCAAATTGTGCACCACCAACGGGATCATATATAACGTCAGCCCCACCAAGAGCGCGAATTTCCGCCTTTAGGTCGGCGGTTTCGCTGTCGATTAGATGATCAGCGCCTTTGCTGGCGGCCA
>Ga0208971_1001962_pt1 | contig 11490 bp, 10 predicted proteins | sample AOAMet1_18_M0_10_2_FD_188229 | JGI IMG/M metagenome (GOLD analysis project Ga0208971, IMG submission 188229) | Ammonia-oxidizing marine microbial communities from Monterey Bay, California, USA - CAN11_18_M0_10 (SPAdes) | ecosystem: Environmental > Aquatic > Marine > Intertidal zone | place... | reverse complement strand
TAAAACATAAGTTCCCACAACTAAGGAAACAGACCGTGTAGCCCAAAATACGCCTTCTCAGGCCTGCTAGTGACCAAGTAGGGGGCTCTGCCCAGCAAACAAAGCCGCAGAACGCTCAGCGACGCCCTGCGGCAATAATAGGGCGATTTGTGAGGTAAGGGAACAAAGAGCCACGAATAACCCTTTGTTTGAATTTAGATATCCATCCGCAGATAGTTACATGCGAATAAATCTTCGCGTGAAGGATCAATATTCCATGGAATGACGCCCAGCGGTAAAAGCGTTCTTGTGAATGTTCCTAAAAGCGCGCCGTTTCTGGCAAATTCTTTATCATTCAATGCAAGAGGGCAGGTGGCATTCAAAAACGCGACGATATCGCCTGCGAACAATTCGCCCGAAATTTCCAAGTTACATTGCGAAATCTCAACACAGACCTGTAATGACCGAAAGAATGTCATCATGCGACGGGCAGGGCCATAATCAAGTGGCACCAGTGTGGCCATCTTTCCGCGAAGTTCAGCGCGCAAGGATGTCGAGATATCTTTTCCGATTTCATCCAAAACAGACATCTCTTCCACTGATATTGTAGAACAGTTTGGCAAAGGCATTGTAAGCTTGAACTTCTTTCCAGCGGCAGCGGTTTCATAAAACTCACACCTTAGTTTCAAAATTCTGCGAACGCGTTCGTCATCTGAAATTTGGGTGAATGTTTGCGCCCCCTCGGGAAAGGAATCCAGAAATTGGCGATGAATGGCGAGGGTTGTATTTGCCCGCTGAATGCCGACGCCATCTGAATATTGAAACAATGTCCAGACAGCGCCGAATGTAGCAAGCGTCAAGGTCAGCCAGGGAAGGATTCGATCTGAAATGACCTTGGACGGCAGCATGCGGGCCATGTTGATAAGCAGGACCCTCATTGCCATTTCTCAATCAGTGAATTCCCGTTGTTTGGAAATTCTGATTCCAGGGACCACGGTTCAAATGGATCGCCAAGATTATCTTCTGAGGAAATAGTACAGCAACCGCAATAGTTACAGATATCCACGATATACCCATCAGAAAGACCCTGAATATAGGCTTTCGCCTTGTGGTCATCTTCATTGGCCAGATCATACATCCCTTTGGCCCATTCAGGAATGATCACATTTGTATCCACTGTGCCCAGTCCAACGCCATTGGAGGGTAGGCAAAGCATACCTTCGGGGCAGGTTTGATCCGCGAAATTAACAAAATTTCCTTGGGGACTTACAAACAACATTTCATCAGCCACGATCGGCGTTGCTATGAGCAATAGTATAAATGGGAGTACGCGTTTCATTATATCTTCCTCCTTGAGTTACGTAAAAACGTCGACAGTGCGTCGAATTAAATCCAGCAACTTGGCGGCCTGTTCCAACAGTTCGATAGTGTTCTGAACCCTGATAATCGAGGCATTCGTTTCTGCGACGATTTTCATAAGCTCTTGATTGACTGCTTTAAGGTTTTCGCGCCGAAGGGCCTTTTGTTTGGCGCGGTGCAGCACAAGATTTTGACGCGACAACGTGATTGCCAGATCTTTAAGCTTCTTCGTCAATTCAATGTCTTTGGCGAGCCGGGCCTCTTTTGCGGCTTTGTTTAGGTTCGCGAGCGTTGCCTTTTGTGCAATTTTTATGGAACCAACCAAAGCGGCGGAATTTTCTTGATCTGCAGTAAGCGTATCTAACGGGGCCATGTTATGTCTCCTCATTGATGGTGGTGTTTAGGGTTTTCAGTTCTTCTAAAAGGTCGATGATGTCAGAAGCCGAACCGCCATTTGTTGCTTTTTCGACAAGCCGCAAGTGTGCTTGCTTAAACAGAAGAAGTTGAATGACAGGGGATGCGGCCTCGGCTGTTTTGAATGCTTTCACCGCTTTACGAAGCCGATCTGACGCAGCACGCGAAACCTTCACATTTCCGGTGCCAAGTGCGTTGTTGACGTCGTCTTGAGCATCATGAAGTTCGGTTTGAGCGGCTAAAAGCGGTTTGTCGAAAGATTCAAGATGCGATGCCACCAGCGGAACGGTTTTGTTAATTAGTGGTGCCGCACTTTTAAGGGCGCGTCGCAAGGCGCTTAGGCGAATTTGATCAACCAAAAAAGCCGAGCCTTTGGCAAAAGACTGTTTTCGGTCCCTTGCAAATTGACCCAGCTTTTCAAAGGCTGCCGGACGATTGGCGTCGGCTGAACCGAAGGCCGCGACAATTGCATTTGTTTGTTCCTGGACTTCGGTACTTGATTTTGAATTAACCAATGACCCAAGGGCGGCAAGGTAATTATCCATAATCACCAGAAAGGTTTGAACCTCGGTTGCCCCTCCGGGATCGTCGGCGGCATCGAAGCTTTCGACAATCCTGCAATCGCTTAGAACCTTTGGTTCATCCCTAGCCGCAATCGTGTCACAATCACCTGCTACGCCAATGACCGGTTCTTTTGCCAAAATGGTTTGCGTTTCAATGCGGCGGTGTTCTTCTTTCGCACTTGCCGTAATTTCGGTTTCAATGCCCTTTTTAAGGGCATTGAAATGGGTGTTTGTCAGTTCCAGTTCTTTGGAAATATCTGGGTTGGTACAGGCCGCAAGCGCAAGCATTACCAACGAAACAGCGCGCCGGTTCATGCGATTTCCCCTATTACCTGATCTCGCGCAGCTGGGGTAACGAGATAGCCAACGACAAACGTGCTGACCGTAACGATTGCGGTACTGACACCTTCGCGAATTTCGATATCAGTCCATTCTCTTAGTGCAAAAATGATCAAAATCGAGATGGCGGAGCCCAACGCGCTGGCCGTTACCTTGCGTGCGGGCATTGCGGTTTGCATACGGGTCATGATTAGGCCTCCAACAAAAGTGCTGCGCGAAGCATCGCTGGAATTGAGTCGACCAATTGACCTGATGCGCGTACGCCATCAATTGGATGCCAACGTTCCTCAAAGGAACCTGGTGTGTTCCAAACAGATTGGGGGTCGTGGATCAAAAGCCCGGCAATTGTTCCTGCTACGATGTGGGTGCCTACGGCGCCAAGACGTTGACCCGCTTGGCGAACCTCGGCCTCTTTCAGAACGTAAAACCACAATGGCGTTTGCGCGTCATACCCAGCATTGATCAATTCATTGCCTGTGCGGCCACTGGTTAATTCAGCCTTGGTAAGCGGACGTAAATTGAACTTATGGTCACTGTTCAGCACATCGATGCATGCCTGCGCCGATGGCACGTTCATTCGCGCGCTGCGTTTTAAATTACGCGCAGCAAGGTTCTTTTCATCCAATTGTTGGGGTGTCGCGGTGGCTGGATCAAGGTCAGTTGCTTCATTTCGCATTTTTTGAAGTGGCAAAGCCAAATTGGTGTCCATTCGGCGCGTCGTACGATCGGCAAATTCTGAATTTGGCATCGCAACACGGCGCCAATCTGCTACCCAATTTTGGGGTAGATTGTCTTGGCCAGCCAAAGGATTTTCGCCACCGCCCGTAAACAGGAACATGAATTCAAAACTTGCACGATCCAGTAAGGCAGATTCACCGCGCCCAAAGGCAGCGTTCCAATCATAATTTCCACGCACCATTGAGTGACCAAAGCGATAGGCACCTGCTGCAAATTCAATTGGCATAGGGAAAGCGGAACCTGTTTCATGGTCGCATTTTTCAAGAAAAGATCCATAGAGAGATGCGCCTGATTGTTTGACTTGTTGCAAGGCCACAGGGTCGCAAATCGATGGCAAATAAACATGCATTACCAACCATTGGTAATGAAGAATTACTTGTTTTCGTGCGTCGTTGAATACTTCGTCGGCATTTCCTGCGTGGCCACCATCACGCAAGGCATCAACCATACGATTGTGAAAGCGTAGGAAGGCCAAATGAAATTGTGCAACAAAAAGATTTTCATCATTTCGTGGATCACCAATAACTGCAGCACGCATATTTGGCGTGCCGTCTTTGGACAAAAGTGACGTACGGATGCCGTCAGGCAAATCGTCAAAATCGGCTTGTGTGAAAAGAACGTCACCCGTTTTTGGTGCCATTAATCGCCCAAGACGCAGCAAATCTGCGGCACCGTCCAAAGGCAAGCCACCGGGAATACCTTCAGCTGAAGGTGCCGGAAATGCGATCCACATTTTTGCGCGATCACCTTTGAAGCGAAGCAGCCCAGTTAGTTTGTCCAGCGCGGGATTATTGGTCGGCAATTCGGGGCCATACAGGCTGTCTAAATCAAGGCGGCCTGTACGTTGGTTTTTAATCGCATCTACGACTGTGTTGCGGGGTTGTGGCGAAAAATCATCGTTCGGGCGACTGAAAATATCCACGACATCCTTGGCCGCCTCACTGGTGAGACCTTGATTGGTAATGTCGTGATCAATGAATTGACCAAAATAGGTAAACACAGGCGGTAGGGCGGAATTGTTTACGTCATCAACGTCACCATGGGTGTAAATTTCCATTTGCAATGCGCGTAATTGATCGGGTGTGTCTGATGTAAAAGCAGGGCTTTCGCTATCTGGGAAAAGATAGCCAAAGCTGCCACAATGTGGCTGTTGATCTGTTCCAATGACATGCGCACTGCCGTGTTTTCCGGTTTCAAGCATTTTTTTGTCTCCCTCATATGTTTTTGATGATGGGATGACTTTGCGCATGGCCTGTGATTGGGGCGGGATGGAAACGTGAATGTTTCGTGAATAACGGCGATAAACAGAAACATTGCCTTTGATAAAAAAAACCGAGACACGAAGTCTCGGTTTGAAAGTTTCAGGGAGGATTTTTTTATGCTCGGTATAAATATTCCCAGCAGTATCGTTCGACGTCGCTGGCCTTGATTATTCCATAACCAGGCGCGGGTATGTAGGGGCGCGATTTGCGCCGCAACGCATCGCGGCCAAAAGAAAATGCGCCATAGCTGTTGCGAAAAACGAACCACCCGTTTTCATCTTCTGGATTTTGAGTTTCGGGATTTTCGATATCAAAACCACTTTCGGGCGATTCCGTTGGAATGAACCCGACAAGACAAACTGTATGTCCTAGGCCAGCCTTCAAGTTTTTAACGATCGAAGGCAAAGGATAGCGCACACGCCCATAAAGACGGGCTTCGGGTGACGTGAAAACCCCAGAACCCACGCCGTCAAATAATGCAAAACTGGCAACTACCGGCACGTTATTTTGAATTTGCTCAAGAAAAGTGGAAACAACCGTCTCTCCTTGTAGAATGTCGTTAAACCAATTGTCAGAAAGACCAACGTTCGGTTTTTTCCAAATATTGTGGACGTATTCGGAATGTTTCGTCACCTTTTCCGCCGAACTTGGTGCAAGACCGACATCAAAATTAGATGCCAAAAATCGATCCTCATCATATTTTGTGGCGCCCGCTTTAAATAGTTTTTCTCTCTTCATCGGTTGCACGGCCTGAAGTAGAAACGTTGCCCCACTTTCTTCGATAAGGGTTTTACCAGTTTCTTCTGTGACGACTGGTGGAAGAGGCTGTCTTCGCATTTCGGCATAAAGGTATTCTTCGGACAAGGGTTCTATCGTTCCACTGTTGAGTGAACGAGAAAGTTCCTCGGCAGCGACCACAGCAAATGCATTACAAGTGCCCCGATTAGATTGATCACGCACTGGCCATTTATTGAGATGAAAGTCTTCGCCCCCGATCAATGTTGATTGCCGCGGTCCACCTGTCTGAGATAAAAATTTTAGAAATCCGTCATTATCTTGGGTTAGGTTGAATTGCTGTTCTCGAGCTTTTGCGGCTTCGATGGAATCGGCGGCATTCCATCCTTGTGGAACTGCCGCCGCATTTGTTCTAGACGGCCTCATTATGCTGACTCTGGGTCTAGTGCCGAAACGACATGTTCTAACTTGGCGCTGTCCCTTAGTTCCACCACAGAATCGATGGATAACAGGGCGATAGCGATCTCTTTGCCTAAAAGTTCGCCCGCGTCTGTGTCGGATCTGAAATGTACGCCTGCATACTCTCGATTGATAGAAACGCGGCGGGCGATTGCGTCCAGATATCCAGACATTGACGAAGTTTCCCCGAACAACGTTTTCAGCATCTCTGAAACACAATAGGATTGGGTTGCATGATTTGAGGGAAAAGAGGGGTGGGCTGGTGTCGGAATCATCGGCAGGATTCCAGGCCAAACTTGTGCCGGACGAGGCCGATTATAATGCAATTTTTGTTGCATGCCGAGGGTACCGGCCACAAGAATTGCCAGCGAAATGAGACGCAATGTATTTTTATGCCGATGTGTGGTTAGACCCAAAACATTCACGTACATGAAATCGAAACGTCCGGATTGTGCACTAATTTCTGCACCATACTCATACACATGTTTTTCACGATCATTTCGTGAATATTTTAGTTCGAGTTCAATGCCTGCCGCTGTTTGGGGCATTGGCCAGTTGTCTAAAATTGTTCGTAGGTCAACATCTGAAAGTGGGAATGCAGCAAGAATTTCACGCAGTTGGCCTAGTGCCCAAAGATCTGGATGAACGTCATCCTCGTTATAGCTAGCGGCAGTTAGCGGCTGAAAACCACCTTGATCCGCAAGGGGGATTCCTGTGGGCACGACAGACCCCGCGCCCGGTGCGCTTGCGGTTGCGCCATGTGTCGCGCCATGTGTTGCGCCGTGTGTTGCACCATGCGTTGCGCCGTGTGTTGCGCCGTGTCCACTTCCAAAAAATCGCATTTTTCTCTCCCGTTATTACAATTATGGTTAATGTTTAATTAAGTGTCGTGAGCGATGCGTGATTTTGGCGTGAGCCGTTATCGTGCCAAACCCGCCGCAACCAATGTTTCGCCAAATTCGTGCCGCTTTGCAGGGTTTGATAGGCCATGACCTTGCATTAGTTTCGTTACCGAAAAATCTGGCATCAGATTGGCGTGATGTTCGATCAAGGGTTCAATTTCATGAAGCCGTGTTGCGCGTTGCAGTGCAGCAATGGTCATTCGAATATTTGAACTGTAGTCGGGGGCGCGGCGATAACATGACAAACCTTTTTCCGCCGCCCCGTCATAGTCACCTGTCATAAACAAAGCGATGCTCAGAAAGTGCTCGTTGCGAAAAATAAACGGATCAAGGGGCGACAATTCAAGAACCCGTTTCCCATGCGCAACCCCGCGATCTGCTTGGTCTGAATATGCAAGGGTTGGAACGGACCAAGCCAGTGTTTCCGCATCATTTGGGGTCAGTTCAATGGCTTGATCAAAGAGGGTCAATGCTTCGTTGTGCCGTTGATCAAACATCATTCGACAATGCCCCATCAAGGAAACGATACGCCCGTCACCCGGCGCAAGCGCCACGGCGCGTTTTACATGTAATTCAAGTGAGCGGCGGTCTGCGTCTGGTTGTTTGCTCCAGCCTTGCCAAATTCGCAAAGCATACCATTCCCCTAACAAGGCGTGAGCGGCTGCAAAAGTCGGATCAATCGTCACCGCTTGCATTAACAAACCACCGGCAAGCTCAAAGGAACCTGTTTCAAGTTGAAAGATTAAATCTTTTGCCCGAAGCACGAGATGATAGGGGCCAAGGGCCTCGTCGTTTTGGGTTGTCGTTGTCCGGAGTTCAGCCAAATTCACATTGGGCATGAGCGTGCGTGCAATGCTTTCGGCCACGCCTTGACGCACGCTAAACACCGTATCACTTGCCACAACAAATGAGCCGGCCCAAAGAACCAATGAGGATTTGGCCTCGACCAATTGAACCGAAACGGACGCTTCGCCCTTTTGCAACAGAACGCTTCCTGTGACGACATAGGTTGGATCAATATCCCTACGAATTTGATTGAGATCCGGGGATTGTCCACGGTATCCGCGAGTAGAATTAGAGGAAATGACCGCGGGCGCGCGATAAGAGGCCAAATGGCAAGTGATTTGATCTAACAAGCCCAACGCCAAGTATTCCGGCGTTGGTTCAGGACCAAAGAAATCAAAAGGCAGAACCGCCACGGTTGCCAATTTTGTTTTTTTCACTTCGACCGGCACGATTTTGACAGGCGCATCAGGGGCCGCGTTTTTTTCAAGTTTGATTGCCACCACAAGATCAAGCGTTTGCTGAGATGGTTCCGCGTCCAGCTCTTCTTCTAGTCGCGCGTGCAAATTCCCATAAACACGAAGGGCAAGTGCCGAATTTCCTGCCTGAACATGGCATTCCATCAAAGCCCGCGCGGCGTGTTCGTCCAAATCATCAAGCAGCAATGCCGCGTGTGATGCCCGATTGCGAACATCAAGGGCAACGTCCTGCTTGCTGTAAACTGTTCGCAATCGGTTTTGGGTTGTTGAAAGAGTGTGGGATCTTGTTGTGGCTAGCCAGTCGTCAAATCCAGAACTAATGCCATCCAATTCGGACATCAATTGGGGCAGGGCTTGAATAGATTTAACGGTGTTGGGTTGGTTAAATTCAGAAGTTAGATCCTGCATCATTTCATCTAAATCAGTAGATAAGTTTTCAAGAGGAATAGAAACCTCGTCAGGCGTCGTTTGAAACAAGTCTGGGTCGTGACCCTTAAAGGAACGTCTTAGATTGGATATCACTTGCCGAAGTGAAGTTCGCGCCTGACCTATGTCACCCGAATCCCACAATAGCTCTGCCAAAGTTTCCCTGCGGGCGCTGCCACCAGAAAGGGCAAGGTACGTCAAAAGAGCACGGCCCTTTCGACTTCGGATTTTTGTATCCTCGCCGTTTAATGTCAGCTTCCAAGAAGCAGAAAGATGCAGATGGATCAACTTTGCCGCCCAATAGCTTGGTTTCTAAATTTGAATTTCTTAATGAACTACACGCGAATTGACCCTGCAACGCAAGAATATTTGTCTTTCTAATCCGCAAAAATAAAAATGGTGGGATGTGTTCACTCTTTTCGTGCCCGAAAATATTTTTGATAGACTTCCCTGTTGGGCATGTGGTCCTTGAATAAGAAGGAAAGCGGTACCTTGGCGACTATGCACGATCCCCAATGTTTTAAATGATTGTTCGTTCAGAAAGACTAGCGGATCTGTCTTACAGGGGCTTACGTTCTAAGTACATTTAGACTGTCCAAAAATGATCGAAGTTGGGTTGTGTTTATGGGTTTGGGCAAGAAATTGATCCCCAACCGTTTGCATTCGGCCCTAAGTTCACTGGTTCGATCTGCGGAAATAATCGCTGTCGGAACCGGATGATGGGTTGTGGAAATATATTCATATAATTCTGTTCCGGTTTGCCCAGATCCCAATCGATAATCCAAAAGAAATGCATCCGGGATCAAATCGATCTCCTCAATAATTTCTAAAGCCTGGTTTGCATCACTTGCGGCCAATACCTCAACGCCAAGTCCCGTTAGAATTTTCGCCATCGCGGTGCGCAGTCTGGATTCGTTTTCAACGAGCATGACCACCAAGCCACTAATGTTTCCTTCGGTTTCCTGCGTCTCGTGTTCTGTTTCGGGAGCCAAAAGCGCTTTGTTTGAAATTGGGACGTTCAGGGAAAAACAACTGCCGGTGCCCAATTCGGACCACAAGCCCAATTGATGTTCCAGCCCAGCACAGGCACGTTCGACAATTGCCAAGCCCAACCCAAGACCAGTATTTTTCTGAGATGTCCCGATCTGTTTGAATTCTTGAAAAATCAGATGGTGATCTTGTTCTGCAATGCCGCTTCCGGTGTCCCAAATTTCTATTCGTGCCGATGTGCCGTTTCTGCGCACACCAAAAACCACCCGCCCCTTTTCAGTGTAACGAATGGCATTTGTAAGCAAATTTTGCAGTATGCGCCGCAAATAAGCAGGATCACTGACGACAATAAGTGAGCTGTCGATCAACGACAGATGGATTCCTTTTTCTGCCGCGGTTAATGACAGTTCGTTGTACAGGGGTTCAAAAATTTCGGACAATCTGACGGGTTTAACGTCAAAGACAGCCTTGCCGGCGTCCAATTTGGAGATATCCAAAAGTGCTTCGATGATTTGCTCAACGGCCTGAAGGGCGGTTTCTGTTTTGCCTATGATCTCGTGTGAAGCGGCATCAGAGTTTTCGGCCAATGAGGACAAAAACAATTTGGCCGCCGAAAGTGGTTGAAGCAGATCATGGCTGGCCGCTGCAACAAACCGAGACTTTGAGGCGTTTGCCCGTTCTGCCTCGGCTAATGCAATGCCAAGTTCCCTTGTGCGTTCTTCGACCCGCAATTCAAGTTGTTCATTCATTTGTGACAGCACATGTGCGGCGGCGCGTTCTGCGGTGACATCAGTTATGCTGATCACGAAGCCGCGGTCGGGCATTTCCTGACAAAAAATACTGAATATTTGATCAGGTTTGCGGGTTACTTCGAAGAAAATCGGTTTGCGTTTTGTTGTCTTATTTGCCCAATTGCTAAATTTTTCCGCACTAAATTTTCGTTGAAATTCTAATTCACTACTTAAATGATCCAAAAGAGAACCAAATTTATATTCTGTCGCTTTGCGCCGATCAGGAAGGTTCAACAAAAGGTTCATATTCTTGTTCCAACCGACCAGAACTTGGTGGCGATTGAAAATACAAACCCCTTGATTCAAATGGTCTAGGGTCGCTTGCAGTGTTTTTGCTTGGCGATCACGAAGGCGCGCCCTTTCCTGACGTTCCAAATAGACAATGTCAGAGACATCGGTTTGCAAAACAACAGTCGCCCCACGATCCGTACGATGTTCGCTGATTTGAACCCAACGTTGCCCTGACAAACTTATTTTGTAAGCAACGTGATCATCACCGTGATGGGCAAGTCGGTCCGCAACCCAATCGGATGGGGTTTGTTCGACCGGCAAGGAGAGTGTTTCGCTTTGCGAAATCATGTTCACATATTCTTTGAAACTTAACCCTTCAAACAGTTTCGTTTCGACATCAATCAGGTCTTGGCAAAATCGAGAATTGAACAGGACCAGTTTGTCTTCGGGGTCAAATAACGCAAAACCATCGTCAATTGCTTCGATTGCTTCGGTCAAGTTTGATCTTGCGATTTCGCGTTCAGTACTAACGATTTCAAGGCGGGCATTTGAATCCTGTAACAAATCCAACGTGCGTTCCAAATCGCGCGTGCGTTCACGCACCTGCGATTCAAGCAAGGCTGCGCGTTCAAATTGTTGATACGCAAATCCTGATTGCTCGGTTTTCTGTTCGACGCGCTGCATTAAAGACTGTGCAATCAGCAACAGTTTTTCGTTTTGCCGTTCTAAGGAATCCCGTGGATCGATAAGTGTCGAATTCAAATCTTATTGGCCCCTATTAATTTCGATAAAATGCGACACCACTCATCGTATGGTTTACGTGAAGCGGGCCAATTTGTTCGCCATAAGTTGAGAAACCCGTCACTTTGTGGTCAGCAAGAATTTCCGCCATTTCGCGGCTTTGTTGCCCCTGTTCGGCCTCTATTCGGCGCAGAATGCAATCGCAGCCAATAATATTTGTCGGGGCTTCGTCTTTGGACAGTTCTTGCAATTTTTGGCGCAAATGGTCCGCCAGATTTTTAGGATTAGCAACGGTCAGA
>Ga0208971_1001943_pt1 | contig 11552 bp, 10 predicted proteins | sample AOAMet1_18_M0_10_2_FD_188229 | JGI IMG/M metagenome (GOLD analysis project Ga0208971, IMG submission 188229) | Ammonia-oxidizing marine microbial communities from Monterey Bay, California, USA - CAN11_18_M0_10 (SPAdes) | ecosystem: Environmental > Aquatic > Marine > Intertidal zone | place... | reverse complement strand
TTGCCCGTTTGCGATCATGTGGGTGTAGCCCAGTTCGGCAAAGCTTTCGGTTGGAATTTTGTCAACCGGGCTTTTGCATTCCTGCAAGCACAGAACATCTGGCCCATGCTCGGCCAAAAACTTACAAACCAGCGGTTCGCGAAGACGTACAGAATTGATATTCCAAGTGGCTAGTGTAAAGGCCATGATGCTCTCCAAAGTGACGGCTTTATTCTAGCCCTCCCAACCAAAAACCACCACACACTAAAATGTCGCCGCACAAAAAAAGACCCAAGCCGAAGCTTGGGTCAGTCCAACAGGGAGGGTAATGGTGTAAGCCCACCACCAGGGCAACTTGTTAGGCAACCAAACGATAGCCACCGCTTTCGGTTACCAAAAGACGCGCGTTTGACGGATCAGGTTCGATCTTTTGACGCAAACGGTAGATATGGGTTTCTAACGTGTGCGTCGTTACACCAGCGTTATAGCCCCAGACCTCGTGCAGCAGTACATCGCGTGGAACAACGCCGTCAGTAGATCGATAAAGAAACTTTAATATATTCGTTTCTTTTTCTGTCAAACGTACTTTTTTCTCTTGTTCATCCAACAACAGTTTCATCGCAGGCTTGAACGTATATGGCCCAAGTTGAAAAACCGCATCCTCGGATTGTTCGTGCTGGCGCAACTGGGCGCGGATACGCGCCAGAAGAACCGGAAACTTGAACGGTTTTGACACATAATCATTCGCGCCAGCATCAAGACCCAAGATAGTGTCTGCATCGCTATCGTGTCCTGTCAGCATCAAAATCGGGCATTTCACCCCTTGTTTGCGCATAAGACGACACAGTTCGCGGCCATCGGTGTCGGGCAAGCCAACATCCAAGATTACCAAGTCAAAAAGTGCAGCCTTGGTTTTTTCCATGGCATTCGCGCCGTCATGCGCCTCAAACACATCAAAATCCTCGGTCATTACCAGTTGTTCTGACAGTGCTTCGCGCAGATCATCATCATCATCTACAAGAAGGATCTTTTTTACCGTACTCATCGGTGCATTCCTTTTGTTACCTGCTACTAGAGATGCGCTTGAATTACCGTTTCAACAAGGGATCACCCTGAAAAATCACGACGACGTTAGAAAAGCGGGGTATTTGTTTCATTTTTTGCCGATTTGGCCTAGAGCCTAGGGGCAAAATGAAACAGAAATGAAACATGAACTTACGTCCTGACCCATTGGAAATGCTTTCACGTGCCCGCGCTGATCTGCGTATGGGCGTTCCTGTTGTTTTGGCAGATGGAAAAGAATCTATGCTGTTCGCCCCGATTGAAACGTTGGACCCGTCTCGTTTTCAGGCGCTTTGTGAACTTGATGATGGTGCTGTTTTGGCAATCACTGCGCGTCGTGCTGAAACCTTAAAGGCCCGTGCATATGACGGTATCTTGGCCCGTTTAACCCTACCAAAGGGGGCTGATCTTGCTTGGGCGCGAACTGTTGCAGACCCCAAGGATGATCTGAACAACCCCATGAAGGGGCCATTTCATTCGGCACGCGGCGGCGATACTCGTTTTCATTCCTTTGCGCTTGATATGTGTAAAGACGCCCAGCTTTTGCCCGCCGCCTTGGTGATATCCTTGCAAGATGGAAACGCGTTTGGCACAACCCATAACTTTACCCAGTTGGACATGGCCACATCAAAAAAGGCACGCGAAACAGGAAACGCCATGCGCAATGTCGTATCTGCCGGCTTGCCCTTATCTGTTTCTCAAGCTGGCCGTTTACATGTTTTTCGCCCTGATGATGGGGGCGAAGAACATTACGCTGTAGAAATCGGAAACCCTGATCGCAGTAAGCCCGTTTTGTGTCGCCTACATTCGGCCTGTTTCACTGGCGATATATTGGGCTCTTTAAAATGTGACTGTGGTCCGCAACTAAGATCGGCCTTGGCACAAATGGGTGCAACGGGCGCTGGCGTTCTTTTGTACTTAAGCCAAGAAGGCCGCGGTATCGGACTTGCGAACAAAATGCGGGCCTATTCACTTCAGGACCAAGGCTTTGATACGGTCGAAGCCAATCACCGTCTTGGTTTTGAAGATGACGAGCGGAATTTTCGCATTGGCACCAACATTCTGAAAAAACTGGGGTTTGATAAAGTGCGTCTTTTGACAAACAACCCAGCCAAGGTCGCGATGATGGAAAATCAAGGCATTGCGGTAACTGAACGCGTAGCCCTGAAGGTGGGCGAGAACCCCCTCAACGCCGACTATCTGGCAACCAAAGCCGCAAAATCCGGTCATCTATTGTGACACCAGCAGACATCGTTCTAACGCCTATGGGCTGCCGTTTTAAGGGCCAGCTTCTGCCTTGCTCAATCGGCAAAGGTGGCTTGCGGCACGATAAACGAGAAGGTGACGGCGCGACACCAGTGGGCATTCATCGCATCACGGGGCTGCTTTACCGACCCGACAGAATTGCCCGCCCTGTCCCATGGGCCGAACAGATTGGTCCAAACGATTTGTGGTCAGACGCAACAGATGATCCTGATTATAACCAGTTGGTGCAGACACCTTATGCCCCCAGCCACGAACGCCTGTCACGCGGGGATCCCCTGTATGATCTGATTTTGCTGACGGATTGGAATTGGCCCTGCGCAGAACCCGGGCTGGGCTCTGCTATCTTTTTACACCGTTGGCGCAAACCCGGCCATCCAACAGAAGGATGCATTGCGTTTAGCCCAACCGACTTTCGCTGGCTCGTGCAACACGCAAAACCAGGAACACGGTTAATCGTGCCACCGCTTGTCGGAAAGCTATCGTAGATTTAGGCGCGATAATCCCGGTTGCCGAAGATAGCCGAACCAACACGAATATGGGTTGCGCCATGTTCAATCGCTTCTTCAAAATCACCAGACATCCCCATGGACAGGCAAGCCAATCCATTCCTTTTGGCCATTTGTCCAAGGGCAACAAAATGTGGCGCGGGTGGTTCTTCAAAGGGTGGAATACACATTAGACCGACCACCGGCAGATCAAGCGCGCGACATGTTTCAACAAACTTGTCCGCATCTTCAGGCAATATACCCGCCTTTTGTGGTTCTGCCCCTGTGTTAACTTGAATGAACAAGTCAGGGCAGTGACCCAATTCTTGGGCCAAACGCGCCAAGGTATTAGCCAGTTTCGGGCGGTCTAAAGAATGGATGGCTTGAAACAACTCCATGGCCTGACGTGCCTTGTTGGTTTGAAGCGGCCCCAACAAATGCACATCAACCGCACCATATTTTTCGCGAAACTCAGGCCATTTCCCAGCGGCCTCTTGCACTTTGTTTTCACCAAACAACCGATGACCCTGATCTAAAACAGCAGCAACGCGTTCATTGGGTTGAACTTTGGACACAGCGATCAATTTGCTTTGCCCAGAACAACCAGCAGCTTTTTCCTTGGCGGCAATGCGATCCAGAATTTCTTTATATGCCATTACTTATCCTCAAGGGCGGCAAACATTGGTGCCAGTTCATTTTCGTAGTTCTGCCACGATTTAGCAGATGTACGGTATATCGCACTACGCGCCTGCGCGGTGCTAAGCGTTCGAACCGTACCCCCAGCATTTTGGGGTGATAGACAGGCATCTTCCCAGTCTAAACCCGTAAAGTCGATCAATTTTCGAATTTCATTATCTGGTTCAGCGACGAGGTCTTCGTAATTGAGTTCATAGAACCAATCCCCCAACATACCCCGCCACATGTCCATTGTTTGATCAAATTGTTTGTAGTAACCAACCAGATTTTCAAATGAATATGCATAAGTGTGCGCACCTTCTGGAAACACATTTTTGTAGATCGACAACAAATTGTCCCTTGGATCACGCCGCAGAACCACAACTTTCGCCTTCGGCATCGTCAATTTTATTAGACCTAAATACCGGAACAAACTAAGAGTCTTATCAACAGGGATCATCGGATCAGCAATGTTTTCACGAGTCCAAGACTCGTACTCTTTTCCAATTCCTTCAAGCCTAAGAAAATCAGCGCCTAGAATTTCTTTCATGGACTTTTGTTTCCATGCGCCTGACGAGTTTATAACATGAAGCAATTGACCCGTTTCACCCACACCCTGACAACGAGAATGGCTGCTGATTATTCGTTCAACCAATGTCGTTCCAGATCTGGGCAGGCCGGTCACAATTATTGGTGCAAAATCGGTGGTGTTTTGCAACTTTTCCACCCCAAAGTTTACCGTTTTCATCGACGTATTGAAATTGTTCAGACTTTCAATTTGGCCTTTGAATGCATGACCCCTTATTTTGTCAAATCCATCATTCCCCATTTCCATCAACTGAAAAGCTTGGGCATAGTTTTTCAAATCTTCTTGTGATTTCGCCAATGCAAAAGCAATCTCTGCTTTATCTTCATTGCCAATATCTGAACGCTCTAGTGCCACATGCATTTTGGAAACAACATCGTCATTTTCGTCCATCTTACCCTGAATTGAATAGATTCGGTAGTTTATGCCCCTTTTTGGATGATCAGTTATCAGTTCAGAAAACGCCGCTTTTGCTTCATCGAACCGCCCAAGAATCCCAAGGCAATTTGCGCGATGCTCTCTTACTTCAATCCAATTCTGATCCAATGCAATCAAATTATCATAAAGAGTTATAGCCTCTTCAACCCGCCCCGTTTCAACATAGTTGTCCGCCAACAGTAATTTGTCAGATTTTTTGGTTCCGCCTAGTAACTCTAGTTTCTTCAGTGTTTCTATAGATTTCGAAAATCGGTTAACTTCAAACAAAATCGAGGCGTAAATGCTTAATGCTTCAAAGTTCTTGGGCGCCAATTTTATTGCATTTTCTAGTGCCCGGAATGCATCAACATAGTTCAAAGATTTGGCAAAAACCAAACCCAGTTTGATGTGTAATTTGGGGTCATCTGGAATAAAGTTTAAGGCCGTCGTAAGTTTTTCAAATGCAGATTTTTCATCACCAATGTTTAGTAGAAACTGACCAAAATTCATCCAGGCCTTTCCGTTTTTCGGGTCGAGTGAAACGGCTGATTTGAAGTTTTTGTGTGCATCATCTTTTTGGCCACGCGAAAACTGGCTGGCCGCTAAAACAGTTAAAACATCAGCATCATTTGGGTATTTTTGGGATAGGGCAGATAGTAATTCATATGCACCATTTACGTTTGAACGCTCTAGATATTTTTTGGCTTTCTCAAAACTTTCGATGTCAGTCTTTTTCATAGTTGTATTCGTGGCCTGACCTTTTGGTCCATTAAGCGACGCGACCAATTCACTATAGGCTGAGCCTGTAATTCCAGCCTTATGAGCAGATTTCAAAAAAGCCTTGTGTGATTTTGGATCATTTCTGCGGTTATAGATATTGGCCATCGCCAACCAAATCGCCAATTCATTTGGTTTATGTTTTGCGGCCGTTTCAAAGGCACGCAAAGCGCGCGCTGGTTTCGAAAGCGCAAGTTCAATTCGACCAATCTCATAATGGGACTCAGCGATCTTGGGGTAAAACTTTAGAATTTCTTTGTGGATTTTGAGTGCTTGATCTAGTTGGCCCGCCTCAAAGTATTTCAATGCGTGTTGAAAATTGGCGGCGATTTGTGCTTGATTCATATCCACTCCTAGAAAATGCCCAGTCCTCGGCATAATCCATTCTACATTCCTTATTCACAACAAAAAAGGGCGGATCAAATGATCCGCCCTTTCCTGTTCGAAATTCCTTTTGAGGGGAATTAGAATGAGAAGCTGATACCAGCTTGTGCGCGAGTAGCTGCGCCAACTTTACCAGCACCAACAGCCAAAGTAGCACCGCCACCTAGACCCATTGAGTAACCGATACCATAAGCTTGTGAGTCAACAGCTGCGCCGCTGTCTGACATAGCTACAGTGACTGTACCTGAACCTGTGTCGTAGGCCATTGAGATACCGTAAGCGTTAGTAGTAAGGCCAGCAACTTCATCTTGAGAGTACATGGCAGCAACTGTTACCGCGTCCATTGTGTATGAAACACCCAAAGTCATTGTGCTATCGTTGCCTTGAGCATCGTAGCCAAGACCAATAGACATGCCGTCCATTGAATAGCCGATGCCTACAGCAACGTCAGAGTTGTTAATGTCACCGGAAATACCGAATGAGAAACCAGCAACGCTTGTTGAGTAAGAAACGTTGTGACCACCGTTTGATGAAGCACTGTTGCCCTCAACTTGGTTGTCGATACCGATGCCGGTGTAACCAACGTCAGCCAATACGTTTGCAACTGAGTCAGCACCAGTTGGTGAACCCATTTTGATTGTGCCGAATGCGCCGCCAAGTGAAACGTCACCAGCTGCAGAACCTTGGCTGTTACGTACAGTCGCGCCCCATGTTAGGCCGCCGTCTGTTTCGCCAGAAGCTGTGAACGCGATGCGTACACGGCTGCTGTTAGTGATTTTGTTAACTGCTGTGTCATCATAGACCAAGCCCATGCGTGCGTCGCCGGATACAGTTACTTCAGCAGCTGCGAAGCCTGCTGACATTACGAGTGCTGTAGAAGCAAAGAGAACCTTTTTCATATTGGTTGTCCCTCATTAGAGTTAAAAGATGCACCCCAATTCAGGTTTGAATCAGGTATGTAGGGTTTTTCTATCTTGGGGGCACTTTTTGCAACCGTTCCTATTCATCGATTGGTACAGAACACAAAATTGGTGCAGCTTTGCCACAGTCCACTTTCGCCGCCTTCTTGTTCCGACTGTAAAAAAACTTGTTCATCTTGTTTGGCTTGTTTACTACGGTTTCAAAGTAAAAAAGGGGCTGTCTCTATTATGTCAGGCAAAAAGATCATTAAAATTGTGGTTTCGGCCATTGCGCTTTCGGCTTTGACCGCTTGTAGCGGGGGCCTTGGAATCGGCAACATTGGATCAGGTGGTTCTGGCGGCGGTGGCATTTTTAATAACAAAGAAAAGAATCGAGCTGCCAAAGAACGTCGCGCTTCAAAGGTCGAAGAAAAAACAACAATTTGGAGTTTGTTCGGTGAAAAGGACAATCCAAACGTCACAGTTAAGGTAAACAGATATATCTGGAATGCTGCGCTAGACGTTTTAGATTTCATGCCTGTTGAGGCCGCTGATCCGTTTTCTGGCGTCATTGATTTTGGCTATGGCACACCGCCCGGGTCACGGCGTGCGTATCGCGCCACTGTTGTCGTGCGTGATCCCGCTCTTGATGCACGGTCGTTGTCTATATCTATGGCGACGCGTTCTGGCCCAGCTTCTGTTGATACAGTCCGCGCTATTGAAGACGCAATTTTGACGCGCGCGCGTCAGCTTCGTATCCGCGACACAAAACTTTAATAATCGCTCACACACGGCAATATGCCAAAGCATTCAGGCGCCGGGCCACACGCTCGGCGCTTTTTATATGAAGGACCATTTGAAATGGCATCTCTGAACACAAAACCTATAGAAGCCAAATGGCAGGCTGCTTGGGACAAGGCGGGTGTATTCCAAGCCAAGGCAACGAGTGACAAGCCAAAATACTATGTTTTGGAAATGTTCCCTTATCCATCCGGCCGTATCCACATGGGTCACGTGCGCAACTATACAATGGGCGACGTCATCGCGCGGTATAAGATGTCTACCGGTCACAATGTTTTGCACCCCATGGGTTGGGATGCCTTCGGAATGCCCGCCGAAAACGCCGCAATGGCTATCGGTGGCCACCCCAAGGAATGGACATATAACAACATCGCCGTGATGAAGGACCAGATGAAACCGCTGGGTTTGTCGATTGATTGGTCACGTGAATTCGCGACTTGTGATCCAGAATATTACGGTCAACAGCAGGCATTGTTCATTGATATGCTAGCCAAGGAATTGGTTTATCGGAAAAACGCTGTGGTAAACTGGGATCCGGTCGACATGACCGTTTTGGCCAATGAACAGGTTATCGACGGCAAAGGCTGGCGATCTGATGCGCCCGTTGAGCGTCGCGAGCTAACCCAGTGGTTCTTTAAAATCAGCGATATGTCTGGTGAACTTTTGTCCGCTTTGGATGATTTGGAAAACTGGCCCGCCAAAGTGCGCTTGATGCAAGCCAATTGGATTGGCAAGTCGCGCGGTATCGAAATTCCGTTCCACCCAACAAATGGCGATGAGGCCATCAGTTGTTATTCGACGCGCCCTGATACAATGCGCGGCGCCAGCTTTATTGCGATTTCACCCGAACATCCAATGTCACGTAAATTGGCAGAATCAGATCCGAAGTTGGCCGATTTCATTGCCGAGTGCCGCAAGATGGACACCACCGAAGCGGCCATGGAAAAGGCCGAAAAGAAAGGCATCGATACTGGCATTACAGTGCGCCACCCAATTTACGAAGGTGTTGAACTGCCAGTATGGGTCGGCAATTTCGTGTTGATGGATTACGGCACAGGTGCGGTATTCGGTTGCCCAGCGCATGACCAACGCGATCTGGATTTTGCCCGCAAGTACGATCTGACCGTTAAGAATGCATTCTATATGCCAAATGAGGCGGTCGAGGTTGGCGACACCGCCTTGGTGCCCACGAAAGCAGAACAGGTTGAATACATCGATCACTTTGCTGGCCTTACGTCGGTCACAAGCCAAGAAGGCATTGATGCTACGATCGATTATTTTGAGGCAAATGACCTTGGCGTTGGGCAAACAAAATACCGTCTTCGCGATTGGGGTTTATCGCGGCAACGCTATTGGGGTTGCCCGATCCCAGTTGTGCATTGCGACGATTGCGGCGTGGTTCCTGAAAAGAAAGAGAACCTACCGATCGAGCTGCCTGATGACGTTTCTTTTGACATCCCAGGCAATCCTTTGGACCGCCATCCAACGTGGCGCGACTGCGCTTGCCCCTCTTGTGGCAAGCCTGCGCAACGCGAAACAGACACAATGGACACCTTTGTAGACAGTTCTTGGTATTTCGCGCGTTTCACAGCGCCTCGCGCCAAAACACCCACAGATTTGGACGAAGCCGCATATTGGATGAATGTTGATCAATACATCGGCGGTATTGAGCACGCGATTTTGCACCTGCTGTATTCTCGCTTTTTTGCCCGGGCCATGCGCGCCACCGGCCATCTACCCCAAGGTACGGAGGAACCGTTTGACGCCTTGTTCACCCAAGGCATGGTCACGCATGAAATTTACCAAACGCGTGACGAAAAGGGCCGCCCTGTATATCACCTTCCCGAAGATGTTTCTGACGGCAAAGTGACGGCAACTGGCGAAACGCTGGAAATCATTCCATCCGCCAAAATGTCGAAATCCAAAAAGAACGTGGTTGATCCGATCAGCATCATCGAAAGTTATGGCGCAGACACGGCCCGTTGGTTCGTACTGTCTGATTCCCCCCCCGAACGCGATGTTGAATGGACAGCGGCGGGTGCCGAGGCAACCTTTAAGCATCTAAGTCGTGTTTTGCGCATTTCGACCGAAATCGCCGAAGGTAAAGACACTGGTTCCGATGACTTGGCCCTTGCACGCCTAACGCACCGCGCCGTTCATGATGTGACGATGGGTGTTGAAAGCTTTGGCTTTAACGCATCTATCGCCAAGCTTTATGGTTTTACCAACGCGCTGGCAAAATCCAAGGCAACGGCAGCGGCGCGCGCAGAGTCTATGCGCACTTTGGCACAATTGATGGCCCCGATCACACCGCACTTGGCCGAAGAAATCTGGTCAATGCTTGGCGGCGAAGGTTTGATTTTACAAGCACCTTGGCCAACGCCTGATCCAGCAATGTTGGTTGATGACAACGTTACCATGCCAATTCAGGTAAACGGCAAACGCCGTGCCGAAATCTCGGTACCAAAAGATATGCCAAAAGAAGAGATTGAAAAATTGGCGCTGGCGGATGATGCTGTGGTTAAATCTTTGGCTGGTGGTCAGCCAAAGAAAATCATCGTTGTCCCGGGACGCATTGTGAATGTTGTTGTTTAATCGCCGAAGTTTTCTAACCATGTGCATGCTGCCCGTTGTGGCGGCATGCGGCTTTACGCCCGTTTACGGACCAGGTGGAAGTGCTGAAAATATTCGTGGAAAAATCGCGCTACAGGCCGCCACCGATAAAAACACCTTTGCCTTGGTCGGTCGATTGGAAAACCGACTGGGCGTGGCGTCTAACGCAAACTATCGCCTTTCTTATACGCTGACGACCAGCAGCGAGGCTTTCTCAATCAAAGGCAGTACCGACACGGAACGATTCCAAGTGGTTGGTGAATTGAATTTTCAACTAACTGAAATTGACAACAATACAATCGTCAACTCGGGCGCTGTTAACAGCTTTACGTCCTATTCCACCACAGGGTCCACTGTCGGCACCCTATCAGCCGAACTAGATGCCAAAGATCGTTTAATGGTCATTCTAGCGGATCTTTTGGTTGATCGTTTGTTGGTCACATCTGCTGATTGGGCGCAATGAAACTGGCGGGCCGCGAGGCGGCTAGGTTTTTCGCAAAACCAGATCCATCTGTAACTGGCATACTTATTTATGGTGCGGATGCCATGCGCGTGGCCCTGAAACGCCAAGACATTATTGCATCATTAATTGGGCCCTCCGGCGAAGAGGAAATGCGCCTAACCCGAATCCCAGCGGCTGAATTGCGCAAAGACCCCGCCATGTTATCTGACGCGCTAAAGGCCCAAGGCTTTTTTCCAGGTCCCCGCGTGGCCTTTGTAGAAGATGCCGGCGATGGGCTAACAGCGGCGATAAAATCCGCCCTATTGGATTGGCAACCGGGTGACGCGCAGATTGTGGTAACAGCAGGTCAATTGGCGGCACGCTCATCCTTGCGCAAGTATTTTGAAACCCACAAAAGCGCGTTTGCGGCTGGCATTTATGACGACCCACCAACACGGGAATCCATTGAGGCTGATTTAAAATCGGCCGGTGTTGGTCAAATTGATAATTCAGCCATGACTGATTTGACATCTTTGGCCCGCGACCTTCAGCCTGGTGATTTCAAACAAACGATGGAAAAATTGGCGCTTTATAAACACGGCGACAAAAGCCCTGTTTCAAGCGCCGATATAGATGCCGTGTCACCAAACACTGTTGAGGCCGCACTTGATGATGTTTTGCATGTGGTCGCTGAATTGCGCACCGGCGATATTGCCCCCTTGATGCGTCGTCTTGTGGCCCAAGGCGTGCAACCTGTTGGGCTTTGCATCGGGGCCACCCGTCACTTTCGCACACTTCATGCCGCCGCCTCTGATCCCGGTGGCGTGCAATCTGGCTTGTCCCGCGTGCGCCCCCCAGTTTTCGGCCCACGTCGGGATCGTATGTCAAAACAGGCCAGTAACTGGGGACCACATCGGTTAGAGGCCGCGTTGGCCATGTTGTTGGATACCGATCTGGAACTGCGATCAGCTGGACAAGTTGCGCCGCAGATGGCCTTGGTTGAACGGGCTTTGATTAGGCTTTCGATGATGGGAAAACGGTGATGTATACACTGATTGGCGATAAACGGTCGCGCGCGATGCGCGTACTTTGGTTACTGCACGAGTTAGATGTCGACTTTGAGGTTCACGCAGAACCCCCGCATTCCGAAAAGGTTTTAGCTCAAA
>Ga0208971_1001941_pt1 | contig 11561 bp, 9 predicted proteins | sample AOAMet1_18_M0_10_2_FD_188229 | JGI IMG/M metagenome (GOLD analysis project Ga0208971, IMG submission 188229) | Ammonia-oxidizing marine microbial communities from Monterey Bay, California, USA - CAN11_18_M0_10 (SPAdes) | ecosystem: Environmental > Aquatic > Marine > Intertidal zone | place... | reverse complement strand
GGAGCCTTTGTGAAGTATGTCACCGGTTTGATCGAGCGTGACGCCTTCGAACAAAACGCCTGCTGCAATTTTTTTATCGGGGTTAGCCTCCCGCACCAGTCTGTCGCTGCCCATACCGTTTTGAAAGCAGATGACGAGTCCGTGCTGTTTAACTGACCTGTGCACCTCACCGGCAACGCGATCAAGCTGATAAGTCTTGTTAAAGACGAGCGCAATGTCGAGTTCTGGAAGCTGGGGAATATCACTCGTCGCCAGAACATTGAAAGAAGTGCGGCGTTTATCGAGGCTGATGAGGTTAATGCCATGTTGATTGATTTGTCTTAGGCGCGGTTGATGGTGTCCGTAAACGGTCAGCTTATGCTGCTCTGCAGAATCCGAGGCATTCAGTGCAGAAGATAGTCGCCAGGCAGCAAAAGATCCCATTGCGCCGGTTCCCCAGATGCCAATGTTCATGTGAGAAATATCATGGCTGTCGCCTTGCTAAATGCGCGGTGTTTTTCTACCGGGCATGTGATTGAGCTGTTTTGATTTTCAATGTTAACCTTTTTGAGTTCAATCTGATGCTTATGGCCCTTTTTCGTTCCGCCATATTGCTGGTTTCGATACTGCTATTTCGAGTTGAAAGCCTCAAGGACAAAAACGGCGTCGAGAGAGGGGCCGTCAATCAAGCATATATTGCAAAGTATGACCTTGATGCTGAAGGCGACTGGGTTGAAACCGGTGAGATTTTCCGTTTTGACCGATGTTTGCGTGTTGTAAGGCCTAACCTAGGCTTGCAATAAGCCAAATTCGCCTCGAAAATCCCGTTTTTGTGCCTTGGAAGAGATTTTTCCGCGTTATTTCGTAAACAATACCCTTATTTGCTAGCGAACAGGGATTTCTCGAGGTATAGTCGAGGTACTTACTCATTTTGGGTGAGCGAAAAATAAAGTGCTCTAGTAGCACAAAAACTAGGAGTCTGTTGTATTCGTACTGAATATCTATATACTCCGCCGGGCTTGAAAGTATGACTTGTATTTATTCCTCGTATTTCGAAGTTTTCTTAGAATTATTCTTAGTAGTGCCTCGTCCTGTAGTTTATAAGTAACAGCCCGATTTCTAGCTCAACACCTTTTTATGGAATCAATTTAATAAAGGTAACAATTACTTCTAAATTTTAGGAACTATTATGTCTAATACAGTAACAGGTACAGTTAAGTGGTTTAACGAAGCCAAAGGTTTTGGTTTTATTGAACAAGAATCAGGTCCAGACGTTTTTGCTCATTTCAGTGCAATTTCAGGATCAGGTTTCAAAACTTTGGCTGAAGGCCAAAAAGTAGAATTCACGATTACTGCTGGTCAGAAAGGACCACAGGCAGAAAATATCGTTGCAGTATAATCTAATCGCTAACGATACTGGGCCAATTTGACTCGGTAATGGTTTGGCATATAGATGAAAAGGGAGCGCCTTCGGGGGCTCTTTTTTTGCGGCTTGCTATTTATTAATGTAAATCATTATAAGTGTGACGGCGCTTATTTTTTATGTCAGTATCATTAGGTCGATCAGCACGACCTTTGACTTGGGATATTGAGCAATGAAACTTGGAACAAGACTCAGGTCTGCGGGTATGCGCGTGATGAGCTCCGAATCTCTTCTCGAGCTGAGGCGGCGCAAAAGTAGGTTGTTTGATAAGAAGCGGATAGAAACCCCCGCTGTGCACTATTTCCATCAGGTTGATGATCCCTACAGTTTTCTTGCAGTGCAAAAACTTGCAACTCTTCAAACACGTTACAACATTAGTTTCATTCCTCACCTGGTTAGTAGTCCTGCAGCTGAATTCAAGGGTGACGAAACCCGGTATCAGGCCTGTTCAATTTCCGATGCCAGAAGTATCGGAGAATTTTTCGGCGTTTTGCCTCCTATCAGCGACGCCGTGCCGAATCAGCAGCAGGTGGCGCTCGCTAACCAGACGTTAAGTGCTGCGCTCAGTTCAGAAGATCCCGGCGTATTTGCCAACAGCGCTGTTGTTGTTGGCGAAAATCTCTGGCGGCGTGCCTCTGTTGAATACGCGGTCGATCTCTCCAGCCGTGCGGATCTTGCGGTGGGTGACGCTTTGCAAGCGGCACTCGGTCACTACTTCGGTGCAATGTTCTATTACGAAGGTGAGTGGTTTTGGGGCCTTGATAGGCTGCACCTGCTGGAACAACGATTAATTGACGCGGGTTACAGTAAAAATCCATACGATGAATTATGCGTGTCATTGCCAACTGCGAGAGCTGCTACCGGTGCGCAAGCCTCGGCCGTCACTCTGGAGTACTTTCCCTCATTGCGCAGTCCCTACACTGCGGTTGGGCATAGCAGGGTGGTTGACCTAGTTAACCGCAGCGGCGTTTCTCTCAAGCTTCGCCCGGTTATGCCGATGATGATGCGCGGTATTCCCGCACCCCGTGCAAAGCAGGTTTACATCATGATGGATGCTGCCCGTGAGGCGCGATTTTACGGGGTTCCTTTCGGAAGGTTCGTCGATCCATTTGGTGACCCTGTGCTTTGGGCGTTTAGCCTGTTCCCCGCAGCGATGGCTCAGGGTAAGGGAATGGATTTCGTTGGGAGTTATTTATCCGCATGTTTTGCTGAGGGGATTGATGTGACTAGTGCAGTCGGGCTTGCGAAGGTGCTGGATCGTATCGGCCTGAACTTGGCAGAAGTAGATCAGCAAAGTGGGTCGTTTGATTGGCTAGGGTTGCTGCAGGAAAACATTGATGCAATGAACGGTGCTGGACTCTGGGGTGTGCCAGGGTTCAGGGTATCCTCCGCCAATGAAGCTCCGTTTAGTTGTTGGGGCCAAGACAGGATTTGGCGAGTTGAAGCAGAAATAGCTAAGCGATCAAGTGCCCATGCTGCATAAGCGTCTTGATGTTAAGGATCAGCCCAACCTCCTTCAGATCTCGCAGCTTTCGTGCGAACCCCCGTCTTTTATCGGTTAAATCGACAGATCCTTAAGATTATAGTCCATCAGGTATTTCGCTCGATTTGCCTCAGTATCTTGAAACTTTTCAATTATTTTCAAGAATGGCTGGTACTCGAACCGGCTTTCGTCTTTGTAATGATTTGCCCTTGCGTCAATCGCGATGGGGATCACCGCAGAGCGCTCGAAAATACGTTGTTCATCATAGGTCTCGTTGTCGGTTTGACTGAGTGCGCCTGTTTGCCCGAGCACCGAAGCTCGACGATGAAATCCAAAGGTCAGTGAGACCCTCAGATCTGGCGAGGTGTTGGCAAAAGAGCCATGTAAGGCTTGCCGGTTAACAATCGTCACATCTCCGGCCTTACACATCAACGGTACCGCACCAGGTAGTTGGTCTGACCCGCCATTTTCTGAAACCATCTGCTTGATATCGATTTTGCCCTGTTTGTGCGTACCCGGGACAACCCAAAGGCAGTTTCTAGGCGTGCAGTCATAGAGTTGCACCTGAAAATTGAACCCGTGTATACCTGCGTCCCAATTTGAAGCATGCCAGTGAGTGACGCCGTCTTGGTGCCAAGAGACAGCCCCACCCAGACCTGGTTGTTTCACAAAGATGGCGTCGTTGTAGGGCACAAAGTCTGCGCCGTTAATCGACGCGGCAATAGACAACAAATCTTTGTGACCATACAGGCGTAAGCCTGCCTCCATAATCTGGCACATCCCGTGCATTAGGAATATGGTTTTCTCAGGCGCGTCATCGACAGGTTTCGGCTCGGCCATTTTGGTCGGATGTCGCCCGCCGAGTAGTTCTGTTCCTCCCCAGGGGTCGGACAAGGGCCGGGCGAATGAATAAGGGTTTCGTTTAAATGCTTTGCCAAAAGCAGGACGACCTTGCGCGTCCAGATATGCCGTTTTATCGACCGGCGCCCTGTCGAACAGGTCTTGCATTTGCGTCCGTAACGTTTGAATTTCTTTGTCGTCGACCAAGCCTTCAAACACATAAAAGCCATGCTGATTAAAAGCGTCTAGAATTTCTGTGGTCAGCATGCCATTCGGTCCGAATTGCGCGGGACCGCGATTGTCTAGCGCTAGCGCGCGGACTTTTCCCCTGGCGACATAATCGTCAAGACTTTTAGCATGTTCTTTGATGCTCAGGGTTTGGTTTTCAGTCACCACTGGCTCCGTTCAGGTCAAATGTTGGATCTACGATATCACATAACTTGCGAAAATTAGGTGATGCTGTTCTGACAGTGACAAGCTAGGCGAATCTCTTAAGCTCTCGGCGCGCAATTACCATTTAGAGCTTGAAGTACTGAAGCTAATGGCGGCCGATGGGCTACTGGTGATTTCTTTGGGGCAAATTAAGGTGCAGGAAAGCGGGCGGCTGCTGATCCGCAACGTCTGTATGGTCTTCGACCGTTATATTTCCTCAGGTGGTACCCAAGCATTTTCCAAAGCAATTTAGTCAATATTTACAATCGTCGATAAATAGTTGGCAATTCATGCTGTAAATTCTCGTATTTTTCATGCTGATTTTCAGTATGCTCAACGACAAACGTACCCGTGAGAACAGAATTATGAGTGAACAAAGAGAAGATCTCGGTTTTGACCCAGATGCCCTGCGGGCAAAGTATCGTGAAGAGCGCGACAAGCGGGTCAGAGAAGATGCGAATGAGCAATATATTGAGGTCAAGGGTGACTTTTCTCACTATATTGATGACCCCTATCTGGATGCTGCGCTTGAAAGGGAACCGTTAACCGACGAGGTTGATGTCGTTGTGATTGGCGGTGGTTTCGGCGGATTGCTCTCGGCGGCGAGATTGCGAGAAGCGGGGGTTGAGCGTTTACGAGTGATCGAGAAGGGTGGTGATTTTGGCGGTACCTGGTATTGGAATCGCTATCCCGGTGCGGCTTGCGATGTTGAGTCCTACATCTATCTGCCCTTGTGCGAAGAGTTGGGTTTTGTGCCAAAAGAAAAATATACCCACGCTCCGGAAATACTGGCGCATAGCCGCGCCATTGCTGAAAAGTACGACCTTTACAGTAATGCCTGTCTGCAAACCGAAGTGACAGGCATGGAGTGGTTGGAAGATGAATCACGTTGGCTAATCACAACAAATAGAAACGATGCGATGAAGTCGCGTTTTGTTGTGATGTCGAACGGACCTCTAAACCGACCCAAGCTGCCGGGAATTGAGGGAATAGACAGCTTTAAGGGGCACACATTTCATACCAGTCGCTGGGATTACGATTATACCGGTGGGAGTTCTGAGGGCGGCCTCAAGGGGTTGAAGGACAAGGTGGTTGGTATCATCGGCACAGGCGCAACGGCGGTGCAGTGCGTGCCGCATTTGGGTGAGTCTGCAAAGCAACTTTATGTGTTTCAGCGAACGCCTTCTTCTATTGATGTCAGAGACAATACCCAGACGGACCCAGACTGGGCTAAAGCACTCAAGCCGGGCTGGCAAAAAGCCAGGATGGAAAATTTTAATACGCTCGTATCCGGCGGCCTGGCCGATGAGGACCTGGTAAATGATGGTTGGACAGAAATCATTCGTAACCTGTTGACCATGGTCAATTTCAGCGAGGCGAAGCTGAATCCCCTAGAGATTGCACAAAAGCTGGAACTGGCTGACTTTCAGAAAATGGAAGATATTCGCGCACGCGCTCAGGAAATTGTCGACGACCCGTCAACGGCGGAATCACTAAAACCATATTACCGTCAGTTTTGTAAACGTCCCTGCTTTCACGACGGCTATCTGCCAACGTTTAACCGACCTAGTGTCGAACTTATCGATACTCAGGGCAAAGGGGTAGACAAGATTACCGAGAAAGGCATTGTCGCCAATGGCAAAGAGTATGAGCTCGACTGCCTGATTTTTGCGACCGGGTTCGAGGTCGGAACGGAGTATACCCGCCGTGCGGGATACGACCTGATAGGTAAGGGCGGCGTGACGCTTTCTGAAAAATGGCAAGACGGAATAAAGACGCTTCACGGTATGCACAGCCGTGGCTTCCCAAATGTTTTTATTATTCAGAATGCACAATCGGCTTTTACTGTTAATTTCCCTCATGCGATGGATGAGCAGGCTAAGCACCTCAGCTATATTGTTGAGCAATGCCTGGGGAGTAACGTTCAAACTGTAGAAGCGACGGCTGAGGCTGAAGATGCGTGGGTGCAAGAAATAGTAAAGCTAGCCCGACTGGGCGAGCAATTTCAGGAGAGTTGCACCCCGGGTTACTACAACAATGAAGGCAAGCCCAATTTGCGCACGGTGCAAAACGGACCCTATGGCGCAGGTGCCAATGCATTTTTCGCGTTGATCAAAGGTTGGCGTGAAGAGGGCTCGATGGAAGGGTTAGAACTAAACTAGGTTACAACACGACCCAACACAACCTGACCCAATGCATTGCCAAAAAAAACTGGGGCGCTGCTGATTATATGCGGCATAACCATCATGCTCAGCGTAAAGTGATGTTGGCGCGATCAATACCCTGTGCTTCAGCGTGTGTGATTATCATCTTTAACTGGCGAAACTAAATGTCAGCACTAGGCTGATAGGGCTGACTGACTTGCCTGATTGTTTTCTTGCCGGTTGTCTTGTTCTAGGCCAAAGAAGTTACGCGCAAGCTGGGCAACCTGATCTGCATATTCAGCTTCGAGGTGAATGTGATGGGGTCCGGGTATACGAACAACCGTCAAGTCAGGGTGATGTTGTTCCGAGACGTTGATCTCACCTTGATACCAGCTATCTCCTTGTTCTGCGACAACCAGAAAACCAGGAGAGGTACACTGTTTGAGCATAATGTTCAGTTGATTTCGCGTGTAGCGATTCGAGGAAGGATAACGGATGCGTGGATCAGTGCGCCACGAGACGCCACCGTCAACTACCTGATGTCCTCTCGCTATCAGAATTTTCGCAGCATCAAGTGTCTGATCAGTCGCCTCGGTCACCCTAAGTGCCATTGCCTCAGTGTTTTCGAATACCTTGGCTGGACGCGTGTGACCGGTCAACATCTTTTCCATTGCCTGTCGGTTTCCGGCGACGCGATCCTCATCTGAATACGTCCCCTCCGCGGCGAACCCGTCAATCATAAACGCTCGATTAACGCGCTCTGGGAACGTGGCCGCTATGACGCTGGAGATTTGTCCGCCCATGGAGTGCCCAATCAAGTTGAATTTTTCCAAGTTCAATCGCTCCACAACTGACATGATATCTAGCATGTAGTCGCTGTGGTGATACTGCACGCCAGGCGCACGATGATCAGATTTGCCGTGACCTGCGAGGTCCAGCGCAATGATATTCAGCTCAGTCAACCGCGGTGCAAGACGCTCGAAAGTGTTTGCGTTGTCCAGCCAACCGTGGAGTGCCAGGGTGGGATATCCATCGGGGTTTCCCCACAGTTTTGCGGCTAATTTACGGCCAAATATTTCAAATTCAGCTTCCTCTCCAAGTCGTTTGGATGGGCGTTCGCTTGGGCCGTCTAAGTCAGTCATAGGGGTTCACTTTTCGAAAACGCAGGAGTATAGCGCCAATCTCGTCAAAATGGTGACGATACAGGGTGCCAAGCGCCCGAAATCAGCGTTGAAATCCTTAACGATTCACCAGTTTGATAGGCCTTATGCCGTGCTCCTATGAAATGCATGAGAGACGTAGCCTTGGGAAAGTTTGGATAAATAAAGATACAATTTAGTCGCGTGGTACAAATTTCCAGCGGCGACGAAATTAGGAGCAAAGTATTGGAACCCAAAGCTGAAGCGCTTCCAAACTATATTGACAGACCTTCTGCTTGGGTGGGTAGCGAGTTGGCTATCCAGCCTGATCAATGGCTCTATACGTTGGCGGATGAAGATGTAGCGGACCTCGAACAGGCGGCGAGCCATTATCTGGATTCAGGTCGAGACATCGGTGAAATGACGAAATCGGATTTCCCCCTTGATCACTTCGGTCATCATCTTGTTGAACTCAGAGAAAAACTGCTTCAGGGGATCGGTGTTGAGGTAATACGCGGGCTGCCCACCGATGGTTACTCCCAGAAGACAGCGGCGGCTATTTTTTGCGGGATTGGCGCCCACCTAGGCAGCGCAAGGTCGCAAAATGCCGGAGGGCACATCCTAGGTCATGTGCGTGACATTGGTGCCGATGTCTCTGACCCGAATGCGCGGATTTATCAAACCTCGGCACGTCAGACTTTTCACACAGATTCTACCGATGTGGTGGGTTTGTTGTGTCTCAAAAGCGCAAGGTCTGGAGGCCAATCACTGTTGGTGAGTGCAGAGACTTTGTTCAACGAAATGCAACGAAAACGCCCCGACCTTGTGCCACAGATGTTTGATATTGTCGCGACTGATCGACGCGGAGAAATACCGCCCGGAGAAAAGGCTTATTTCGAAATACCGGTGCTTAGCTGGTACCGAGAATTGCTAACAGTGCAGTACCAGCGCCAGTATATTGACAGTGCTCAGCGCTTCTCTGATGCGCCAAAATTGACCAACGAACAAATTGAGGCGCTAGACTATTTCGATGCACTTGCTAATGATCCGGAACTACACATGGTCATGCAGCTTCAACCCGGCGATATGCAATTTGTTTATAACCATTCTCAGCTGCATGACCGAGAAGCGTTTGTTGACTGGCCTGAGCCGGAGAACCGAAGGCACCTGCTAAGGCTGTGGCTGTCTCTTGAAGGTGACAGACCGCTACCCACCTGCTTTCAATCAAGATACGGCTCCGTCGAACCCGGCAATCGGGGCGGTATCATCACCGAACAAACGCACCTGCACGCTCCCCTCGACTAGCCCAAACTCCTGAACATGCGCAATGCTCAAAGATCCGGGCATCGACGAAATGCAAGGGTTTCGTCGCCCACTCAACTGGTGGCGGTCTCTGTCGCTGTTATTCAGCGTGATGTCGTGGCTATTTTTGTCCGGTTTTTGATAGAGTAACCTCAACGAAGATAAAAATTCAGATCCGGGGAAAGAAAATGGAAGGGTTGTTCAAAGGTGTGAAAGTAGTTGATGCAGCATCGTTTCTTGCGGGGCCCTGTGCCGCAACGATCATGGCAGACTACGGTGCAGACGTGATCAAGATAGAGCCTCTGTCGGGCGATGGGCACCGGGGAATTTCAGGTGGTCATCCTTCAGAATGGTCCTGGCAGCTGACCAATAGAAATAAGCGAAGTGTTTCTTTGGACATCAACAAGCCTGAGGGATATCAGTTGTTGATTCGATTGATTGAATCGGCTGATGTGCTTGTTGTGAATTTCAGCTCGAGCCAACTGGCTAAGTTCAATCTTGAATGGGACACGCTGAAGGCGATTAATCCTCGCCTTGTCTTTGCCCAGATTACTGCTTTTGGCAACAAAGGGGCAGATGCGAATCGCCGAGCATTTGACCTGACCGGTTGGTTCGCCCGAACGGGCATTTTAAATACGATGCGCAATAAAGGTCAGCCACCAACAACACCCGCAGGCGGCGTGGGAGATCATGCAACAGCAATGACCTTATACGCAGGGATTGTCTCCGCGTTGTATCAACGAGACCGAACTGGGGAAGGTTGTATGGTGACAACGTCACTGGCAGCAACAGGAACCTGGGCGAATGGTCTGCATTTGCAGGGCACTGTTGCAGGTGAAGACGCGGCGGAACGCCGCGATAAAGAAGACTGGTCGAATCCACTCTCGAATGTCTACGAAACAAAAGATGGACGCTACATTTTGCTGGCACTGCAAAATATGAAAAGAGACTATCCAAAACTCGTCAAGGTGCTGGAGCACGAAGAGTGGTTAGAAGAACCTGAAATGCGCTCTGTCCGGCCGTTATTCAAAAATCGAGTCATGGCTAGGCAGCGAATTGCATCTGCATTTCTAAAATTTGAAACCAAGGAGATGCTCGCCAGGCTGGATGAAACCGGTATCGTGCATGAATTGATTGCGAAAAACACTGAAGTGATCGAAGACCTGCAGCTCATTGAGAACGAGGTAATCATCCCTTACAACTCGGGTAAACCTCATTGTGATAGAACCTTTGCCACGCCATTCAGGCTCTCTACCGTCTCGCAAAGAACGCCGGTGGGTGCCCCCGAAATTGGAGAACATACCGAGCAGGTGCTTGACGAACTTGGACTTGATCAGGACGAGATACGCACGTTAAGAGAAGGTGAGGTCGTCCGAAGTTAAAATACCAGTGCCATCTTGAGTGCTGCGCGTCCTTGGCCTGTGACCAGGATTTAAGGCCTGAGTGGTGAGATGTGGCGAGGCTGTGCAGCTCCGGCTTAACGGGATATGGTAGAGTCGTACGAATCTGGTTCATGTGGATAAGCAAATACAAACGGATACAAAATACACTTCGCTAGTCAGGCATGACCGGATAAGAAACAAATTCATCAAAGTCTCTAAAAATTTAGGAATATATTATGGCCAGTCCAGCAGATGTACCGTGGATAGCAGAGCACATCGCGCTCTATCAATCTGACCCTGAAAAGGCGCACATGTGGGACTCGACGCCATTAGGTGGTCCGGGAATATTACCGACGTTGTTGCTCACGACCACTGGGCGCAAGTCAGGTGAACCCAGGGCGCTACCACTGATCTATGGTGAGCTCGGGGATAGTCACGTCATTATTGCATCGAAGGGCGGTGCACCGGTCCATCCAAGCTGGTTCGAAAACCTGATGTCGAATCCTGAATGTCATATTCAGGTGGGTGAAAAGAGCGTGAATGTGCGTGCCCGAATCATCCCCGATGGTGAGGAGCGGGAGAAAATTTGGGACCAGATGGTCGAGATATATTCTCCCTATACTGATTACAAGAAAGCAACTGATCGTCAGATTCCGGTAGTCGTGCTTGATCCAGTGTAGCTGAGCTAAGCTCAGTCACTAACGAGCCCGATAAGTGCCGAATGAGCCTGCAGCAATAGGTTCTGTTGATTAATAACGGAGGCATGAAGATGTTAAGTGCAGCGCAATTTGAGCAATATGAGCGTGACGGATACCTGATTCTGCGCAATCAGTTTAGCGATGCAGAGATGTCAGCGCTTGACGCGGTTGCCGACCGTAACCCGCCGTCGGATGATGGCAAGCTTGTGGGTAACTGGCCAGAGCCAGGACGCTACACTCTGGCAAAAAGTTCATGGTCTGATCCTGGCTTTGTTCACTTTGCCGAGCACCCACGGGTTGTAACAGGCGCGAAAGAACTGCTTAAAGACGATGTTCATTTAACCGCTTATGTGATGTACGACAGGACACCGGGCGGTAAAGGCATTCCTGCTCATCACGACTACAAGCGGTGGCGACCTGTAGGGTCCTCGCTGGAATGGCTGTTCACGATTATTCCCATGTGTGACTATGATGAGTCTTGCGGTCAACTTTTTGTCGCGCCGGGATCACATCACCTAGATAGGCAGGTAAACAGAGGCGAAGGCGTGCTTCATATTAATGAAGCAATACGCCCCCGTGAGGAAGATTTTATAGATCCAGAGCTCAAGCGCGGCGATTTGCTATTCATGAACATGCATTTATGGCATCGTGCGGCGGGCAATAATTCCGAGATTCATCGTCGAGGACTATTTAACAAATATGCGGCGAAGCACTATCCGCCTGCCACGGGCTACTATGT
>Ga0208971_1001938_pt1 | contig 11566 bp, 6 predicted proteins | sample AOAMet1_18_M0_10_2_FD_188229 | JGI IMG/M metagenome (GOLD analysis project Ga0208971, IMG submission 188229) | Ammonia-oxidizing marine microbial communities from Monterey Bay, California, USA - CAN11_18_M0_10 (SPAdes) | ecosystem: Environmental > Aquatic > Marine > Intertidal zone | place... | reverse complement strand
CAAGGAGTCCTTAACAAGGGCAACGTCTCGACCATTGATCAGATGGCAAAAATGAGTCCGACAGAAATTAAATTAGCGTTGCAAAAAGGTGGCTGGAATCCAGCCAACAAAATAGAGGAATACCGCTCTTGGATTCAACAGTCCAAAACAATCATTGGGGATACGTCTCCGATAAAAAAATCGCCACCAAGTGTCGCAACGACCAAACCCGCTCAGCCAGAAGCAGCAAAAACTCCATTTGCTAATTTCCCAGAGCGGTTCAGTTTACCGCCGATCGAAAATACAAAAGAGAAAAAACTTGCTGATCTTGTCATTAAACGACAGTACTTGCTTGGGGTTGAAATCATCTGTGAGGAAGGGGTCGCCCGTGGCAAACCCGTTTTTGAACTTGAGCGATCCAAAGACGATAAACAAAAATGGAATGTAACGGTTCGTAAAAGTGCTAAGCAGCGACCGTTACCAATCGCAACGTTCCGAAAGTCGGAAAATGCATTTTTGTTTCAATGGCTTGCTGAAGCCACCACCGATAAGACTGCGGCCAAGCTCGCGAGTAACCTGCGAAATTGTTTGTTAAAATTAAAACTTCCGGAAGACCAGGGAACCATCGTTTTTCTCCGAACTCCAATGAAAATCCGCGACCTGCGTCTCGACAAGGAATCATTTTCGAATGAGTTGGAACTTTTGATTCCTGCCATGCCTGCACCCGAGACGATCGTTGTCGACGTTCTCCCGCTACGCATTAAAGGCGTGGAAACAGCCATCCCCAATTCTCGAGTTGAAAAGAACATACCTGCCACAGTCTGGTTAAAGCGAAGTGATAAGACTGGCTTCATGTGGATTCAAGTTGAAGGCGATCTTCGCTCAAAATTGACCCTTAAAAGTAATTTGGTAATGAGGGATTTCAACGGCAAGATCCAACCCGTTCAGTCGCCCAAAATGCTCGAAAGTCTCGCGGCTAATTTGGATAACATGAGAAGACAATCTCAAGGAATACTGCAAGCATACAGCAGTGCGAACCCTGGCCCCAATTTTGAAGCCCAAAGAAAAAATCTTGCAACGACCTATCAGAAACACAACCAGACCAACCAAAAACTCAGCGAATACCGCCAGACCATCCCCAAGGTTATCGAACAGCCAATTACCGTCCGCATTTACGCCAAACTCGGAAATTATCAGATCCCGCTCGCAGTAACTGATCCTAAACTCCCGCAACCCGAAAAATAATCGGGGCTCAGTATTTCACCGACCTTCAGTGCACTCATCACGTGTTATCGAAGCGGTCTGGATTATCACGGGATGACCCGCCGCATAAATGCTCTACCACCCGCAAACTAACGGTGGGTGACGACAATTTACTTTGGCTGGCCTTCAAGATCTCCCTGATGTTCTTTCAACTCTCTATCCGATAAAATCAGAATCTGATACCTCAACAGAAATCAAGAAACTGAGCACGATGATAAGAGTCGGAATTGTAGGCGGCACCGGATACACCGCATTGGAACTCATCAAAATCCTGCTGCGCCATCCCGATGTTTGCATTACGAAATTAACATCGAGAGATGAGTCCTGTCCGCCACTTTCGGAAGTGCACCCACAGATCCGTGAACGGCTAGAACTGAATTTCTCTATCTTTGAAATCGAATCGTTTGCCGAACAGGTTGATTTCGCATTCTGTTGTCTTCCGCATGCGGCCTCGGCGAAAATCGTCAAACAACTCCTCGAACGTGGAATCAAAGTAGTTGATTTCAGCGCCGACTATCGACTAAATGACACTGCCACTTTTGAAAAGTGGTACGAAGTCGAGCACCCAGATGCAAATCGCGTCGGCTCCGTTCCTTATGGAATTCCAGAACTATTTCGTTCTGACATTCAGAACGCCCAACTGGTCGCGAATCCCGGTTGCTTCCCAAGCTCCGCGTTACTTCCTCTAGTGCCGCTGTTAAGTCAAAGCCTGATCGAATCGACCCCGGTTATCATTGATTCCAAAACAGGTGTGTCGGGAGCAGGGCGAAAACCAAATCTTAAATTTCACTATCCAGAATGCAACGAGTCGGTCGCTGCCTACGGTGTTGGCAAGCATCGACACATGCCTGAAATCAATCAAATTATCGCCCGTGTTTGCAACCAGGAAATTTCTGCAACGTTCACTCCGCATTTAATCCCCATGGATCGCGGCATCCTCTCAACGATTTATGTAACCCCTAAACAGGGAGTCAATGCGAGTGCCCTTCAAGACCAGCTAAACGATTTTTATCGTGATGAAACGTTTGTACGAATAAGTGACACGCTACCCAAAACAAAAGACGTCACGCATACTAATTACTGCGACATTTCAATTTCACAGTGCGGAGAATTTGCGGTGATCGTAAGCGTCCTCGACAACCTTATTAAAGGAGCCTCTGGAGCTGCGGTTCAAAATTTCAATATTATGCTGGGACTTCCCGAGACAACCGGACTCATTTAACCCCACGTCGTTTCGCTCAAAGTCATGACGTCGCTAGGGACTTGCCTTCTCATCGTCACCGGCCAGCTAAACAAACTACTAATCAATTAGAACACTACTAACTCGGATGATTGAGATGGGACTTCCCGGCGGCTTTGAATTCACTGGCATTGCCTGCGGTATTAAGCCGTCGGGTAAACTGGATCTTGCGGTTGTTTCCTCGCAAACCCCCTGCGTCGCGGCAGGAGTTTATACCCAGAATATCGTCAGAGCGGCAAGCATTGAATGGAACCAGCAACGAACACCTACCGAAGGTTTTAGAGCGCTCGTCATCAACTCAGGCAATGCCAACGCGTGTACGGGGCAGCGGGGAATCGACGACAACCAAACCATCGCGGCGATCGCGGCCAAACATTTAGGTGCGGACGAAAATCAAGTGCTGGTTCTTTCCACGGGTGTGATCGGTCAACACCTTCCCATGCAGGAGACGACCAACGGAATCGCACAAGCCATCTCTGAACAAGGCGGGTCTCAAGATCATTTTGAACGTGCGACCATGGCAATCCTGACGACAGACAAAGGTCCCAAAACAATTGAGTCGGTAGTGTCAACAAAATTTGGAGACATCAACATTGCGGGAATGGCCAAGGGAGCCGGAATGATCGGTCCGAAAATGGCAACGATGCTTGCCATTATTATCTCAGACGCAAAGATCAGCTCCGATAGTGCTCAGCAAATTTTAAATCGTGCCGTTGAGCAATCGTTCAATCGAATCAGCGTGGAAGGGCACACCAGTACTAATGATGCTTTGGTGATGATCTGCAATGGAAATTCTGAAATTGAGGTCGAGTCTGAGGAGTCGCTTCAGGAATTTGAGAAAGCCGTCACTGAAAATTGCATTCAACTTGCAAAACAAATTCCAGCCGATGGCGAAGGAGCGAGTCACTTAATTACCATCGACATACACGGGGCGACCAACGATCAACAAGCCGATAGTGTAGCTCGAACTGTGGCGGCCAGTGCACTTGTGAAAACAGCGATCACTGGCTCCGACCCCAACTGGGGACGTATTGTCTCCGCCGCTGGTTACGCGGGGGCCGAAATGGACGTTTCGATGACCAGCCTCAAACTCAATGGCTTTCTTGTTTTTGACAATGGGCAGCCCGTCCATTTCGATGAAAAACAAGTCAGCCAAGCTCTAAATGATCAATTTGAAACTCTGATCGAATTGACCATTGGCGGCGGTCCGGGTTCCGCACAGCACTGGACCAGCGACCTTACCCAGGAATACGTTCGGTTTAATTCAGAATACACAACTTAGTTGACTGGGCATGTTTTAATTCACTGACATTCCCGATGCTCAATTTCGATTACAACCCCGCCTCTTCTCAGCCTTGAACTCCAGTTTCAGCATTCGGTCGACAAACCCGTTTTTGCTTTCCGCTCGCGCCACCTTAAGATCGCAAACCAACTGAAATCTGAGTTTTCATTAAAATCGGTTTAACCGTTCTATTTTATCAAAGTTAGAGTGCATAAAACGAATTGCGTTTCACTCCCCCTTAAACCCGGCCTATCGTTTTGCGTGGCGGGAAGTCACACCATAACGACTTTCTCACCCCGTGTTGGACAGGGCCAGTAATGATTACTGGCCCTGTTTTTCGTTAGGTACACAATCTTCCTGTCAAACAACGACTTATAGCCTCAATCGATGCTCTCTGGGGTCACTTAGCGTTTCCGCTGAAGCATCCACCATCCTCGTATTCTGACCTGAGATTACTAATCAACGATCCTCCAGACTGGTGCCACATAAGCCGCCTCATACCGATTGAATCAGTAGCGACAATGGGATGGTTAAAGCAGTGCCTGTCTTCCAGATATCCAAGGCCCAAATAGCTCAAAAACTCAAATCTCGCCGGTTGTTCGACTATTTTTGCGAACATTCCCCGATGTCGGTTGACATCCGTCCGTGTCCACATACCCTTTAGCGATACGCAATCAGTCGATTTCGTTATCGATTCGATGAGTAACGGTGATTATTGATCTGAAATTGAGCGAGTTTCAATTTCACATGACAACGAGGCAGAGAAAAAATGGTAGACGATGATCTTGTAGATCCACTGGACGCTCCGGGCGACGATCAAACCACGTCCGAAGACGATGCGGTTGACGATTCAATTGAGGATGTTTCCGCCGAGCCAATTGATAATCTCGAAATCGAAATCATTGATGAGATCGACGAAGACGACTTTGATGAAGATTTTGATGATGATTTCGAAGAAGAAATCAAAGGCGAATACGATCTTGCAGATGATCAGTACGGCACTGAATTCGACAAAGAATTTGGCCACCTTACCAATCCAGCGGCGACTCCTCCGAAAAAATCGGCGGAAAGCAAAAAAGACACCGGTAAAAAGAAGCGTTAACTTAGTTTCGCGGTACGAATCTAAGAAATCCACTTCTTGCGCGGCCGGTCAATCGTGGCCTACCAAACACCAGATCGGGCCAAGCGTCCGATTAAGCTGCTGGGATTGGGTCTAATATTAGATTCCTCTCCATGATCGTTGAATTTACCAGTCTATCCCGACTCGCTTTGGCAGAGTCCGTCATTTACATACGACGTTTCTTTGGGGATACTATCTTGCGCGGAACTTCGGCAAAAACGATATTTTTTTGAAATCTCGTTCTGAGAAAACTTGCCATCGAATTCGCGTTTTATTTTCAATGTTGAACTGTTTATACGCTCGCGAGCTTTGAGATATGTCTACTCCGCTGAAGGATTCCAGCATGTTCCGCCCCTTTGAAAACAAACCTAGTTTTCCCAAACAAGAAGAGGCAATTTTAGACTTTTGGCGTGAGAGCGAAATCTATGACAAATCTCTCGCACAGCGGACAGATGGACCACGTTATGTGTTTTACGAAGGTCCGCCGACTGCCAACGGAAAACCACATCCCGGTCATTGCCTAACCAGAGCGATCAAAGACCTGTTTCCCCGTTACAAAACGATGCGTGGCTTTTACTGCGAACGAAAAGCCGGGTGGGATACACACGGGCTTCCCGTCGAAGTCGAAGTCTGTAAAGAAATGGGAATCCATTCTAAAGAAGAGATTGAAGAGTTTGGAGTCGAGCCTTTTATCCAGAAATGCCAGCAATCAGTTTGGCAGTACATGCAGGATTGGGAAAAACTCACTGAGCGGCTTGGGTTCTGGGTAAAACTGGATGACGCTTACGTTACCTACCATCAAAGTTACGTCGAGTCCGTTTGGTGGTCACTCAAAAACCTGTTTGACCGGAACTTGCTGTACAAAGGCCACAAAATAATCTGGTGGTGGGCACAAGGTGGAACCGCACTCAGCAGTGGTGAAGTCGGCCAGGGTTACAAAACCGTCATGGACCCTTCGGTTTATGTGCTGTTCCCATTAGTCAATCGCGAGAATACGAGCTTACTCGTCTGGACGACAACTCCCTGGACTTTACCGAGTAACCAATTTGCCGCAGTTAACGAGAAAATCGAATACGTTACGGTGTACGACGCGGAGCTGGATCAAAACATCGTGTTTGCAAAAGACCTCGTCGAGAAGATGAGCTTGAAAGTTAAACGTGAACTCGAAGTCAAATCAGTCGAGATGGGATCGGACCTCGTCGGAGAACGCTACGTCCCCCCATTCGATTACTATTACAAAACTCAAGCTGACCTCACTGGCGAACTACTGGACGGAACAGAAGAACATCTCGCATGGCGCGTGACCGCTGCGAACTTCGTGACAACGGATAGTGGAAGTGGTGCGGTTCACGAAGCTCCAGCCTTCGGTGAAGTCGATTACGAACTGCTCGTTGCCGAACAGGCTCGCTACAAGCCGGGGCAGGGGCCCAAAATGATTTGCGCCGTTGGCCCCAACGGAAAGTTCACCGACGAAGCACCAGATTACGAGGGACAATGGGTCAAAGACGCAGACAAACCGATCACCCGCCATGTCAAAGACAACGGCAAGCTCTACCACCAAGAACAGTACCAACACGAGTACCCCTTCTGTTGGAGAGCCGATGATGACCCGCTGATTCAGTACCCTCGGGAAAGCTGGTTTATCCGGACGACTCAATTTAAAGATCAGATGCTCGCAAACAATCGTGAGATCAACTGGCAACCCGAACACATTAAGGACGGAAGATTCGGTAATTTCCTCGAGTCAAATGTCGACTGGGCACTTTCAAGAGAACGATACTGGGGAACCCCACTGCCAATCTGGACGTGCGAAAGCACTGGGAAATTTGAAGCGGTCGGCAGTTGGGACGAGCTGACCCTAAAACCGGGAGCAACCGGAATGGAGGTCTGGGAAGCAGCCAAAGCAGCCAATCCAGAACTCCCCGACGACCTCAAAGTTCACAAACCCTATATCGACCACATTTCCTATGACTCGCCGTTCGAAGAAGGAGCGCGAATGCATCGCGTTCCGGAAGTGATCGATTGCTGGTACGACAGTGGAGCAATGCCGTTCGCTCAGTGGGGCTATCCGCATCAAGGAAAAGAAAAATTCGAATCCCAGTTTCCAGCGGACTTCATTAGCGAAGCCCTCGATCAAACTCGCGGCTGGTTCTACAGTCAATTGGCAATCAGCACGTTACTCTTCGGTGACCAAACGTCGGAGACGCACAAGGCAATTCCTTATCCACACCCCTTCAAGAACTGCATCGTGCTTGGTTTGATGCTTTCGGAATGGTGGCAGGACAAAGAGAAAAACATTTACCTTACACCCGAAGAGGCAAAAGCAGCGCCGACAAAAACGACGCAAACCGTCGGAAAGATGTCCAAGAGTTTACGCAACTATCGTGCACCCCAGGAAATTTTCGACCAGTACGGAGCCGATGCATTACGCTGGTATTTCTTTGCGAAACAACCACCGTGGACTTCCATCCAATATAGTGAACGACAGATCAAAGAGAGCATCCCCGAGTTCTTATTGAGACTCTGGAACGTCTACAACGGATTTTTCATCCAGTACGCCAATCTCGACGGATTCTCACCGGCTTCACTCACCAATCCCGGCCAACTAGCAGCAGACAACTTCTCCGATGGCCAAGGCTATCGACCAGTTGACCAACGCAGCGAACTGGATCGTTGGATTTTAAGCGAACTCCACCGCACTCTGTCAGTCGTCATTGAGTCCATGGACCAGTATGACAACTACCGAGCCTGCACCCAGATTACCGCTTTTGTTGACGCCCTGAGCAATTGGTACGTCCGACGAAGCCGGGATCGATTTTGGTCCAAAGACAAATCGGCCCCCGAGAAACTTGACGCCTACTGGACGCTCTACGAGTGCCTAACGACCACCGCGAAAATGGTCGCACCATTTGTTCCATTCATGGCTGAAACCATTTGGCAAAACCTTAGCAGTGTGTTTGAGGGGCGTGCCATTGAGAGCGTTCATCTGTGTGACTTCCCAACACCTGACCCATCGATGATTGATGAAGATCTATCTCGTCGAATGGGACTGCTTCGTGAAATTGCCTCATCGGGTCTCTCTGCTCGAATGAGTGCTCAACTAAAAGTACGGCAACCACTCTCAGGGGTAACGGTCGTCCTCAATGAACCCCACGACCAAGCGTGGCTTGAGACGCACGACGAACTGCTAAAAACAGAGCTCAATGTTAAACAGGTCACCTATACGACCGATGCAGGTGAATTCGTCACCTACCAAGTCGTTCCAAATTTCAAACGCCTTGGGCCACGCGTTGGCAAATTAATGCCTAAGCTCAAAGCGGCATTTCAGGCAGCGGACGGAGCAGCCATGCTCGCTGAACTGACCCAGACACAGCAGTCCTCACTTACCATTGAAGATCAAGTGATTGCACTCGATCAAGACGATGTTGAAGTCCGACTTCAGGCAAATGACGGCTGGGCAGCGGCACAGGGGCCTCAAGCCGTAATCGTCCTTGCCACAGAATTAACACCGGAGTTAATCCGCTCAGGACTCGCTCGGGATGTCAATCGTCTTGTTCAGGATCGACGTAAGGAACTCGATCTCGAACGATCCGATCGCATCGAATTGAATCTCGTCACCGACTCAGAGGATCTGAAACAGGCAATTTTAGAAAACACCGCGTATCTGAAAGGCGAGACACTCGCCACTCGTCTGGGCATTGAAGAACCGTCAGATGTAGCTGATGCAAAAGAGTGCAACGTTGGCGATGGCCAACTACAAATTTTCATCAAGGTGACGGAGGACGTTGATGCCTGATGGCAATAAAATTGCAGTGTTAATTTCCGGCGGCGGAACGACCCTGAAGAACTTAATTCATTGGCGGCATGAGCAAAAGCTAAATGCACAAATTGAATTGGTGATCTCAAACAATCCGGTTGCGGGCGGGTTGGCGTACGCTTCCGAAGCTGACATCCCTCATCTGGTTGTCAGCCACAAAGAATTCGACAACGTCACGGATTTCAGCGATGCAATTTTTTCAGCGATCCAATCCGCGAATATCGATTTGGTCGTGATGGGTGGATTCCTTCGTCGGTTAGCCATCCCCCCCGCCTACGAAAATCGAGTCATCAATATTCATCCGAGTTTAATCCCTGCCTTTTGCGGCAAAGGATTTTACGGACAAAAGGTTCACCAAGCTGTGATCGACTACGGGTGCAAGCTGAGCGGTTGCAGTGTTCATTATGTTGACGACCAGTACGATCACGGCCCAATTATCGCACAGGAAACAGTCCCGGTCGAAACGACAGATACTGCCAAAACACTGGCCAAGCGGATTTTTGAAAAAGAATGCCAAGTGTATCCAGCAGTCATCAACGCGATTCTCGAAGGCAACGTTGTGATTAAAGATCGTTGTGTCGAAATCTCGAAACGTTAGCTCCCATTTAATTTCAACTTAACGCTCGCACCTGGGCTTTAACTGCCTCACCTAAGCTCAATTTCCCTTCCACAATAGGCCACGACTTCTAATGATTGATATTGAAGCCAAAAAGCAACTCATTTGTGACATTGGCAAACGCATCTATGCCAAAGGCTTTGCAGCGGCCAATGAAGGAAACATCTCAATTCGAATCGATGAAGATCGGGTCTTATGCACTCCGACTCGGCATTGCAAAGGCTTCATGACTCCTGATGACATTTGCACAGTTGACATGTCCGGGCAACAAATCGACGGCAGACTCAAACGAACCAGTGAAGTTTTACTCCACATCGAGATCTACAAACACCGAGACGATATCAACAGCATCGTCCATTGCCATCCGCCTCATGCAACCGCATTCGCAGTCGCCCACGAACCTATTCCCAATTGCGTTCTCCCCGAGCCGGATATTTTCCTGGGCGAGATTCCAATTTCCGCTTATGAAACTCCTGGCAGTCAAAATTTTGCCGATACGATTCTTCCATTTGTAGACAGAACCAACATTATCGTCTTAGCAAATCATGGCACAGTCAGTTACGAATCGGATCTTGAGACTGCTTACTGGCTCACGGAAATACTGGATGCCTATTGCCGAATCCTGATTCTTGCCAAACAACTGGGCGGTATTAAATATCTGCCCCTTCAAAAAGGTCGCGAGTTACTCGCGATGAGAAAGGACTGGGGATTTTCTGATCCCCGCTCAGAGTCAGTTGATGCAAAAGAAAATATTGCTGACTTCGCTTCGTTTAAATCGTCTTGGACACAGTCTGAAATAGAACAAACTGCATTTGCCAGCCACCCGAGCGCGGCCAATCCTTCTCAACTTCCGTCTGCTTCCGAAGCCTCCACTCAAGGTGGCCTCCACCTTTCAAAACAATCGATTGAACTGATCGCTCAGCGTACCGCAGAGATCCTTCGCGATACGTAAAACCGCTAAAGCGGGGCTAGAATCAAGGATTGGTTTCACATCTACGGATTCAACCAATTTCCAAGCAGTCCGCAGAGGAACGCCGGTGGCTTGACCGTTACGGAAGCTAGGCAAACTGTAACGATTATATCGAGGAGGAGCTGGGGAACTTACGTTAAGAATTGGGTAAATTCGATTTTGCTGATAATTATTTCTACGTAACTACTACGCGTCATTCCGATTAGCTAGATATTCAACCATACCTTTGCTTGATGGAATTAGACTGATGCTAGCTAAATTCTCACTCTCAACACTTTTAGTTGTCTGCGGATTTTTCAACCTATCGATTGGGCAGACCGTTCCAGTCCAGCAAACCGCCACCTCAGGACTTACAACTTCGAGTGCCGCCTACAGCTTCGTTAGCCAAGAAGAGGACGAAGCAACCAAGAAAATTGCAATGCTTGAGGCTCGCCTGAGAGAACTTGAAGTCGACGTCGCCAACAAGTTAAAAACTGACCCGTCGCCCCTGGATGAACAGAGCACCTTAGGAAAGCGTCTCTCCTTTTTTGAGGATACACTGAGTGCTCAAGAGGACTCGATCGACAAATTAGAATCAGCTGCTCCGGGTTACGTGGTTCATGGCCATAAGAGTCCTAAACTCAAACTCTTTGGTCGAATTCATACCGACTATTGGGCATTCCCAAATGTTGACGAAACTTTGTTCCCTCTGGAATTAGGTGGCAATCCGCAAGACCGTTTTAATTTTCGTCGAATGCGGCTTGGAGTTTCGGGAGATCTCAATGACAACATGCTCTACAAATTTGAATGGGAATTTGCTGGAGGTGTGGAAACTTCCTACCGGGATGCGTTCATTGGCTTCAAAGACCTGCCCTTATTCAGAACTGTTTTAATTGGAAATCAAAAGCGGCCCTACGGATTAGACCATTTGAACAGTAGTCGTTACAACATTTTCATCGAACGCCCCTTCATCGTCGAAGCGATTAATCAGGATGCTCGAAGGATGGGAATTTCAAGCAACGGCTACTCCGATGACTTGGGATGGAACTGGCGATTTGGAGTCTGGAACCAAGAGCTGACGCAGAGCAAATCCGGTTACATCGGCGATCACTACCAACCTGAATTTGCGAGCCGATTAGCAAGAACCGCTTGGTACGACGAAGCCTCGGGAGGACGCGGCTATATTCATCTCGCAGCGAGCACCTCTTTTGGGGTTCCCGATGGCAACTCGCCTACCAACAATCAGGCTCGTTATCGCACACGCCCAGAGGCACGCACCAATAGTCGCTGGCTGAACACA
>Ga0208971_1001925_pt1 | contig 11626 bp, 10 predicted proteins | sample AOAMet1_18_M0_10_2_FD_188229 | JGI IMG/M metagenome (GOLD analysis project Ga0208971, IMG submission 188229) | Ammonia-oxidizing marine microbial communities from Monterey Bay, California, USA - CAN11_18_M0_10 (SPAdes) | ecosystem: Environmental > Aquatic > Marine > Intertidal zone | place... | reverse complement strand
CGAGTTCGGTCCGCTTGCTGTCGGGGCTGCCGGCGGAATTTTGGAATACCTACGTGAGACCCAAAAGGCGTCGCTTGAGCACTTTGATCACATACAGGCGTACCGCCAGTCAAATTTTGTAGAGATTGATTCTGCAACGTGGCGTAGCCTTGAGATTAGTCAGACGATTCGAACTGGGCAACGCGAAGGTTCACTATTTGGTGTGATTGATCGTTGTAAGACTCCGATGGGGAGTCGCCTACTTGGTGATTGGTTGACAAATCCGTTGACTGAAATGAATGAGATCATTCACCGGCAGGATGCGGTCGGTGAGCTGTGTGACGTCCAAACGCTTCGTAACGATTTGCGAGAGTATCTAAAGGGAGTTTTTGATCTCCAGCGATTGCTCGCAAGGGTTGCATCCGGCCGGCCTTCTCCGAGAGACCTCAGTTACATTGCGAAAACGTTAGCTGCAGTTCCTCAGCTAAAGTCAAAGTTAACCGGTTGTCAGACGCTGTGGTTGCAGCAGCTTGAGGCGGAGCTTGACGAATGTGTCGATTTGCGACAGGAGTTAGAGGCCGCGCTTGCGGATCCCTGCCCTGCCCAAATCAAAGACGGAGGATTTATTCAGGAAGGGTTCGACAGCGAACTTGATGAGCTGAGGAAGCTCGCTGCTGGGGGGAAGCAGTGGATCGCAAATTATCAACAACGAATTTGCGATGAGACGGGGATACCAAGTCTGAAGGTCGGATTCAATAAAGTCTTTGGCTACTACCTTGAATGCACGCATTCTCATCGAGATAAAGTTCCTTCCGATTTTATTCGCAAACAAACTCTCAAGAATGCCGAGCGATACATTACTCCGGAATTGAAGGAGTATGAAGAAAAGGTTTTGGCGGCCGATTCAAAAGCGGATGAACTTGAAATCAGGTTATTTGAGAATCTACGCCAATTGGTGCGTGCTCATACCTCCCGGCTTAAATCGAATGCTCAGATCATTGCGACCCTCGACGCGATTGGTGGATTAGCTCAATTGGCGGTGGAGCAAAGTTATTGCCGCCCAGAGTTTGTCGAGGACAGTGTGACTAAGATTGTCGAAGGTCGACATCCAGTGCTCGACATCATCGAACCACTTGGAGCGTTTATCCCTAATGACACGGTGATCGATGAAGAACACGGAGTCCTGCATCTGATCACGGGTCCCAATATGGCGGGAAAGAGTACCTACATTCGTCAGGTGGCTCTCATCAGTCTGTTGGGTCAGATTGGAAGCTTCGTTCCTGCCAAGGAAGCGAAATTGGGATTGGTTGATAAGATATTTGCCCGAGTAGGTGCCAGCGATGAACTGTCGCGAGGTCAATCTACATTTATGGTCGAGATGACTGAGACCGCTCGCATTTTAAATACAGCCTCCTCCCGAAGTTTAGTGATTCTGGATGAAATTGGCCGAGGAACTAGTACCTACGACGGTGTCTCCCTCGCGTGGGCGATCGTTGAATATTTACACGATCAAATCGGTTGTCGTTCATTGTTTGCGACGCACTATCACGAGTTGACTGAATTGGAAAAGGATTTCAACGGAGTCAGTAACTTCAACGTGGCAGTCCGCGAATGGGAAGAGAAGATCGTATTTCTGCACAAAATTGTTCCTGGTAGTGCAGATAAAAGTTATGGAATTCACGTTGCTCGATTGGCTGGAGTTCCGAATTGGGTCAATCGCCGAGCGGAGCAAATCCTCGAAAAGTTAGAGTCTAGCGGTGAGGTCGAGCAAAACCGTGAGATGATAACGTCGCAAGGTGGCGGTTCGACTGGCCCGATCCAGATGACTCTCTTTGGCACAACTCATCACCCCTTAGTCGACAAGATTAAATCACTCGATGCGAATGCGTTGACACCAATGAACGCGCTTCAGATCCTGCATGATTGGCAGACGGAACTCGGAGACGAAGCGGAAACTGCTCTGCCGAAACCGGGCGAGTAAGTCGAGGGTAGACGATTGTATCCGTTAATCAATGTTTGGAGATTCTTAGGGCGGTTGAAACGGAGGTTCTAACCGCTTGGAGAGCACTCATGCTCAATGCATTGGACTGTCAATTAGCCAGTTGCCATCAACCTGGCGAAAAGTGATAGCGGCATCACGGTCGCCGATCTTGATGCGACCGATCATCTGATTGTTTTCTTGATTGGCGGAGATGAAGATGAGTTCCTCGAGCGGGGGCCGGATCGCTAATTTAGAAATCTTATTGTGGAATTCGGGAAGGTCTTGAATTTTTTCACCCATCTTTTCGGTAAATCCTGGCATTCCGATTGATCCGGCACCATAGGTGGACATGGCACGGTTGATGGCCTTTTGGGTCAACCCGTGGTCGTCGAGGATTTTTAAAAACCGATCGCCGTCGCTAGGGCTTTTGACGGCTAATTGCATCAGATTCATGGCGGCGGCTCCGGCTTCGCGGTTCTGTTCTGAGATGGTTAAGCAAGCCAGTCGCGTGGCGTGATTGTCGGAATTGATGGCCGCGACGAACGCCTCAAAACTTGCCTGAGGGGTACTCCGGTCAAGGCTCTCATAAGAGCCAGCAGCTGAATCAGTTGCGATTGGGTCATTACCCTCAGGGACGCAGCCGGTGTTGAGGGAGGCCAGTCCCGTTAGCGTGGCGAAGAGCAGGATGATCCGAAAAGGCCACAGAGAATTCTTCATGGTTGGCTCTCTTGCGGGGATGGAAGATCTAATTGGACAGCGGTGGCTAAGCGTCTTAAAAGTAAAAAACGAGTTGGTCGTAAGCCGGGTCCTGTGGCCAGTTTGCACCGGCGACGATCATTTATCTAGGCGCGACATTGCTGACGCACTCAAGCAGCCTACCCGAAAGTTAAAACGCGGCGGACAACCGCTTCTTTCTGTTTGGCCTTGCTCCGGATGGGGTTTACCAAGCTACTCGAGTCACCCCGAGTACTGGTGGGCTCTTACCCCACCTTTTCACCCTTACCTGATTTTTGGCGAACCAAATTTCAGGCGGTCTATTTTCTGTTGCACTTTCCCTAATCTCACGATCGGTCGGCGTTACCGACCATCCTGTCCTGTGGAGCCCGGACTTTCCTCTCGCAAACCAGTCGGTTTGCCAGCGATCGTCTGACCAACTCAGTTGTTTAGTGTAACGGTTAGTCGAGCATTTCGTTGGGAATTTTCAAATTTCTGAGTGAATGTAAGCTCTCGAATTCGAGCTTAGGCAATCAGCAAAATAGGTCAGCCAGATTTTCGAATCGAAACTCGACCCCTTGAAAGAGAGATTTACCCAGGGCAGGCCAAACGCGTGTGCCTAGTCGAGTGGGTTGAGCGAATCGATAAACTTGTCGATCACGTTTTTCGACCGATTGGTGACAACGATGCGGTCATTGGGATGCAAAGCATAGTTTTGGTTTTGCATTACCGATTTTCCATCCGATTCGTATTCAACGGGCAGTTTGAGACCTTTTCCAGACTCTTTCACAACCCGATAAACAGTGATGTCCATCGCTTTGTACCGCTTGCATGCACCTGAACGCTCAAGTGCGTCTTGAACAAATAGTGAGCCGTCAATTTCGCCTTCGTAGATTTCGCCGGCGCTGAAACCACCGCTCATCTCAACTCGATACCTTTCTGCGTTAGTTGGCTCCGCATTTTCGACTGGTATCTGTGCTTCGGGAGCTGCCACTGAGCCGCCCTGAGACATGACGCAACCAACAGATGAAAAAGTGGTTAGCCCAAGAAAGAGCAGGAGGGTGAAGCGAAGGGCTGATTTGAGGGTATCTTTTGGACTCATGGCTTTACCGATTGTTCCGAATTAGTTTGAGAGCATATTCAGGCGTTAAACTTTCCCTAGACCCCCCACCTGATACAATCGGCATCGGCAAGACGAGAGGCAGTCTTGAGAGAAGTTAGCGAGATAGATGAAAAACTGGTGATTTACTTAAATTGGCTTTGGAAATGGAGCTAATTCGATTGATTTGCTAGCGTGCAATGGGGGCGAACGCCCATCGTTATTTGTGTAAAAGTAACGGATATCTCGGCCGGTGATGAAGCGACTTGAAAAGTGATTCGATTGAGTTGATTGGAAATAATGGGAAGTTGGCAAGGAAAAGTAGTGTTGGTGACTGGTGGCTCTGGTGGTCTGGGGCTTGCGATTGGCTGCGCATTTTCACAGGCGGGGGCTACCGCGATTTTGCTGTCTCGCGATGAAGAAAAGCTTCAAAAAGTATGTGAGCTGAAGGCGAAGTCAAACATTCAGCTGGACTGGATTCAGGGGGATGTCACGAGTGATTCAAGCATTGAGGCAGCTGTCCGGGGCATACTCGAAAAGCACGGTCGAATCGATTTGTTGGTGAATAATGTTGGCAAATCGACGCGAATAGAGCTGCTCAATTGTACGGTTGAGCAGTACGCAGAATTTATGGAGATGAATCTTTATTCGGCAATCCGTTGTACTTTAGCGACGATGGACGCGCTTAAGGCGACATCCGGGCAAGTTGTGAATATCGGTTCGTTGGCTTCGAAGACTGGCTGGCCTAAAGTAGCGCCTTACGCAGTGAGTAAGCATGGTCTAGCAGCGTTTAGTCACCAATTGCGTCTCGAGGGTCCGGAAAACGTAAACTGTTTACACGTCTGTCCTGGGCCAATTCGTCGGGAGGATTCGGGTACTCGTTACGATTCGCAAGCGGAGGGAATGGGAGATTCGGTAGCTCAGCCGGGTGCCGGGGTTAAGCTGAAAGGCATTGATCCTGATTTTCTCGCTCGAAAAATAGTTCGTCATTGCGAGAAGAGAAAGTCTGAGTTGATAATGCCCTGGCATGCGAAGCTCTTGTTTTCAATGACACAGCTTTCTCCACGATTGGGTGACTACTTCCTAAGAAAGTCCAATGGGAGCTAAGGTTAACTCTGTGATGGGGCCGCTGCAAAATTGAGGTTGTCTGAGAAGTAGTTTTTTGATGAGATTGATTGGGTCGAGAGGTTTCTAGGAAAGAAAATTGGCTGACAAACGCAATCTAATCGCTTATTCAATACTGTTACTAGCAGTATTGGTAACCCTGCCCGGATGTAAAATCCGAGGGAATCCATGGGAGCTTTCTCAGCAGTCCCAACCCACTCCCGAGCGGAATCTACCTCAGTCAATTTATGCGCCAATGCCGACAATCTTGCCAAGCGTTCAAGGGGCAGCCATTGAAACTGATCAGACTCTCGAGTCGGAGCTTGATCTTTTAAGTGAGTTACACGGCGAAATCGAATAGGCTTCTTCGGTACTCCGCAATGATTCCCGTGTTCTGGCTCAGGTTTTGCCACTGAATCTCACGGTCTGAATCTCAACCAATTTGAAGATTTTGTTGGGCAGCGGCAAGTTTACGAAGACCTGCGGAGGCCGAGAGGATAACGACGAGACAAACTGCAATTCCGCCGGCGTTGGCTGTGGGAGATGGCCAGACGGGAAGGTACGTGAACCCTTGCCAAGTTATTAAATGTAAAAGCGTCGCGACGAAGACAGCCGCCGACGGTGTGACGGCGGAGGTTCGGTTTCTTTTCGTAGACACCAGCAAAACTGCTTGGATGAATAAGAAGAAGAGTGTCACGGATAGGGCTGCCTGCCAGCCAAGAAAAATTCCCACCAAAGACATGGCAGCGATGGTATCGTCGACACAGTTTAATTGTTCAATCGTGGATTGGTGGACGCGATCCTCTAGCATTCTTTTAGAATTTAACGTTGCCCACGAGCACAATAATCCGCATGCGGCGCCGGCGATTAAACCGTAGGCGAATGTGATGAATTGTGTCGATGATGCACGTGCGATTTCAATCAGTTGATCCGTGTCAATGTTCCACGCGATCAACGTCATGTCTGGCCAGATCAATGGCAATCCAACTCCAATGCCCAGTCCCCAATAAAATACGCTCCGGGGAATTTGCAGGCGTTCGGATCGAATCAGCGAGATTGTGAACAGCAGGCAGATCAGGGCTAAGTGATAAGCAGCAATTTGGATCAAATTCCATTGGGGGTCAAACAGAAGATATTCGAAGCCTTGAGATTGACTTGGCTGTTGAAATGGCAGGTTGGATCCACCAGTTAGGATTTCAAAAAATGCGATTAGGAGAAAAATGAAGCCGAGAAAGATTTCCACGATTAGGTAACGCGGTGAAATGGGTGTACGACAGGTTCGGCACTTTCCTGAATTTCGAATCCACCCGTAAACGGGTAGATTGTCACTGAACAAGAGTTCGGTTTCGCAAAACGGGCACATGCTTGAGCCGTTTACACCGCGGCCTCGGGGAAGTCGCCAGGCGACGACATTTAAAAAGCTCGCAAAACATCCACCAAGAAAGAAAATCCAGATCACGCCTAGTATTTTCATCAGCACGGCCTGCGACGACTCGATGTATCTCCAGTACTCTAATGCACTAACGGGGAGTTGGGATGTTCTTAAAAGCGTGGATGTCAGCAGAGGGATAAAAATTAGTAGGATGAATATTGAGGCAAGCAAGACCCATCCAAGCGCTTTGCTGAGGAAAATGAATTTTGCTTGCTTGCCCATATTGATCCACTACTGGAGTCGCCGATTGGCCGCTGCTGGGGAGCCGAAATGAAACATTAGGTTGTGGAATCATCGGCAGATTGGAGTGTGTTGTGTGTTCCGTCGCATTTGGGGGCGGTGGAGGTGTGTTTGCACTGGCAGTAGTAGGCTGTCTCCGTTTCAGTCGCCTCAAAGACCATCGGCACAAAGTTTGTTCCTTTGTGTTTCCCGTCGCAAAACGGTTGGTTTTCCGAAATCCCACAGGTGCAGTAAGCATATTTTTTACCAGCCTCTAGTTCGACTTGCTTCGGAAAACAGGCTGCAATTTTTGGTTTGTCCATGGTTGATTGTCTTCTAGTTTAAGTATGTATTGATTGCTTATTCAGGCTTGCTAGGGAATTAGCAGAGCGCCTCGTAAAAACACAACATAATTGAGAAGGCGTGGCTCTAATAGAGCAACCAATTAATTTATTGTTGATGATTCAAAGAGACGCTGGGGCAATAAAAAAGAGCTCTCGAGGACCGAGAGCTCTTTTGATTATACTTCGTGCAGCAGAACTGCAGAGGAATTGGGGGAACCCATTGGTTCCGGTCGCCTATCCTACTTGCTGGTCATCTCGATGGCATAAGCCTCAAGTCCACCACTCGGGACGTCAACCACGAATTGTGACGCTCCGCCCCCTTCGTACTTCTTCGGAATTTTGGTGAATTTCTTCATCTGCGCCTTGGCTGCGGCAACGGCTGCGCGGTCAGCGTCTCCACCGCCGTCAGCGCCTTCCATTGCATCTGAAAGAGCTGCCTCGTCCATTTCATCCCACTCAAATTCAACCTTGTGTCGCCAAACCATCGCTCCGGCGTTTCCGTAACGGTCAACCAAGGAGAAGTTCCCTTCGCCGTCGGTCACTGCGGTGGAGTAAGGGCCGGGGGAAGCATTTCCTTCGGCTGGTTCTGGATAAAAGGTGACCCTAATACCGGGAAGTGGTTTGCCGTCGAGCGTTACGACGCCAGATACGGGAGCAAGTGAGCCACCCTCTTTGCAGCCAACAAGCGTACTAACGCAAAGTAAAGCCGCCAAGCAGAAAAACGAAAGGCTGTTGATTTTGAGTTTCATCATTTATTCTCGTGTGTTTGTCCGTAAAATATTGGAGCCCGACTACATAGCAATCGGGCTCCATTTGAAATGTAAACAATTATTAGAATTAATACTCGTTAACTGTGTTTCCATCCTGGTAGGCAGCGAGGAAATTCAAAGTCGAATTCGCTACGTTGTCAGAAAGGAACTGAGCTGAACCGTCGCACATTGCAACTGTTGCACCTGTGGTGTGGCCACTGGATGCAAGCGAGCGGGCTCGGTAGTTACCGTTAACGATGAAGTTAAGGCCACCAGCACGTCCCATGTTAGACCAACGACCAGCCATCGGTGTTGATAGGTCTGGGTTGTTCTGCCAGCGGTGTGAACCAGCCCAAATTGCTCCGACCATAAGTGGGTTTTTCGGAGCCGGTCCAGTCTCTGATTTGCTGGATCGCTCACCGAGCATGATAGTATTACTAGAGCCATCGGTAATCGTACCGAAATCAACTCTGGTATTCATACCAAATGGACCCCACTTGTTTTTGTGGTTCGGATCTCTGCGGCGAGAATCCCACATGCTGAAGCCGATGTTGGCGACGTAGTTGGAAATACCGTTAGGTAAGTCCAAAGAGTTTGAGGTGTAACAAGTGTTTTTGCCGTCAATCTTAGGAGTGTCACTTGGACACTGGAAAGACGGAATCACACTACCAGTTAGCTGGTCACCGTTTGGCAACAGCATATCCTCGCCCCAGTGGGTGTAGAGATTGCAGTTATCATACAGGTTGTTTTGCTCCATGAATGGAAGAATGAATGTTCCCCATCCCCAGTAATTACCTTTGTAAGGAGTGCTTCCACGCCATACGAATGGAGTGTATTGCTTTGGAAATGCAGAAGAAGCATTCCAGCCATCCCAGCCCTCAGGGAATTGCTGGTAGGCACTTTCATAGTTCAAGACTGCCAGCGCGAGTTGACGTGCGTTGTTCATGCAAGTCGTTCGTCTGGCCGCTTCGCGAACCTGTTGCACAGCAGGGAGCAGCATACCGATCAAGATTCCAATGATCGCGATGACCACTAGCAACTCAACCAGCGTAAACGCCTTCCGGCGCGATGGTGAATACATAGGTGTTACCTCTTAAAACAAATAGGATGAAATATATTTCCAGCGAGCCGTTTGAATCACGACTCGCTCTCTTAGTATTGCAGGAAAAAACCATCTGAAAAAGGAAGAAACCAATGGGAGCACCCTGTCCATATTGTAGCTATTGCGCGTTGTTTACCGTTAGTGATTCTGTCCCTGCGGTGCTCGGATGAAGAAATTGATCGCAGAATTTGTTCAGCCAGTCTAAATATATCGGGCGATCAGGGATTTATTATCGTAATTAAAACGTCCTTCAAGGTATTTAATTTCGGTCATCCATGTTGTTAGTGGAGGGATTTGGTCCTTTAAAATTTATTGAAAAAAAATAAGCAAATAAACAAATTCGGTACAAACCTCAGGGAGACTACGAATTGTTGCCTAGTTGCCGGCGATCACGAAAAAGCGACGGTGGCCGCTAAAGTGGGGGGCAGCCGGATCTCACGTTTCACGGCGTTCATTGGGCATCGCGAGCAAGTCGATCGTCGAAACTGAACGTGACGGTTTCCGCCTCAGAAGCAGGTGCAGTGGCGCTTGTCACTGCGAGGTGGGGTTTCGAGAGATAGCCTATTGGCCGCTACGGACATTAACTACATCGGTAATATCGATCAGTCCGATCGCTCGACCGTCCGCATCGACGACGGGCAGTTCGCTTAGGTTTCTGCAGGCGAGCGTTTCGATGGCTAGAAGTGTTTTTGTGCCGGCTGCAATCGTGATGGGCGACTGCGTCATGACGTTTCGAATAGGTTCGTCAAATAGCTCGTCTTGTTGTTTTTCAAGTAATTTTGCCAAGTCGCTGTCGGTGAAAATGCCGGTTAATCGAGATTGCAGGTCAATAATTAAGACAACGCCAGTCCTTCGTTCCCGGCCTCCTTGTTGAATGTAGATGTCGCGAACGGTTGCGGTTTCGTTCGCAATTCGGCATTCGTCGATCGGTCTCATTACCTGCTCTACCAGGGAGAGTCGTTTTCCAAGTGAGCCTCCCGGGTGAAATTTTGCAAAGTCATCTGCCTGGAGTTGCCTGGTTTTGGAGACAACCAAAGTGAGTGCGTCTCCCAGAGCGAGCATCAGTGCCGTGGTTGTAGAGGGGGCAAGCCCGAGATGGCAGGCTTCATTAATTTTTCCATAGTTGAGCACGGCAGCACTGTGCGCCGCCAGAGTTGAATTCTGTTTGCCGGTAATGGCAATGATGGGAGTTTGAAACTTTTCGAAGGACGGCAGCAGTTTCAGGATTTCGCCTGTCTCTCCGCTGTTAGAAAAAACGAGAACAATGTCTTTTGGACCAACTCTTCCGAGGTCGCCATGGATTGCTTCGGCGGGGTGAAGAAAATGGCTACGCACGCCAACGGACGCCAAAGACGCAGAAGTTTTTTGGCCAATCCAACCAGCCTTGCCGATGCCTGTGACAATTACGCAGCCTTCGCATTCAAGTAACAGGTCGGTGGCAACACAGAAATCATCCGGCAAGTTGGAGGCCAGGTTTTTTAACGCCTCTGCTTCGTTCTTGATGATTTCGGTAGCGAGTTGAAGTTGTTCAAATTTGGTGGTGAGGCCAGATTGTAGGCTGGGGGTTTGCCGATTCGGTTCCATGTATTTTCGGGCAGGTGCACTCATCAGGCGGCCTCCTCAAGTTGAAGGTTTCTCATTCGGCGGTAATCGGAGCAGCGAGACAGAAGTTGTTCGTGGGTTCCGCAGTCGACAATTTGTCCTTCACGCATGATCATGATTTTGTCCGCAAGTTCGAGTGTGGACATGCGGTGAGTAATCAGAACCGTAGTTCGACCTTGGATGAATTCGGCGAGTGTTTCATGGATCAGCTTTTCACTTTCCGGATCGATTTGGCTGGTCGCTTCGTCAAGTATTAGGATCTCTGGATCTTTGAGAATCGCTCTGGCCAGTGAAATGCGTTGGCGTTGCCCTCCGGAGAGTTTGCCGCCGTGCTCTCCCATCATCGAGTCGTATCCGAATTCCATCTGGGATATGAACTCGTGAGCATGTGCTTTTTGAGCGGCAGCGACGATTTCTTCGTGAGTTGCCTCTGGCTTGGCATACGCGATGTTTTGCGAGATCGAATCGTTGAAGAGCATGGTCTGTTGGGTCACGTATCCAATTTTTTGCCGGAGCGATTTCACGGGGTAGTTGCGAACGTCATGACCACCAATTCGGATTTGTCCGTCGGCCTGGTCGGTTCCGCCATTGGTTTCAAAAAATCGCGGAATCAAATTGATCAGTGTGCTTTTTCCACATCCGTTATGCCCCAGGATGGCCAGGGAAGTGCCCGCGGGAATTTGTTCACTGATTCCTCGAAGGATAGGTTGGTTCGGCTCGTATTCAAAATGCACATCGCAAAATTCAATGTCGAGTTTGCCATTCGGGATTGCAACTGGCGTTTCAGGGTCCTGGATGGCCGGGATTTGGTCAATCAAGGGAAAGACGCGGTCAGCCGCCACAACGCCGCCTTGAATCATGTTGTAGACGTCAGCCATTTTTCGTAGTGGATCGGCAATTCCAATCAGAAACCCAAAGAACATCATGAGGCTTCCGAATCCCATGGGTGCGTCACACATACGAATTCCAAAAAGGTAATTCGTCGAGTTGAGGACTAGGTATCCGCCGGCAAGGACGCTGAGGGAGATCATGCTGACGCCGAGTAATTCGTTGTTGATCCTTGAGAGGGCGCCAAACACAGAAATCCGCATGGACTTTTTGTAGACATCGTTGGCAACCAGATCGAATCGCCTGCGTTCATTGTCTTCATTCGTGAAGGCTTTGACGACACGCATGTAGGTCAGGGCTTGGTAAAGGCGATTGAGCAGTTTTGCTGAATCTTCCATTGCCCTTTTGTTTGCTCGTTTGGTTACCTGTGCCAATTTGAGCATCAGGTATCCAGCGATTGGGCAAATTAGGAG
>Ga0208971_1001920_pt1 | contig 11658 bp, 9 predicted proteins | sample AOAMet1_18_M0_10_2_FD_188229 | JGI IMG/M metagenome (GOLD analysis project Ga0208971, IMG submission 188229) | Ammonia-oxidizing marine microbial communities from Monterey Bay, California, USA - CAN11_18_M0_10 (SPAdes) | ecosystem: Environmental > Aquatic > Marine > Intertidal zone | place... | reverse complement strand
GGACAGAGTAGCGCTACAAGGCAATATGGATCCGGCCGTTTTACGAGCGAGTCCAGCGGTTATTGAAAGCCAAGTAGCGTCTATCTTGGACGGCTTTGGCGGCGGTACTGGGCATATATTTAATCTCGGCCACGGCATTACCCCCGATATCGACCCAGACCATGTAAAAGTATTTATTGACGCTGTTCACAAGTTTTCTACAAAGTACTGATTTACCTCAGCTCTTCTTAGTCTATATTTATTAAAACCATACCGGTGCACGCTTTTACTTTGGTGAAGGCGTTACATTTTGCAGTAGTTCGGTTTTGTATAATTAGCACTGATAGAGATCTGGCACCGTATGTCACTACAGCAACTTAAAGTCTTTATTCATGAGCTTGAAGTGGGGATGTTTATTTCCGCTCTCGACAAACCGTGGGCGGAGACACCCTTTCCGATTCAGGGTTTTTTGATTAAGAATGTCGCCGATGCCTCTCGGGTCAAAGCCTACTGCGACTATGTCTATATCGACATCGCCAAAGGCACCTCACCACTGGATTTCAAAACCCCCTCTGCCGGTAGCCGCCAATTTAACAATGACCTGCGCAACAAAGCGCAGGACATCAGCCCGATGGTTCGGGGCCTAATGGACAGCCGCCAGTACTCCGAGCCGCGCAGCTTTGTGATTAATCCGGATATCTACAAAAAAACCATTGAGCTCTCCAAAGAGATGCCCGCCGCCCGCCGAGTGATGAATAATTTAGTCGGCTGTTTGAGTGTTGCCACTCGCCAAGTCGCCAAGGGTGGACCATTTAATCTGCGCCAACTACAACAGTCCGTTGACGATATGGTGGATAGTGTAGTGCGCTGCCCCGACGCCTTTACCTGGCTGTTACAGCTCCGTGCCAAGGATCGTCACACTCACGATCACAGTATTCGCTCAGGTCTATGGGCGACTCAGTTTGCCCGCCATATTGGTCTTGAAATAGACCAGCTAAAAGATATCTGTCTCGCCGCCCTGTTAAAAGATGTTGGCAAGGCGGGCATGGACCGCATGCTACTGCGCAAGTCCGATCGCAATACCGAGGAAGAGGCGGAGTATCGCGGCTTTGTCAGTGCCAGTTTAGAGAAGCTAAAACAGTCTGATTTTGATAATCGGCGAGTTATGAATATTATTAAATTCCACTGTGAGCGTTTTGATGGCAGTGGATTCCCCAAGGGTTGCAGTGGTCAGCGTATTCCGTTTTTGGCCGCAGTTGTGGGCATAGCCTCAGAGTTCGACCGCCTCTGTAATCCCCGAGAAGTCTCTCAGGTGCTGACACCATCGAAAGCTACAGCCAGACTCTATGAACTTCGCGACAAAGCCTTTGCCGAGGATCTGGTGGTTGAGTTTATTCAGTCGGTGGGACTCTATCCCGCGGGAACCTTAGTGGAGTTAACCACCGGTGATCAAGGCATGGTGATTGAACAAAATCCCAAGTCGAGACTGTCGCCGAGGCTGGCAGTATTTGAAGCCACCGAAGCGGGCGCCAATGTCGACAACTACATCTTTGTGGATCTAAAAAATGAAGATAGGGCTCGTGCCCAGCTGCAAAAATTTGGCACCCGCCGGGCCTTTGATGTTGCCAAGTTGGCGATTGTTAAAGATATCGATTCAGAGAGTCTCGGTGTCGATGAGAATATGCTCAATCAACTTATCACTAAGCCTTTCTCTCTCGCCTCAAATGCCGGCCCTCTGGCACAGAATCAGCAGGCAGGCCATCTTAATAATAGCTTTTTTGCTGCCCTAAAAGAGCGCCTCTTAGGTTAGCGCGAGACTCATTTGCAACTGGCGATTTTCTCGCCCATCTGCACCGCCGCTTGAGGAACAAAGGATTCTTGCCAATCAATTTTATCCTTTTGAAATAACAGAATAACCGTTGAGCCAAACTTAAAGCGCCCGATCTCCTCCCCTTTGTCATAATACAGATCACGACCTGAAAAATCGGCATTTCGCACAGCACCGCGCCCCGGGGTTTCAAAACCTCCCCAAACTGTTTCTATGCCCGCCACCAACATGGCACCGACAAATACCAGTGCAAACTGCCCCAGTTCTGAATCAAACTGGCACACAAGCCGCTCGTTGCGTGCAAACAGACCCGGAAGAGCCTGAGCGGTTTTATCATTTACCGAAAAAAGATCTCCGGGAATATAGCGGGTGCTAACCAGGGTTCCTGCTATTGGCATATGTACACGGTGGTAATCCTTCGGCGACAGATAGATGGTCGTGAAGGCGCCATTGTTATAGAGCTTGGCCTCTTCTGAGTCGCCCAGCAGACGGCTGGTGGAGTAATCACTTCCCTTGGCCTGAATAATACGCTGTTGAGTAATTGGGCCGGCCTGACTCACTGCGCCATCGGCGGGTGAGATAAGAGTGTCTCCATGCCGATCAATGGGACGGGCGCCATCTTTGAGAGCCCGAGTAAAAAAGCTATTAAAGTTTTCGTAATCATCCAGATCACTGCTTGCGGCTTCATGGACATTGATATTAAAGGCGGCAATCGCGCGCTCGATAAGCCAATTTTTTAGCCAGGGGATCTTTGATTCAGCAGCTCGAGCAATCAGTCTTGATAGGGCATGCTTTGGAAGTAGTCGCTGCAGAGCAACAAATAATTCTGCTTGGTGATTCATAGTTTCAAACTCTTATTGATCTATTTATTAAGTCGGATTTAACCGCTGTATTTTATAAGTCTCGCAAGCAAGCCTCTATCCGCGTTCAATGGGCGTTTGGTCAAGACTACCCCATTCTGCCCATGAACCATCGTAGGCACTGATATTTTTGTAACCCAGGATCCGCGCCACCATATAGGTAAACCCGGAGCGATGGTGGCTCTGGCAGTGGGTTGTTACAGACTTCTCTCTGCCCAAGCCGGCCCTATCGAGGATCTCTTGGCTGTCTTCGCGAATCCGCAAATTGCGCTGTCGATCCATAAGCTCTGTCCACTCAATATTAATTGCCCCGGGGATATGTCCGCCCCGGGCAGAGCGCACCATATTGCTGCTGTATTCGCCGGGACTGCGTGCATCCCAAACCGCAAAATTGGCATTCTCCAGCTGACTGATAATCTTATCTGAGCTGATCAACACCTCTGGGTTGGCAATGCTAACCTGAGTGTCCGAAGCCACTGGCTGATTGATCTGACTCTCTGTGACAAAACCTTCTTTTATCCAGGCAACAATACCACCATTTAGATAAGACCAGTTTTGAAAGCCGAGCAGATCCAATGTCCATGCAAAGCGCCCAGCCCAGCCGCCACCCTCATCATCGTAAATCACAATATGGCTGTCGGCATTGATACCCAGATAGCGAATAATATTCTCTAGCTGTTCCATAGCGGGCAGCTTGCCAGGGTAAGGTGCAGTGCCTGCCATCAAGACGCCGGGCTGCAAATGCACTGCGCCGGGAACATGTTTATGGGGATAGAGCGCATCAGTGCAGAGATCGACAATAATTAAATTGGCGCTTTTGGGTTCTGAGCCTAAGAGGGTTTCTAAGAGCGCCGGTTCCAGCAGACGTGGAATATCAGCCACCATTATTCTTCATCCTGACTGGCAAGGATATTGCGATAATTTAGCAATCTAATCGGCAGAATTTTTCCCTCTTCCGCCGCCGCAAGCAGCGCGCAACCCAACTCAACCGAATGTTTGCAGTCTCTGAATTTGCAGTAGCCTAGAAAAGGCCTGAATTCGATAAAACCATCGATAATCTGCTCATCACTTAAATTGGTTACAGCAAACTCTCGAATACCGGGAGAGTCGATCAGATGGCCGCCATTTTCGAGATGAAACAGTCGCGATGCGGTGGTGGTATGTTGGCCTTTATCCTTGCCCGCTGAGAGTTCCCCAACCAAAATATTGGCCTCCGGTTGCAGCTCATTAATTAGCGATGATTTACCTACACCAGACTGACCGACAAACACCGAAGTGTGTGCGGCCATATAGTTTTTCAACTCCTCCAGGCCCTCGCCAGTGGCAGCGGAGACACAGAGCACCTCATAACCCACAGTACGGTAATCTTTTAACAGCTGTTGAACCTTTGGAAAGTCGCTGTCACTGAGCATATCGAATTTATTAATAATCAATACAGGTTGAATGCCCTGCGCCTCAGAGGCAATCAGATAGCGATCAATCAGATTGCTATAGGGAGTCGGCTTGGCCGCAAAGACAATAGCAATTCGGTCCACATTAGCTGCTACTGGGCGCAGCTTGCCATAGGGGTCGGGGCGCAATAGCTCTGAATCCCGCGGCTCTCGGGCCACCACTACACCCACTGGTTCAGCATAGCGCCAGACCACCCGGTCGCCGGTCACCAGAGGCTCGAGATTGGTGCGCAGGTGACAGCGGTAAATATTGCCCTTAAAGCGATCTTCAAGCCCTTCGATATCTACCTGGGCGCCAAAGTTAGTAATTACTGTTCCCAGAATCTCCGGACCCAGTTGGGTGAGATTTTCAAGCTGGTCATCGGAGACCGATTTTTTCGCAATAGCCCGCTCGCGGCGTCGCTCTTGGATCGATTGGATACGACCTTTTTGCTGTTTACTGAGATTGCGTTTCGCCATTAATGCTCTCGCGGATTTGGGTTGTACGCCATCTCTGGCGTTATCGGCTGCAAGGATATAGCATATCTGCTTCGAGGAACATTTTGCTAACCCCACTTGGAAGATTTAGATGACCGCTGCAACCGCCAATGCCAACTCCGACCCGCTAAATTTAATTTGGATCGATCTGGAAATGACTGGATTGAGTCCTGAACATGACCGGATTATTGAGATTGCCACGGTAGTCACCGACAAACATCTCAATGTCCTCGCCGAGGGACCGATGATCGCGGTGCACCAGTCAGACCAATTACTCGATGGCATGGATGAGTGGAATACACGCCAGCATGGCGGCTCTGGTCTCACTGAAAGAGTGCGTCAAAGTACCGTGACTGAAGCCGAGGCTGAAATCGCTACCATTGAATTTTTGCGTCAGTGGGTGCCCGCCGGCAAGTCCCCCATGTGCGGTAACTCGATCTGTCAGGACCGACGTTTTTTGGCTAACTATATGACCGACTTGCAGCGCTTTTTTCACTACCGAAATCTGGATGTGAGTACGCTCAAAGAATTGGTTCAGCGCTGGAAACCGGAACTGGCCAATGGCTTTAAAAAGCGTGGCAGTCATTTGGCGATGGATGATATCCACGATTCGATCCGCGAGTTGGAATACTATCGCGAAGTGTTTATTAAACTTTAAATTCTTTTATGCTGCTATCTCTGTTCTTCTGCTTAGACGTCTGTTGCTGATTGAGCGCCCAGAGAACATGCTCACGCACCAGAGCAGAGGGGTCATCGGCTCTTTTATTGAGGGCATCGGTAATCCGCTGTGATGGCGGCGCATTGCCCAGACCCACTGAAAGATTGCGCAGCCAGCGCTGATAGCCAATGCGGCGAATCGGTGAACCCTCGGTGTTGTTCAAAAACTCTTCTTCAGTCCATTCAAACAGTGTGACTAAATCCGAGTTATCGAGATTGTGCCGGGGGGAAAAGTCTATTTCGTTTGTTTTTGAAGAATAGCGATTCCAAGGGCAGATAATCTGGCAGTCATCGCAGCCAAATACCCGATTGCCCATTAACGGACGCAGCTCTTCCGGAATCGGTTCTTGGCTCTCGATAGTCAGATAGGAAATACACTTCCGAGCATCCAGCACATAGGGCTCAGGAAAGGCATTGGTGGGGCAGACTTTTAAACAGGCGCGGCAGTTGCCACATTTATTGCTTTGCTCACTCTGATCAATCGGCAACTCAAGAGAAATATAAATCTCCCCAAGAAAAAACCAGGAGCCGGCTTGGTCATTAATCACTAGAGTATTTTTGCCAATCCAGCCCAGTCCAGCCTGCTCGGCGATGGGTTTCTCCATCACTGGGGCGCTATCCACAAAGGGCCGCTGAGTTAATTGCAGATGATTGAGGCCGTGAAAATCTATTTCGGTTTCGATTTTTTTGCCCAGATTTGCGAGCCGTTTGCGGATCAGCTTGTGATAGTCACGGCCCAAGGCATACCTTGATATATAAGCTTTATTGTCATCCTTTAAGACTGCGATCATATTGCTATCGGTGAGATAATCCATGCGCACCGAAATCACCCGCAAGGTTTTTTCCACAAGTTGATTCGGGGTGTAGCGCTTTTCGCCATGTTCTCCCATCCACTGCATGGATCCTTGATAGCCCTTATCTAGCCAGTCGAGAAGATTTTTTGATGCGGAGCTGAGATCCGGTTGCGAAATAGCCACCTGCTGAAAGCCCAGCTCCAAGCCCCAGGCTTTAACTTTTTTCGCGAGATCCTTGAGTCTATCGGTTTCGGGCATGGTTTCAGGGCTAATCTGACATATAATCGCGCTAATCTTACTGGGAACTCGCGGTTATGTCGCACATTGTTATTCAAGACGCATTATATGGGGCTGAATCAGTCCGCAAACTAGATCAGTTGGCGCTTGATGCGCTGCTTACAGCTTCGGTCGGTGGGCCGGGGGCTGCCCCAACCAACAGCTCAAGTATTGTCCTGATGAAGCGTGCCGGCCGCGCAGCCTTTAATGAGCTACTTGAAGCCTTTGGCACTCCCTCACTGATCACTGTATTTTGCGGTTCAGGCAATAACGCCGGCGACGGCTATATAGTGGCCACACTGGCTGCCGAGAAAAGCCTCGCCGTGCGCGTAGTAGAATTATCGACCCCAGCCAAACTATCAGCAGATGCCCTGACAGCTCGAGACTATGCAGTCGATGCGGGAGTTATTTTTGCTCCGTTTAACGAGAGCATAGATCTGTCCGAAGGCGTTGTAGTGGATGCGCTATTGGGCATAGGCGCCAGTGGCCCAATGCGCGAGCCATATGGTGCAGCTATCGAGATGATTAATCAGGCAGCTCTGCCAGTCTTGGCCATCGATCTGCCCTCGGGACTCTATGCGGATTCCGGCGCCACCGCAGCAGTGGCTATTAGCGCTGATATTACGGTGACATTTATTGCCGCCAAACAGGGTATGTTTACTGGTCGCGGTCCGGCCCTCTGTGGCGAAGTTATCTATCACTCCCTCGATGTGGACGAAGACATTTTTCAACAGGTGGCCCCCTCAGCACAGTTGATGGATCTCCATGAGTTGATGGAATATCTTCCGCTTCGCGATGTGGATGCCTACAAAAATCAGTTTGGTCACAGCATGGTTATCGGCGGTGATCACAGCTTTGGTGGCGCCGCAATGATGGCGGCGGAAGCGGCGTTGCGCACTGGCTCGGGACTGGTGAGCATGGCCACTCGCCCAGTCCATGTTGCCGGAGCACTGGCGCGTCAGCCAGAGGTAATGGTTAGTGGGATTATCTCGGGTCAGGAATTAGAACCGCTGTTAGACAAGCCCTCAGTCTTAATTGTCGGTCCAGGTCTCGGCCGTTCACCCTGGTCTGAGCAGTTGTTGCAAAAGGCCGTTGCCACCGGTTTGCCCATGCTGGTAGATGCGGATGCGCTAAATATTATTGCCGAGGGTCGAGTTGTGCCACAGCCTCAAGGCAGTGGCTGGATTATGACACCTCACCCAGCTGAAGCCGCGAGACTGTTAAATGTCAGTGTCGCCGAGGTGCAGGCTGATCGCTTTGCTGCGGTACGTCAGATTCAAGAGAAATACAATGCTGTGGTTTTACTAAAAGGTGCCGGCACATTAATCGCTGCCCCCGGTGATGAGGTTATTGCAGTGTGCCCCTATGGCAACCCAGGAATGGCTACTGGCGGTATGGGCGATGTGCTCTCGGGTATTGTCGGTGCTCTCTTAGCTCAGGGTCTCGAGGCAAAACTGGCTGCCCAATTGGGCTGTTGCCTGCACTCCGCGGCGGCGGATATGGCTGTGGAAGAGCAGGGCGTACGCGGACTGACGGCAACAGATTTGCTCGGTTATCTGCGCAAATTATTAAATGGTGAGCTGAGTTAAAGCTCCTGCAACAGCGTTATTAAAACGTCATAACAAGATGAGAGTGCAGTTTGGTGACTGATCACAAAACGCAACTGACTTCAGGTTCTGTCCTAGATTTGACTCTAGATTTTTCTTTGGAGTTAATCGATGAAGCGGCGATGCTAGAGTTTGGCAATCGCATTGCTGAGGCGATTGGTCGTGGGCTCAAAAACACTCTTAAAAATGACTGCCCAGGGAAGACTCCAGAGCCAGCTCTTTTAATTGCTTTGCAGGGTGATCTGGGAGCTGGAAAAACGACTCTTAGTCGCGGTGTTTTAACCGGCTTAGGGCACAGTGGCGCGGTTAAAAGCCCGACCTATACTTTGGTGGAACCCTATGATTTGGTGATGGGTCAGGTATGCCACTTTGACTTCTATCGGCTGCAGGATCCTGAAGAACTTGAGTATATGGGCTTTCGAGATTATCTGGTGGAATCGCGACTGTGCTTGATAGAATGGCCGGAACGCGGTGCCGGCTTTCTGCCCGAAGTAGATATTTTAGTTGAGATTGTGCAACTTAATGAGGGTCGCAAAGTCACTCTAAGTGGAAAGTCACAACAGGCTAGAGTAATAATTTCTCAGCTCGATAGAGAAACCTATGGAGTTAGTGGTGCAGATTAAAATCGCTTCAGTATTTAAAATCGCCTCAGTATTTAAAGAAACTTCAGTGGTTAAAAATACTGCTCTGGCCGGCTATTTTATAGCCCATCTACTTTTAGCCTGCTTAACAATGCTCTGGGTCAGCCCCAGTTACAGCGCTGAAGTGGACAGTGTGAGACTCTGGAGGGCGCCGGACAATACGCGTCTAGTGCTGGATCTCAGTGGCCCGGTGGAATACAAGATCTCAATTCTGGAAGCCCCTGATCGACTGGTTATCGACATTAAAAATAGCACGCTAAAAGCCAGCTTTGACAAGCTCGATCTGACCTCTACACCGATTAAAGCTATACGTTCAGGCCTGCGCGGCACTGCCGATCTGCGATTGGTGTTTGATCTCACAGAGTCGGTGACACATACACACTTTACGCTAAAAGCCCTTGCACAATATGGCGATCGATTGGTTGTCGATATTTTCGACACAAAAGCACGCGCCACTAAAACTGTTAGCAAAGTGGTGCCAGTGGACAACCGTCGGATCGTGATTGCTATCGATGCCGGTCATGGTGGTGAAGACCCTGGAGCGTTAGGTCCGAAGAAGATCCGTGAAAAAGTGGTGGCGCTGCAGATTGCTAAGCGTCTGGAGCGACTGTTTGATCAGGATAAGTATTTTGCCGGCGAGCTAGTGCGCACCGGAGACTATTATCTGGCCCATCGCAAGCGCACCGATATCGCCCATGATAAGCGCGCCGATTTCTTTCTCTCTATTCACGCCGATGCTTTCACCAATCCCAAAGCCAATGGTGCCTCTGTCTATGCGCTCTCTACTCGAGGCGCTACCAGTGAGGCCGCCCGCTATTTGGCAAACAAGGAAAACCGCGCCGACCTGATCGGTGGTGCCGGCTCTCTGTCTATGAGTCTTGATGATAAAGATGATGCGCTGGTTGAGGTGTTGCTTGATCTGTCTATGAACAATACTCTTAAGAGCAGTTTAGAGGCCGGCGACTATGTGCTGAGAAATATGGGCGGCGTGGCGAGACTGCATAAAAAGAAGGTGGAGCAGGCGGGTTTTTTGGTGCTTAAATCGCCAGATATTCCCTCGCTGCTGATTGAAACAGGATTTATCTCCAACCCCACTGAGGCAAGTCGTCTCAGTAATGGCAACTATCAGCAGCGCATGGCCCAAGCGATATATACTGGCCTGACAGATTATTTCCACGATAATCCACTAACGGGTACTGCTCTCAAGGCGGCAAAGAATACTCAGGTCCGCAGCTATGTGATTGCACGGGGCGATACATTGTCCGGTATAGCCCAGCGCTACAACACCTCGGTGAAACGTATATTGAGCTATAATAAAATGCGTTCCAGCACCATTAAAGTTGGTCAGAAAATAATGATTCCCGCCGGATAATATTCGCGAGTATCGCCCCAGTTTAAATTAGCATCCGATTTTTAATACGCCGATAAAAGGCCGCCGAATATGTCAGTTATCAAAATTCTCAGCCCCCAGCTGGCCAATCAGATTGCCGCCGGTGAAGTGGTGGAACGTCCGGCCTCAGTGCTGAAAGAGCTAGTGGAAAATAGCCTCGATGCCGGAGCCCAAAGTATCGAGATCGATATTGAGCAGGGCGGTGTTAAGCTAATCCGTATTCGCGATGATGGCGGCGGCATTGACCATGACGATTTAGCTCTGGCTCTGAGTCGTCATGCAACCAGTAAAATTGATGACCTTGAAGATCTCGAGGCCGTCGCCACTCTCGGTTTTCGTGGCGAAGCACTGGCCAGTATCGCCTCGGTGTCGCGTCTCAGCTTAACTTCCAACAACGGTGGCAGCAGTGCCTGGCGAGCAATTTCTGAAGGCCGTGATATGCAGGTGGAAGTGACTCCCGCCTCTCACCCTCAGGGTACCAGCGTTGAAGTGCGTGATCTGTTCTTTAACACGCCGGCGCGACGTAAATTTCTGCGCACTGAAAAAACCGAATATAACCGGATCGATGACAGCATTAAAAAGCTCGCCCTGAGCCGCATGGATATCGCATTTAGTCTGCGCCACAACCAGCGTGCACAAATTAATCTGCATCCGGCCAACACTCAGCTGGAGCAGGAAAAGCGGGTCGCTGATATCTGTGGTCCTGCCTTTATGCAGCAGGCACTTTATGTGGACAATGACCGCACAGGTATTCGCCTGTGGGGCTGGATGGGGCTGCCGACCTTCTCCAGAAGTCAGGCTGATCTACAGCACTTTTTTGTCAATGGTCGCTGTATTCGCGACAAGGTAGTGTCCCATGCCATTCGCCAGGCCTATCAGGATGTGCTCTATCATGGCCGCCACCCCGCCTATGTGTTGTTTCTGGAAATTGAACCTGGGGATGTGGATGTCAATGTGCATCCCACCAAGCATGAGGTTCGTTTCCGCGATAGCCGGGCTATTCATGGTTTTGTCTACGGCACCTTGAACAAGGCACTGGCCCAGGATCGCCCTCAGGATCATCTGCAGGAGGGGGAGATGGCGATAGGCCAGCCCCAGAATTCCCAGCAGACTGAATGGCTACCCAATCAGTCGACGCTGCAGTTTCCCTCCGGCACAGGCCAGCCCCAGAATGCGTCGAGCTATGGCCAATTTCCCTCAACAAGTCAGGTTGGGGTTAACACACCCATGAGTGCCTATCAAAGCCTCTACAACACCCAGATACCAGAAGAACAGGGCGATATACCGCCCATGGGCTTTGCCATTGCCCAGTTAAAAGGGATCTATATTCTGGCAGAGAATGCCCAGGGCATGATTATTGTTGATATGCATGCGGCCCATGAGCGCATTACCTACGAGTCCATGAAAACCGCTTTTGATAATCAGGGCCTGGTATCCCAGCCTCTGCTAGTGCCGGAGAGTTTATCGGTCAGTGAGCGTGAGGCGGAAATTACGGACAAAAGCTCAGAGATTTTCAGCCAGCTGGGTTTTACGGTGGAGCGGGCCGCGGCAGAAAGTATTATTGTCCGGGAAATTCCGGCGATTTTGCGAGGTTCAGAGGTAGAGGGTCTGCTTCGAGATGTTATCTCGGATTTGCTT
>Ga0208971_1001913_pt1 | contig 11683 bp, 10 predicted proteins | sample AOAMet1_18_M0_10_2_FD_188229 | JGI IMG/M metagenome (GOLD analysis project Ga0208971, IMG submission 188229) | Ammonia-oxidizing marine microbial communities from Monterey Bay, California, USA - CAN11_18_M0_10 (SPAdes) | ecosystem: Environmental > Aquatic > Marine > Intertidal zone | place... | reverse complement strand
TTATTCGTTGACGACAATTCCCCTGACGGCACAGCCGAGATTATTTCAAAAAGAATAGCAGGGTCGGTAGGACGCGTGCATCTAGAAAAAAGAAAGGGGAAACAAGGGTTGGGGACGGCTTACATCCATGGATTTAAATGGGCCATCAAGAATCAATATGAATTCGTATTTGAAATGGACTGTGATTTTTCACACAATCCAAAAGATTTAAATCGACTCCAACAAGAATTAAAAAACGGAGCCGATCTCGTTATTGGATCCAGATATTGTAGTGGGGGTAAGGTTAAAAACTGGCCATTCAAAAGAATACTAATGTCTTATTTTGCAAGTGTTTATGTGCGACTAATACTCTTTATTTCGATAAAAGACACTACCGCCGGATTTAAAGGATATCGCATTGATGTACTAAAAAAGATAAAACTTGACGACATTCCTTTTAAAGGATATGCCTTCCAAATTTGTATGAAATATGCAGCATTACAACATAAGTTTAAAGTAAAAGAGATTCCCATCACTTTTGTTGATCGAGTTCAAGGTGTATCTAAGATGAGTACTGGAATATTTAAAGAAGCTTTTTTTGGGGTGTGGGAAATGAGAAGAATGAAATTATGAGAAGTTACCTATTAAAAAACGGCATCGTTGTAAACGAAGGAGAGTCTAAGCATCAAGATGTTCTTATCAAAAACAATCGGATTGAGAAAATGGGTAAAGACCTCAGTGATGATTCTGCAACTATTATTGACCTATCGGGCAAGTTTATTATGCCTGGTTGCATAGATGATCAAGTTCATTTCAGAGAACCTGGATTAACGCACAAGGGGAACATCTATTCTGAATCAAGAGCTGCTGTTGCTGGAGGGATCACTTCTTTTATGGAAATGCCCAATACCAGCCCAAATGCCACTACCCAAAAGCTATTAGAGGATAAATACCAAATTGCCAGAACGAACTCTATTGCAAACTATTCTTTTTTTATGGGTGCGACAAATGATAACCTGGACGAGGTTCTTAAAACAAATGCGTCAGAAGTTTGTGGAGTTAAAGTTTTTATGGGCTCTTCCACGGGAAACATGCTTGTAGATAATGAAAAAACATTGGCGGGTCTTTTTTCCAATGTACCAATGCTCATTGCAACACATTGTGAAGATGAGCAAACTATTCAAAAAAACTTAGCAGATGCAAAGTTGAAGTATGGAGTTGAGATTCCAATTGAGCTCCACCCAATCATTAGAAATGAAGAAGCGTGCTTCCTTTCTTCTTCACTTGCCGTAACCCTTGCAGAAAAGCACGGAGCTAGGCTTCATGTCTTACACATCTCGACTGCCAAAGAAACTGAATTGTTTAAAAACCATTTGTCGTTAAAAGACAAAAAGATAACAGCCGAAGCCTGTGTTCACCACCTTTGGTTTAGTAATGAGGATTATACCTCTAAGGGTACTCTGATTAAATGGAACCCAGCAGTTAAAACCAGTGCAGATCGTGATGGAATATGGAAAGCATTATTAGACAACCGTATTGATGTCGTAGCTACCGATCATGCTCCACATACCATTCAGGAGAAAAAAAACAATTACTTAAACGCTCCTTCAGGGGGGCCTCTTGTTCAACATGCTCTAATAAGTATGATGGAACATGTGAAAAACGGTAAAATTACAATAGAAAGGGTTGTTGAAAAAATGGCTCATAATCCGGCTATTCTATTTCGAATTAAAGAAAGAGGTTTTATTCGTGAGGGATATTACGCAGACCTCGTAATTGTTGATCCAAGCAGGGCTTATACGGTGAATCATGATAATATTTTATATAAATGTGGATGGTCTCCCTTTGAAGGGTACACGTTTTCTAGTTCAATAGATAAAACCTTCGTCAATGGTGAAATTGTATATGACAACAGGCAAGTCTGTGAAGGAACAAATGGAATGCGGCTTTCTTTTAATTCTATGAATTAATGAAATACTTCGGGCTTATTTTATTCTTTATGGCGCTCTCTTGCTCTTCCTCTGATGACTCAGCCCTTATCCCGAAGGATGATTTCACTAAGATTCATGGAGATGTTTTGGTTCTAGAAGCTTATTACCAAAACAAATACCGATCCGTGGGGATTTATAAAGATTCAATGAAACAGTCAGTAACGGATTTAGTTAAAAAGAAAGGGTATACTTTTGATCAATACGAAAAAACTTATGACTACTATGCGGTAAGGCAAAAAGATTTTCAAGAAATCAATTCAGAACTCATAGAATCTTTTAGTAACAAAAAACTATAATTTAATTTGCTGAGCATTGACATTCATTGACATGAAACTCTCTACACTTTTATTGAATACATCAGGATTTTCCGTCGTCAAAAACACACATGTTCCATTCCGAGACAGCTTATTATTCATTAATTCGTGTCGTTGCAAATAATCTTTTAGTTTTTTTGCAACAATAGGTCCCTGAGAAATAATCCGAACCTTGTCTTTTGATAGCTCCTGCAAATAAGAAGCTATAATAGGGTAATGTGTACATGCCAATAACACTGTGTCAATAGAAGGGTCTTTACTTAGCAGCTCAAAAAAATCTTCTTTTATTATGGCTTTACCAGATTCTGAAAGGTACTTGTTGCTTTCTATTAAAGGCACCCACATTGGACAAGCCTGCTGATTCACAATAAGATTAGGTGAAAATTTTTTTAACTCAATACGATAAGAATTAGAATTCACGGTTCCTTCTGTTCCTAAAATCCCAACATGCTTTGTTTCTGATAACTCTCCAATGGTTTCTGTCGTTGGCCGAATCACGCCAAGAACACGGAAATCCGAATCCATCTCTATTAAGTCTTGTTGCTGTATGGTTCGAAGGGCTTTAGCCGAAGCGGTATTACATGCGACAATTACCAATCGGCACCCTTTGTTTTTAAGAAACTTTACTGCTTCTAGGGTAAAGTCATAAACAACATCGTAAGAACGGTTCCCGTATGGCGCTCGTGCGTTATCGCCAAGATATAAATAATCGTGTTCTGAAAGCTCTTTTTTGAATTCAGACAGAATGGTAAGGCCTCCATATCCTGAATCAAACACACCTATTGGCCCCTTGTCTTCCATAAATCAAATCTACAAAAAAAGGGCAACGTCTGTTGCCCTTATCTTATTGAAAATGTTTTTCAAAAATGATTACTTTCCCATTAATTCTTTTTCAAGCTTTAATAGTTCCGTCATCACCTCTTTTGTGATATCAACACCACCTTTAAAGTAAAGAGTAACTGTCTCATCAAGTACATAGCTGATTTTTTTACTATCAGCTACATTGTTCACTGCAGTCTGTACAAGATCCAAAATAGGTTTATTTAGCTCTTGGCCATAAATCTGCATTTGTTGTTCTAACTCCTGCTGTCTCGTTTGTAGAGCCTGCTGTTTCTTTTGAAGTTTTTCTTGCTCCATTTGTTGGATTACTGGAGTCATGTCTTTCTCATTCTGCTGATACCGAATATAAGCTGCTTCAAATGACTTGTTCATTTCTTGTAATTCTTGAACCCCTTCCTCTTCAAATTTCTGAAGTTTTGCCATAGCATCTTTACGTGACTGCAGAGTATCCAGTAATTCCTGAGAGTTAATGTGCGCTATTTTTGTTTGAGCGTTCATGTTTATTCCCCCAAAAACCAAAACCAATATTAGTAATCCTTTTTTCATTTTTATATGTATTTATTTTATTCTTATTATTCTATTCCCATCTCATACAAGATGTCATCACTTATGTCGTATTCACTTAAAGCATATATCAAGCTACTTTGATTGGCCTTATCAAAAATCAAATCATAGCCGTCACTCTTAGCGAGTTTTTTAAGAGCCGTAAAAATACGATCCTGAATCGGTTTTATCAATTCCTGCCTCTTTTGAAAGTAGTCTCCTTCAGATCCAAAATGAAGGGTCTGAAGTTCTAATGCTTCTTGCTCTAAGTTTTCAATTTCTTGTTGTCGTTTTTCTTTTTCTTCTTTCGGCAACAGAATTTCTTCGCGTTCGAAGTTGTTCTTTTTCTTTTTTATCGCTTCATAACGATCTTCAATTTCTTTGGTCCATCGTTCTGCAAGCTTGTCCAATTTGTCTTTTGCTTCAACATATTCTGGTACTTTACTCATTATGTAGTCCGAATCTATATAGGCATAGGATTGACTATTGGCAAAGGTTGTGCCAAAAATCAAAACAAACATAAAAATATACTTCATCATAATGTTCAATTGAACAATTGAACGGCGAAGATACGTAATTATTGCAAAGGAGCGTTAATGGCCTATCATTTTAGAAGGGTCAACAATTTCGTCATATTCGCTTTCTGTAACATGACCAAGTCCAACCGCAGCCTCTTTAAGCGTTGTTCCATTTTTATGGGCGTATTTGGCAATCTCTGCTGCTTTATAATATCCTATTTTGGTATTAAGGGCAGTAACTAGCATAAGCGAGTTTTCAAGGTGCTTTTTAACCACCGGCTCGTTGGCTTTGATTCCTCCAGCACAATTTTCATTAAATGAATTACATGCATCTCCAATAAGTCTAGCCGACTCCAATACGTTATAGGCCATAACCGGTTTAAATACATTTAATTCAAAATGACCATTAGATCCCGCAACTGAAACAGTTACATCATTACCCATAACCTGTGCACAGACCATAGTGAGTGCCTCTGGCTGAGTTGGGTTTACCTTGCCTGGCATTATTGATGATCCAGGCTCGTTTTCAGGAAGTAAAAGCTCTCCTATTCCACACCTTGGCCCTGAAGAAAGCATACGAATATCATTTCCGATTTTCATTAACGAAACTGCCGTTCTTTTTAATGCTCCTGAAAGCTCAACTATGGCATCGTGAGCCGCCAATGCCTCAAACTTGTTCTCCGCCGTTTCAAATGGTAATCCTGTAAACTCAGCTATTTTTTTTGCTACCAAAACATCATATCCTTTTGGCGTATTTAAGCCCGTACCAACAGCTGTGCCTCCAAGCGCCAATTCCTGAACTGCTTCAAGTGAATGATGTATGGTTTTTAAAGATTTATTCAGCTGAGCTACGTAACCACTAAACTCCTGACCAAGCGTCAGGGGTGTAGCATCCATAAAATGAGTTCTTCCCGTTTTTACGATGTCTTTAAATTCTAATGATTTAGCATCTAATGTATCCCTAAGGTTTTCAATACCTGGGATGGTGATGTTAACCACCTGATTATAAGCTGCAATATGCATGGCTGTTGGAAATGTATCATTAGATGATTGCGATTTATTCACATCATCATTTGGGTTTAATATCTTTTCTGTATCCGAGAGCATGCCGCCATTAAGCACGTGCGCTCTGTTAGATATGACTTCATTACAATTCATATTGGATTGCGTACCCGAGCCTGTTTGCCAAATAACAAGGGGGAACTGATCATCATGCTTTCCAGTAATTACCTCATCACAAACAGCGCTAATCAAATCTTTTTTCTCTGAAGGAAGGGTTCCCAATTCAAAATTGGCATGAGCCGCAGCCTTTTTTAAATACGCAAATGCATGGATGATTTCTATAGGCATTGATGCCTCAGGTCCAATCTTAAAGTTGTTTCTTGACCTTTCGGTTTGTGCTCCCCAATATTTATCAGCAGGGACCTTCACCTCACCCATCGTGTCTTTTTCAATTCTATATTGCATTTTATAATGAATTATTGAGTTAATTTTTTTAATTTTGTTTTCAATTATAGTTCAAAAATAACAGAACATGAGCACTTTCGGTATAGTTTTATTTCTTTTAATTGGTGGTATGGCCTTTTGGATGTTATTATTTCTTATGGGATTTATCTTACCATATTGGATTACGCTTGGTATTTTCGAGCAGCTTCGTACCAAAAGAGTGCTTGATGATGAGGAAAAATAAACCTCTTTTCAACTAAAACTGTCTTTTTATTTTTTTCATTTTATTTTTTGAATCGTCAAAATTGACATTTGTCATTTTTTAGATGGAAATTCTTTATTTCCTTTAACGTGAAATAATTAACTTCGAACATCACAAATTAAATCGTCATTTTATGGAAATTACCCCAGATATAAAAAAAAGACTTGAATTACTGAGGGACAAATACGCCGCTATTGGACAGGACTTGAATTCATACCTAGATGGTTTAATTTTTGCGAACCCATTGGTTTATTGGGACTACATTGAGGTTGATGCGTTATTGAGTCTGCAAAAACCAAAAACTGATTTTCCTGATGAAAAAATATTTATTGTTTATCACCAAATAACAGAGCTTTATTTCAACCTCATTGAACATGAAGTTGATCAAATTTGTAGAAATGGAAAGGTAATCTCCGATATAGGTCAAGACCTCGGGTGGAATGAGAGCCTTGATGTCGATTTTTTTATTGCCAGACTCAAGCGATGCAACCTCTATTTTGAAACTTTGATTCGCTCATTTGACGTGATGAGGCTTGGTATGGAGAAAGATCAATTTACTAAATTCAGAATGGCGCTTCTCTCTTCAAGTGGTTTTCAAACAGCTGCATATAGAAGAATCGAGATCAGCTGTACTGATTTAAGGTATTTGGTCTACGAGAGTGAAAGAAAGCGCCTTTGGGATTCTGACATACACGAACAATTAGATAACGTGTATTGGAGAAGGGGTGCTGTTATTGAAGAAACAGGAGAGAAAACACTTACCTTAAGAGACTTTGAAGCCAAATACCTTAGCACATTTCATGATTTTGCAAATGAGTACCAACCAATAAATATTTGGAAAAAATTCAAATCTCTATCTAAAGAGGATCAAAAAAACCCTTTAGTATTAAAAGAATTAAGAGAGCTTGATGTGAATGTAAATGTGAATTGGCCACTGATTCACTACCGTACAGCTGTACATTACCTTGCTAAAGGTACGGGCGAGGAAAAAGGTACGGGAGGAACAAATTGGCAAAAATACCTTCCTCCTCGCTTTCAAAGAAGAATATTTTATCCAGATTTATGGACAGAGGAAGAATTACAAGATTGGGGTAAAAAGTGGGTCGAAAGCGTACTAAAATAAGTCTATTTTATTGGCTTTATATACGCCTTAGAAAAATCAAGAATACCAAAGGAGTTCATGTTTGCATCTCTTAAATTAAGATTATAAACAACGAGCAGGTTTTCAAAATAAACGGGTACTACGGGCGCCTCTTTATTCATCACACTTATACAGTCGTTAAACAAATTATTCCTTAGTGTTTCATCTACCTCTATTGTTGACTTTTCAAATGCCGCATCAAATTCAATACTCTTGTATTTACCAAAAGAACGAACTGAATTGCCAAAATTATTAGAACAATAGGGGCTCAAATAGGATTCGGCATCCGGATAGTCGGGGATGTATGCCCCTGTCCACATTTGAGACTCTCCAGACTGAATGGATATAAGTTTCTCCTTATATGTTCCGGTCTTTAGCCTTATTTTCAATCCTAACTTTTTTTTCAGATCATTGACAAGAAAAGTACACCATGCCATCTCTGAAGAACCCTCTTCAGCGGTAGCATAAAAAACCAAACTGTCTCCTTTATAATTGCTCTTCCTTAGGTGGTACCTTGCCAGTTGCAAATTATACGTTGTTGTCGGTAAAATATTCGGTTGAAAATAGGCGCCCTCAGGTAAAATACCATTTAATGCAGGATTCGATTCTCCATATAGAAAGTCGCTACAAATGTTTTCTCTGTCTACTGCGTGGAAAACCGCTTTTCTCAAATGCAAATTGCTAAAAGGACTTGAGCTACAGTCGAAGCCAATATAATTCATCTTTAATCCATTTCGGTATTGTAATTTATGAAGAATGTTTTTCCCGTTCTTCGCTTCATCAAGAGTCCCAAACAAAGAATTGATTTTATTTGCTGGTATAGAAAGCAATAGGTCCGTTTTTTGAGTAGTGAAAGAGGAGAAAGCTTTTTCTTCTTTTTGTTTCTTTACCATTATTTTGTCAACAAAAGGGAGCTGGTTATCATATTTATCCTTTCCCCAATACTTATCATTTCTAATGTAAACCCGTTCATTTTCATTTGAATAAAAAAGCTTAAAAGGCCCAGTACCGATAGGATGTTCCTTGATTTTTTCTTTGTAATAATTATATGCTTTTTTTGAAAAAACAGACATGCTCTGATGGGTCAATACTTTTAAAAACGTTGGGCTCGGGTTGATTAGTTGAATTCTTAGACTGTATCTAGATAATGTTTTTATTCCAGAAACGCCTGTTGATAGGTCTCCTTCAAATGAATCATAAAACCCTTTGGCTCCCTTTATTTTAGATGTTAATAATTCGCTTTGTTGATTTAGCTTATGACTAGTACATGCAAAATCCAATGTGAACTTAATATCTGATGCTGTTAATTCTTCAGCTTTACTACCGAAACAAATATCATCATGAAAATAAATACCCTTATTCACGTTAAGATCTATAGTTTTAAGGTCTTTCGATATCGTATAGGATGAAATTAGGTTTCCTGACAACTCCTTTGTCTCTTCATTGAATTGAATCAAGGTCTCAAAGATCGGGGAAATCGCCCTTTGCTCGTACATGGATAAACAAGATAATGGGAAAAACTGATAAACCATTTCTGGTGACTCATAAGTGATTATTCCCCCGTACCTCTTTTCTCCTTTGGCTGTTTTTTTTGCAACAATTGTCTGCTCAGAACATCCAGATATAATAACGAATGAAAGAAGTAAGAAATAATAAAATAACTTTTGCATTTAGTCTAAGGCTCTTAAAACCGGAAGCACCTGTCTACCTCCTTCTACTCTCAAACTTATATAATATATTCCATTTGAAAGAGGGGACAAATCAATAAAATCCCCTTTTGTTTTAGACATTACCTGTTTGCCTTCTTTAGAAAAGACTTGAATATCTGTTGCTTCTGAACTGAAAAATAATTTTTCAACCGTCGGATTTGGATAAGCGTATATCTGATTAAGACTGTTTTCTTGTAGATTGAGCGCGCTCAAATATATAGAGTCCAACGCTGTACAATTGTTTGAATCCGTGATTTCTAATGAATACCAGCCTGGATTGAGGTAAACAATAACAGACTCGTCTATTTGCGAATTGCTCCAACTATAGGAATACGGAGGCAAACCTCCATTTACATTAGAAATGATTATTCCGTCATAACTGACCTCTCCTGAGGGAAGAATCATGTCAAACGCTATATCAATTGGGTCTAGATTTAACATTTCAATTTCTACCTGCTGAGCACAACCATTAAGATCGGAAACAAACAGGGTATAATTTCCTTCTGAAAGACCTGATATTATCGAGTCTTGGTATTGCTCTCCGTTAAGGAAATAGGAATATTCAGGTGTTCCACCTGAAACCATAGAAATAACTTCTCCATCAGATTCTCCTGCACAAAGCCACTCTGTGAAGTTTATGTCAAGTAAAAGAACATCTGGGCTTGCTACTTCTATTTGCAATGAATCATGACATCCACGAATATCTGTAGCCTCAACTGTATAAATCCCTTCGGGCAAATTTTCAATATTATTAGTTGTGTCACCATTAAACCACAATATACTCTGAGGGGTAAAAATGGTGTCCATTTCCAATAGAATCGAGCCATCAGAATCCCCATAACACAGCACGTCTTCCACCCAAAAATCAATAATTACGGCTGGCGGTTCTGGGACCAATACAGAGTCAGTCACAATACAACCGTCTGTGTGAGTAATTACGACTGAGTTCCATCCAGAATGTAATGAATCATTAGGTTTAGTGGTGTATCCATTTTCCCATAGAAAAGTGCAACCACTAAACATACATGGGCATCCCGATGATGACATTGTAGCATTTCCATCCTGATCTCCTACACAAGTTGGAGGAGAAATTGCACCAAAAGAAATAATATAAGGGTCCGAAAGAACAACCTCTCTATCCTCATAACAACCCATTCTATTGGTAACCCTAACCCAATATTCCCCGGCAATTAAGTTACTTAGAATTGGTTCGATGGTTCCATCAGACCAATTGTATGTGTATGGCCCTGTGTTACCAAATGTGTTTGGTGAAATTGATCCATCTGATTCATTATTACATGACGGTGAAATTGTTGTCACGCTTGAAATAACACTATTGAAACCACAATTTACAGGAAAATAAGAATACGCCCCATTATTTTGATTACCTAAGTACCCTCCCCATGATATACCAGCATTTGGTCTTATTGACGAAAGGTCTACTCTTTTAACATAAATTCCATTGGTTGCTCCTGGATTTAAACTGTCCTTTTTATATGCATATATTAATTCCGTGTATTGATCGTTATCAATATCCCGAAATAATGGTGTTGAGCCAAGATTAACTCCAGCTTCAAAATTGGTTAGAGGAGTTATTGTATTGTTCACAAAATCAATCTGTTCAATTCTATGCTGAAAGTAACCGTTGATGTTGTAGGTGACCGATGCTATTGCTTCGTCACGGCCGTCATTATTCAGGTCTATTGCGTTTCCAGAAGAGTAGTTGAGCTGACCTAGACTATCGATAAACTTCATTTCTCCTGTTGAACCATCAAGCATTACCTGATAAAAATCAGAAAATGAAGGGGCTATTCCTTTAAATAAAGTAAGAAAAATATCTGGCGTTAAATCTCCCGTAAAGTTTCCAATAACAGGTTCGGCGCTTGACTCAGTTCCTGGATGCTGGAAAGACCAATCAATTGAAAAATCACTGCCATTTATTTTTTCCAACTTGCCATCAAATGAGATGAATACAAAATCATAAACCTGAGATGAATCATTAAAGAAAACAGAAGCTGGAGCAATGTATCCTTTTTCCAAATCCGTAGCTACCGCTATTGATCCACTCGTATTATTTCCAAGAATGCTTGTTAGAGGACAAGCATAAAATGATCCTCCAAGATTTTCTCCTCCCGTTCCAAAAAGAACCCAATCGATTCCATTGTTTTGCAGGTCTACAACTATTGGAGAGCAGTATGTTTCTGCGCTATCCGGAACCACTGCGTTCGCCAATATTTCTCCTGTAAGAGAGCTCAGAACCATTACATGACCAGGAGGGCGATTTGTTTCCCATTCTGGTGCCGAATGGTCCCCTCCATTAGTAACCAATAAATCCATTAAGGCATCTCCGTCAACATCATTAATAAACTGCGGATTATAGAAATTATACCACCCACTATCTGCTGGATCCGTTCCGTTAGGAAAAAACTCCCAAATTAGAGAGCCATCAGAACCGTCTAGAGCATAAAATTGTGCTTCTCTGCCTGTAATAAAAACATCCTTGATACCGTCATTTGTTATGTCTTGAAAAACAGCTGATCCAAAAACCTCATTTCGAGAAGGGGCATTCCAAAGAAGCTGCCCTGTGCTTCCATTAATTGCCATGATACCAGAATTGCTATCAAATCCATCTTTTCCTCCCCCGATAATAATATCTAATACCCCGTCAAAATTTATATCATGACTATGTGGCGATGAGTATGTAGAAATAGAATCAGCAAAGTAAGTCCATGATGAAGCCTGGGCACTAAGCCCAAACGGACTGAGTAATAAAACAAAGAAAAAGATTTGTGTTATACCCCTCAATTGAATTGCTTGTTAAGTTATCTGACTAGGTGCAAAAATCCCTGACCCTGTATTTCAACTCCTGGGTCACCAGGACCGATAGACACGCCTACTCCTTCGTACTTATAAAAATAAACGCCATCTTCTAGCTCATTC
>Ga0208971_1001911_pt1 | contig 11692 bp, 7 predicted proteins | sample AOAMet1_18_M0_10_2_FD_188229 | JGI IMG/M metagenome (GOLD analysis project Ga0208971, IMG submission 188229) | Ammonia-oxidizing marine microbial communities from Monterey Bay, California, USA - CAN11_18_M0_10 (SPAdes) | ecosystem: Environmental > Aquatic > Marine > Intertidal zone | place... | reverse complement strand
GCCTATCAGGGTATTGCCGGTGACACACTGGCCTCGGCACTACTGGCCAATGGCGTTGATGTGGTGGGCCGCAGTTTTAAATATGCCCGACCGCGAGGCATCTTTGGTCATGGTGCCGAAGAGCCCAATGGCATTATTCAGCTGGGCTCAGGTGCCGGCACTATTCCCAATTTGAAAGCCACTCAGGTAGAACTCTATCAGGGGCTTGAAGCCTCCAGCGTCAATGGCTGGCCCAGTGTTAACTTCGATGTGATGGGCATAATAGGGGCCTTTGATAGGCTGATGCCACCGGGGTTTTACTACAAAACCTTTATGTATCCGAAAAAGCTCTGGATGACCTACGAGCACTTTATTCGCAAGGCCGCTGGCTTGGGGGCAACCCCGGTTGAGGCGGACCCCGATCGCTATGACAAACTCCATCAGCACTGTGATGTATTGGTGGTTGGCGCAGGCCCGACGGGATTAGTTGCCGCCCGTGAAGCGGCACGCACCGGCGCTCGAGTAATAATAGCCGATGAACAGTCTGAATTTGGCGGCAGTTTACTGGCCTCAAAACAGACCATTGACGGCCTTCAGGCACCTGCGTGGGTTGCCGGTCTGGTGGCTGAACTTCACGCCTACAGTAATGTTCAGCTACTCCCTAGAAGCACAGTGTTTGGTTATTACGACCATAACTTTTTAACGATTTTAGAACGCTGCACCGACCATCTGGGCCTGACCTCTGAATATGCGGTGCGTCAGCGTATGCATAGAGTCAGAGCGACTCAGGTAGTGTTGGCAACCGGTGCCTTTGAGCGACCTCTGGTCTTTGCCCACAACGATATTCCCGGGGTGATGCTGGCCTCAGCGGTCTCCACTTACGTCAATCGTTACGGCGTCGCCCCCGGTAATAAGCTGGTGCTATTTACCACCAATGACAATGCCTATCAGAGCGCCCTAGATTGGCACCACAGCGGCCGTGAAGTGGTCGCTGTGATCGATAGCCGCAGCAATCCTAGCGGCGCTATTGTGGCCGTGGTAAAGGCTCTGGGCATCGAGGTGATTGACGGGCATGGACTGATCGAAGCACAGGGCAATAAGCGTGTTAAACGCGCCCTGATAGCACCGATCAATCAAGCCGGCACTGAAGTAACCGGTGCTGTGCGCCCTTTAAATTGTGATTTAATCGCCTGTTCTGGCGGTTGGAGTCCGGCGGTTCATCTGAGTTCACATACCGGCGCCAAGCCCATTTGGGACGAGAGCATTGTGGGCTTTAGACCGGGAGACTCAAAACAGCAGGAGCGCTCTGCCGGTGCCTGCAGAGGCACCTTTGATCTCAGTGGCTGTTTAGCCGAGGGTGCCAGAGCCGGTGCCGACGCCGCCAAGCTGTCTGGGCAGGGTGAGGGCAATATTCAGTTCCCAGCCTGCACCGTTGAAGAGTATCAAGAGCAACCGCAGCAGGCATTGTTTTTGGTGCCCCACAGTAAAAGCACCAGTCGCGCGCCGAGTCAGTTTGTGGACTTCCAGTTGGATGTCAGTGCCAGCGCCATTGAGTTAGCGGTGCGCGAAGGTTTTGAATCGGTGGAGCATGTTAAACGTTACACCGCGCTGGGTTTTGGTACGGATCAGGGCAAGCTGGGCAATATTAATGGTATGGCCATCTTGGCTAATGCCTTAGATCAGAGCATTGCTGAGACCGGCACCACGATCTTCCGGCCCTCCTATACACCCACCACCTTTGGCGCTATCGCCGGGCGTGATGTAAATGATTTATTTGACCCTGAACGTTACACGGCTATGCATCGTTGGCATGTAGAAAAGGGTGCCGAATTTGAAAATGTCGGCCAGTGGAAGCGCCCCTGGTACTTCCCCCTGAAAGGCGAGGCTTTGCAAGATGCGGTTAACCGTGAAGGACTGGCGGTGCGCAACAGTGTCGGTATTTTGGATGCCACAACCCTGGGTAAAATCGATATTCAGGGTCCTGATGCGGCAGAATTTATTACCCGAATCTATACCAACTCATACCTCAAACTGGCGCCGGGCAAATGCCGCTACGGAGTGATGCTAAAAGAAGACGGCATGATCTTTGATGATGGCGTCTGTGCCTGTCTCGGTGACAATCACTACCTGATGTTTACCACCACTGGCGGAGCCGCCGGGGTGTTGGCCTGGCTGGAACTGTGGCAGCAAACCGAGTGGCCAGAGCTGCAGGTTTACTTTACCTCGGTGACCGATCACTGGACTACGGCTACGGTGACGGGTCCCAATGCACGGAAGGTAATCGCCAAAGTCTGCAGTGATATCGATCTGTCCAATGACGCCTTTGGCTTCATGGATTGGCGAGATGGCACGGTGGCTGGTATTAAGGCGCGAATCTTCCGCATCAGCTTTACTGGTGAACTGTCCTATGAGGTCAATGTGCCGGCCCATTATGGTCGACATATTTGGGAGGCTTTAATTGCCGCCGGAGAAGAATTTAATATCACCCCATATGGCACAGAAACCATGCATGTTCTGCGCGCTGAGAAGGGCTTTATTATTGTTGGCCAAGATACGGATGGCTCTATGACCCCAGCAGATATGAATATGGACTGGGTAGTGGGCAAAAATAAAACCTTTAGCTTTATCGGCGAGCGCTCTCTTCAGCGCAGCGATAGTTTGCGAGAAAATCGCAAGCAGCTAGTGGGTTTAAAAACCCTGCAAGGAAAGGACGTTTTGCCCGAGGGCGCACAGGTTGTGTTTGATGCCAAACAGTCTATCCCCATGTCCATGCAGGGCCATGTGACCTCGAGTTATTACAGTGCCAACTTGGGACATTCCATTGCTCTGGCAGTGGTTAAAGGGGGTCACAGCAGGCTAGGGCAAATAGTGCATTGCCCCTTGGCGGATGGTCGCACTATTGCGGCAGAAATTGTCAGTTCGGTGTTTTATGATCCCAAGGGAGAGCGTCAGCATGTCTAACTCAATCAAACGTGAATCACCGCTGCAGTATTTTCATGGATGGTTCAATAAGAGCAGCGCCCCCGAGAGCCTATTTAATGATCAAATAGACTGTGATCTGGTGATTAAGGAAGCGCCTTTAAGTGCCCACTTAAATCTCCGTGGTGATGCAGAGGATAGCGAATTCTGCGCTGCTGTGACCGCAGTGTTAGATGTGCCAGTGCCTAAAGTACCCGGCACCTATCATCGCAATGGCAACACCAGCATCTATTGGCTCGGCCCCAGTGAATGGTCGATTCTAGAGGTCGGTGGCGATGGGGCGGTTATAGAGGCGACCCTGCGAGCCAGCTTAAAAGGCCATATCTCCGTTGTTGATGTGAGTGGTGGTCAGACCTGTATTAATCTGCGCGGTGCGGGTGCGGCGACTGTGCTTAAAAAATCAAGCGTCTACGACTTTGAGGGCTGGAGTGATGCTCAGTCAGCTTATGGGCGAGTAGTGCAAACCACCTTTGCCAAGGCTTCCGCCGCAGTCAGTAATAGGCCCGATGGCTCTTATGATCTGGTGATTAGACGCAGTTTCGCCGACTATCTTGCTCAGTGGTTGTTAGATGCGGGTGGCGAGTTTGGATGCCGAATAGAGAGTAGCTGATAGCTGTCATTAAAGGGGTAAGAGGTCGGCATCCGCTTAATTCGTTCGAGATGACAGTCATGTTGTTGTACGGGACAGCAGTTTTGTTAGAGATGTGAGTGGTCTTGCTTAGGGTGACCGGACTCACACCCCGTCACAGTTTTCCAAATCTGTTATCCCCAAAGAGCACGGCGACGAGGAACCTCAATCAGCCAGCAGTCCCCCTCAACCCAATAATAACCCTTAGCGCTTCATTATCGCCGAGATTGCCGCTTTGGCCTCCGGTGAGGCAACACGTTTGGCAAACGCCTTCGACTCAAGAGCAATACGCTCCGCCAGTGGCTCTATATCACGACGCATCAGCGCCTTGCTCTGCACCAGCGCCTCACGAGATTTACCGGCTAACTTGGCTGCAGTCGCCATAGCGCAGGCCATCAGATTTTCACTGCTACAGATCTGATTGATCAGGTTGTACTGCAATGCCGTCTCCGAATCAAAACGATCACCCAAAAGCAGCATTTCGGCGGCTTTAACATAGCCGGTGTGCATGGGTAACAGCATGGATGAGCCGAATTCCGGCACCGCTGCCAAATTAATAAACGGCAGCATAAACACAGTGCTGGGCGTTGAATAAACAAATTCACAGTGCAGCAATAGGGTAGTGCCTATGCCTACGGCGAAACCGTCCACTGCGGCAATAACTGGCACTGGGCAAGTGGATAGGGCACGCATAAATTCCCACACTGGCGCCGTTGCCCCCTTTTCAGCGGCCGGCGGGCGCGCCAGAAAATCATCTAAATCATTACCTGCAGTAAAATCCTGGCCCGCGCATAAAACCACCACATTGACGTTATCCTGAGTGGCTTGATGATCAAAAATATCCGCCAGTTGGGCATACATTTCTGAGGTTAGGGCGTTCTTTTTCTCTGGTCGATTGAAATTAACCGAGAGGATGCCATCGGCATAGTGGCTTTGAATAAGGTCTGACATATTTGTGCTCTTTATTAGAATTATTTTTGTGTAATAGGGGGTTGCTAATCAGCTGTTATTAACGGGTAGTCCGCAAGCGCTCAGACTTGGGGTCGGCCATTGGAATCGCCGCCAGTAAATCGCGAGTGTACTGTTGCTGCGGATCTGCCCACAGTGCCTCGGTGTCACCGGTCTCAATAATCACGCCCTGATTCATCACCACTACACGATCGGAAATACAGCGAACCACCGAGAGATCGTGGGAGATAAACAACATGGTTAGATTGTGCTTTTCCACTAAGTTGAGAATCAAATCGAGAATCTGAGCCTGAATTGTAACATCCAGCGCTGATACCGGTTCATCGGCAATAATCAATTCTGGCTTGGTGGCAATAGCGCGGCCTATGGCAATTCGCTGGCGCTGGCCCCCGGAGAACTCATGGGGGTATTTACGCATATTGTTCCGCGCCAGACCTACATCATCCATCAGGTGTTGGACTTGTTGGTCAATGTTTTTAGCATTGGCGAGACCGTGATATAGCAGGGGTTCAGCCAAGGTCTGATAGACCGTCATGCGGGGGTTCAGGGATGCATAGGGATCCTGAAAAATCATCTGCATCTTGCGTCGCCAAGGCACTAAATGATCCGCGCTAAGCTTATTGAGTTGGGTGCCATCAAAGTTGATTGAGCCGGCGGTGATCGGTGCCAATTGGAGAATTGAGCGTCCCAGTGTCGATTTCCCTGAACCCGATTCACCCACCAAACCGAGAATCTCACCCCGTTGAATCTCCAGGGAAACCCCGTCTACGGCCCTGATATACCCGACCGGCGTTTTGCTGTAATCCGGGAAATAGGTTTTGAGGTTGTCTACTCGGATCATTGGCTCCCCGGTGGCCTCGGCGCGGCTAGGCGTGACCTTGGCACCCTCGGGAATTGCTGCTAATAGTTTGCGCGTATAGTCATCTTCGGTGCGATAAAAAATGCCCTCGGTATCATTGGCTTCCCGCACTGTGCCTTCGCACATCACCACCACTTTGTCGGCAATGCCGGCAACCACACCGAGATCGTGACTGATAAAGATCACTGCCACATCGCGCTTTTTTTGCAGGGTTTTGATCAATGCCAATATCTGCGCCTGAATGGTGACATCCAGAGCCGTAGTGGGTTCATCACAGATTAAAAGGCGCGGCTCATTAATCAGCGCCATAGCAATCATAACGCGTTGACGCATGCCGCCAGAAAATTCATGGGGAAAGCTGTCAAAGCGCCGCTCAGCGTCCATAATGCCAACTTCATTGAGCAGCTCTATTGCCCGCAGACGTGCCTCCGAGCGACTTTGGCGGCGGCTTTTATCCTCGTTGTAAATCAGTGGCTCAATAAGCTGCTCGCCAATGCTGATAAAGGGGTTCAGGGAGGTCATGGGATCCTGAAAAATCATCGCAATATCATTGCTGCGAAAGCGTCTCATTTGGGTGTCATCGCAACTTAGCAGATCAATGCCATCAAACAGGGCAGTGCCAGCTTCGATTTTGGCTGGCGGTTTCGGCAGCAGATCGAGCAGGCTGTAACAGGTGACTGATTTACCGGAACCGGATTCGCCGACAATTGCCAGAGTTTCCCCAGCATCGACACTAAAGCTCACATCATCCACGGCTTTGACTACACCATTTCTGCTGTAAAAATAGATGCTTAGCCCATTTACCTCAAGTAATGCCATATCAATTAATCCTTTGAGGTTCTGGGGTCGAGGGCATCGCGCAGGCCATCGCCGAGAAAGTTGAGTGCGAACAGGGTCAGCGACAAGGTCACCCCGGGGAATATCAGTAGCCAAGGATATTCTTCCATGGTCTCAACGCCATAATTAATGAGCAGGCCCCATGAACTTTGGGGGGGCTGAATACCGAGCCCAAGAAAACTTAAAAATGCTTCCAGCAGCATCACACTGGGAATGGTTAATGTGGTGTAGACAATCACTGGACCAAGGGTGTTGGGGATAATATGACGGCGGATAATAGTCCATTGGGAGAGTCCCAGTGAATGAGCCGCTTCAACAAACTCCTGCTCGCGCAGTGACATCACTTGACTGCGCACTATGCGCGCCATAGTTAGCCATTCGACAGCACCAATAGCCAAGAATAGCAGCAGAATATTGCGTCCAAAGACGACCATTAAAAGCACAATAAAAATCATAAAGGGCAGGGCGTACATAATATCCACAATGCGCATCATCACCGCATCTACCCGGCCGCCAACAAAGCCGGCAATGGCGCCCCAGAGTACGCCGATTATCAGTGCTACTGCAGTGGCAATAAAGCCTACGGTAAGGGAGACACGGCCACCGTACATAATCCGTGTGAGCATATCGCGACCAAAGATATCGGTACCCAGCCAGTGCTCTAGAGAGGGGGGGCTGGCCCCAAGAATCAGGTTCTGCTCTTCATAGCCGTAGGGTGCAATCCAGGGCGTTAGCAGAGAGACTATGCAGAGCAGAGCCAAAACACTGAGACCAAAGAGGGCCAGATAGTTTTTGCTGAGCTTGATCCAGGCGTCTTTCCACAGTGATGTGCCTTGCTCTTGTTCGGAGGCTTTAATCTGATCCATTAGTTATTCCCCCGAGCTTGCTGTCGCAGTTTTGGGTCGAGCCAAATGGCGAGCATATCCGAGAGCAAATTAAACAGAATTATTAATGTCGCAAAGAAAATAGTCATACCGAGAATCATGGTGTAGTCGCGATTAAAGGCTGCCTGGACGTAGAAGCGTCCGAGTCCGGGAATTTGGAATATGGTTTCCACTACAAAGGAGCCGCCCAGCAGTCCGGCAAAGGCTGGTCCTAAAAAGGCCACCACGGGAATTAGACCGCCGCGCATGGCATGTTTAAAAATAATCACCGGCTCTGAGAGGCCCTTGGCTCTGGCGGTACGAATATAGTCCTGAGATAAGACTTCCAGCATACCGCCCCGAGAGAGTCGTGCTATGTAGGCAGCGAAACCGGTGCCCAGAGTGATCGCGGGCATAATTTTGTCTCCGGGCATATCTCCCCAGCCGGACACTGGCAGCCACTCTAAGTGGATGCCAAATACCAGAACCAACAGTGGCCCCAGAAGGAAAGAGGGCATGCAGATCCCCAGCATAGCCGCTGACATTGGCAGATAGTCCTGCACGGTGTTGGGACGCATGGCGGCGGTAACACCTGCGCTGATGCCGATAACCAGTGCCACAAGCATGGCGTAGAGAGCCAGTTCGGCGGTGGCGGGCAATCCTGCTGCGATCAGTTCATTCACAGTGCGCCCGGAGTATTTAAATGAGGGGCCAAAGTCACCCTGCACCACATCACCGAGGTAGTTGATATATTGCTGCCACAGGGGTTGGTCGAGATTATATTGGGCTTCTAGGGCTTTGATGACTTCTGGCGGCACATTTTTTTCTGCTGAAAAAGGCCCCCCGGGCGCTGAGTGCACCAGCAAAAAGGTGGCGCTGATTACGATTAGCAACACAGGAATTGCCTGCAGCAAGCGGTTGAGGGCAAATCGCCACATTAGTTTTTCGCTCCTGCATCTGCTGGGTCAGCTTCGAGATAGATTTCTTTAAATGACGGTTGGTTGAGAATATTGTCATTAAAGTTCTTTACCGAGGTATTGACCAGATTGTTAGAGGTATAAATGTAGATGGGGATCACCGGCATGGCGTCCAGTAACATTTTTTCGGCGCGGGTAAATATTGCCAGTCGCTGTACATGGGTTTTAGCTTCCGGCGCGGCTTTCAGTATCAGCTGGTCATACTCAGGGTTACACCAACCGGTCCGATTATTGCCGCCGTTGCAGAGAAACATATCGAGAAAGTTATTCGGATCCACATAGTCGCCGATCCAGCCGGCGCGACCGATTTCATAGTCGCGACTGGTGACGCTGTTTAAATAGACTTTCCATTCTTGGTTGAGCAGCTTGACGTCGATATTGAGGTGCTTTTTCCACATCTGCTGAATGGCCACGGCGATCTTGCGATGGCCTTCGCTGGTGTTATAGAGAATTTCCGTGGCGGGAAAACCTTCGCCATTGGGATAACCTGCGTCGGCTAGTAGCTGTCGAGCGGCTTCTGGATTAAACGCTAGGTCGCTCTTGGGGTAGTAGCCCATGGTGCCCGGCGGGGTGATGGTATAGGCGGGGATCTGTCCCCCTTTGAGTATCCGTTGGCTTATCTTGTCGCGGTCGATTGTCATGCCCAGTGCGCGCCTGACTCGTTTGTCTTGCAGTTGCGGTACGCGAGTATTGATGCGGTAGAAATACACCCCAAGATAGGGAGCTATATGCAGGGCAGGGTCGTTGCGCTCTCTGTAGCTGGCGATTTTGTCCGCGGGCACTGAGCCACTGTAGTGCAATTGTCCGGCGCGGAACATACGCTCAACGGTGACGGCATTTTCGATAGGGTAGAAGATGATTTCATTTAGTTTGATGCTGTCGGCATCCCAGTAGTGGGGGTTGCGCTCGACGACTACGCGGCGATTAATTTTCCATTCGGATAGTTGAAAGGGACCATTGCCTACTATATTCCCCTCGTAAGTCCAGCGGGTGCCCCGTTGATCGGCATCACCAAACTTTTCGATGGTAGCGCGATGCACTGGGTAGAGACTGTAGTGGTCGAGCAGTTGCAAGAAGTAGGGTGTTGGGTTGTTGAGGGTGACTTGCAGGGTATGGTCGTCTAGTGCTTTGACGCCGACCTGTTCGAAGTCGCTGATTTCCCCTTCATAATATTCTTTGGCGTTTGCGATGGGGAAGTACATGTAGGCGTAGAGGTTGCCCAGCGCTGGTTGCAGGGCGCGCCACCATGACCAGACATAGTCATGGGCGTTGTGGGGGTCGCCATTGGACCAGCGGGCGTTGTCTCTTAGGTAAAAGGTATAGACGCGGCCATCGTCACTGATATCCCAGGATGTGGCGACGCCGGGTCGCGGTTCGAGGGTTTTGCTGTCTTTGAGCACTAGGCCTTCCATCAGGGCGACGATGATTTTGTGTTCGGGGACGCCGGTGGCGATATGGGGGTCAAGGCTCTGTGGTTCGGTGCCATTGCCCCAGTGCAGGGTGCCGCTGCGGTTGCCGCTGCTGACATTGTTTTCGCCACCACCGCAGCCGCTGAGTAGTGTCAGGAGTAGTAGGGTGGCCAGTGCTTTGACGGAATTGGGTCTAGTAAATGAGCGGGTTGCGGTTCTGGACTGGGTGCCTGAGGGTGCCTGGTAGTGACTCATTTATTGAAATCCGTTTTTGATTGTTGTGTCGCTGGCTTCGAATTGTAGTGTACCGAACCGATGAAATTTAACCACATTAAAAGTGATCATTTTATTGGCTATTTTTATCGAGGCTGGTTTGATTTTTATCTGCCGTTGAGGGGGTTTTTGGTGGAAGAGCGGTTGCACTTGGGTGCTAAACCCTAGATAATCTCGCGCTTCAATGGTGGCCCTCACTGGTCCCCTCGCAACAGCCAGCCGCGAACCCCGCCAGGCCCGGAAGGGAGCAACGGTAGTGGCTACGCTGTGTGCCGAGGTGCGGCTGGTGGGGGTCACCGCCATATTCCCCTTTCCTTTTCTGCTTTGATACCTTTGTGCCTGTTGATGGCTGGTGGCGTCCGTTCAAATCCATAGAGATTTTGGCGATCGATGCCTTCTATTACGAACTAAGAATTACTGCGATCCTAAGCGGAGTCTGATTGATCGCCAAAATCTCTAAGAATTCGAGCTCTGGTGGTTTGGGAGATACGTCTGGGAATGGACTGTTGAGATCTCTCGGATGCCACACAACGCTGTCATCTCCACATGGCGAAGCGACGAGAGATCTCGTCTCGATTGGCTGATAATCATTGTCTCGCTCTGCGCTCTGTTTATATTTCCGTTATCTCCTTATAATAGGTTTTTTGCATCCTAAGCTGTCGCTACTATGAGTTACCAAGTACTTGCCCGCAAATGGCGCCCGCGTATTTTTGCCGAGATGGCTGGCCAGCAACATGTGTTGCAGGCGTTAATTAATGCCCTCGACCACGATCGCTTGCACCACGCTTATCTCTTTACCGGAACCCGGGGAGTGGGTAAAACCACCATCGCTCGGATCCTGTCTAAATGTCTTAACTGTGAGGCCGGTGTCAGCTCGGTTCCCTGTGGTGAATGCTCCTCATGCAATGAGATTAGTGAAGGGCGGTTTATTGATCTGATTGAGGTGGATGCGGCGTCGCGCACCGGTGTCGATGATATGCGTGAGCTGCTGGACAATGTTCAGTACACACCATCCCGTGGTCGCTACAAGATCTATCTTATTGATGAAGTGCATATGCTCTCCAAGTCGAGCTTTGCCGCGCTGCTGAAAACTCTCGAAGAGCCGCCGCCCCATGTTAAGTTTTTGTTCGCCACCACCGATCCGCAAAAATTGCCGATCACGGTGCTCTCCAGATGTCTGCAATTCAATCTTAAAAACCTCAGCGCTGAGCGCATTACCGAGCATTTACAGTTTGTTCTGGGTGAAGAACAGGTGCCCTTTGAAGACGCGGCGCTCTGGTCACTAGCCCGCGCGGCTGACGGCAGTATGCGCGATGCTTTGAGTCTCACTGATCAGGCTATTGGTCACGGTGGTGGGCAGATTAACGAGGGGGAAGTCAGTGCCATGTTGGGCACTATTGGCCACAATTTTGTGGTGGATATTTGTCAGGCACTGATCTCTGGATCCGGCACTGAGTTACTGGCTGCTATAGGCCGCATGGCCGAGCAGGCTCCCGATTATGATGCGGCTTTAACCGATATATTATCCATCTGGCATCAGGTGGCGATAGTGCAGACGGTTCCCGAAGCGCTGGATAAGGGTGTAGCCCATTACAGTGATCTGTTGGCATTAGCCGCGGCAGTGAGCCGTGAAGATATCCAGCTGTTTTACCAGATCTGCCTGTTGGGGCGCAAAGATTTACAGCTCTCTCCGGATGCCAAGTCCGGCTTTGAAATGGTTATGTTGCGGGCTCTGGCATTTCGTCCAGAGTCCTCGGTGAGACCAGGCACTGCGCCTGCCACAGCATCGGCTGCTAGCCAGAGCCCAGTTGAAACAACATCTCCGCCGGAGGTGGAGCCCAGCGTAAAAAAGTCTGAAGCGGTAGTCGCGGCGGTTGTCGATGACAGGCCGCCGTGGGAACCTCGGGTTGAAGTTGTCG
>Ga0208971_1001899_pt1 | contig 11724 bp, 9 predicted proteins | sample AOAMet1_18_M0_10_2_FD_188229 | JGI IMG/M metagenome (GOLD analysis project Ga0208971, IMG submission 188229) | Ammonia-oxidizing marine microbial communities from Monterey Bay, California, USA - CAN11_18_M0_10 (SPAdes) | ecosystem: Environmental > Aquatic > Marine > Intertidal zone | place... | reverse complement strand
CAGCGGGGTATTGGAGGTCTTTTTATCCAGATGCCAATCGAAAGAGTGAAGGCAATTGGAGGGCAGGAAAATTGGAAGGAGAATGGGTGTTTTTTGATTCCAAAGGCCGATTGGAAACAACGCTTTCTTATGCATCAGGGAGAAAGCAAGGAACAGAGTTTAAATGGGATTCAACAGGAACTTTGAGGGCGTCTTTGCCTTGGAAGCTTGACACGCTGGATGGAATTGAGCAGTCTTTCGATGAAAACGGAATCGAGATTCAAACCATTCCATGGCGCAAGGGCAAACGAGAAGGAATCGCAGCAGATTACGCAGTTGAAGGCGAAGGCCAAGGAAGAATCATTCGTAGAAAGGGCTATCGTGGCGATTTGTTGAGGTGGGTTGAGGACATCAACCGAACCGACGATCAGGGCAGAAAAACAGGAAAGTGGATGACGTTTTGGCCGTCGGGTCTGGTGCGGTTGGAAGGGCCATACCTGCGGGGATTGAAAGAAGGCGTCTTCAAACAATTTTCAAGGCGTGGAGACCTGGAAAAGACCATGACCTTTCACTTGGGTAAGTTGGTGGAAGACGCACCAGAGGCGATTGCTTTGGACATTCGACAGACGTTTCACGACAATGGAGAAGTGGCGAATGTTGGCCCTTGGCGAAATGACACGCCTATGGGGACTCACCGGTATTTTGATCGGGAAGGCCACCTTGTTGAGGTCAAGGTTTTTCGCGATGGAGCGCTTTCTGCCACAGGCATGCTGGATGAGTTTGGACGACGCACAGGACCGTGGACATTGTTTTGGAAAGATGGAAGTGTGAGGGCGAAGGGTGAATACGCCGAGGGCTTGCAGGAGGGAGAATGGCAGTTTTTTGACCGAGATGGACGGTTAGAGCAGCAAGGAGGTTACCGCGCTGGGGAATGGCATGGCCGATGGAAGTGGTTTTATCCAGAGGGTGAACTGCACCGGGATGAACGCTACAGAAAAGGCAAAGAAGAAGGGGCCTTCATCGAACTCTCCCAAACTGGTGACACCTTGGCCATGGGTGAGTATGAACGCGGTCTAAAACAAGGGACATGGATTGAACACGTGAACGATGACCGCAAAGAGGGCAAATACTTGGATGGGGATCAAGACGGTTTGTGGGTGCATTATGGTCCCAATGATGTGGTGAGGTTTGAGGGGGCATTTGTGGCGGGTGTTCCATCCGGAGAACACGTATGGTATTGGTTCAGTGGCATGCGATCTGTGATTGGGGACCACAAGGGAGGCCTGAGAGAGGGCAATTGGCGATATTTCGATGAGTCAGGACTGGTGCAGTTGGTTCGCCAGTACAAAGCTGGTCGCATTGTCAAGGTGAATGGGTCCAAAACGGACCGGTAAAATGGAACAAGAGAACAACAACGAAAAGCTGTGGCCCAATGGGTGGATGGATGCGATTCCGTCTGCCCTTTTTCTGTTGAAGGGGTCGCGTGTTGAGCACGTGAATGAACGTGCGTGTTTTCTGTTCGGATGGCCTTCTGACGCGCAGGACCTCCCATTGGATTTGTTCCAAAATGAATGGTTGGTTTGGAGAGAGGAGGACCGGGTTTATTACGATTTAAAATGGGCGAAAGCCGACAACGTTTCTCGCAGATCGGTGCGAATGGAGCTTGAAGCCCAGAGAACAGAGGGAATGCGCTTTCAAGTGGAGTTGAGGTTCTCAAACAGCCCGACGCCAGGCATGGACATCCTCCAAATTGTCGACATCAGTGAGCAGCGGTTTCGCCAGCAAGCTTTGCAAGACAGGGAGGCGCATTACAGGCGTTTGAATGACATTGCTCAAGAGGCAATTGTGCTGGTCAAAGACGGCGTGGTGTTGGATGTGAACTCTCGATTTTTGGTGATGCTGGGTGTGGATCACCCGGAAGAAGTCATTGGAGACAAGGTGGAACAGCTGGGCTTGCGTCGCGTGGGCAATTTGGAACCCATTGAAGGCAGTGGGGTGTTTGATAGAGGGGATTGGGTGCTGCAAAACAAAAATGGAGACGGCCTTCACTTGGACATCGGAAAAGGAAGGCTAGAGGACGAATCTGAGGTGTGGATGATGTATGACATCTCCGACCGAAAGCGGATTGAATTTGACTTGATCCAGGAGCGCGAGCGTTTTCGATTGTTGGTTCAGAGTTCACCAAACGGCATCGTGATTTTGGTGGATGATTTGGTTCGCTACGTCAACCCAGTGGCTGAGGAGCTGTTTTTGGATGGACCTGATACCATCGAAGGAAGCCGGTTCTCAGCATTGTTTCCAGAGGAGTTGAGGGACCGGATTTCGGCCAGCTCATCCCACGCCAGGCAAGGTCAGAACGTGGAGGAATGGGAGTTGGAACTGCCTGATTCCGGTAAACGGCTTACCCTCAAGTGGAGGCTCACCATCTTCGATGGACAGCCCGCCGTCCAAGTCAACCTGTCTGACGTGACCGACCGTCACTCCTTGATGCAAGAGCGCATTCGCGCAGAGGTTGCCGAGGAGGCCAATCAGTTGTTGACCCAGCAAATTGAACAGCGGATTGCAGCAGAGGCGGCTTTGAGAAGCGCGACCGCCCGTATGAGGTCCATTGTAGAGTCTGGAGAGGACTTCATCATCTGGACGGCACAAACAGGCTTCGATGTCACGAGCGGCAATCGAAACTTTATGAATTGGTTGGTTCCAGATCAGAACGAGGAGGAACCCACACCAATTGAGCTGAGCGGGTGTTTGGCTCAGATGGTAGAAGAAAGTCAAAACGGGAATGGTTTTGATCTAGAAGACCGATTCAACCGAGCATTGGGCGGTGCTCCACAGCGCTTTGAATGGTGTCTTGGCACGATGGAAGAAAAGAATCGCCGTTGGCTGCAACTGTTCTTGAATCCGATTGAAAGTTCGGAGGGGCGGCCAGAAATCAGTGCGATCGCCTACGACATCACAGATCGCAAAAGGATTGACCGAGCGATTCGAGGCGCCCTGAAAGAGAAGGAAATTCTGTTGCAGGAAGTGCATCACAGGGTCAAAAACAACCTTCAAATCATCAACTCCATCCTCAATTTGCAGAAGAAATTTGTGGAAGACGAGAATGCGATCACAGGGTTGGAAGAAATTCAAAATCGGATTTCTACCATGAGCATCATTCATGAGACCCTCTATCAAAACACAGACGTTTCCAGCATCGGCTTTTCTTCCTACCTCACCCGGATCGCAGGCAACATCATTCAGAGCTATCGGTCGGAGACCGTGGTGGAGCTGATCACAGAGTTAGAAGACATTCAAGCCCCTCTGGATCAAGCCATTCCGTGTGGTTTGATTCTGAACGAGTGGGTGTCGAATGCGATGAAATATGCGTTTGAAGGCCGCAAGAGTGGCGTCATTACGGTGGCGTTGCGCCGAAAAGAGCCCGAGGCATTTCCTGAAGAAGAAGAGATTCAAATCGAGGTCAGGGACGACGGCGTTGGCCTGCCAGAAGGCTTTGACTGGAGCGGCCGTGATTCTTTGGGATTATACCTCGTTCAGGCTCTAAGTGAGCAGTTGGATGGTGAGTTATTGGCTGAAAGCGACGGAGGTACGCGCTTTTTGGTTAGCTTTCGGCGACCGAAAAACCTGTTTGACAGCTGATGGAGGTACTTCCATCGAATGATTCGAGGTTTTTTCGAGGAACCTGAACCCGAAACTGAAGTCTATGGCCATCAATATCCTGGTTACTGAGGATGAAAGCATCGTCCGCAAAGACATCGAGCAAACGCTCGAAAAAATCGGTTACAACGTCGTAGCATCAGCAGACAACGGAGAAGACGCCATTGATTTGGCGGTCCGTCACCGTCCTGATGTGGTCCTGATGGACATCATGTTGAAAGGAGACATGAACGGCATTGCAGCAGCCGAAGAAATCAAAAGAACCTTAGATGTGCCCATCATCTTCTTGACGGCTTATGCCGACAGAAGCACGCTGGGAGAGGCCAAGTTGGCCGAACCACACGGTTATATCCTCAAGCCATTCAAGGACGTCGACTTGCAGACCAGCATTGAGATGGCCTTGCATAAGTTCTCGAAGGAGCAGGAGGCTCGGTTGGAGAATGAGTTCTTGAGGAACATGGCCGAGCACAAGGAAACGGCTGAATACCTGTTCGTGAAGAACCGCAGTCGCTTGATGCGAATTGAGTTTGACGACCTGTTGTTCATCGAGGCGCTCAAGGATTATGTAGTGGTTCACACACCCGAGCAGAGCTACACCATTCACAGCACGATGAAGGACGTGGAGAACAAGCTCAACGAGCGCCGGTTCATGCGTGTCCACCGCAGTTACATTGTGAACCTGGACTCCATTCACAGCATCAAATACTCCATGATTCAAGTGAGGGGAATGGAGAAAGAAATCCCCATTGGCGGTAGCTACAAGGACATTTTGGCCAGCAGAATCAACCTGCTCTGACCCCGGTCGGCCAATTCCATTAGAAAACGAAAAACCCCGGGATCATCCCGGGGTTTTTTGTTGCTCCCCCACCTGGACTCGAACCAGGGACCTACTGATTAACAGTCAGTCGCTCTAACCAGCTGAGCTATAGGGGAATGCTCAACCTTCATTTCTGAAGGAGCGCAAAGATACGCTGTTTCGACATTTGGTGCAATGCTGTTGTGTGCAACTGCCCTCCACTAACTTTGCCGCGCTAAATCAATCCAGATGTTTTGGAACTCCCCATCCGTTGTTGTCGTTGGAACCGTTGCGTTTGACTCCATTAAAACCCCGTTTGGCGAAAGGCACCGCATTGTAGGCGGGGCTGGGACTTACATCGGTTGGTCCACCAGCAGGCTGGGTGTTCAATCGGGATTGGTGAGTGTGATTGGGGAGGACTTTCCCCAAACGGAGTTGGACAGCATGAAAGAGGCGGGCATGGGCCTTGAAGGTGTGGCCTGCCCTGAGGGTGGCAAGAGCTTTTATTGGTCGGGCTCCTATCACATGGACATGAACGGCAGAGACACGTTGGCCACAGAGCTGAATGTGTTGGCTGATTTCAAGCCCGTCATTCCTGAGGCATGGCGGAAGTCGAGATACGTGATGTTGGGCAACATTGACCCAACCTTGCAGGCTTCGGTTTTGGATCAAATGGACGAGCGACCAGAGCTGGTGGTTTTGGACACCATGAACTTTTGGATGGACATTGCCCTTGAGCCGCTGAAGGCGGTCATTGCTCGGGTGGACGTCCTGACCATCAATGACGAAGAAGCCCGTCAATTGAGCGGGGAGCGCAGCCTGATCAAGGCGGCCCGTTTGATTTTGAACATGGGCCCCCGTTATCTCGTGATCAAAAAAGGTGAGCACGGCGCATTCCTGTTCCACGTCGAGGATGGACAGGTTCAATACTTCTTCTGCCCAGCACTTCCCTTGGAGGACGTGGTGGACCCAACAGGAGCCGGCGACACGTTTGCGGGCGGGTTTATCGGACACATTGCCCGCAGAGGAAGCACGGACTTCGAAACCCTGAAGCAGGGCGTGGTTGTGGGCAGTGCATTGGCCAGCTTCACCTGTGAAGAGTTTGGAACCGACGGAATTCGGTCCGTAAGCACCGCGGAGCTAGAAGGTCGCATTGACGCCTTCCGACGCATGACGGACTGGAAGCCGCAATTGGTGGAGGCTTAAGCCCGCTATTCTAAGCTCATCCTCAACTGAGGATCAATGGCCGTTCCGGATTCCCACCATTCAAAGTGGAGGTGGGGCCCAGAGCTGTGGTCGCCAGAGTTTCCGATAAAGGCCAGCAATTCACCCTGCTCTACACGGTCTCCTGACTGGACTTCCAGTCGGCTGTTGTGCATGTACACGGAAACGCGGTCGCCTGGGTGTTGGACCATGATGGTGTGTCCCCCCCCCGAAGTAAAGCCAGCGAAGACTACTGTTCCCGAGCCAACGGCCTTCACGGGGCTGTCTTCCGGTGCAACCAGGTCTACGCCCCAATGGCCGACTTGCGGGTTCCAGGGCGACGATATTTGCCCTTCAACTGGGGGCAGCCAGATTCCAGAACTCTCCAAACTTCCGGGTTTTCCAATGGCAAAGGCATCCTCTTCCTCGACGCGTGAGCGAAGTCCAGTGAGCGCATCTCCGGGTTGTTGGGAGAGAGAAGAAGGAAGGGCCTCTGGGGGTTCGATGTTGGCGATTACCTCCATGGACTGAGGGGGAAGCTCTCCCGAGAAGATGGCCTTGAGGTTGGCGATGTATCGACCTTGGGCTTCCAGGATGTTCGAAAGTGAATCTGCCGTTTGAATGGCCTCCTCTTGCATGATTCTGGTTTCGGTGGTCATGTATCCAGGAACCACCACCTCGCGAAGCGGGGTCCATGCAATCAGGGCGTAGGTGATCGCGGCAACGACGATCACGCTTCCAGCAGCCAGCCATTTTAATTGCAGGGGCTGAACCTTCATCGCCCAGCGCTCGGCAAAGGTTCCCTCTTCTTGAAGAATCAACCTAAACCGCTGTTTTGACGACTTTTTATGGGACTTTGATGTGGGCTCTTTCTGTTCCATCTCCAGGCCAAAGATGGACGACAACGGAGGAAGAGCATCGAATTTGTGACTGACCCGCTTGGAATGCAATATTTTCGCGGCTTCTGAGTTGGTCGCTCGGAACATAGGCTCAACATGAACCACAAGTCCTCTCAACCCTCCTCATGGAACTGCATTCGCCCGGTGCTGAACAAGCTGGGCATGTTGTCCCTGCTTTTTTTCTTGGCTGGTTGCACCACCCAAAGGGACGGGCGTTTCTATCGTGCCTATCACAACACCACTTCCCGATTCAATGGCTTTCACTTTGCGAGGCTCGCCATGGAGGAGGCCGATCAAAAGTTGGCCGAGACGCACGAGGAGAACTGGGACGAGGTGATTCCCCTGTTTTTGGTGGGCACTGAGGACCAGGCTGACTTTTTGTACCCGTTGATGGAGCGGGCCATAGAAAAGTGCTCGCGTGTTGTGGACCGACACGCCATGACCCCTCCGAGGAGCGCACAAAAAGACTTCAAGCGCCCTCAACTCAACCGGTGGATTGACGACAACTACACCCTCATTGGAAAGGGCCACTTCTACAAAGGGGACCTCTCTAAGGCAGAGGAGGTATTCAAGTATTTGCAGCGGACACACAAGGAACCAGACAGTCAAGTGGCGGCGGGGACATGGCTGGCGCGGACTTACATGGCCATGGAAAACATGCCCAAGGCCAATTCGGCTTTGCTCAAGGCGGTCGGGGAGCGCGACGCCTCAGATGAATTGAGGGCACAGGCATTTATGGTTCAGGCCCAATTCAATCTTACGCAGAGCAACATTGAGGAGGCGATGCGTTCGTTGGAACGGGCCATCCCCATGATCAAGCCAAAGCGAGACAGGGCGCGCCCACTGTTTGTTTTGGCTCAGCTCAAGCGGGAATATGGAAGCAACCGCGAGGCCATTGAGCTGTTCGACGACATTGTCAAGCTCAAGACCCCGTATGAGATGGAGTTCCAAGCTCGCATGCAGCAGGCGTTGGCTTTTGACAGACGCCGTGGAGACAGTGAAGAGATCAAGGAGTTGTTCTTCGACATGTTGGAGGACGACAAAAACGAGGAATACCGAGATCAGATTTTTTACGCGCTGGCTCAAATTGAGCTGGAAGAGTTGAACCGCGAGGAGGGCATGGACTTCTTGAGGGACGCCCTTTCCGAAAACTCTGGGAACAGAAGGCCCCGAATGAAGAGCTTCTTGGGTTTGGCGGACCTGCATTTGGAAGACCGTGAGTATGAGTTGGCGCAGGCTTACTACGACAGCACCTTGGCCAACATGAACGAAGACCACCCGAGGTATGCGGAGGTCAGAAACAACGCGCGCAGTTTGACTGAGTTGGTGGAGCAGTTGACGATCATCGTTCGAAATGACAGCCTGAGGGAGCTTTGTGATTTGGATGAAAGCGACCGATACGCTCGGATGGAGGACATCATCGAGGGGCTGAGGCTGGAGCAAGAGGCCGAGGCAGAAGAAGCGGAGCGGCTGGCCGAAGAGGCCCGGAAAGAGAGCTTGTCTATGCCGGGAAGTGAAACGGCATTCTGGCCCTACAACCCCAGGTTGCGCGATGCCGGACAGAGGAATTTCTTTGACCTTTGGGGAGACCGCCTTTTGGAGGACGATTGGCGCCGAAGCAGAAAGCTGGCCTCCGGTTTCAGTGTCATTGAAGATGTGGCCGAGGAGATGGCTTCCGGAAACCTGTTGGGGACAGGAGGGGAGCTGCCCACGCCCGAAGAGCTTCTGGAGGGGCTTCCTTGCTCTGAAGAGCAAAGGCAAGGAGCGGATGTCCAAACGGCTACGGCGGTGTACCAAAGCGGCGTCATTTACAAGGAGAAACTCGAAGACACAGACAATGCCATCGAGTCTTGGGTGGACCTCATTGATCGCTACGACGAAAGCGAAGAGCACCCTTTGGCGCATTATCAATTGTACCGGACTTACCTCTTTTTGGAAGAGACCGAGAACTATCAAAACCCGTTCTGCGGGACGTGTAACTCGCAATACTGGGCAGACCAGATTTCATTGCTTTACCCAGACAGTGAGTGGGCGCAACTGGTGGAAGATCCAGATTTCGTGGACTTTGAGGAGCAGCGACGCATCGACGAATTGGCCGCCTACGAGGAACACCTGATTCGCTACTATGCCCAAAAGGATTACCAGGGCATTTTGACAGAGGTCAACGCCTTGTTGGATACGGTCCCCAACCACACACAAGAATGCCGGTATCGTTTCTTGCGGGCCCAGTGCATTGGCTGGTTGGACGGACGCGCTCGCGGCCGGGACAATTACATTCAAGCCCTTGAGTCTGTTGTGGCATCATGCGACTCTTCAGAACAGGGGGTGGCTGCCGCTGAGATTTTGGCAGGTCTGGGTCAAGAAGCCCAACCTGAAAAGGAAAAGGTGGACGCCGTACCACAGCTGCCGGACTTCGGGAATTTCAAGGACAAACCTGTCTTGGAGCATTACCTCGGAGTGATCATTCCAGTGAGAGAGGGGGGTGCGGATCAAATCAAAGCGGACCTGTCCGACTTCAATCGACAGTTTTTTGCAAGCGGGAACTTGAAGGTGACCAGCAATTTGTTGGACCGAGAAAACCAATTGGTGTTGGTCAAGAAGTTCGCCCGCAAGGATCGAGCGGTGGATTATTTCAAGGTCTTGACCACCAATCGCGAGTCCATGATCGACTTCAACACCAGCGGGAATCAGGTGTTTGTCATCCATACCGAGAACTATGTTGAGCTCTTTAAGGGCAAAGACATAGAGGGGTACATGCGATTCTTCGAACAGTACTACCTTCGGGAGTAACGCGCAGAACGGAATCAAACCATGGGAAGGCACCGCAGCAGTGAAGTGAACATTGAGCAGGGAATCAACCGAATTGTGGAGGGCACGCTCGTCGAGGGCAGCATTCGCAGTGAGGGCAGCATTCGCATTGATGGTCAATTTGTGGGAGACATTCACACCACAGGCCGCCTTGTGATAGGCGCCAAAGGCCGGGTAGAAGGCCATGTGGATTGTCAAGATTGTGAGTCTGAAGGCATTGTTGTTGGGCACCTTCGCGTGGTTGGCCTTTTGAGTCTGAAGGCGTCGAGCGGTGTGGAAGGAGAAATCCGATACGGCCGGATGTCTGTAGAGGCCGGCGCAAAAATTGAGGGCGTCTGCAAGTTGGATGATGGCGTGAAGCCTTCAGAATTGATGGCAGAAACCCAAATGATGAGCGTGGACCATGAAAACGGACCACTCCAACAAACCGCTTAAAGGCGATAAGAAAACAGACCAGGGTGCTTTGAAGCACATGGGTCTGGCCACCACGATGGCCGCCGGCATTGGTGGAGGGGCGTGGTTGGGAAGCGTTTGGGACGAAAACAGTGGCCATGAAGTAGCTTGGGCCACGGCCTTGGGGGCCATGGTTGGACTCTCTCTTTCTTTGATGGCGGTCTTTCAGGATTTAAAACGATGAAGTTTCAATGGATGTTGGCCTTGACGGCCGTGAGTGGGTTGCTGTTGGTCAGCACTTTGGGGCCACCGCTTTTGACCGAAGCCGTGCGTTCACCTCTGCAAGGAGTTGTGGTGTTCATGGCTTTGGTGACGTGGCTCTTGGATCGATTGCTGCGGCCTAAACCGGGCGCTCGTGCCGGGTCGTTGGTTCGAAATGTGATGTTGGTCACCCTTATAAAGATGGCTGTGGTGATGGTTGGCATCCTGTTTTATTCCCTTTTGGACATGCCAGAACCCACACAATTTTCTTTGGCCACTTACCTGATTTATGCAGCGTTCACGGCCATTTTGGTGGCCGAGGCGATGCGTCATGAGGTTTCGCCAACGGAGGGCATTTGATACTTCTACGTCCTTGGATGCACAAAGTGGGGACAGAGTAGGATTGCGAGGGCTATCTTCGCACCCAAATTCGCTGCGGCGATGTTGAACAATACCCGGCCAAATAAAGGCATCATGCGCGTTTCAATGAGGATCCTTTCTCTTCTGTTGGGCTTTGGCTTGATCGGAAGTGCCTTGGCTTCTTCAGGAGGTGGAGAGAACCCCGACCCAGGGGAGTTCATCATCCACCACATTGCCGACGCCCATGACATCCACCTATGGGGGGACGGCCCTTCAGCGGTTCACATTCCGCTTCCGGTGATTGGTTATGCTCCTGAGCGAGGATGGAGCCTGTTTTCAAGTTCGCACCTACTCCACCATGGGGAAGACCACGTGGACATGTCGGACCACGGAACGGAATCTGCGCATGCAGATCACGATGACCATGCAAGTGGAGAATACCACTGCCACAGCACCGACTTAACGTATTCTTTGGACGCCAATGGGGCTTTGCATGCTCAGGATGCCTCTGGAAACCCGGTTCAAGCTTATGACCTGTCCATCAGCAAAAGCGTGTTTGGGTTGTTCATCGTCATTTTTATCATGTTGCTCATCTTCCCAAGTGTGGGGTCAGCATACAAGAAGAGAAAAGGTGAGGCCCCCAAGGGATTGCAAAATGCGCTCGAGCCTCTGATTTTGTTCATCCGGGATGAGGTGGCAATTCCGAGCATCGGAGCCAAGAAGGCGGACCGCTATTTGCCCTTCCTCTTGACCACATTCTTCTTCATCTTTTTGTGCAACCTGTTGGGCTTGGTTCCATTCATTGGAGCCTTCAACGTGACGGGTACGGTGGGGGTCACTTTGGTTTTGGCCGCATTTGTGTTCATCATTACCACGGTGTCGGGCAACCGCCATTACTGGGGCCACATTATTTGGCCTCCGGGTGTCCCGCTCCCCATCAAGCTGATTTTGGTGCCAGTGGAGGTGGTTGGAATTTTGCTCAAACCTGCGGTATTGATGATCCGATTGACGGCCAACATTGGCGCGGGGCACATCATCATCTTGGCTTTGACCTTTTTGGTCTTCATCATCAGTGATTACGGCGCCAACACTGCGGCGGGCATTGGAACTGGAATTTTTTCTGTGGCGTTCATGATTTTCATGTACTTCATTGAACTGCTTGTGGCGTTTTTGCAGGCATACGTTTTTACCCTTTTGGCGGCGCTTTACTTCGGTGACGCAACCCAAGAGGCCCACCATTGAACACAACTCAAATCAACCCCTAATCTCTTCCTTATGGAACTCGCAATGATCCTCATGGAGGCTGCTAACATCACCAAAGGCCTCGCTGGCATTGGTGCAGGTATCGCAGCCATTGGTGCTGGTGTC
>Ga0208971_1001897_pt1 | contig 11730 bp, 10 predicted proteins | sample AOAMet1_18_M0_10_2_FD_188229 | JGI IMG/M metagenome (GOLD analysis project Ga0208971, IMG submission 188229) | Ammonia-oxidizing marine microbial communities from Monterey Bay, California, USA - CAN11_18_M0_10 (SPAdes) | ecosystem: Environmental > Aquatic > Marine > Intertidal zone | place... | reverse complement strand
ACATATGACTGTTGCAAATGCAGTTAAACTTACAGATAAGGCTGAATTACCTTTAGCCATCTTACTAAAAAAATTAGAAATATTACCACCAGGACAGGCAGCTATCATCATCATTCCTAAAGCAAAACTTGGATGAGGTTTTATGATTAAAATAGCCACAAATGTGAGTGCTGGTAACAAAAAAAATTGAGAAAAAACACCTACTAGTAGAATTTTAGGTTTCTTAATAAGAAGTTTAAAATCCTCAATTTTTATACTCAGAGCTACACCAAACATAATAATAGCCAATGCTATATTTAATATCCAAAGCCCCTCTGTATCAAAATTAATTTTGATACTATCAATAGGAATATCAGTATTAGTTTTTAAAAGCATATTCTATAATATTTGAACCCATTTTTAAAGCTTTTAATCTTATGTTTTTAGGGTTGTTATGAATAGAACTGTCTTCCCAGCCATCACTTAAATCAGATTCATAATCATAAAAACACACCAATCTGCCCTTAAAAAATAATCCAAAACCTTTTGGTTTTTTTTTATCATGTTCGTGAATTTTAGGGACTCCATTTTTAAAAGTAAATGTTTGATTATAAATGGGATGACTACTTGGAATTTCTTGAAATTTTAATTCAGGAAAAACTTTGTTCATTTCTCTTCTAATAAATTTATCTAATCCATAATTGTCAGACACATGAAGAAACCCTCCGGCTGTTAAGTAATTTCGTAAGTTTTGTGCTTCTTGTTTTGTGAAAAACACATTTCCATGACCAGTCATGAAAACAATAGGAAAGTTAAAAAGATCTAAACTTCCCACAGCTACAGTGCCTTGATTTAATTTAATTTTTGTGTTTGAGTTTTTATTCGCAAATTTAATTAAGTTAGGAACAGCAGTTTGATTTGAATACCAATCTCCGCCACCATTATATTTTAAAACTGCCACTTCTTGTGAGGATATCTTCACAGAAAAACATACAATAACCAAAAGAAAAATTTTTGTAAACTTCAATTTAAGTGTAATTTTAAACTAAGATAGCAATTCTTATTGATTGATAAATGAAACATTCATAACAGACACTAAAGCTGCTGTTTCGGTTCTTAATCTTGCTTTACCAAGTGTTATTGGAGTATATCCTTTATGCAAGCTTTTTTCTATTTCTGATAATGAAAAATCACCCTCAGGTCCTATTAATATTGTAGAAGATTCTTTGGGCAGGAGCACATCCTTCATTAATTGTTTCTCATTTTCTAAACAATGTGCAATATATTTTCCTTGCGTTTGTTTTTGTTTTAAAAATTCTGATAAAGTAACCACCTCATTTAGTTTTGGTAAGTGAATTTTTAATGATTGTTTCATTGCAGAAATTATAATCTTTTTTAGCCTTTCAGGTTTAATAAATTTTCTCTCAGAATTGTCACAAATAATTGGTGTAATTTCATCAATCCCTATTTCAGTTGCTTTTTCTAAAAACCATTCTAGTCTGTCATTATTTTTTGTTGGTGCTATAGCTAGATGTAAATAATATTTTCTTTGTTGTTTCTTATGTTCTATATTAATTACATTTATTAAGCATTTTTTGTCATTAGCGACACTAATTTTACAGTGAAATAGATCTCCTTTTCCGTTAGTTAGATAAATATGATCTCCCTCTTTTTTTCGAAGTACTTTTACTACATGTCTGCTTTCAATTTTATCAAAAGTAATTTCATTAGTATTCTTATCTATATGTGGATTATAAAATAATTGCATGGGTTCTATTTTACAGGATAGTCTTCAATATTCATTTTATAAGTTCTTCTTCTTTTATGGGTTATGGGATCAAAATTTTTCCATAATTGATGTATGGCGTTATTATCTTCTAGCTCGGGTGTTCTAATTACTGTTTCAACTCCGATTGCATTAAAACTAGTTGTAAAATCACTGAAAATAATAGCAGTTATCCCTTTGTTTTGATATTCTGGATCTACACCAATTAAGTATGAGGTTACAGTTTTTGCATTTTTTTTTGCTTTTAAAAGATGAAATATCCCAAAGGGAAATAATTTACCTTTCGCTTTTTGTAGAGCCTCTGAGAAAGAAGGCATCATAATTCCAAATGCAACTAGTTTTCCGTTTTCATCAACAACAAACTTTATGAAATCTGGATTTATAAAATTGATATATTTTTTTTTAAAATAATCTATTTGATTTTCAGATATAGGTACATAAGATGAAAGGGTCACGTATGTTTTATTGAAAAGATCAAACATTTCATTTACATAAGGCATAATCTCTTTCGTATTTGAAAAATTTAAAGATTTTAGTTTGAACCTTCGCTTTATTAAATTTGAGATCCTCTCATAATAGGGTCCATCTACTTTTGATAATTTAAATTTATTTTCTAGATATTCTTTTTCTTTTACAAATCCTAGTTGTTCTAAATGTTCTTTGTAATAAGGATTAGAGTACCAAGTTACCATAGTTCCAATATGATCAAAACCATCTGTGAGTACACCTACCTTATCAAGATTTGAAAATCCAACAGGACCTTCCATATATGTTAATTTATTTTTTTTGCCAATTTCTTGTACTTTTTGAATAAGAAGTTTGGTAACATCTATATTGTCTATTACATCAAACCAACCAAAACGCATTTTTTTAATTTTTTGGTTCTTCACTTCATACCAATTGATGATAGCTGCTATTCTACCTACTATTTTATTGTTTTGGATAGCTACAATGAAGAATGCTTCAGCATTTTCAAATGCTGGATTAATCTCTTTGTTTAAAACATCTAACTCCTCTTTTATAATTGGAGGAACCCAGTAAGGATTATTTTTGAAGATAGAAAAAGGAAATTGAACAAATTGTTTCATTTCCTTTTTTGTGGTCATTTCCTTTAGTGTAATCATGGCACTAGTTTAGGTCTTAATTTAAGTCGTTTTCATCATCATTATCATCATCATCTACCTCACTTTTTTCTTTTCTTTTCTTACTTGCTTTTTCTTTTTTCTTTTTTTCAGCTTCTTCTTTTTTTCTTTCTCTTTTGAGTTTTTTATTGTCTTTTTTTACTTCTTTTTCCAGATTTTTTATCTCTTTTTCAAGTTCTTTGGTGTTTTTTTCTGAATCTTGTTTTTCATCTTTTTTTCTTGTCTTTAGAATATTAAAAAAACCTTTCTTTGTTTTATCTTTTTCTTCCTTTATTTTTGAGGGACTAATTCTTCTTCTTATTGGTTTTACTCTTAAAGACTTTTCTTCTAAATTCTCTTTATTTGTAGCGCTATTATTATTATTATTATTATTATTGATAGATTGAATAGTTTCCTTTTTTAGACTAGATTTTTTTGTTGATACTCTCTTACCTTTTTTTCTAAATAGATTTTTAAATTTATTTGTTAAATTGTCCAAAAATCCTTTTTTACCAAAAAATCCTTTATTTTTTATTGACTTACTTTTTTTGTCTTCATTAAGAACTTTATCAACATGTCTGTCTAATCTATATGAAGCTCCTAATGAAGAGTAAAATCCTGAAGATTTTCCATCTGCTAGTAATCTAAAAGAGCTATTCAATTGAAGATTTCTATTAAATAAAAAGGCAATACCAGTACCAATATTTGATTGGTATTGGTACTTGTCAAACATTGTTTGATTTTCAAAAAAAACAGACCATCTAGGTTTGTAACTGTAGGTAGCTGTTATGATGTATGATAATTCAGGTAACTCAGTCCCAATTCTATCATAAAATATATTAGTGATAATATTAAAATTATCACTCAGATCGTTTTGAAGAAGTACTCCGACCTTGGGCGAAAAACTATTTGTTTTATATATGTTATCTGGAATACCGGTATTTGCTCCGGCATAAATTGCGACTGAAGGAATTAGTCTTTTCCAATCAAAACTATTTCTTGCAACCCAACTTCTTATTTCTTTTGATTTATCCTCGTATTTTTTTTCAAATACTAAATATTTTGCTGCAATAATTAACTTGCTAATGCCTGTTTTTTGGTAACTTGAATTAAAAATATTTTGAAAACCAACTTCTTCATTTTGATAGGCTAAATTTATATTAAACTCTAGTTTTTCATTTAAAAAACTAGATCTTAATAAGAAATCAACCCCGTAGGATTGAGGTCTGTAAAAAGTTGGATACTTGTTAGTTTCTCTATAAAAGAGACTCGTTTCTAACTGGTATACTCTAGTGCCAATTGAATAGGGAGATTCTGAGAGTCCAGGTCTGTTTGAATTGATAACATTAGTGTACTGAGCTAACGCAGTATGTGTTAAAACTAACATACTTAGCATTAAAAATACTTTTAGTTTATTTATTAAATAATTTAATCTCAAAAAAATATTTTTTTGGTTTCACACAAACATACTCTAAAAATTGGACTCATCAAATGCATAAATACTTTTTAATGGTGTTAAATTTTTGTATTCTATTAACGTAACTTTTATTATCAAATTGTTATTTTTGATTTTAATTTTATGTTTACATGCAACAAGCAGATTTAATGGGTTTATTAAGAACAATTCTTATTTTTTTAATTGTATATTATAGTTTTCGATTTCTAGCAAGAATATTTGCTCCTATATTATTAAAAAAAGTAGTTGGAAATATGCAAGAAAAAGCTCAACAAAAACATAAACAAACTCATAATTCATCAACAAAAGAAGGTGAAACTATCATAGATAAAAAGCCAAATTCTAATACTCAAGGGAATAACTCTGTTGGAGAATATGTAGATTTTGAAGAAATAGATTAATATGAATTTAAAATTTTTTTCAACTCATTTAGTTTCATTATTAGTTTTTATAATTGCTGCATTATTATACTTCCATCCAGTTTTAAAAGGAGAAAAACTATCCCAATCCGATATCACACAACACATCGGAATGGCAAAGGAGGTAAATGATTATAGATTAACAACTGGTTTAGAACCTTATTGGGCAGAAAGTGCTTTTAGTGGTATGCCTACATATCAAATTGGAACTTATTTTCCACACGATTACCTAACCTATTTAGACCGTTTAATTCGTTTTCTTCCCAGACCTGCCGATTATTTATTTTTATATTTTTTTGGCTTTTATATTATGTTACTTGCCTTTAAAGTAGATTGGAAATTAGCCATTATGGGATCCCTAGCCTTTGGTTTCTCAACATATCTCATGATTATATTTGGTGCTGGGCACAATGCAAAAGCACATGCAATTGCTTATATGCCTTTAGTTCTTGCAGGTGTTATTTATGTTTTTAAGAAAAAATATTTAACAGGTTTTACTTTAACCGCTGTAGCAACTGCTTTAGAAATTAAAGCAAACCATCCTCAAATGACTTACTATTTACTCTATGCTATTTTTATCCTAGGGATTATAGAGCTTATAGAAGCTGTTAAAAAAAAGAAAATTACACAGTTTACGTCTCAATCTTTAATAATAATTACCGGCATGTTGTTGGCTGTTGGAGTTAATTCAACAAGGTTAATGGCAACTAAAGAGTATTCAGATTTTAGTACACGAGGAAATACTTCATTGACAATCAACTCAGATGGAACTCCAAAGGAGGTAACCTCAGGATTATCTAAAGATTATATCACTCAATTTAGTTATGGGATTTCTGAAACTTTTAATTTATTAGTTCCCAGGTATATGGGAGGTGGGACAGTAGAACGTTTAGATAAAACCTCGAATACTTATAAATATGTTTCTTCAATAGCGAGCCCTAAGCAGGCAGAAGGTTTTACGAAACAAGTTTATACCTATTGGGGAGATCAATTAATTGTCGAAGCACCTGCTTATGTTGGAGCCGTTATCATATTTCTTTTCTTTCTAGGACTATTTTTGGTAAAGGGGAAATTTAAATATTGGTTAGTGGCATCAACAGTTTTTTCAATAATAATGAGTTGGGGAAGAAACTTTGAGTTTTTAACTAATTTATTTATTGATTATGTGCCATTATATAATAAGTTTAGGGCTGTATCTTCATTTCAAGTAATTGCTGAATTATGTATTCCTTTACTAGGAATCTTAGCGATAAAAGAATTTATTTTTACTGAAATATCAAAAAAAGAAAAATTAGAGGCTATTAAAAAAGCATTTTATGTAACTAGTGGTTTAATTCTTATTGGTTTGTTTTATGCTATTTCTTTTTCAACTTTTGAGGGTTTAAGAGATGCCAATTACAGTCAATATGAAGGGTTGTTAGATGCCGTAATATCAGATAGGAAATCATTATTATATAATGATAGTTTTAGGTCTTTAGTTTTGATTAGTGTAAGTTTTAGTATTCTTTGGTTATTTCTAAAGCAACAAATTAATAAAATCAAAGTAATTATTGTTTTTACATTGTTAATACTATTTGATTTAGTTCAGGTGAATTTAAGATATGTAAATGAAGATGATTTTAAACAGGCCAGGAAAATTGATAAACCTTTTACAGCAAGTAATGCTGACCTTCAAATTTTGAAAGATAAAACTCATTACAGAGTAGCAAATTTTTCAGGAGATCCATTTCAAGACGGACGAACTTCCTATTTTCACAAATCAATTGGGGGCTATCATGCTGCCAAAATGGGCAGATATCAAGATTTGATTGAATTTCAATTAGGAAAACAAAATATGCAGATTTTTAATATGCTAAATGTTAAGTATTTTATTATTCCTGATGATAATGGTAAAGAAGAAGCGCAGCAAAACCCTAATGCAAATGGAAATGCTTGGTTTGTAAATGAAATTAAATACGTACAAACTGCAAATGAAGAAATAAAAGCTTTGGACAGTTTAAATACTAAAAAAATTGCCATACTAAAAGACCTTAATTCTTACGGATTCGAAGATTCAAAAAAATATAATGTAGATAGTTTAGCGACCATAAAACTCACAAAATATTCGTTAAATGCCCTTAGCTATGAATCTTTTTCAAATCAAAATGAATTTGCAGTATTTTCAGAGATATATTATAAGGATGGTTGGAATGCATATATAGATGGTGAACTTAAACCTCATTTGAATGTTAATTATGTATTGAGAGGATTGGAGATTCCTGCAGGAAATCATCGCATAGAATTTAAATTTGAACCGAAAGTAATTCAAACAGGAAGCACTATTTCTTTAATGTCATACGTGCTTTTATTTCTAATCCCATTAGGATGGTTCCTCTACAATAAGAAGAAACCAACTCAATAGTTTACTTTTCATAATAGATACAATATATTTATGTTTCCTAAACATCATCAAAGAAGATACAATTTAACCTTACGGTTTTTACAAAAAGTACTTCCTGCTCCTGCAACTATTTTAGACTTAGGTGTTAAAAATCCTTTTTCTGAAATAATGGAGCAAAATGGCTATACCGTATTTAATACTAGCGGAGAAGATTTAGATATATTACCAGAAATAGTTAAGAAGTATAATGTAGATGCCGTAACTGCTTTTGAAATTTTTGAACACTTAATTGCACCATTCAATGTTTTAAGTAAAATAAAGTCTACTAAACTAATAGCCTCTGTTCCTCTTAATTTATGGTTTGCCAAAGCATACAGAAGTAAAACAGATTTATGGGACAGACACTACCATGAGTTTGAAGATTGGCAATTTGACTGGTTATTGGAGAAATCTAGTTGGAAAATTATTGAAACACAAAAATGGACCAGCCCAATTAAAAAAATCGGTTTCCGCCCAATTTTAAGAACATTTACTCCAAGATATTATATTGTTTACGCCAAAAGGTAGTTAGATTATGAAAATTGGAATGATTTTAGATGATATTTTTCCACCTGACCCAAGGGTTGAGAATGAGGCAATTACATTAATTAATTCTGGTCATGAGGTTTTTTTATTCTGTCTTACTTATGGGAATCAAAAACTACATGAAAATATAAATGGTATTCAAATCAGAAGATATAAGTCTAATAAAATAATTTATAAACTTTCTGCGCTCTCCTATGATTTCTTTGGTTATAGAATGATTATGAAACCAAAAATAGATGATTTTATAAAAGAGAATTCTATTGAGGTAATACATATTCATGATATTAGAATAGCAGAAGCTGTGTTTTTATCAAATAAAAAGTATCAATTAAAAATAGTTTTAGATCTGCATGATAATATTCCTGAAAACATGAAGTTCTATCCACACTTACATAAATTTCCTGGAAAGTATATTATTTCTCCAAAAAGATGGAAAATTAAAGAAAAGGAGTTCATTCTTAAGTCGGATAAAATTATAACAGTCTCTCCTAACTTTGCTAAAGATCTAATTGAGACTAATAATTTAGGTCCTGAAAAAATGGTTTTAGTACCAAATACTGTTAGGCAGTCTTTCTATAAGGAAGCTATTTATTCTGAAGAAATTAAAAATAAGTATTCTAATAATTTTGTTGTACTTTACTTAGGGGATACCCACATAAGGCGAGGTTTATTAACTGCCATAAGAGCCTCTAAAACATTATCTCAAGATATCACAAACTTTAAATTAGTGATAGTAGGAAGAAATACGACAGATAATATTTTAATTGAAGAGGTAAAAAGATTAAATTTAGAATCTTTTATAGATTTTGAAGGATGGCAAGATGTTTCTTTGTTTCCATCATATATACTTGCAAGTGATGTATGTATTTCACCTTTGTATAGAAGTATTCAACATGATGTGGCTTATGCGAATAAGATTTTTCAGTATATGAGTTTTGGTAAGCCAATATTAGTTAGTAATGCAACTGCTCAAAAAGAATTAGTTGAAAGCATAAATAGTGGATTTGTACATGAACAAAATAATGAAGTAGATTTTCAGTCTAAAGTATTAGAATTGTATAAAAATAAAGAGAAGTCTCAAGAATTAGGCGATAATGGTAAAGAATTTATAGAGAATAAATTCTCCTGGGAACTTACCTCCAAAGCCTTAGTGAAATTATATGATGAATTCTAAAAAGAAAGTTTTAATTATCACTTATTATTGGCCACCAGCTGGTGGTTCTGGAGTTCAGCGATGGTTAAAGTTTGTGAAATATCTTAGGGATTTTGATATTGAGCCAGTTATTTATACAGTAGATAACCCTGGGTATGCAATTAATGACAAAAGTTTAATCAATGAAATTCCCAATTCTATTGAAACCCTCAGGCAACCAATATTTGAACCTAATTCAATTTTGAATTTTTTTGGAACTAAAACAAATAAAGAAAGTGCTGGTTTTTTAAATCCAAATCCAAATTTTATAGGAAAGATAATACAATATATTCGAGCCAATTACTTTATTCCCGATGCTAGAAAGTTTTGGATAAAGCCTTCCGTAAAATTTTTAAGTAATTATTTAGAAAAGAACCCTGTAGATGTAATAATTACAACTGGTCCTCCTCATAGTTTACACTTAATAGGTTTACATTTAAAAAAGAAAAAAGATATAAAGTGGATTTCAGATTTTAGAGACCCCTGGACTGAAATAGATTACTTCCACCAAATGCCACTTAATAAAAAAGCAAAGAAGAAGCACCATCTGTTAGAAAGAGAGGTTCTGAAGAATTCAGATAGTGTTATTGTTGTAGGGAATACAATGAGAGATCAATATTTGAAGGAAACTGATAAGGTAGTAACAATTTCAAATGGATTTGATACATCTGATAACAAAGAGGTTTCACATCTTGATATTTTTTTTTCAATTACACATGTTGGAATGATGAATGCAGACAGAAATCCGTCTGATTTATGGAAAATATTGAAAGAAATCTGTCTTGAAAATCCAGATTTTAAAAGTGATTTAAAAATACGATTAATCGGTAAAATTGCCAAAGAGGTTTCCCATGATTTAAATATTTTTGATAGTGGAATTACAGAGGTTGTTGATTATGTAAGTTATGCTGAAGTGAAAAAATATCAATTAGAAACCCAAGTATTATTACTTTGCATTAATAATGTTCCAAGTGCTCGAGGAATTATAACCGGAAAAATATTTGAATATTTACAAGCAAAACGCCCTATCTTAGCTATTGGGCCTGAAGATGGTGATGCCGCAGAAATTTTAAAGAATACAAATTCGGGAAGTATTTTTGGATTTGAAAACAAGCAGAAATTAAAGCAACATATTTTAGAGCTTTACAAAGATTATAAAAAAAATCAGCTAATTGTAAATTCTGAAAATATTGAGCAGTATCATAGGAGGGAATTGACAAGAAAACTAGCTCATTTAGTGAGAAGTATATAATCTATGAAGAAAATTGTAACGATATTAGGAGCTAGACCTCAGTTTGTAAAAGCTGCAGTTTTAAGTAGAATAATTAAGAAGCACAACAATATTGAAGAAATTATTGTTCATACTGGTCAGCATTTTGATTCAAATATGAGTGCTATTTTTTTTGATGAAATGATGATTCCTAAACCTAAATACAATCTTGAAATCAACAGCATGAGTCATGGAGCAATGACAGGTTTAATGCTTTTGGAAATAGAAAAGGTTTTGATTGAAGAAGTGCCTGATGCAGTAGTTGTTTATGGTGATACTAATTCTACCATAGCAGGAGCATTAGCCGCAAAAAAAATGCATATTAAAGTGGTACATATTGAAGCTGGCCTTCGCTCTTTTAATATGAAAATGCCTGAGGAAATCAATAGAATAGCAACTGATAGAATTTCTGATTTATTAAGTTGTCCAACAGAAACAGCCCTAGATAATCTAAAGAAAGAAGGTTATGATAATCTGCAAATTTTAGTTGAGAAGCATGGTGATATTATGAAAGATGCTGTTAGTTATTATGGTCAGTTTTCAAAAGAAAAATCATCTATTATTATTGACGAAAAATTACAAAAAAATCATTTTGTTTTAGCGACTATCCATCGTCAAGAAAATACTGATGATGAAAAAAAGTTAAGATCAATTTTTCTTGGATTAGAAGAAATTCATAAAACTCATACTGTAATTCTACCAATGCATCCCAGAACAAAAGCGGTATTAAATAAATTATCAATACATCCAAAAATACAAATGATAGAACCAGTTGGTTACTATGATATGTTGGAATTATTAAAAAACTGTTCTATGGTAATCACAGACAGTGGTGGATTACAAAAAGAAGCTTTTTTCAATAAAAAACAAAGCATTATTGCCAGGGATGAAACAGAATGGGTGGAATTAGTTGAAAACGGATTTGCAAAAATAGTTGGTAGCGATACTGAAGACATGATTAATACGTTTAAAAAGTATCTAAGCTCTAATCAAGATTTTTCTATGCAACTCTATGGTGATTTAGTTGGAGAAAAAATCTATCAATCAATTTATAAACTAATTCAGTAGACTTTGGGAATTGTACTAAATCAGTCTTTTAAAAACACACTAATCGTTTACTTAGCTTTTGCAGTTGGAGGTATTAATACTTTATTTCTTTACACTCGTTTTTTAGATGAAGATTACTACGGTTTAGTTACATTTTTATTGTCATCTTCCAATTTACTTATGCCTCTAACAGCATTTGGAGTTCAATATACCATAGTGAAATTTTATTCTTCTTATGAATCTAAACTAGAAAGAGATAAGTTTTTGAGCTTAGCAATGGTTTTACCCCTATTAATTGCCATTCCATTAGGTTTCTTAGGGTCAATGTTTTATGAACAAATTAGTGCACTTTTATCAATAAAAAATCCAATAATTAAAGAATATACTTTTGTAATTTATCTAGTTGCTGTAGCTACAGCCTATTTTGAAGTTTTTTATGCATGGTCCAAGGTTCAATTTAGATCTGTTTTTGGTAATTTTATCAAGGAAATGTAC
>Ga0208971_1001885_pt1 | contig 11813 bp, 9 predicted proteins | sample AOAMet1_18_M0_10_2_FD_188229 | JGI IMG/M metagenome (GOLD analysis project Ga0208971, IMG submission 188229) | Ammonia-oxidizing marine microbial communities from Monterey Bay, California, USA - CAN11_18_M0_10 (SPAdes) | ecosystem: Environmental > Aquatic > Marine > Intertidal zone | place... | reverse complement strand
GTTGGATCGCGGGTGCACCAGACGAGGCAAGAGCCTTGATCGTTGTTATGGTGGCCTGCGGCATCGTGTTTTTGTCGCAATGGCCAGTTGCAGCACGCAAATCATATCTAACCGGTGAGGACATCGGCCCGCTGATCGGTGGCAGTTTGATGGCGTGGATATTCATCGTACCGCTTGCGCTTTATGCAATCGCGTGGGTTGTTCATTTGGTTTTGACAATTTTTGGCGGGCAAGGCAGCAGCTTTGCAGGCCGTATGGTTTTGTTTTGGGCGTTACTCGCCGCCAGTCCATTGTGGTTGTTAAATGGCATGGTTGTCGGCATCATCGGTCAAGGATTTCAGGCGCAACTGATTGGTGCACTTGGTCTGTTTGCTTTCGTAATATTTTGGATTATCGGTCTAAAAATAGCTTACTTTCAGCGTGATAAGGGTTGAACCTAATGCAACTTAATATGCAATCATTGATGCGACTTGTGGGCGAAACATTGCGCCAACCTGAAATGGTGGCGGAGCGTTTAAAACCGGATTATGTGCCGCGCAAAATACTGTGGATGGCAATTGTTATTCTATCAGTTTTGTCCGCAATTTTGGGAACCATTTCCTCTGGAAGTTTGATTGCCGCGCCTTTTGGCATGGCTCTTATGACTCTTGGGCTTTTGGTCATAACGATCTTTGGTAGTCAGCTGATTTGCGGCTGGTTCGGCGGAACGGGCACGCTTGATCAAGCAATGTATTTGTTATCTTGGCAGCATTTCGTGGTTCTGTGCCTTCAAACAATCGGGTTCATACTTTCACTCGCTCTGGCACCTATTGCAGGGGCAATCACACTTGCAATTGGCTTGATCGCTTTTTGGCAAATGGCGGTGTTTATCAAGGTTTTACATGATTTTACATCAATTGGTCGCGTCATTGGTGGCATGTTGGGCTTTTACTTCATATTTGCCTTCGTCGTACTTATGTTTATTGCACCTTCAGCTTAGGAATACATGATGTTAGATGTTGAAAAAATTCGCGCTGATTTCCCCATTTTATCGCGTGAAGTGAATGGTAAGCCGTTGGTTTATCTCGATAATGGTGCCTCGGCACAAAAGCCATCTGTCGTGATAGATGCTGTCACGCGCGGTTATGCCGAGGAATACGCAAACGTTCATCGTGGTTTGCATTACTTATCCAATCTGGCCACCGACAAATATGAGGCTGTGCGCGGTAAAGTTGCGCATTTTTTGAATGCAGCACACGAGGATCACATCGTGTTTAACACGGGCACCACAATGGGCATCAACATGATTGCCTATTCATGGGCGATGCCACGTATGCAGGCAGGTGATGAAATCGTTTTGTCCGTGATGGAGCATCACGCCAACATCGTGCCATGGCATTTCCTACGTGAACGTCTGGGCGTGGTGTTAAAATGGGTGGAAACGGATGCCACCGGCGCACTTGATCCACAAAAGGTTATCGATGCAATCGGTCCAAAAACCAAGCTCGTTGCAATTACACAAGTTTCCAATGTGTTAGGCACCAAAGTTGATGTGAAAACCATTACATCAGCCGCGCACAAAAAAGACGTGCCAGTATTGGTGGACGGCAGCCAAGCCGCGGTTCACATGCCAGTCGATGTTCAAGACATTGGTTGTGATTTTTATGCAATCACAGGCCACAAGCTTTATGGCCCCTCTGGTTCTGGTGCAATCTACATCAAACCCGAACGCATGGCCGAGATGCGTCCATTTTTGGGTGGTGGTGACATGATCAACGAGGTCGGCCGCGATGTAATCACTTATAATACGCCGCCGATGAAATTTGAGGCTGGCACACCTGGTATCGTGCAAACCATTGGTTTGGGGGCCGCGCTTGACTACCTAATGGACATTGGCATGGATAAAATCGCGGCGCATGAGGATGCGCTTTGTGCTTATGCCAGCGAACGTCTGACCGGATTGAATTGGTTGAATGTACAGGGTCATGCGCCGGGCAAAGCCGCAATTTTCAGCATGACGATGTCAGGCGGCGCGCATCCACACGATATTTCCACCATTCTGGACAAACGCGGCATTGCCGTGCGGGCAGGGCACCATTGTGCGCAACCGTTGATGGCTCACATGGGTGTTTCCGCCACAGCGCGCGCCAGTTTTGCCATGTATAACACAAAGGACGAGGTAGATGCGCTGGTCGATGGTTTGGAATTGTGTAACAAACTGTTGGGATAGAACGATCTTGGCGACTTTGAACCCTCGGACAACGCAATAAGCCATTGCAGGACGCCACAGGTTTCAGTATCCACGCCCTAGATGCACCCGTAGCTCAGCTGGATAGAGCGCTGCCCTCCGAAGGCAGAGGCCAGAGGTTCGAATCCTCTCGGGTGCACCAATTTCAAATCTAGAACTGAGATGAATTTCTGGCGACTGAATTTAGCTTAGCGTACATCTTGGGCAATAATTTTGTCGACAGTACCCTGTAAAGTGGGCCATTTGTGGGTGCCGTTTGGAATTGTAATGAGTGAAACATTCCCTTTGCCAGCAACATGAGCATTTTTTACGTATTCTCTGGAAAAAATGGGCTTTGTATTTGCGTCATGCTGACCAATGACAACGAGCACTTTCGTGTTGCCGGGTATCTTTTTGATATAATTGTGGGGCAATTGGCTTTGTAACCAATTATTTTTACCGCGACGTGAAATTCGCCATTTGGGAACATTGCAGGGGCATGAAACCAATAATGCGGTATCCACGATGCCCGGATAGCGACCAATGATTGTACCCAATTGTCCTGCTCCGCCTGAATGCCCCATAACGATGAGCTTTCGCCCGTTTAAGTTCGCTTTGATAGCAGCCAAGGCATCCGCAACCATCTTATTGTTTCTTTTGGTATATTGATCACCGATGCTATAACCACCTACGTCTTTGCTCCGAAGGTTTTTTTGTTTGTAACCCGGCCTAAGCAACGTAATGATTGTGCTATTGCGATGCTTTTTCGCCAGCTATGCAGCGAATGCATCATAACGGCCAGGGCCACCATCCCCATGTAAAATTACAATGGCGTTGGATTTCCCATTCCCCCAAGTAAATCCCTTAAGAGGCCCAAAATCATCTGCAAACAATGACGAGGGAAAAATAAAGATACACAAACATAGGACTAGTTTCATTTTGAATTCCAAACATCTTGCGTATTGATAAGTTGTTTTCCTTCTCTTCCAGATTTTATGCAGCTTCTGATTGTTTGAAAAGTGCAATTCAAACCTAAGAAATCATTATCGTCCGATAGATATTAGGCCGAAGTGTCAAAAACACAGGTCTGAGGTTTCAATCTTTTTTTCTGAACCAAAAACTCCTTCAAAGAGTGTATTAAGGCCAGTCAATTGCTTGAATTTGCGTATCAGTCGGTCACTCTTTTTGCCGTTTTAGGACGTGCTCGCAAAAGAGATTTTGACAAAACGCCCCAATTTTCGCCAAGTCGAAAGGCTGCGTATCCGTTTTGAAAGTTGTGGATTTCATCGAAAATGAGTGGGGCCTGAATTTCACCACGGGTGTTGATTACCGTCGATTTGTTTTCAATTTTGACGATCGCTAATCCTTGCGAAAAATCGCCTGCTTCGGAAAATCGCGGCGCAATGCCCCAACGGCCATTTTTGTCGATGTATCCCCAGTTTGTACCATCAAGCGTTGCTGCGGCTAAACCTCGATTAAAACCGGAAACGTTACCAAAGGTAGGTTCGATGATAAAATCGCCACGCGTCTTGTCGATAAAACCCCAAAGCCCACCTTTTTTGACCGCTGCAATACGACTTGAAAACGGTTGGGCATCTTCAAACCGAGCATTCTTAAACATCGGCGAGAGGGCGGCATTTACGTAACCTTTGCTACGAAAACTGTAACTGACAACAGATATACCGTCTGTTGGCGCGCGGAGGGATTGGGCGGCAAATCCCTTTGGTGAAACTTTGCCGCTCTCGCTCACTAAATGCCATTTATTTCGAACCTTAATCGGCGCGAAACCATTTCTAAATGCGAGAATTTTTTCAAATTTAACAATGTGTTGAGATCTAGTCTTAAGATTGAAAATTCCGGTTTTTGCCCCTTTGGTGAAACCACATGATGTTTCAGAACAAGTATGAAGTTTTTGAAATCGTGCCCCAGACAATCGTTTTCTTTCGGCGTTCATAAAAACCCAATCCCCCCCCAAACGAATTGGCATATAAGACGCAACACTTTGTCGGGCATCGCCCAAACCGGGGTTGATTATAACGTCGTCGTTTTCATCAATCGCGCCCCATTTCCCACCTATTTTCATTGGCGCCAAGCCGTCACGAAACCCTTTGATTTCTTGGTATTTTGGTGAAATCTTTATACCAAACGCCGCAAGAAACGCACCGGATGTTTCGGCGTTCAGCAATTCGGTAGGTGGCAAATCCAACATCCGTTGTGCCCGTACCAATACTTGTTTACCGCTGCCATCCAGTGTTGGGGAAATGCTGAGATAATCACGTTTTTTACCCGCAATCCGTAAACTAAGCCATTTGATCAATCGCTGGGTTTCTTCGTTCATAACGAAGGGCTGATCAGCTGATTTTGTTTCCTGGCCTTCTAAAAGTAGACCACATTCTTGGGACATACGTTTGAGTAAAGCGTCAAATTCAATGTTTTCAAAACGTGCGGTTGCGAATTTCCCTGCGCTCAAACGCGCGGTTAGATGAAGCTTGTCTGTGGATTTCATCAGCGCAAAGATTGGATTCTTGTTCAAGGCATTTATGTTTGCCGATGAAAGGCCTGAAAAGTTCACTCGTTTGTCGTCAACGATAACCTCTAGTTTTTCGTAAACCTCAGAAGAGGTGGCGACCAAAGCCAAATCCTTGCCCGAAACCGAACGCAACTTAAGCGAAATTCCCGAATCCACAGGAGCCGTCTCAATGGGGTTTATCAATGCAGTGCAAATAGGACCGGGGCGCCCTCGACCATCGATGATTTGAGGGCTTTGGGCGTATGTTGGATTGAAAACGCCCAACAAAGTCAGCAAAAATATACTAAAACCGAAGCCAACGCCTGAACGCCGGAAGTTTCGAATCGGTTGACATTTTGTGCGCATGGTTACTAGTCTCGAGGTGATTTTTTAGCTTTGTATAGGTATCGATATGCTCCACACAATAAACTTTAAGCCCACCCAAGTTGCAATGTCATCTGTCTTGGTGCTTTCTTTGGCCATCCCAACGACAATAGCTACACCTACACCCGCCCGCGCGGATTTGGCCGACGCTTTGGTTGGTGCTGTGATTGGGGGCATTATTGCCTGTGGCGCATCCAAAGCATGTGGCAAGAAAAATTCAAAAAAACGTAAAAGCGTTGGCGGCGGCGGTGGTGGCGGCGATGCCATAGCCCTTACGCGCAACAACAAAATGGATATCCAACAGGGTTTGCGTCATTTGGGATATTACACCGGTTCCATTGACGGCTCTTTTGGTGCTGGCACTCGAAATTCGATCCGCAACTACCAGACCTTTATTGGCATGCCGGCGACCGGATCTCTTAGTGGTGAGCAGATCCATGATTTGATTTCATTGTCGCCGCGTTACATCACCTTAGCAGACAACGACAACGGACTGTTTGAAGGTGAAATTGGAAAAGATACAGATCGAGCCGAAGTTGCCTCAATCCAGTCGCGTCTAAATAGTTTGGGTTATGATGCTGGTCCCGTAGATGGCGCAATGGGCGGCAGAACACGCACAGCTATTGGCGCATTCCGGCGCGATAATTTTATTGCTGGTGGTCAGTTCCCAACAAAGCGTCTGTTGGCGTTGCTTGAAGGGCGCGTTTATGTTTCGCCAGCGCGTGCCAAATTGGCAATTATGGCTGGTGGTGCTGCCGCTGCGCCAGCCGTTCCTGTTGCAGTTGCGGGGGCCGCTGTTCGTGCGCCATTGGCCGCGGCTGCTGGACAGGGTGCAATGGCGCCAAGTGCAGCTATTCCCACACCAGTTGTTGCCGTGGCACCCGCCGCTGCACCAGCACCCGCTGTTGCAGCGTATCCTGTCAGCCTAGAAATGATGGGATTGCGTTTCGGTATGGTACCTGAGGAGATCAGAGAAATTGCTGCTGATGAATTAGGTGATGGGCTGGTTGTTGAAATGTCTGACGTGAACTTTGGTGGCGATGACGTGTTTAGCCAAGCCCAGCACATTATGACCCCCACATGGCCAGCCGATGGGTCTAACCGTTTGGTTGCGGCATATGACGCCGATTTGCCTGAATACGGTGCAATGGCAATTTTCCGGACAATCAAATTACCAGAAGCGGTAACAGAGGAAGTGTTCCAAACAGCCGTTTTGCCCGATATTTTGAAAACATATGGTACGGAAACACAAGTTCCTGGAACATTGACCTGGATCGGTGATCCAACACAACGCGCGGCGGCGACGGCAAATCCGGCAGCTTTGGCCAGTTGTGGTAATCTTGCTCTTGTGGCCGCTGATCTAAGTTTGAATGTGGCTGAATCTACTTGGGCGGGTGGTTCTGGCCCCATGTTGAATACAGATACTTTGGCCTCGGTTACACAAGCGTGTGGCGATGTGATTTCTGTTGAATATTCAAACAACAGCATCAACATCGGGCTTTGGAACACTGATTTCATTCTTGAACGACGCACGGCACTGGGCGGTGCCGCTGGTGCGGTTGTACCCGTCATCAAGTTCTAAGTTCTTTTTTTACATGAACGACAACAAAATTAATACGGCGCGCAAATTTGTTTTGGGCGCCGTTTTTCTGGGATTACTCTTCAGTCAGCCCACATCGCTTTTGGCGTGTGAGGTCGTTTCTTCGGGACAAATTGTTTTTGCCTCCACTGGTATTTCTAACGATCAATTCGGCCAACCGCTCCATGCTCAAAAAGGATCAGCACCTGATTGTTTGGATTATGGTTTCCATATTTCCGATCACAGCGCCACAACCCCTACAGGGGCATCGATGAAGTTGCGAATGGATCGTCGGATTGTCAACGCCGAACGGCCTCGTTTGAATTTTTGGTCAAATAGCAACGGGTTACAAGGATTTCTCTCAGGCAAAACTAACGGAGAAAGCGCGCCGTTAATGGTCGATGTCGCATCACAAGCCGTCACCAAAGACTTGGTTTTTCCAGTGCTGACATTGAAAACAATTGAATTAAGAGGGCGAAAAGTTCGCTTGGCACAAGTTTTGGTTCCTATTGCAGAAAATGCGATGGTCGCAATTGACAGTTTTGCAGCGTCCGAAAGTAACAAAAATACACCTCTGGTTGTCCTTGATGTAAGCGGTTCAGCCTTACCTTTCATCGCGCCGTTCATGAGACAGTTAAACCGAGGATTGGCCGATACTTCCTTTCTTGAACAACCCATAGAGATCGTTTTCCTTGGTGGTGACGGGCAAATTTCTGACGCAAAATCATTAACTTTGTCTGATCTTTTGGTCGCGGATGTGAATGTACCCAAACTTGCTAGTGGTAATCTAAGCGATGTTTTTGCCACTCAATCCATGGCTGATGGTGTGGCTATTATTGTTGGCGGCGACATTTCTCTGCCATCTCTTGATAAATCGTCCTCTAAGGCAATTGTCGCAAAACTGACGCCGGAATTGGATCATGAACTTTCGATCAGCTCTAATCATTGGGGCGCTCAATTTTTGGAATTTTCAGATAGATTGGGTGAGACGTTTGCCCAAATTGCGGTTGAATCTGAGATGTTCTCAGCTGGTTCAAACACCAGTGACGGCTTAATGGCTGAATTAATCGCTAGCCAAAAAGAATTTGGTTTTTTACCGGTTGCCCCTGTAAACCTTGAAAAGCCGATAGATCTGGGAATGCGTATGGATCATAAAGGCTGGCGCGCTGTGCCTTTGTGGACGGTGGTTAGCAATTTGTTGTTCACAACAGAGACGGAATTTCCCGTTCCATTGATTGCGAACTGAAATCAACAAGCGTTGCGTGGTTTGCCAAAAAATTGGACCCAAACCAAGGGGCCTTTGATGGCAGGGGCAGGTGTGCCTGCTTCGGAGGGCGCATTCTTTCGTGCCAAATCTGACAGGGAAAATACGCCAGATGGGCGCTTCACGGGTAGATTGGCGAAAGCGGCACCAAACCCAACTTCTGTGACGTTTTTATTAATTAGATTTAACCAGTGACCCGGGGATTTCACCCATCCAACCATGGCTTCTTTGAAATTTCGTTGACCTTTTGCTAGGTTTTCAGCCAAGGAACAGTAATCGTATCCTTCGTCAGCCGCACGGGTGACCAGTGTTGAACCTGTGGGACCAACATGATCGAAATGCCCCGTTCGAGCCAATTCGCAAGCATAATTTTGCGCAACAGCATTCAATCGAGTTTCCTGTGTTAGGACAGGCAAACCTTGTCGGCGACGTAAGAGATTCAACATTTTAAGGTGCTGAATTCTAAGTTCCGGCAAGTTGTTGAAACTGGCGCATCCTTTGGCCGTAACATCCTGTGCATTTCCAGGAGTGGCACACAAAAAGGTTGCTAGCACGCAGCCAAACAACATTCTCGTTATCTGCTCTGTGCATTTTGGTAGTTTTCTCAATTGCGAGTGCAGAAAATGTAAGGCTAGGATCATTTTACTCATAAATATCCATATCTGGTAATAGACAGAAATTAACGTGGTTTATTTGTATTTAAGTTTTGCGAAAGTGACTTTGTGAAGTCAAGCGTTTGGGCGTTGTTTTTTGTGGTTTAAGCATCATCTGCAAAAACAAATCGTTAAACCAGACTAAATGCATCGAAAGCCAAATGAACCTTTTAAGCAAGATTGGGGCAATCCAAATGATTTAGGAAACGATGTGTTCGAATAAAGCGAAAAACCACATAACACGCCCATGTCTTTGTTAGGATTACCAAAAGGTTAAAAGAGTCTTGCTTGATGACCCAGAATACTTACAATGATTTCAAATTAATCGTTTCGGTTTTAAATAGGGTCCCAAAATGTTTTCAAAAATCAATCGTAATCTCTTACTTTCTACAGCGCTGGTCGCGTTACCGACACTCGGTTTTGCTTGTGAAAGTGATGAAATGAAAGCAACTGAAAGTGGCTTTATTTTCAAAGTCGTTGCTGGTTCTGACAAAATTGCTGCTTATACGGATACGTCTGCAACCGAAGAGGCGTATACGCTGGAATTGCTTCAACCCTATTTTGTAATTTGTGAGGATTCTGATCATTACAAAATTACGGATTTACAAGCGGATACTGTAGATGAGGCCGAAAGTGGGAATGTAGGGTATGTTTCCATCGACCAAGTTTATTCATGGACAACGCGTGAGGCACTTAGTTTTTCCGAAATCGCGTTTTTAGAAGATCGACCAGAAATCGTCGCATGGGATGACGAGGGTGTACTTGATAAATTCATGGAAACGGGCAATGCAAAACTGCATGCCCCCGCGTTTAAAGAGAATTTAGAAGCGACGCGCATGCGTGAACGTTCGACACGTCCATATCCAGTGTTGGGTTCCGAAGAGAAACTGTTGCGCAAAAAGGCGAAAAAGCGGGTGTACAATGTCTTGCTGCCAGCCGCGATTACGCCGGCTGCGCGCATTGAAATGGACGACGATGATGTAGCCGCCGTTGAGAAAACGCTTAAGAGCGCTTCAATACTGGTTGTTTTTGATGCAACAGCGTCCATGGGCCCATTCGCGACAGAAACCGCCAAGGCCATTGCTGGAGCCGTTTCATCCCTTGAACCAGAGGTGCGGGACAATTCTGAAATGGGTTTCCTTTTCTATCGTGATGAAGGTGATGCAGAAAAGCTTGTGCCTGTTCCTAAAATGCCATTGTCAGATGCTGCGAACGCTTTGGGTAAAGCCGCCGAATTCATGTCAGGTGGTGGTGATCCCGCCGAGCCAATTTTAGATGCAATTTATTACGCTGCTAACATTTATAATTGGGATCAGGCCGGTAAGCGAATTATTGTGGCTGTTTTGAATGATGATGCCAAAGCAAATACAATTGGCACGCTTGATGAAGAAGGACGGGTGCCCGCTGGGTTGGATGCGGTAAGCATTTCACGGGATTTGTTTGAAAAAAATATCCCAGTTCTTGCCGTACAAGCCGGTCCAAATGGGGGGGCAAATTTAATGCCCGTCTTGCAAACTTTGGCTGATGAAACAGGCGGTGAAGTTTTGGGCTGGGGTGCTGGTCTTAGCCCGCGTGATGTTTCTGGTTCCTTGGTGAATCTAATGACAACTGCGGCTGGCGAAGCTGTGGCCAAGGGCGGCAACGCTTTGGAAAAAATGTCGTTTGATTTAGCCGGACACGCGTCTATTCCGCTTGAAGTCCTGGATGGTGAAATGCTTGAACGCCTTCGTGCTGCCGGTGTGGATTTCAATATTGATCCGGGTAATGGCGGTGTGTTGGTTCGAAATGGTTTTGTTTTAGAAAACAATGACCTTCTTTCGCCAGAAATTCAAATCGACAAAGAAACATTGATAAACCTAATCAATCTTTATTCCGTGCTTGCCACCGTGGGTGTTGATGAAGAGGCGATGTTGCAATCAATATCCGAAGCCATTGCCGCAATCGCAGGTGAGGATTACGATCCAGAAGAGCCAATCGAGGCCATTATTGAAAAACGTCTGGGCATTCAGTTCCGTTCGGATTTGTTGAATTTTGATTTGAACTTCTTGCCTGCCATGGTGCCTGCTGAGCGTCTTGCCTATACCAAACGTATTCAAGAAGCGGCAAACATTCTAACCCAATATCTAGAAGCAAATCAGACAGAGTTTGATGAACAAATTGCTGTTTGGATGCCGATCGACGTGCTTCCATAAATTAGATTTCGGGGCGGGTTAACGCTCGCCCCATCCTTTAAATATTTTCCGATGGAGCGTAACCTTGGCGAAACTCGGCCCTATTATTTCCTTAAAAAACATCACGCGACAATTCACGGCTGGTCGTGGTGAGACTATTACTATTTTGGACAAAGTTTCGCTGGATATTCAGCGCGGAAGTTTCAATGTTATTCGCGGTGAAAGTGGTTCTGGTAAAACCACTCTTTTGCGTATTCTTGGCATGTTGGACACGGATTTTGATGGCGATTATCAGTTCGAAGACGTCAGTGTCGGGGACAAAAACGATTGGTATCTTGACGAATTGCGCGCGCAAAACATCGGTTTCATTTTCCAAGAAGGTCGGTTGTTTGACCATATGACGATGCGTAAGAACATCCATGTTCCCTTGGAAATGCATGGAATGCGCGATCCCACTAAGCTTGGCGAAACCGTTAAAAAACTAGAGCCAACATTTTTCTCGGCCAAGGAAATCGCCGAAGAAACGCTTGATCTAAAACCGGGTCCCGCCTCAGGGGGGCAAAAACAACGTGCAGCGGTAATGCGCGCGATTGTAAATAAGCCAAGTATCATTTTAGCCGACGAACCAACCGCCAGTTTGCATGGCGAGAAAAAAGAAGAAGTTGTACAGCATTTACAAATGCTGTGTGACGCTGGCCATACAGTTATTGTGGTAAGTCATGACAAAGTATTTTTTGACATTGGCAACCAATTTGATCTGGAAAATGGCATACTAACTGAAGCAAGAAGTGAGCCACCAAGCAAAGCAGAACCCATTCCCAGCCGCATGCCCGCGGAAGGGGCATCGTTTATGTGGGGCTGGAAACCACGTGCACCATTTTCAATACTGTTGGCACAAGCAATTCGTGAAACGCTGTTTCGTCCAATTTTCCTAAGCTTGATTTTGGTTTCATTGATCGTCGGTGTCACCCAAGTAAGTGTATTCACCTCGGTTATTTTGGGCGCACAAGAGTATGTGAACGAAAAAATCACGCAAGGATCTCGGCT
>Ga0208971_1001882_pt1 | contig 11834 bp, 6 predicted proteins | sample AOAMet1_18_M0_10_2_FD_188229 | JGI IMG/M metagenome (GOLD analysis project Ga0208971, IMG submission 188229) | Ammonia-oxidizing marine microbial communities from Monterey Bay, California, USA - CAN11_18_M0_10 (SPAdes) | ecosystem: Environmental > Aquatic > Marine > Intertidal zone | place... | reverse complement strand
GTGCGAATGCCTGAGTGAGTTCTTGGCGGCTAAGTCGGCTATGGTACAACCTGAGGTTTGTGATTTAACTGCGACTCATTAATTTTGTTTACCTTAAACAGAAACTGTTGAACTCGACGTGGCAAAAACAATTCAACTTCGAAACGTGAGGGTCAACAACCTTAAAGAGGTAAGTGTTGAAATCCCGCATGGGCAATGGCTGTCCATTTGCGGATTGAGTGGTAGTGGTAAATCGAGTCTTGCTTTCGATACGCTATACGCGGAAGGTCAGCGTCGTTACATCGAGAGTTTATCTCCGCACACACGTCAGTTCATGTTCCAATTGGATCGTCCCGATGCAGATGGGATTGATGGGATCCCTGCGGCAATTGCCGTTCGTCCGTCGAAGGGGAAGTTTGGGAAAAAAACAACGCTGGGGACCGCGTCTGAAATTACTGAATATTTGCGTTTGGCGTACGCGAAAATTGGTCATTTGATCTGTCCTGCATGTCGTCTGGCTGTGACGAGCTACAATCCGCAATCCGTGGCGGATTCCATCGCGTCGATTGAGAGTGGTGTTCGTTTTCAGATCGTCTACCCCGTCAATCCAGACGTGGAGGTCCTTGAGTCTCTGGGGGAGGCGATGAGGGCCGGTTTCTCTCGCGCCATCGTAGGTGATGTGGTTGTTGAACTGGCGCGAGCAGATCGCGAGGTAGCACAAACTGAGAGTGCGAAATCGGTCAAGATTATTGTCGATCGACTGAAATCTGGCGATACGGATGAGTCTCGCCTTCGGGAGTCCATTGAGTTAGCGTTTTACTGCGGCAGTGGAAATTGTGAAATTTGGTTTGAAACTCAGTGGCATCCAAGTTTGAAGAAACGCCTCGTTGACACCCGAACGTGGTATGTAAATTCCTATTCGCGGGATTCAGTTTGCGGTGGTTGTGCGAGGTCGTTTCCGCGACCGGAGCCAAGGTTGTTTAGTTTTCAGAATTCAGTTGGGGCTTGTCCGGAGTGTCAGGGCATCGGTTGTGCAAAAGATTTTCCTGATCAAGCATGCGCAACATGTAATGGATTGCGGCTCAACGAAGATGCGCTCGCATTTTATGTTGGAGATAAGAATCTTGGCCAACTAGGGGATTTGACAGTCGATCAGACCATTGACTGGTTAGGGCAATTGTCACTTACGGAATTTCAACGAAAGTCTGTTGGTAATCTCATTGCTCAGGTTTCTGCAAGATTAAATTATCTTGCTCAAGTAGGGCTGGGGTATCTGAATTTGGATCGCTCACTTCGGTCGATGAGTTCCGGAGAGGTTCAGCGGGTCTCTCTTACCGCCGCCTTAAGTTCAACGCTGGTTGATCTGTTGTATGTTCTCGATGAACCGTCTTTGGGACTACATTCGTTTGATATCGACAAATTAGTGGAGGCCATCGGGCGTCTTCACCAAAGAAACAATACCGTGGTGGTTGTCGATCATCAGCCACGTGTAATTGAGTCGGCCGAGCGGATCATTGAGATCGGTCCGGGCGCAGGCCAAGCCGGTGGTGAAGTTGTATTCGATGGAACTCGTGAGGCGTTGCTCGAATCCGATGCGAGCCTGACTGGTCAGTTTTTGTCCGGAGTTCGAGGGGTTTCAAGTGGTGCTGAGAATCGGCGGTCTTCACGTGGGCGAATCAAGTTGGTTGGTGCCTGCGGTAATAATTTAAAGAACGTCCATGTCGAGTTTCCCCTCGGTTGTCTGTGCGTTGTGACTGGAGTGAGCGGTTCTGGGAAAAGCAGTCTGGTTCGGCAAACGCTTTATGCTGCCCTCTGTGATCGAAAACAAAAGTCTGTCGAAGATAGGTTGCCGTACACTGAGATTTTTGGTGACGGCCATGTTGATGAGGTTGTGCTGGTGGACGCATCGCCGATTGGGCGAACCGCCAGAAGTAATCCAGTTACCTACGTTAAGGCCTTTGATGATATTCGACGTACATTTGCGGAGACGGTTGATGCAAAAACTCGAAATATAAAGATGGGGCAATTTAGTTTTAACGTGAGTGGTGGCCGCTGCGACAAATGTGAAGGCGCTGGTCAATTAGTGATTGACATGCAGTTTTTGGGTGACCTGTCTGTTGTCTGTGATCAGTGTGCCGGACTAAGGTATCGTGACGAAGTTCTCTCAGTAAAGTATCGTGGGAGAAGTATCGCTGAAGTTTTGAATATGACGGTCCGCGAAGCATTTTCATTTTTTCGAGGACAGCCCAAAGTTCAAGCTAAACTGAAATCGCTGATTGATGTTGGGCTCGATTATATCTGCCTTGGTCAACCCGCACCTTCGCTCTCCTCTGGAGAAGCACAGCGGCTCAAGCTGGGGCATTATTTGAATGCGTCCAAGTCGAAGCGGGTGTTGTTTGTCATGGAAGAACCAACCACTGGTTTGCATATGAGCGATATCAACCGCTTGCTAGATTGTTTTGGTGCGTTACTTTCTGTCGGGCATTCGATGATCGTGGTTGAACACAATCTTAGCCTGATTAAAAATGCGGATTGGATTATCGACCTCGGGCCAGGTGCGGGTGACGCAGGGGGACAGGTTGTTGCTGAGGGGACTCCGGAAATGGTATCTAAGGTTTTAGCTTCCAAAACTGGTGCCTATCTTCAAGATGAGCTGTCTCGTGGTTAAGTTGTAGGTTGACTACGGTCTTACCTGGTAATGAAATAGGAATTTCCGATATTGGAAGTTCCTTGCCGAGCATACGTTAGGATAGGGGCAGGTTTTCCGAGGTCAGTTTTTAGCAAGAAAAGGCAACGAGGGGTTTTCCGTTTGAATCAAGATCAGAACAATATACCGCCAGTTGATCGCTATGCGAGGCAAATACGTTTTCCGGCGATCGGCGAATCAGGTCAGGCTGCGTTGAGTGAGTCTACTGCGCTGATCGTTGGGTGCGGTGCACTTGGTTCGGTGATTGCCAATACCCTCGCGCGGGCGGGCGTGGGACACCTCAAAATTGTGGATCGGGATTTTCTCGAATTCAGCAATCTGCAGCGGCAGGTGTTGTACGATGAGCAAGACGTCAAAAATGGCTTGCCCAAAGCGATTGCCGCGGCGAACAAACTTTCAAAAATAAATTCTGCGATTGAGGTTGAGCCTTTCGTAGTAGATGTCGATGCGTCGAATGTCGAATCTCTGTGCGAGGGCGTCGATATTATACTAGATGGTTCGGATAATTTTGAGATCCGTTTTTTACTCAATGATGTTGCGGTAAAGGATTCCATCCCGTGGGTCTATGGTGGTTGCCTTGGGGCGGACGGTCAGACAATGACAGTGTTGCCCGGCGAGACCGCATGTCTGAATTGCTTAATGCTGGATGGGCCTCCGCCACCGGGGACTTCTCCGACATGTGATTCGTTCGGCATTTTATCGCCCGTGATTAATTTGATTGCGTCACTACAGAGTATTGAAGCGATGAAGATCCTCTCGGGGAACCGTGCCTCGATCAGCCGTTATTTGACTGTAGCGTCGTTGTGGGAGAGCGAAATTCGCCAGATGGATGTTTCAGGGTTGCGAGATAAAGTCGATTGTCCAACCTGTCGGCGAGCTGAATTCAGCTGGCTGTCGGGAGACCGGGAGTCTCACTCTGCGGTTCTGTGCGGTAGGGATGCCGTGCAGGTCAGTTTCCCCGGTCGTGATCAAATTTCCTTGGCTCAGTTGGCGGGAAGATTGGAATCGCTGGGGCGGGTTGAAGCTAATGAATTTCTGCTGCGATTTCACGTTGATCAATATGTGCTTACTGTTTTTCCTGACGGGAGAGCGATTATTTCAGGTACAGAAGACTTGTCGTTAGCGAGGAAACTCTACACGCAGTATCTGGGCAGTTAAAGATCGGCTGCTCAAAGGTGCGCCCGCAGTGGTCTTCCGCGACTTTAATGTTTCCATAATGAGGCATCCGCTGGAGGCGAATTTCGTTCGATTTAATATCTGTCAAAGACTAATCGAGTGCGGGCAGTGGTTAGGCGGCCGAAGAACAGATTTCGACCAGATGCCCGTCCGGATCGTAGATGTAGACCTGTTTCGCACCATCTGGGCGTGATTTCGGGCCATCTCCGATTTTCAATCCAAGGTTGTTGATTGAGTCCATCGCGTCGTCAAAATTGTCGACGGTAAATGCGAAGTGGTGACCTCTTGAAATGCTTTTTACGTGGCGTTCACCCCAGCCCGCGAGTCCAGCTAGTTCACCCGAGCAAGTCGCGTGAATCTGGACGGCGCCGATTTGGAACCATGCTCCCGGGAAGTCAAAGTCAGGCCGTTTCGACTCCGTCATCCCTAAAAAGTCGACATAAAATTTACGTGTTGCTGCCAGATCGTCGACGATTAACGTGATGTGGTCAAAACTGGTCACGGCGAGCGAATTTTCTGTCTTCATCGATGGGCACCTCGGTTGGGTTGTTAAGATGACTATAGCAGTTCAGCCGATTGGCACCAAATTGCGAACAGCGAAATACAACAGCGAAATACAACAGCGAAATACAACAGCGAAATACAAAACAAAAAAACACGCCCGGAGGATATCCTCGAAGGCGTGTCTTGTTTGAAATCAGTTGCTCGACTTACGTGCTTACCTGAACATTTCTAAGCCAAGTGACAGGCCATGGAAGAACATGTCATCCGAGTCGCTAGTGTCCGAGCCGGTTGTTGGGTTGATTGTTACAGGGATGTTGTCAGCGGTCGATGCAACCTCGCCAAGCCAAAAGGCGTTGTAACCGAAGCGGAGTCTTGATCGTTTGCCAAGTTTGTAGTGCCCGTTTAATCCAAGCTCAATTGTCCCGGAAAACGCCGTGTTAGTGTCTGTTAAGTCGAGGAATTGAGCTCCAGCATTATTCAGTTTGGTTTTGACTCGGTTCGGGTTGGCGTAGACGCCGAACTTACCAATCGTGGACCAGGAGAGGCGATAGCCAACATCGTAAAACAATTCGTAGCCTAAATGGCCGCCGAGTAAATTGTTCTGGGTCGACAGCTCAAAATCTCCGGTCTCGCCCGCGAGATTTTGACTTGAAATTTGGTATTCATCCTGAATGTAGATGTAACGAAGGCCAACAAAGGTTCGCACGACATCCCAGCCCCAGTCGTTTCGGTTGTATTCAATACTCTGGAACATTGTTGATTTACTTTGCGACTGCTCCGTTGCGTTGCGGAAGGCAGTTGTTTCGATTGCAAACGCTCCTGTGCTTGGGAAACCGACAGAAATGCGTCCGAGGGGATCCGTGTGAGAAGCTGACTCAGACAACTCGGCAGAGCCGAAATATGATAATTCATCGCCGTTGGCGGCGTCTTCTCGGCGGCCGATTGTCACCCGTGCACCAAAGAGGTTGTTTTCAAAATTGTTCAAACCGCCAAAGTTGGATATCGCGATGGTTCCATCATAACGGTCAAGATGGATTGCGTCGAAAATAAAGTATTTGCGTGCGGAAGAGACGGAGCCACTGTTCCCGAATCTCGCTGCCACTGTGCCGCTATCAAAGCAACCGCCAGAGCCACATGATTGACAACCAGCATAGTCTGCTTCGGCGGTAATCATGACGCCGCATTCAGGGCAGCCGGCACCACTGCATCCCAAGCAGTCGTCTATAGCGCTTGTGATTCTGGACTGTTCCCCCGGAAGGGTATTGAAATAGGTCGGCGTTGCTTTCGTTTGTCGCGCTACACGGGCGGGTGCAGGAGCGGTAACCGGTGGGGTCGCGGCGATTGTCTTGTAGTTTTCTTCGAGGAGCGTTGGCGAGGTCGGTCGAACAACAGGCAAAGCAATAGGTGTTTGCAAGGATTCGGGTAAAGTCTCCGGCAACACTTCCGGCGACGGTGTCTGTTCGGCAGTGATTGCCAGTGCCTTTGGAGGAGCAATTGGTGCGGGCTCTGCTACCATTAAATCCCTCGATGGCGGAACAGGAACGCTCTGTGGTGAGATCGCTGGTGCAAGTGGTGGAAGGACACTGCCCTGTACGATTGCCGGCAATGGTTGGCTCGATGAGTTCGGGACAACGCTAGGTGCGTTTTTGACCGGGGCGGTTACGTCTTCGCTTGGTTTTACAATTTCGACGACGTTGTTTGCTTCGCCTTGGACAATTTCAGGAACAAAAGCTTGTGGGGTGGTGTTGAGCTCTGAAAGGCTCTGACCGGTAACAATTGGTGGGTAGGATTTTTCAACTACGATGACCGGCTCTTGTTTCGGAGTTGCGTAAAGTGCCACTCCAGCTTTCGATAGTGTGTTCGATGCCTGACCGGGATTCCACTTTGCAGCCTGTGAAATCTCTTCGCGAGAAGTATCTTTAGTTTGTTCTGCTTTCTCACCGACGTTTGGATTTTCGGTAATTTGACTCGCGGTATTGGGCTCTACTTTTTCTATCTTGCTAAGTTCGGTATCAACGTGTGGCAAAACAGCCGGTTTCGCTTCGTTTGTATCAACGGTCAGCTTCGGACTTTCAACTGGTTCTACAAAAGCTCTTGGTAAAGGTTGCTCGCTGAGTTTGGCAGTCTCGACGATCTCGGGAGCGGTTGTTACCTCGGGTGCAATTGCGATTGGCAAATCAATCGTCGGCGGAGCGACTTGAGGGGTTTCTGCTACGCTATTTTCTTGAGGAACTTCTGGTGCAGTAACGGCAGCGGGGACAGCTACCTCTACATCGACAGCCGTCTCCATTTCGGTTTCAGCTAAGGTTGGTTGTGGAGCTGGGATTTCCATCAAGATTAAATCCGATGGAACGCGAGGTGCCCCGACAGCGTTCTCTGGACTCTCGTTGGTTGTTTCTTCAGCGAGCTCTGCTGTAGGAACAAGAGGAGCGAGAGGAGAGAGAGGCATTGCGTTTGGAATTGGTAGTGCTGAATTTGGTGTGGCTTCTGGCACTGAGAACGCATCGTTCGCTCCAGCAATAACGATGGGTGGAAGTTGGAGTACCTGCGGCTCTACTGCGGGGGCTGGGACTGGTTTGGTATAAACCGCTTCGCCCTGAACAATCGGCGGAGCGACGAAAATGGGAGGCGCGAAATTTGGGGTAGGTTCGGTCTCTCCAGTGACGATCGGTGGCAAAAGAGTACTTTCGCTTTGCTTGGGAACCGGAGCAGCTGCACGGATGGCACCAAATGCATTGCTTGGCGCAATGTCGATGGGACGAACGATTTCGATCCCATTCGATTTTGTTTCGTCAAGTTGTTCAGTATCTTGCAATGCGAAACACGGCGCGATGGCTGGACCTGAAATTGTTGCCAGGATGGCAAGCATTTTAATCTTGAAGTTTTGATTCATCTGTCAATCGACACCCATAGAGTCATGATTGGACATTAAACATTCATGCCCAATCATGTTTTCGGCTTACCAGTTTGGTAACCTTTGCCGATTTTGAGGATTTTTCTACATATAACGAAAGTACCGATTTTGAGATCCACTTGAGAACAAGAGTTAAGAAGCGGTGAATAGGTTGTTGATTTCAATTGGGATTTTCAACGTTTCCGGTCAAATGAGCTGCCAGTTACTCACTTTTTCGCTAGCAGAGAGCTGGGCTGCGGTCCTGCGAACCCTCTTCCTCCGGCGTGGGGTGAAGCGAGTTGGGGCAGTTTGGGGCGATTGGGTCGATGCGGAATTGGTGGTATTCGTTGATAAAATGGTGCCAATGAAGTGGGGCATTAGACTACGATAGGAAGGTCGCTCTAATTTCGAGCCTACCTTGATTGGGTTGAGAGAATACGCGGGCGACGAGACTCGTTAATCCTGTGGTTTGGTCTAACGGCTGAATTTTCCGCCCGGCAAAGGGCGTCTATTTATTGGCTCCTCGAATCAATTTGTCGCTATGAATTTTTTATTGTTTCATCTTAAACGCCTAGCTTGGGCTCCCATCGCAGCGGTCATGGGTGTGTTGGACTGGTTCCGAAGCACGTTGGGATCTTCGATTGGAAACCGCGCCTTTTTAATGGGGATGCCAGCGTTTTTGTTAGCACTTTTTGGACTCAGTGCATTGCTGTGGGCTCGCATTGGAGTCGAGGATTCGCTGGAGGACCGATATCTAAGCGAATTGAAAAGGCGTGATGATCGCAAGTCAATTTTAGTGGATGAGTTACGACGTGAAATCCAAATGATGCAGGCTTCCCAGCAAATAGGTTCCAAGAATTCTGCGTCGGGTAGTCTGTTGGCGAGCGACGATCCGCGGAGTTTGGAATTGGAATCTTTGCGAAATGGGCAAGGAATCGTTTTACAAAAGTTAATTGAATTAAACCCTGACGAGCCGGATTACTTATTTCGGTTTGGCATGCTGTCCTTCGAGAAGGTCAACAGTCAGGGCGGACGTCCGGGCCTCGGTCGCTGCCTAGCATTGTTGAATTTAGCGTCTCCGCTTGACAAGCCGGGTTATGTAAAAGGTCATCTGTGGCTTGCCAATTACTACATGGCTGCCAAGGTAAAAACTCGCTCCGATGCGGTTAGAAATTTGCAGCTTGCGGCTGCCCATGCAGATCAGTGCTTGAAAGTAGAGCTCGATAATTTAAGGGCCAAACAGATTAAGGCGACGTTGTTACTTGCCCAACAAAAAAATCTACCTGTTGCCTACGAGCTTTATCTCGAATTGTTTGAAAAAGATCCTCTCAATTACAAAGCGTTAATACGTGTGAATAATTTGTTGGGTCGCAGCGAACGCAATGAGGTCGTATTGGAAAAAGCAATCGATCGTTTCAATGATGAACTTACCCTCGGTGGGATGGATATTGGAAAGGAATTGCAATACTGGGCGGAATTAATCTCTTGCTACATTGAGAAAAAAGAACTGCTCACTGCGGAGAAAAAATTATTAGCAGAAATTGAAAGGCGGGGTGCTGCGGGCGAATCCGATGTTGTCTGGGCAGAGAGAATGTTATCGTCAGTTATGATCGCTCGAACGCTTGGTCTGAGTCAAACAGACGTCGATGCAAACAACGAGAGGCTTGGGTTTCTTTCCCGGGCCATGAAATACAATGCCAACAATTCCGACGCAAAAATGCAACTGACGCGTGTTGCCGGCAATTCGAATGCGGAGCTCACGAAGAAGGCACTTGAGATTTATGATCCTGCAAACGATGTCGATCCACCGGCGAATGTTTTAAACGAGATTGGTTCTCAGGCGTTAGGAGGTGGAGATTATACAAAAGCGCTTATTTACTTTGACTTGGCAAATAAAAAGTCTCCCAACAACCCTGAGATTTTGAACAACTTGGCATACATTTACATCGTTGGAGACCGTTCAAATCCTCAACTCGCACTTTCGTTAGTGGATCAGGCAATCCAGCGAATAACGAACAACGCTCAAAAAGAAAAATACTTGACGTATTTTTATGATACCCGTGCTCAAGCGTTGATAAAAATGGAGCGTTGGACAGACGCTGCGGCCGATTTGGAAACGGCACTCAGTTCACGCCCCAAGAATCAGAAGATTCTTCTGTCGTTAATTGAGTGCTACCAACAGGCGGGGCTTGATGCGAGTCCGTACGAAGAGCGTTTACGGGTTGTAAAAGAAGAGCGCCCGGAGCAATAGGCTCTTCTCGGCCGCTAAATCGTTTGGCAAAGGCCCTGGTGAATCATTATCTAGCGAATTGATTGGTATTATTTGACGCAATGATCTTTCGAAAAAAAGAAGATGCAGGATTCGGTGAATCCAAAGCGCGACGATTGCTGGCGGCACCCTATCGCTGGGTCGCGGGCGGCGTGAATCGGTTCGTTTCGCGTGAGGATAAAATTGGGGTCGAGAAATCTTTTAGTGCAAAGGTTTTGGCTGCTGTATTTTTGCCCTTTCGATATTTCGGTGGTTTCCTGTTATTCATGATTCAGGCGTGGCCGCCGTCTCGACAAGGACGAGCATTCTTTAAAGGTCTCCCTGCTGTAATGGCTGTCGGAGGATTTCTTCTTGCCTTCCTCGCCGCTGACTATTTATTTTCTGAAGCTCGTCGAATTGGCGATGCGGCGGCGCGGATCGAATATCATTTTTCAAAATCACCTGAGTTCCCTGGTCGGGCGTTATTGTTTGCTGAAAAGTTGGTTGAATTAAAACCAGATGTGCCAGCGCACCTTTATAAACTTGCGATTGCACGGGAGCGAGCCGGCGAGGAAGCCGCTGCGTTTGATGCAATGCAGGCCATCGCTCCCAAAGATAGAGCCTTGCACGCTCCGGCACATATCTGGATGTCTCAATTCTATTTGAATTCGAAGTTGCTATCTTTGATGACCGAGGCAAATCGGGAGTCTCTCGCAATAAAGCAACTGGAGTATGCCATCGATGTCGCTCCGACGAGTCAAGCTGCGAATTTTGATTTGGCAGCATTGCGTCTTAAGCAAGCTGAACAGCTTGAGAAAACGGATCCCGAGTACCGATCGTTGGTTGAAGCGGCGATCGGTAATTTACGCACAATCACTGATGGTGAATTGACTGGCTTGCGATTGATGGCAATTCCACGACTGTTTGAGCTGGAATGCGAATTAGATAATCGAGAGGAAGCTGAGGTCCGACTTCGTTCTGAAGTTAACACCCTGTTGGATTTTGGAAGGAAATATCCCAATGTTTACGAAGTCTGGTTGACGGCGATACGTTGTAAAATCTCCCTTGGTGACTACTTGGGAGCGATTGCAATCGCCAAAGAGGGTAGCCAGTCGGTTAGCGATGCAACGGTTCGACAGAAAATCAATCAACTCGCGTCTCAGGTTTATGCCAAGCGAGCTAACGATTTTGAAAACATGAACGATCGCGCTGAGTATCGGATGCGTTTGTTTTCACTTTGCAAAGCGCTCCAAATGAATCAGTCGAATCGCGAAGTATATGTTCAACTTCTGAAGATGATTGAAGTGCCGGAACGGGGGAGCTCGGTACCGATGGATCAGGCTGAAAGTACCGAAGACGTGGATCGAAAAGTTAGCGACCAAGAAATGTGGCTAAAAGAAGCGGTCGTTGGCGGCCCAGAGCCTGCGGTTGTTCATGCCTTGATTGGGTTGCAAGCGATTTCTGCGGGAGATATTAAGGCAGGAGACCTGCATTGGCGGATCGCCGAGCGGCAATTTAGTCGTTCCCAGATAATTATTAACAACTTAATCGATATTGCGGCGAAAGATTATGGATCTGAGTTTAATAACGTTCTTGAGATGATTACCCTTGGCATCGAACTTTTTCCTGACGAGGCTGTCTTTTATAGAACTCGCGGAGTCTTTTTGATGTCTGAAAAGAAATGGGCGGATGCAATTAGGGATCTTGTGTATGCAAGTAAAGAAATGCCCAACATGATTCCTGTTCATCAGTACTTGGTTGAATGTTATGAGCAGACTGGAGACTCTGAAAACGTTCTTGAGCAAAAAATTATTTTGGAAGAAAAATTGAGTCAGCTAAGTCAGGCCGAACGAAAACGCATTGAAGCGGCGATAAAAAGACTAGAAGAAGTTGATTGAGCGCCTTCGCCTGGATTTCGCGAGGGAAAATTAATGTATTCTGTCATCAGATGGCCTTTTGCCGGAATCTTGTTGAGAGGTTTCGTGTCAATTCTAACGCTCCCTGTTTTAAACGAGCGAAGCTTGAACGAGCGAAGCAGGCAAGAGATGATTTCAGTTTCAGACCTAGATGAACGATTCTTAGAGGAAGTTTATGGGTGAAACCTTGGCGAGCGATCCGTTTTCAGCCATAATATAAAAAATTTTTAAAGATGAAATCTGAGGAGTTTTCCACTGTTTTCGCAACCTTCCAAATTCCAACTCTGTCTCGCCGTCATCTGTTTGATGTTGCTCCGAATCGTTATTGGTTTCCACTTTTACAAAGAGGGAACGGCGAAGCTAAAATCCGGAACGTTCAGTTCGGCCGGATTTCTGAGTAGCGCAAAAGGT
>Ga0208971_1001868_pt1 | contig 11882 bp, 11 predicted proteins | sample AOAMet1_18_M0_10_2_FD_188229 | JGI IMG/M metagenome (GOLD analysis project Ga0208971, IMG submission 188229) | Ammonia-oxidizing marine microbial communities from Monterey Bay, California, USA - CAN11_18_M0_10 (SPAdes) | ecosystem: Environmental > Aquatic > Marine > Intertidal zone | place... | reverse complement strand
CTTTTTGAAAAAGAATTCAAAGCTGATAATGGTTTTCTAGTTTTCAATTTTGTACAACTTTAACAGTTAAAGTATTTGGATGCACCGATGAAACTGCATTTAATTATAACGAAAATGCTAATTCGGATGATGAATCTTGCCAACCAATTGTTAATGGTTGTACTCAACCAGGCTATTTAGAATACAATTCTGACGCAAACACAGATAACGGATCTTGTCTGACTCTGCTTACAAATGATTGTATTGATGGTCAAAACGGAGAAGCTTGTATTGAATTAGCCATAGAGAATGGTGTTGACTTTAATTCGATTCAAAATATTGATGTCTATCTTTGTTTAGCATTTGGAGATTGTCAATCGGCCTTTGAAAATTATTTTGGGGAATTGTCTGTTCTACTAGGTTTACCTTATACCTGTGAAGATGCTAATGCTTGCAACTATATGGAAAATACGAATTGTAGTTATCCCGAAATGAATTGTTATGATTGTAATAACATTCTTATTAATTCAGAAGATTTAGGCGATTCAGACCCTTGTAATTCATTAGTTTTAGAACAAGGGGGAATACTTGTAAATAGTACTGAAACAATTTCATGGAACGTCGAGTATCCAAATGGTGAAGGAATTATTACTGAAGCAGCAAATGATATTCCCGAGTTTGTAGTTGCAGTGTACGATCTAGAAAACAACCTAGATAACAATGTCTTTACTTGGTTCGAGGCAGTTGCTGCTGTTGAAGCGTTAGTAATTGATGGGTATGACGACTGGGTGCTTCCGACGCCAGCTCAATTGGCCGTGATTAACAGTAAAGTTGGTCCAGAAAATGGAAATATTGCAAACACTAATCCTAATGGAGCTTATTGGAGTACTGAATATTCTGGGGAAAGTGCTCACTATTGCATATTTTATGAGTCTCAGGCTTTTCATTCAGCAACACGTCCTAAAAACGGTTATTCTTTCGTTCGAGTGGTTAGAAATTTAGATTAAAAATTAGACCTAAAACCAGCGAATATTTTTTAGTAGTATCAACTAGGATTAATTTGAATAGTTGAAAAATTTGTAGATCAGTAAGGAGCAATATTCTTCCTTACTGATCTATTTTAATTTATAATTAACAATTTTTACAAAAGATCTGTAGTATTAATTTCCTCACCTTCTGACCTTTCTCTCCTACCCACTCGCCTATCCAAGCAAATTAAATTGATGTGTTAAATCAATTTTATTCAATTTATATCGTACTATTTTGTGTGGTAGATTGATGAGAATATTACTCTCTCTTTTTAGAATCAAAAAGTCTAGTTATAAATTATTTTAACAAGAATATTTGTCAAAAATGAAGTGATTTAAGTCTGATTTTTGACTTTGTTAATCGATCTACAACCCTTATAAAACCTCAAAAAAAGGACTCGAAAAGGCTAAGATTTACTCAACTGTTACCGACTTAGCAAGGTTACGAGGTTGATCTACATTGCATTCGCGCATGACTGCAATGTGATAAGACATCAATTGCAAAGGAATGGTCGTTACCAAAGGGCTTAACCTTTCATCTACATCAGGCACTTCAATAACATGGTCGGCAATTTTACTCACCACAGTATCACCTTGGGTAACTATGGCTATAATTTTACCTGACCTGGCTTTAATTTCTTGAATGTTACTCACCACTTTTTCGTAATGCTCTGTTCTAGTAGCAACTACTACAGTAGGCATATCTTCGTCTATAAGCGCTATAGGTCCGTGCTTCATTTCTGCTGCGGGATATCCCTCTGCATGTATGTATGAGATCTCCTTTAATTTAAGAGCCCCTTCTAGCGCAACCGGAAAGTTAATTCCTCTTCCTAAAAACAGGCAATTGGGTACATCTTTGTATATGCTGGCAATGTATTTTGACTGTTCATCCACCTTTAAAGTTTCTTCTACCTTAGAGGGCATAGCATCTAATTCACGTATTAACTTTCGGAACTTAGATTCAGTTATTGTCCCTTTTTTTCTAGCCAAACTTAATGCAATAAGTGTGAAAACCGTTACTTGAGCGGTAAAAGCTTTTGTGGATGCAACTCCAATTTCTGGACCCGCATGTGTGTAAGCACCTGAGTGCGATTCTCTGGCAATACTTGAACCCACCACATTGCAAATACCAAAAATAGTGGCACCTTTTTCTTTCGCTAATTTTATAGCCGATAGGGTGTCTGCTGTTTCTCCAGATTGAGAAACAGGAATTACAATGTCTCGTTCTGTGATGATTGGGTTTCTGTACCTAAATTCCGATGCGTATTCTACCTCCACAGGTATGCGAGCCAAGTCTTCTATGAGGTACTCAGCAACTAAGCCTGCATGCCAAGAAGTACCACAAGCTACTATAATAATTCGATCGGCGCTTAAAAACTTTTTTTCGTATTCATTAAAGCCACCTAACTGAATGGTTCCTTTATCTACCAATAATCTTCCCCTAAGTGTATCGAAAATAGACTTTGGTTGTTCATTGATTTCTTTTAACATGAAGTGCTCGTACCCACCTTTTTCAATAGACTCTAGTTCTAAAGCTAATTCTTGAACGTATGGAATTTTGACTTCATTGGTTATGTTTTTTAACTTTAAGCCATCCTTAAGCGAAAGTATCGCTAGCTCTTCTTCTTCAAGGTAAACAGCTTGTTTGGTGTATTCTATAAAAGGCGTAGCGTCTGAGGCTATGTAATATTCTCCTTCTCCAATACCAATAACCAATGGACTTCCTTTTTTAGCGACTACAATTTGGTCGTGGTTCCCCTCTTCAATAACTGCTATTGCATAAGCACCCACAACTTGATTTAGCGCAATTCTAACAGCCTCGTCAATGGAAACTTTTTCATGGATAAGCACCTCTTCAATCAGGTTCACAAGTACCTCAGTATCTGTATCACTTTTAAAGGTATAGCCACGTTTCTCCAAACCTGACTTTATGGAAGCATAGTTTTCTATAATTCCATTATGTATTATGGCAATCTTTTTTGATTGTGAGTAGTGCGGGTGAGAGTTTTCATCACTTGGAACTCCATGTGTAGCCCAACGCGTATGACCAATACCAAGATTGGCCTTAGGGTGTTCAGCTGGAATAATGCGCTCCATTTGAACAACCTTCCCTTGTTTTTTGTAGATTTCTATCCCTTTTTCGTTAAGCAATGCTACTCCAGCACTATCATAACCTCTGTATTCCAGTCGCTTAAGACCCTTTACTAAAATTGGATACGCTTCTTTTTTACCTATATATCCTACAATTCCACACATACTTTTTTTGAAGAGAATTTACAATTGTTTGGAAACAAACAATTTGAGTTTAATCGAGTTTACATCATCATTTAAAAGTAAAACTCTTTCTGGACTTATTACTGATGACGGTACATATATTGCAAGTCTATTTGTATAACCTTGTTCGATAACCTTATGAGCATATCTTGCAATATTAAACGTATAAGTTTGGTCTAGAATATTTGAATTCCCATCGAAATAACTGGACCCTTGTATATTTTGATCTTCGGATAAGATTTCAAGACCTCCTTGGCTATTTACTGCTGCTAAGCCTAGTTTACTAGGGATACTAAAAACACTATCGTTTTCATTGTAAAAGTAAGGGATGGTTAATTCGGCTTTATGAATTACGTAGTTAGAATCTTTTAAACTTTCCAAAGAGGGTAGCGTAAGGTAGGTTCTATAACCCACAGAACCCTGAACATAGGCTTGCTCTAAATCTTCTTCCCCTATGAGGTTTGGTATGTTTGTAGTAGAATAATCATGGGACCATCTGGTCATCTTATCTGCGTTACTATTGATCTGAAAATCGTAACTCAATGAGTCTGATTCGCTGTTTTGGTAGTACAATGTCAACTTACTCGAAACATCCAAAAGGTCTAACTCTAGCAACATACCCTGGCTGGTAAATTGATCGCAAGAAATGTAAAGGCCTTTAAAAAAGGATTGAAAAGCTGTATTATCTTCAAAGTTTAATGTTTCTGCATCTAAGAAAGATTGCGCGAACTCATTTGTAAGGTTTATATTCACTAAAGTAGCCCCTGAAGAAGCTGCTGTGTATGATAACGAACCTATAGTAGCATTGTCAATTAAAAAGTCTTGATCTGTGTAAATGACTATGCTACTGTCTTGTCCTGAGCTATCTGTTGTAGAACTTGTAATTTCTTCAAGCATTTCTTTTACGCTTATATTCAGCGCAGAACTTGTATCGCCATAAAACCCCTCTATTTGAAAAGATAAAACAATAGAATCAGCTTGTGCATTTTCACCAAAAACGACATCAGACGAAGGCATTCTAAACTCGGTGTATATGCTGGCATCTGTAGATCCAAAGTCAGCGTCTGTAAAAGAGCCTAAAAAATAACTAGAGGTGTTTAAACTAGACAAAGAGTCTTCTTTGTGAATACTGGCTTTAATTTTTAAAGAATCGAAAGATAGAACCGTGATGTTTTCGGTTGCAATTAGTTGTGATCCTAGTTCATTCCAATTTTTTTTGCAGGCTGAAAACAAACAAATCAAAAGGAATAAAACAGAAATTCTTACCATTGGTTTACACATAAATTAATCGTCAAATAAACTTTCATAAAATGGCTTATATTGCTCTTTGTATTCACCATCTGTAAATTCTAAAGTTGGCAATTTTGAAGCGTCTATCATTGTTTTGACCTCTTCACTAAGCTCAGCGCTTCCTTTAACAACGGCATCAGAATATTTTATTGCCGTTTCCATAAGTTTTTTATGATCTGCAGCTTCAAAACCAGACACTTCTTCATCGGTGAACCCGTCGAATTTCATTTTTTTGGCCAAATCTTTATTCAGCTTGCCTTCAAAAGTATGGTTGTAAAATGAGTATACAATTTTTGTTTTCTCGAAAATTGGGTCGTCGTGATAGAATTTATTCAAATACATTGGTAAAAAACTAGCCATCCAGCCATTGCAGTGAATAACATCTGGAGACCAACCTAATTTTTTAACAGACTCTATTACACCTCTACAGAAAAACAAGGCTCTTTCGTCATTATCAGCGTAAAACTTTTCTTTTTTGTCTACTGTTGTAAACTTTCTTTTAAAATACTCCTCGTTGTCTATAAAGTATACTTGCATCCTTGCTTGTGGAATAGAAGCAACTTTTATAATCAATGGTTGGTCAATATCGTTAACGATAAGATTCATACCCGAAAGACGTATTACTTCGTGTAATTGGTGTCTTCTCTCGTTAATACAGCCAAAACGAGGCATAAATAATCGAACTTCAATTCCAGATTCATTCATCGCCTGGGGTAAAAAGCGTGCGGTTTTAGATAGGTCGTTAACAGGTAAATAAGGGGTAATTTCCTGAGAAACGTATAGTATTCTTTTCTTAGCCATAATGCTAGTTTCTTTATTCATCGGATCAGAGGGCGAAAGTACAAAATATTCTACACTTTATTAAGTTTTTACTTAGCTTTGAAGCCACGTTTTACTGAATTTTAAGGCTAATGAGAATCATATCAACAGCAAGAGGCTTAAGTGATTTATTGCTTAAGTCTATAGAAAATAGAACCTTAGGCTTTATTCCAACTATGGGAGCCCTTCATAGTGGGCACCTTAGTTTAGTTAAAAAATCATGTTCTGAGAATGATTTTACAATCTGTTCTATCTTTGTAAATCCAACTCAGTTTAACAATTCTCAAGATTTAAAGAAGTACCCAAGTCAATTAAATTCAGACCTTGCTTTATTGGAAGAATCCGGCTGCGATTTTGTTTTTACACCTTCAATAGAAGAGATTTATCCTGAAAACTACCAACCAAAAACGTATTCATTTGGACTTCTAGAAAATGTTATGGAGGCCGTTAATAGACCGGGGCATTTTAATGGCGTGGCCATGGTTGTATCACGTTTATTTTCCATTGTAAAACCACAAAAGGCTTATTTTGGGGAAAAGGATTTTCAGCAATTGGCGATTGTCAAGTCAATGGTAATACAAGATAAAACTCCAGTTCAAATTATTTCCTGTCCTATTGTAAGAGAACCCAGTGGTTTGGCGATGAGCTCAAGAAACTCTCGATTAACGGAACACCAACGAAGTGCTTCCTCTAGAATTTACTCAAGACTTTGTCAAGTTTTAAAAATGCAGCCTAATCATACCATAGCAGAGTTAAAAAATTGGGTGTTACAGGAATTTAATAAAGATTCAGATTTAGCGCTTGAATATTTTGAAATATCAGACCCAAACACACTTGCTCCCTCTTCTAATTGGAGTTCTAGCGCAACCCACATAGCGTGTATCGCTATTTTTGTTGGTGAGGTTCGTTTAATAGATAACATTTTATTGAGAATTGATTAAATTAATTAATTTTGCGAGATGCATATAGAGGTAGTAAAATCTAAGATACACCGAGTTAAAATTACTCAAGCTGATTTAAATTATATTGGCAGCATAACCATTGACGAAGATTTGATGGATGCTTCTAACATTATTGAAGGCGAAAAAGTACAGGTTGTTAATGTAAATAATGGAGAAAGACTTGAAACCTACGCTATTAAAGGCACTAGAGGTTTAGGAGAACTCTGTATGAATGGTCCTGCTGCACGAAAAGTGCAAACAGGAGATGTTGTGATCATTATTACCTACGCAAGCATGACCTTAGAAGAAGCTAAACTATTTAAACCCGCCCTCATTTTTCCTAATGAGGAAACCAATCGCTTAGACTAGATGAAAGCCAAGTTATTTTCTGCTCTCAAGTACCTTTTATTTCTAGGTATAGGCCTTTCCATATTGTTTTTTGTTTTTAAAGACAAGGACCTAGAAAAAATGTTTATTGATCTAAAAAATGCGGAATACAAGTGGCTTGTCTTTTCTATGATTTTTGGTTATGCAGCCTATTTATTTAGAGCTTTAAGATGGTTGCTTTTGTTAGAAACCATGAACTATAAAACCTCAGCTAACCACGCCACACAAGCTGTTGCTGCAGGTTATTTTGCAAACATTGTATTCCCAAGAGCGGGTGAGTTGGTTAGATGCACTAGTTTATACAAGGTAACAGGCATACCCGTAAACAAATTATTTGGCACTATTTTATTAGAGCGTGCTATCGATGTTGTTCTTTTATTGATATGTATTTGTTTGAGTTTTGTTTTAAAATTTAAAGAACTCAGCTCCTTTTTTGGAACAGTTTTTAACAGTAGTTCTTCTGCAGAAATTACTTTGGGTAAACTCATTTTTATCGTCTGTTTGATTGGGATTCCTGTAGGGATTTATTTACTCAGAAAAACACTGAAAAAAACACTACTTTTTCAAAAAATACTAAGTTTAGTTTTAGGGGTAAAAGAAGGGTTTCAAACCGCTTTTTATATGAAACAAAAAGGGTTATTTACTGTTTATACTCTGCTCATTTGGCTAATGTATTTACTGATGACTTACGTTTGTTTTTATAGTATTCCAGAAACCACGCATCTTACCCTAGCAGATGGACTGTACATTACCGTAATTGGAGGTCTAGGAATGGTTGTTCCTGTACAGGGCGGTATAGGGCCTTACCATGCTGCTGTAACATTAGGTATTGTTAGCATAGGTTTAAGCGAAACAACAGGAGCTACACTTGCTGTTTTAATTCATTCAGCTCAATCAATTATGATTATTATCACCGGAATAATTGCTGCAATTGTTTTATCTTTCGCTAAAAGAAAAGCAATCCATAATGAAGCAAGTTCAAACTAAGATTTTTACCAGGTCAAAATTAGAAGCTGACCTTAAAAATTTTCGCGACAAATCTCAAAAGATTGTATTTACAAATGGTTGCTTTGATCTGTTGCATTTTGGTCATATAGATTACCTGGCCAAAGCGAAAAGATTAGGCGATAAATTAATTGTTGGACTCAACACAGATGCTTCGGTACAACAAATAAAAGGCCCTTCGAGGCCTGTAAAAGACGAGTTGAGTAGAGCCCACATCTTAGCTTCAATGCAGTTTGTAGATGCCGTTATTTTGTTTGACCAAGAAACGCCATTGGACTTAATTACCTGGATAATGCCAGATGTGCTGGTTAAGGGAGGCGATTATAAACTAGAAGACATTGTTGGTCACCAATTGGTTCTAGAAAATGGAGGTACTGTTCAAACCATTGATTTTGTTGAAGGCTTTTCAAGCTCAAAATTAATAGCTAAGATTTTAAAAGGTTAATATGGCTAAAACGAAAGTTAAAACCGCTTATTTCTGTCAGAGTTGTGGCTCTCAACACCCTAAATGGCAAGGGCAGTGTAGTGTTTGTAAAGAATGGAATACTGTAGTAGAAGAGGTTGTACAAAAAGAGGTCGTTAAAGTTTGGTCTAAAAACGAATCTAAACATAAAGTTAAAGCGTTAAAAGTAGCCGATATTTCTATTGAAAACGAAGAGCGAATACAAACAGATAATATTGAATTAGACCGTGTTTTAGGTGGTGGAATTGTTCCTGGAGCGATCATTTTATTGGGGGGTGAGCCCGGAATAGGTAAATCTACCCTAATGTTACAACTCGCCTTAAGTTTGAGGAATTGTAAAACACTTTATGTTTCTGGCGAAGAAAGCGATAAACAAATTAAAATGCGTGCTGAACGTTTGGGTGAGGGAGCTTCCGATTGTTATATTTTAACAGAAACAGCTACTCAAAATATTTTTACACACATTAAAGAAGTTCAGCCAGATTTGGTTGTTATTGATTCTATTCAAACCCTTCACACGCAATCAATAGATTCATCTCCTGGCTCTATTTCTCAAATAAGAGAAACTGCTGCTGAATTATTGCGATTCGCAAAAGAGACGGCAACACCAGTTATTTTAATTGGTCATATTACCAAAGATGGAAATATTGCTGGACCAAAAATATTAGAACACATGGTGGATGTAGTTCTTCAGTTTGAAGGAGATCGCAATCACATATATAGAATTCTTAGAGCACAAAAAAATCGTTTCGGTTCTACGGCCGAAATTGGAATTTACGAAATGGTTAGTCAGGGTTTACGAGAAGTTCACAATCCTTCAGAAATTCTAATTTCTCAAAAAGAGGAACCGTTAAGTGGTACAGCAATTTCTGCCACTGTAGAAGGTATGCGTCCCATGCTCATCGAAATACAAGCACTAGTGAGCTCAGCTGTGTATGGAACACCCCAACGAAGTGCTACCGGATTCGATTTACGTAGATTAAACATGTTACTGGCTGTTTTAGAAAAAAGATGTGGATTTAGACTTGGCGCAAAAGACGTGTTCTTAAACATTACTGGAGGAATAAAGGTTGACGATCCTTCTATCGATTTAGCTGTTGTGTGTGCCATTTTATCTTCTAATGAAGATTGTGCCATTCCAGATAAAATTTGCCTGGCTGGTGAGGTAGGTCTTTCTGGAGAAATACGCCCTGCCACAAGAATAGAACAACGAATATTAGAAGCAGAAAAGTTAGGCTTTGAGCAAATTTTCATCTCGCAATACAACAAAGTAGAAAAAGGAAAATTTGCCATAAAAGTTATGGAATTTGGTACTGTAGAGGAGGTTTATCAAACCTTATTTAATTAACCTTTAGCGCTTCATTCTAAAGGCGATTTGAAGCCCTCCAGCAAAGGTTACAACGGCAATAACAATAAAGGCTGCTTGTAATCCAAAAACATCTGCTATAAGTCCAGATGCTATAGCACCCAAGGCGTAGCCCAAATCTCTCCATAACCGATACACACCTATACATTCTGCTCTTTGTTGAGGATGACTATAGTCTGCAATTGCGGCTAAAAAAGTAGGGTAAACCAAAGCGGTTCCTATTCCTAATAAAATTGCAGCGATTGCAATTAATGCAAAGCTACTGAAGTAAGCAATCAATAGTATTCCTAATGCTTGCGTAAGCATACCCATAATTAGTAAGTTTTTTTTAGCATATTTATCGGATAAACTACCCGTAAACAATTGCCCAAAACCCCAAATAGCCGGGTAAAGTGCTGCTAAAAAACCAATCGTTGTTAAAGAGAATTTTTGAGTAGCCAACAGCATAGGTAGTAACCCCCACATCATTCCATCGTTTAAATTATTAACCATACCTGCCACCGTAATGCTAGACAGGTTGGAATTACTGAATGTTGTAGCTCTAAAAACATGCTTTAATTTTGGTGTTTGGCTTTCTTTTTCTTCTAAAGAAACAAATTCGGTGGTATCTTTAACAAAGAACAAACTGGTCGTTAAACCTAAAATAACGAGTACAAAAGAGATGTAAAATGGATAAGGATGTATGCCGTACTTTGAAGCGATCCATGCAGAGGTATAAGCAAAAAAACCAACAGCTAAGTAGCCAGCAGCTTCATTTATACCCATAGCGAAACCTCTTTTTTTTGGTCCTACCAAGTCTATTTTCATGATAACAGTGCTAGACCAAGCCAAACCTTGATTGATTCCTAAAAATACATTTGCACAAATAATCCAATTCCAAGACTGCGCAAACAGGAGTAAAAAGGGTACGGGAATAGCAAATAGCCACCCTAAAACTAGCATACGTTTTCGGCCATATTTATTTGCAAATTTTCCCATAAAGTAATTGGTAAATGCTTTTATAAAACCAAAAACAACAATGAAACTAACAACAGCCGTTTTAGCGACCATTTGAAATTCTACTTCTGCAATTTTTGGAAGTATAGCTCTCTCTAGGCCAATCATTCCACCCACAAAAGCATTTACCAATACCAACAGTAAAAACTGCGGTAAATTTTCTTTTAAACCTAATTTTTTACGCACAGCTTATTTTTTACTCACATTTTTTTTGGCAACAAAAATGTAGGTTATCATAAGCTGTCGGATCAGCTTTAACAGAGTCTGCCGAGTAGCCCAAATCGCTTATTAAGTTTCGCAACTGGTCTACAGATGTTTTATCGTTTCTGTAGCTTACAGTAAGTAAACCCGTTTTCACATCCATATGGGCATATTTAACCCCCTTTGTAAATACTAAATTTTTGTTGACAATCAATTCTTCACACATTTCGCAAACAGCACTGGTTTGTATGTTTACTGTTTCTACTTTTTTGTTTTTGCTTTGTGCCATTGTTGATGTTGACAGTACAACAGCTAATATCCATGCTAAATTTTTCATATTTTTCTTTAATCGTTAAACTTTATTCGAATTCCAGAGTACATTTTTCGTCCCATAACTGGGCCCCAAATCATTGCTGCATCAAAATCATCTGAAAAAGGATTGTCTACACTTCTAATAGGATTTTCTTGCGTATAACTTAATGCATTTTCGATTCCGATATACCAATCAAACTTTTTAAACCTTCGGGTAAATTGCCCAGAAAGCAGGTTGAAATTTGGAGACCAATACGCTCCTTGTTCACCTTTTGCAGGAACCCTACTAGGCCCAATATTTTGCAATGTTAGGTTCACATCCCATTTGTTTTGCCATGCTGCGTATGAAACTTGTGCAAGCGATCTGTGTTTAGAGACAAATGGCATGTACAATGTGTTGGTTGAACCATCACCGTTATAAGAAGTTTTTGTCTCGTTCCATTTTTGAGCAAATTTTAACTCCCAACCTTCAGCGGGTTCAATAGTTGCATCAATTTGTAAACTGGTAGCGTAAGAACGTCCATCAAGATTGTAAATTTTAATTTTATCACCTTGCTCAACGTCTACAACAACTTGGCTTTGGAAATCTGTTTGATACAAATCGAAGTTAAGGGTTGTTTCTTTAGTAGCGATTGAAAAATTAGCGGTAAAATTACAACCATAATTCCATGCGATTTCAGGGTCTAAATCAAGATATTCTCCCAATTCCAAGGATCTAGAACTAAAGAAGTAAGAAATATTTTCTGCCAGGATGTTCGCTTGCCTATTTGCTTTTCCAACAGAGGCCCTCATAACAATTGTTTCAATGGGGTTGTAGCGTA
>Ga0208971_1001867_pt1 | contig 11890 bp, 5 predicted proteins | sample AOAMet1_18_M0_10_2_FD_188229 | JGI IMG/M metagenome (GOLD analysis project Ga0208971, IMG submission 188229) | Ammonia-oxidizing marine microbial communities from Monterey Bay, California, USA - CAN11_18_M0_10 (SPAdes) | ecosystem: Environmental > Aquatic > Marine > Intertidal zone | place... | reverse complement strand
ATTGGCTTCAAACGTGAAGTGTACTGCCACATCCGCACCACCGGCTGGAATCGCGCCGGTAAAGGTCAGCGTGCCGCCATTGGGGAAGCTAAACGGATAGAGCGCAGCATTGTCATTAGAAAAGCCAGCATAGGATTGAGCAGCAGCTGGGAATGTGAAAACGTTATCTTCGTTGTAAGCTCCTTCAAACGCACCCCAGGTAGCGATTACAGACGTCTCGCCGCCCGTGTCAGTGCCGCCGTCGGTACCACCGTCAGTGCCGTCAGTGCCGTCAGTAGAGGAGGTATAACTAATATCATCAATATAGAATGTCTGATCAGCTTGATCGACAGAACCCAAGAAGTCATAAATCACAACCACTTTTTCATAAGCCGAATTAAAGTTTATTGAGGTTCCCTCAATAGGATTGGCAAAATCAAAGTAGAGCGTTTCCCACTCATTTGCCGTGGTAGTAGTAGCAGTAGTCGTCACTGCACTAGCGCCAACTTCGAACTTTAGCAGAACAGTTTTATCAGCTGCTGCCGAGCGCACGCGCATCGAGACAACAGTATTATCGGCGTCAAACTCAAGCGTACCCAGTTCACCAGTATCCGCCTCAGCCACAGTAAACCACATGCCGTTATAAACAGTTGCACCGCCTTTACGGATCGACTTAACAACCATGTTGTCAGCATCAACTGGATCAGGCGCAATCATCGAGTTTTGGCCTTGACCAGCTGCACTATCGGGACCGATGTCAGCAAAGGCAAAGACCACATCTGTCTCGTCAAAACCAATCAGGTCGGAGTCACCCCCTAAATCAGTGCCATTTGCAGCCACTGCATTATTAACCCCGTCCGCGTTATCCAGAGTCAGAATATCACTGGTATCAAGACCGGCTAAATCTATTGCATCTGGAAAGTCCGACAAATAAGCCACTGTAGAGGCCGCAACAGCAGCAATCTCAGCTGCTGCTTCTTGCTTAACAATAGAAACAGCCGATGTATCACCAGCAATAAAATTATCTACTGTAAGCGCGTTAAATGCCGCGGCAACCGAAGTCACCGTGGCTGATGTTGCATCTAAAACAAAATCGGCGGCAGCAGCATCAACAGCGTCGTCAATTACAATGCTATTCAACGCCAACTCTGCTTTTACAAGAATTTGAAGGCTGTCAATCTGAGCAGTATCCGCAAGATTAACCTCAGCGGTAACTACAACCATCTTGGTCAACGCACTGATAGCCGCAGAACTAGCCTGCTCTGGAGTCAGCTCAGCACCGGCAATCGCAGCAACGCCCTGCATGGCTTCAGACACTAACAAAGTAGCCGTCATAACTTGTTGGAAAACCGTCTCAACCGCATGGGCCGTGGCAGCATCAGCGCCAACAGCAAAGGGGTTAAAGGTGGCTATATCAACGCCAGCGGGCAAGCCCATTGCCGTAGCAAGGTCTGCCGCAGTGAAGCTAGGATCAGCTGCTTGGGCCGCTTCAAGGATTGTAGTCAGGGGAGTTACTACCGAACCTGTCGAAGAACCTTTCAAGACAATACCAGTGCCGGCAAAACTTTCACCGGAGATAGCGTCAATGGTATCGGCCGTCATCTCAACAATGATCGTGTAGGAAGCTGGAGCACTGGCTGTATCAGCTAGCTGATAGGCGCCAGTCGCATCGGTCATATCCGATGGCTCGCCTTCGTCATGCAGGCCATTGCCATTGTAGTCACCAAAAGCTTTGGCAAACTGAAACGGACCGTCGACTGCATTACCTTCCAGAAAAGCGATGTCAAACTGCACTGCAGTGCCGTCGGTGGTCGCCGTGGCGGTAACACCCGCGGTGCCGCTAATGTCTTCATAAGCAACACTAACTGAGATCTCACCAATGCTGTCATCGGCGGTCATTGCCCGAGAAGCCGTCCAGCTGTCACCGGAACCCGAGGGTGTCGCAACCGCGCCAGCAATCATAACCGTCGGGGCCATAATCGCTTCGCTGGCGGAAATTGTAACCGTCACCACATCACCAATGGTGACTGCAGCATCGCCTTCATCTTCAAGGATCGAAACCGCCGTCAGCGTTGGAACGCCATTTACAGCATTGTCCGTCGAACTGTAATCATCACTTCCACCGCCACAAGCAGCGAGAAAGAGAGAAGCCAAAAGCAAGGAGACTGTGCTCAGGCGTGTCGCCTGCCAAGCACGGCCGAAAAAGCCAATCAAAGTGGATGTGTGATGACGCATAATTCCCCCGAACAACTATTTAAAATTAATTTTGTATCCCGTCTTTACGCAGGTATCAAAATTTTGAGTCACTAATAGTGCAGATACTAGAAATCAAGTGACATCCAAAAACGGTAGGTGGTTGTTTATTCGGGCTGAAGCGGCAAGTTCGGCATTCTGCTGAACTCAGGAAGCGCGTTTTATAGCTGCCGAGGGGACCTCCGGATCAGACCCCCCAAAGCACCCTGGGCAGCGGAGCTCAAAAGCCTTAATCAGTAACAGGCAAAGCATGAATTATCCTACTTATAAACTTTGATTCGTCATCCCCAAAATAAGCCTTAAGAGTGATCCGCCAAACTATATAAAAACCCGAAAACGCCTCTGTAGACTTGTAACCGGCTGGCCGAACCCTCTTTAACCTCAAAAAATAACCGTTTAACGCATATGCATTGTTTGCCGGCCATGAAACGGTAGAGTACGACTGGGGACGTAGTAAAAATATAAAAAGCGATAGCTGACCTATGTTCATAGATTTTTTTGTTTACCCAGGGGGTTAATCAGTATGTTATTTAAAAAGAAAATTCTTGCTAGCAGCGTTGCAGTAGCGCTAGTTGGAGCTGCTATTCCAGCCTATTCGCAGGATGGCGTGCTAGTTGAGGAAGTGATTGTTCAAGGCGGTATCCGCGGAAGTCTTACACGCTCTATGGACATCAAGCGTGACGCAGCGGGTGTTGTCGATGCAATCTCAGCAGAAGATATGGGTAAATTCCCAGATGCCAACTTGGCAGAATCTCTGCAGCGTATCACCGGTGTATCTATCAGCCGTCAACGGGGTGAAGGCAGCCAGGTTACAGTTCGTGGCTTTGGCCCAGAGTACAACCTAGTGACTTTGAATGGCCGTCAAATGCCAACGCACAGCAACACTAGCCGTTCTTTTGACTTTGGCGATCTTGCATCTGAAGGCATCGCTGGCGTTCAGGTTTATAAAACTGGCCGTGCAGATGTTCCAACAGGTGGCATCGGCTCACTGATTAACATCTCTACTACCCGTCCTCTTGATGCTCCGGGCCAGATTGCTAGCTTCTCAGCAAAAATGGTTAACGACACCTCGACCCGAGAAGGCGATGAGATTACTCCAGAATTCTCCGGCATCTATTCAAACACTTTCGCCAATGACACCATCGGTATTGCTATTACTGCGACATCGCAGACTCGCAACAACGGCGTCAATGCAGCAGAGACTACAGGTTGGTTTACTAACCCAGGCGACTACTCCGGAGCTCGCGGTGTCCCCGACAATGCCGATCAAGTTAATCGCTCTAACAGCGATGCAGAGTTCTACTCGATTCCTCAGCAGATCGCTTACGCGATCAATGAATATGAGTCTAAGCGAATCAATGGTCAGCTCGTTTTGCAGTGGGCTCCAACTGACACAATCACTGGTACTCTGGACTACATTCACTCAGAGCTAGATCTCGATCACACTATGAGCGATATGTCTGCTTGGTTCAGCAACTCTAACGCGTCAAGCCAGAGCAGCCTTTGGAATGACGGTGAGCAGCGCTCTCCACTGATGTACGCCGAGACTCACGATAACGCCGACTTTGCAATGGGCGTTCACCAGGATGGCCGCAAGAACGAAAACTCTTCTGTTGGCTTAAACCTCGAGTGGCAAGCTTCAGATCGTCTCAGCCTTGCGCTGGATTACCATGATTCCTCAGCAGAGACCGGTGCCAATAACCCCTATGGCACAAGCTCACTGGTGACTATGGCTTCCTTTAACAAGGTTGGTTCCGCTGTCTATTACGGCAACGAATTGCCAATTCTTGAGCAAAACCTGAACTCAGGTGCTGATGGCGCTGATCGTCCGCTATACAAGAACGATATGATCATCACTGGTAGCGTCTTCAGCAATGAAGCAGCCAAGATGGATATCGAGCAAAGCAAGCTCAGCGGTACTTTCGAACTCTCTGAAACCTCCAGCATCGACTTTGGTATTCAGATGACCGAAGTAAGCAACCGTTTTGTCAGCAGCAATGTTCAGCTCGACAACTGGGGCGGCTTTACCCAGCCAGGCGAACTATCCGATATTCTGACTCGCTCTTCAATCGCAGGTCAGTTCGATCAGGTTGACGGTGGCAATGACCCACGTCTGCACACTGAATACTTCACTACGTCTCTTGAAGAAATCATCGGCGTTGGCGAAGCAAGCTACACTGCTCGTGGCGCTGAATACGCTGCCGTTGGCGACTGTGGCACTGGTTACTGTGCCTCTACCGACTGGACTGTAGACAAGCGCACTACGGAAGAAACATCTTCAGCTTATATCCAGCTGAACAGTGCTCTGGAATACTACGGTATGCCGGTAAACCTGCAAGTGGGTCTTCGCTATGAAGAAACTGACGTTACCTCTGCAGCTCTTGCTCCAACTTACGACGACGTCTTTTGGTTGGGCGGCAATGAGTTCACTATGGTTGCAGCAGTGGACGAAAATGGCGATCCAATTCAGGCATTTGAGGACTACGTAGGCGATTACTCACTGCTTCTGCCAAGTATCGATATGGATATAGAAGTCGCGGAAAACGTTATTGTACGAGCGTCTTACAGCCAAACAGCGACACGTCCAAGCTTCACCGATGTCCAAGGCGGTATTACTGTTGGCGGCACTTCGTTTAAGAATGACGGTGGTTTTGCTAACGGTGGTAACCCAGGCCTGATCCCCATTGAGTCTGACAACTACGATGTCTCTGTTGAGTGGTACTACGATGAAGGCAGCTACCTCTCGGTAGGTTACTTCGAGAAAAACGTAGCTAACTTTATCGGTTCTTCAGTTCGCAAAGGCGTACCGTTGTTTAACCTGAACTTTCCACTTGATGGCACACTGTTCAACCAAGCGGTTGCAGAGAGCGGCATAGACCCACTGAAGTACAGCGATGTTGGTGCTTATATTTTGGCGAACTATCCTGACAACGCGGCAATTGACGGCGATCGCATCTACGGTGTTGACGGTGATCCACTGGTAACCTTCCAGATCACTAGCCCAGCAAACCAAGAAGATGCATCGGTTGACGGTGTTGAAATCAACTTGCAGCACAACTTTGGTGAGTCAGGCTTCGGTATGATCGCCAACGCCACCTTCGTTAACGCTGATGTTGCCTATGATAACATGCAGATCGACTCACAGTTTGTACTCAATGGCTTGAGTGACTCTGCTAACTTGGTTGCGTTCTACGATAAAGATGGCTTGCAGGCTCGTTTAGCTTACAACTGGCGTGATGAGTTCCTCGCCGGCGTTGGTCAAGGTGCAGGTACTACCAGCAACCCAACCAACATTGAAGCCTACGGTCAGCTGGATATCAGCGCTAGCTATGATTACAGCGATAACCTAACAATCTTCTTCGCCGGACTAAACATCCTTGAAGAGACCTACAATGTCTACGGTCGCGATGAGCTGCAAGTATTGCAAGCTGGTCAGACTGGTGCTCGTTATGACATCGGCGTACGTTACAGCTTTAAGTAACCCGCCATGGTGAGAAATCGCCAAAGTGATGAAAACGGAAGCCGCTTAAAGTATTTTGAGCGGCTTCTTTCATTGCGCCGTATACAGACAGAACAAATGCATTACCGCGATGCGCCTTTTATAAGGCCAGCAAAGCCTATAGAGTGAGCAGCAGAGCCCGGTTATGGCCATCGGTAGAATAAGAACTGCGCTCAAATACTAATAAGCCCTCAGGGTGAGACCGAAAGTAACTGAATTCCATGAGCGATCATATCAATAGAGTAGTTATCGTTGGCGGCGGCACTGCTGGCTGGCTTAGCGCCGGCATAATTGCCGCAGAGCACTGTATTGGATCCGATAACAGCAGCTCTGGGAATCGTTTTCAGCTTACCCTTGTAGAGTCTCCGGATATTGCCACCATCGGTGTCGGTGAAGGCACCTGGCCTTCTATGCGCAGCACCCTGCAAAAAATGGGTATTTCAGAAACAGATTTTTTCCGAGAGTGCAGCGCAAGCTTTAAGCAGGGCACATTGTTTAATGGCTGGCGCACTGGCGCAGATGATATTTACACCCACCCTTTCACTGCACCTCAGAGCTACACCGAGGTTAATCTGGCACCTCACTGGCAGACCGCACGGGAGCAGATCAACTTTGCCCAAGCAGTGTCACCACAGAGTGCCCTATTTGCTGGCAAACTAGCGCCGAAACAAATCTCAACGCCGGAATACGCTTTTAACGTTAACTACGGATACCACTTGGATGCGGCAAAGTTTGCCGAATTTTTGCGTAAACACTGTGTCGACAAGCTCGGTGTTACCCATATTAAAGCCAATGTCACGGCCATTAATTCCGCAGAGAATGGCGATATCGCCTCAATCGCCACAGATTCTCAGGGCAATATTGAGGGCGACCTGTTTATCGACTGTAGCGGCTCCAGAGCCCTACTGCTGGGTGATCACTTTGGTATTCCGGTGTCGAGCAAAAGTGATGTGCTGTTTAATAACACTGCCCTGGCAGCGCAAATCCCCTACAGCGATGAAAACGATCCAATTGAATCCTGCACCCTGTCCACCGCCCAGTCCGCTGGTTGGATCTGGGAAATCGGCCTGCCCACAAGACGCGGCATAGGTCATGTGTACTCCAGTGATCACAATACCGAAGAGCGCGCCAGTGAAGAGCTATTGAGTTATATAGCCAGTACCGTTAGCCAACAGGCGGCAGCCGCAGCAACCTTGCGCAAGGTGCAATTTAGCCCCGGTCATCGCGCCAAGTTCTGGCATAAAAACTGTGTTGCCATCGGTATGTCTGCTGGCTTTATCGAACCCCTAGAAGCCTCAGCTCTGGTACTGGTAGAACTCTCGGCGGCGATGATCGCCGAACAGCTGCCCGCCAATCGCGAGGTTATGGATCTGGTCGCCAAACGCTTTAACGACAAGTTTTTATACCGCTGGGACCGCATTATTGAGTTTCTCAAACTGCACTATGTTCTCAGTCAACGCCGAGATACCGAGTACTGGCGCGACAACTGTGAAGCCTCGAGCATCCCTGAGCCACTGCAGGATTTACTTAAGCTCTGGCGCCACCAGAGTCCCTGGCATCGGGATACCAACAACGCAGACGAAATGTTCCCCTCGGCAAGCTTTCAGTATGTGCTCTATGGCATGGATTTCGAAACCCTGACCAGTCAGACCCAGCGCCGCTCAGAGCAGGCCGAACGGTTGCGAGCAGGCAGTCTGTTCCAGGAAAATGCCCAGCGTACTCGGCAGCTGCAAAGCTCCCTGCCAACCAATCGCGATTTAATCAACAAAATTCACACCTTCGGGTTTCAAAAAATCTAACCACTGAGGCTCTGAACGGCGTACCTCAGGGCAACACAACAATGCTGGAGCAACAATGAGTAACTACCAAATACTGAGCAAAGAAGCCCACAAAGATCTGCGAGTGAGCACTATGCGCAGCGCCGAGTATGGCGACAATATTATGTACACCATGACCTTCCCCATGGAGTTCAGAGATATCCAGTCATGCTACCCGATCTTTTTTTGCAAAGACCCGGAATCCGGTCAGCTCTACCCTGCCGCTCTTATGGGCTTTGAGCAGGAACAGAATCTGTTCCTCAGCGACAGCGGCTGGGATGCCAGCTATATCCCAATGATGGTTCGTCGTCACCCCTTCTTGATCGGCTTTCAGGCGGATCCCGATGGCCCTGAAGGCGCCACCAAACCAGTAGTGTCTATCGATTCGGACAGCCCGCGCCTCATAGATAGCGCAGGCCAAGGCACTGACGAGGGCGAAGCGCTGTTTAATCAAGACGGCAGCCCAAGTGACTTTTTGCAGACCAGCATCGGCGCACTGGAGTCCATTCATCGCGGCTTAGAACACAATAAAGGCTTTATTGCAGCACTGCTTGAACATGAATTACTCGAGTCTTTCACACTCAAGATAACCCTTAACGATGGTTCAAATAACGAGCTTATGGGCTTCTACACCATCGCCGAACAAAAACTGCAAGCTCTCGATGGCGACACATTGGCCAAGTTTAATGCCCAGGGTTATCTGCAATCCATCTATATGGCGATTGCCTCATTCGCTCGCCTGCGTCCGATGATCGACAAGAAAAATGCCCAGCTGGGATAGCACTGTGATCTTGTTATGGGCAGACTACCGCTTTGCATACAGGGTGAATAACTGTGCTTGAGATTAACACCGCGGTGAAACAGATTGACGGCTGCCATGGCGATGCCATCCCCGATGAGGTTTTAAACTCGCCCCAGCCCCTGGTACTCCGCAATCTTGTGGCCCACTGGCCTCTCGTTGCCGCCGCCAAGCGCTCTGGGGCAGAAGCTTCGGATTATCTGCAGTCTTTCGATAGCGGCAAACCCCTAACTGCCATGGTTGGGGACGCCTCTATCAAAGGGCATATTTTCTATAACAGTGACCTCAGTGGTTTTAACTTTGACTTCCAGCGCCTGCGCTTGGCAGAGGTTCTCGAGCGGCTCAGCGCCGAGATCGACAGTAGTGCCCCACCGACACTCTATGTGGGCTCTACCAATGTGGATAATTGGCTGCCCGGATTTCGCCACCACAATGATCTCAATTTAGAGCATCAAAACCCCATAGCCAGTGTCTGGATCGGCAATCGCAGCCGCATTTCTGCGCACTATGACTTCCCGACCAATATTGCCTGCTGCGCGGTTGGACGGCGACGCTTTACGCTATTTCCACCGGAGCAGTTGGACAATCTCTATGTAGGCCCTATCGATGTGACTCCTGCGGGCCAGCCTATTAGTCTGGTTGACTTCAACGATCCTGACTACCAGCGCTTCCCCAAATTTCGTCAGGCCCTGGAGGCGGCACAGGTGGTTGAACTGGAACCCGGTGACGCGATCTTGATTCCCAGTATGTGGTGGCATCATGTGGAAGCACTCGAGCCGCTCAATGTGCTGGTCAACTACTGGTGGCGCGACACGCCCCATTATCTCGGCGGCCCGCTAAATGTGTTGCAACACGGTATTCTTGGCCTCCGGGATCTGCCACCAGAGCAACGTGAAGTGTGGAGACAGCTATTTGATTACTATGTGTTTAATCCGGACCCTGAACAGATAGCCCATATCCCCGAGCAGGCCCGGGGCGTGCTCAATGAAATTGACGAGGCCACCGCGAAAAAAATTCGCAGCATGCTGGCGCAAAAACTCAGTCACTAAATAAGATTTTTGGAGAACCCCCAATGGCACAAAAGAATGTCACCCAGGTAGTGGTGGTCGGCGGCGGTACCGCAGGCTGGATGGCCGCAGCTTCCCTGAGCAAGCTGATTGGACCCAATATTCGAGTCTGCGTTGTGGAGTCCGATGAGATCGGCACCGTGGGCGTTGGCGAAGCCACTATCCCCACCATGATGACGCTCCACCAGCTACTTAAAATTGACCAGCGTGAGTTTATGGCTGCGGTTCAGGGCACCTTTAAGCTGGGAATTAATTTTGAAAACTGGAACAAGGTTGGGGACAGCTATATGCATGCCTTTGGTCGCACCGGCCAGGACTGCTGGGCAGGCGGTTTCCAGCACTTTTGGAGTAGAGGCAAGGAACTAGGCATCAGTGAAGACTATGGCCGCTACAGCGCCTCCTACGTGGCCGCAAAGGCAGGCAAGTTTGCCGCGCTAGCAGACCACAGCCTAAGCTATGCCTTTCATATGAATGCCACACTGTATGCCAAGTTTTTGCGCAATATGGCAGAGCAGCATGGCTGTCAACGGATAGAAGGCAAGATTACCCGAGTAGATACCCACAGTGACAGTGGCTATATCGACAGTGTCACCCTTGAGTCCGGAGAAAAGATAACCGGCGACCTGTTTGTCGACTGCAGCGGATTCCGCGGCCTATTAATTGATGAGACCCTCAATACTGAATATGAAGATTGGTCCAACTGGCTGCCCTGCGACAGCGCCGTGGCGGTGCAGACTGAATCAGTCGGTGAGCCGATCCCCTATACCAGAGCTATAGCCCGCGATGCCGGTTGGCAGTGGCGTATCCCGCTGCAATCCCGGGTCGGTAATGGCATGGTGTTTTGCAGCAAGTTCCTCTCCGATGAGAACGCCATCGAGACCCTGTTAAACAATGTCGAAGGCAAGCCTCTGACAACGCCGCGAATTATCAAATTCCGCACCGGTCAGCGCAAACAGCACTGGAATAAAAACTGCATTGCTCTGGGTCTTGCCAGCGGCTTTGTGGAACCACTGGAATCCACCAGTATTCATCTTATTCAACGGGGTATTATTCGCCTGCTACAGATGTTCCCTCACGAGGGGGTATGTCAGCCAGATGTGGTTGAATTTAACCGTCAGATGAGCGATGAGTTTGTGTTTGTGAGGGACTTTATTGTCATGCACTACCACCTCACCGAGCGAGACGACACGCCGTTTTGGCGTCACTGTCAGTCGATGCCGATTCCCGATGGGCTGCGCCATCGCCTTGATCTCTTTAAACAGACTGGTCGAGTGTTCCAGGAAGCTGGGGATGTTTTTGCGGAAAATAACTGGGTACAGGTGATGCTGGGGCAGGGATTACTACCAGAACAGTATCACCCAATTGTCGACAGTATGAGTGAGGCCGAGCTAAGTCACTTTCTAAAGGGGCTCAGGGCCAATGTCGACCAACTGGTTAATCAACTGCCCAGCCATCAGAGTTTTGTTTCAAATTACTGCCCCGCCGAATCAGCATAAATTACCCCGCTAAGCTTATTGGCGCTGCAACATGGCACTACTCAATAGCACGACTCAATAGCGCTACTAAACAGCGCTGAGATTCCCTAACAAAAAAATCGCCCTGGTAACTGGCAGACGAAAAAAAACCGCACTGGCTACAGTGCGGTTTTTTCGTATTGCTCAGACTAGCTGATTACTGCTTGGCAAGATCGTATGTCCAGAAGACACCGTCGCCAGCTTCAACCACAACAGACAAGAAGTCATCTTCAATGATCAGAATCGTGTAAGTAATCGACTCAGGAGCAGCTGAAGGAGAGCCTATCTCAGAACCGTTGACCACTTTGGCCAGACCGAGATGCGCGCCTACACCGGTTAAAGTAATAGTACCGGCAGCTTCATCATAAGCATAAGTACCCGCGGCGCTGCCATCATGTGGTGCAACCGGTGCTGCACAACCATCAGCATCCGCACCCTGCCAACCTTCAACCCAAGTGGCATCGCCCATTTGGTTAGAGAAGGAGCCATCGGCACCAAATACAAAGGTATCATCAAACAGGCAAGGACGACCTTCAATACCAGCACCGTTAGCGGCATTAGTGGCAAACCACTCTTTGCTGCCAGCAGTTGGGCCTACGCCCGCTGCGCTTTCGCCATCCAGTGCCCAAGTACCTGCCAAAATGGAAGGTTCAGGCTCTTGATAATCGCCATCTTTAACCAAATCGTAGGTCCAGAAAACACCGTCACCCGCTTCAACCACAACAGTCATATAAGAGCCATCGAAGGTTAAAACAGTGTAAGTGATCGACTCAGGAGCGGCAGAAGGAGATGCCAATTCAGAACCATTAACCACTTTAGCTAGGCCTAAATGGGCACCTACACCTGTCAAAGTAACAGTACCTGCAGCTTCATCATAAGCAAAGGTAGCTGCATTGCTGCCATCGTGTGGTGCAACTGGTGCTCCACAACCATCAGCATCCGCACCCTGCCAACCTTCAACC
>Ga0208971_1001865_pt1 | contig 11897 bp, 10 predicted proteins | sample AOAMet1_18_M0_10_2_FD_188229 | JGI IMG/M metagenome (GOLD analysis project Ga0208971, IMG submission 188229) | Ammonia-oxidizing marine microbial communities from Monterey Bay, California, USA - CAN11_18_M0_10 (SPAdes) | ecosystem: Environmental > Aquatic > Marine > Intertidal zone | place... | reverse complement strand
ATGCTGTGGGTCGGTTGGTTCGGCTTTAACGGCGGCTCGGAATTGGCGGCAAACGGTGGGGCTGCCATGGCCATCACGGTTACGCATATCTCGGCAGCCACCGCATCACTGACATGGGCACTTTACGAAAAAATCAAATACGGGAAGGCATCTTTGGTGGGCATCGTAACAGGTACAATTGCAGGTCTGGCCTCTATTACGCCGGCTTCTGGTTCCGTTGGCCCAATCGAGGCGTTGATCATCGGCGCCATCGCGGGTGTTTTGTGTCAAGAAATGTGCGGTCTAATCAAAAACAAGCTGAAAATTGATGACACGCTGGATGTATTCGCGGTTCACGGCGTAGGCGGTATCTTTGGTATCGTGATGCTGGCTGTCTTTGGTCACGCCGCATGGAGTGCGCAGTTGGGCGGCCTGTTGGTTGTTGGTATCTGGACCACAGTTATGACAACGGTTCTGGTCCTTATTGTCAAAGCGTTCATGCCGCTCCGCGTATCGCTTGAGGATGAAACCAATGGCTTGGATTTGTCGTCGCACGGTGAACGCGCCTATGACATAACGTCATAAAAACAAGCATCAAACAACAAAAAGGCCGCCCAAGTTTTGGGCGGCCTTTTCGATTTCGGTATGACCCGTGAGTGTTATTTAATACGTGTGAAGTTTGTCGCTTTGGTACCGTTTTGGCACAAACCAATATCTTCTAATTGGGCGAAAGAAAGCGTGCTCAGAACCTTATTTGTTTTACGGTTCGCGTTCCACATCTTAAGACCAACAAAAGCGGCCTCAACGTGGTTGATACCACGGAAGATTGCGATTGCACCAAAAGGTGCGACGGGTGCAGCGTGTGTAGATGCCATTGGCCTATTCCTTTGATTTGGTCGATGTGACCTTGTTTCTGAAAGTGGATATAGGATCAGTGAGCCGTTTGCACAAATACCGTTATTGCATTCCCGTGTTGTGCTTTTTGCATAGCTTGAAAAATAAAATGAGCGCCTATTTGTAAAGCGCGTCTGCCCGATCCTCAAAGGCGCGCACAATACGTTGCATGGCCTCATTGAAAACCAGCCCGATCAAGGACTGCAACACCTTGGATTTGAATTCAAAATCGACGAAAAAATCAACTTCGCAACCGCCATCCGGCAGATCGGTGAATTGCCAGTGGTTGTTCAGATATTTAAACGGTCCGTCCAGATATTTTACGTCAACGTGATGATCATCGGGTCGAAGCGTTACTTTTGATCCAAATTTTTCACGAAAAACTTTAAACGAGATCACCAGATCGGCGTCCAGCTCCTGTCCACCCTCAATATCACGCGTACATCGAACGCGTGCAGCTGCACACCACGGTAAAAACGCTGGATACGCTGCAACATCCGCCACCAGATCATACATCTGTGTGGCGCTGTAGGGCAATTCTCGTTTTTCAGCATGTGTAGGCATTCCTCTGATATAAGGGGCAAAATTGACAGCGTCACCCCAGAAATAGCGAAATTTATGAGGAATAACTCACAACGGGTAAAAACCTCGTGGCACAGGTGGAATTTTCGAGTTAAAACTGGCTGAAGCATTAGGAAAGCGCCATGGATCACAGCAATTATACCGTCGACACACTTATTTCCGCAAAGTCCATCGCGGCCCGCGTTGAAGAATTGGCGGCTGAAATAAGTGCTGCTTATTCAGATACCGATAAACTGGTTGTTGTTGGCCTTTTGCGGGGTTCATTTGTCTTTATTGCTGATCTTGTCCGCGAACTGGACCTGCCGGTTGAGGTCGATTTTCTTGAGGCCTCATCCTACGGTGATGGCATGGAATCATCCCGCGAGGTTCGGATACTGAAAGACTTGCGTGGCGAAATTAATGGCCGTGATGTTCTACTGGTTGAGGATATCGTTGATACGGGTTTCACGCTGTCACACGTGATCCGCCTGTTGCAATCACGCGAACCACGGCGTCTTGAAACCATTGCTTTGCTTGATAAACCTTCGCGACGCGAAGTTGATATTCGCGCAAGTTGGACTGGCTTTGAAATTCCGGATGAATTTGTTGTTGGGTATGGCATTGATTATGCTCAAAGAAACCGCAACTTGCCGTTCATTGGCAAAATTCGTTTTACCGAATGAATTTTCGCCACTTATTACGTATGTCGCGCATGGCCCGCCGGCCCCCAAGCTGGCAAAAGGTCGTGTTGGTGTTCAGCGTGATTGGCATTTGCATCGTGCTGGCCAGTTTTGAGTGGTTTTTCGGCTGGCCAGAATGGGCAACGGTAAACAGCAACGCGCGCGGGCGGTTTCCGCGTAATTAAATCTCGCGTTACAAGCCGAATTTCTTCATCCGTGCGTCACGAAGACGGGCGAAATCATCACCTGCGTGATAGCTGGAACGCGTGAGTGGCGTCGCTGAAACCATCAAAAACCCCTTATTATATGCGGTTTTTTCATATGATGCGAATTCTTCCGGCGTTACAAAACGATCTAGAACATGGTGTTTGGGCGTGGGTTGTAGGTATTGCCCAATCGTTAGGAAATCGATGTCAGCGGCACGCATATCTTCCATAACTTGCGTAACGGCCTGACGATCCTCGCCCAACCCAACCATAATACCGGACTTCGTAAACATCGTTGGATCAATTTCCTTAACCCGTTGCAACAAGCGCAGGGAATGGAAATACCGCGCGCCGGGGCGAACCTCGGGATAAAGACCTGGCACGGTTTCAAGGTTGTGATTAAAAACGTCAGGTTTGGCCGCAACGACTTTTTCAAGCACGGAAGGGTCACATCGAATGAAATCCGGGGTTAGAATTTCAATGGTAGTATTGGGCGATTGACGACGAATGGCGCGAATGGTTTGCGCAAAATGTTCGGCACCACCATCTTCTATGTCATCACGATCCACGGAAGTAATCACCACGTGATTAAGGCCCAATTTTTTAACCGCATCTGCCACGCGACCAGGTTCAAAAACGTCCAACGCCTCTGGTGGTTTGCCGGTTGCGATGTTGCAGAAGGTGCAGGCCCGCGTGCAGACCTCGCCCATAATCATCATGGTGGCGTGACCCTGTGACCAGCATTCGCCAACGTTCGGGCAACCTGCCTCTTCGCAAACGGTTACAAGATTGTTGTCACGCATGATATTGCGCGTTTCAAAGTAACCTTTTGAAGTTGGGGCCTTAACGCGTATCCAATCTGGCTTTTTGGGTTGAACATTATCTGGACGCCGCACCTTTTCAGGGTGCCGCTGCTCAGGTATTTTCAAATCTCGTTTCTGTTTGGTCTTTTGATCGCTGGTCGCCATGATCGTGCCTTTTCATCATCCGTTATTTCAAAGTAAGCCTTCGCTTCCCAATTGTCACCCTTGCTTGATAAGAATTCAAATAGATCGCATAAAAAGGCCAGCCACGCGTTAAATAAAGGATGTCATAATGAACGATCATTTGCGTCATGCATCGTGCCAATGCGGAAAAGTCAAATTTGAAGCAAAAGACGATCCAATCGTCACGGCAGTTTGTTATTGTGATGATTGCCAAGCAAGTGGTGAAATGTTGCAAGCGCTCCCTAATTCCTCAAATGTTTTAGAAGAAGACAAAGGCACCTCTTATCTTACGTATCGGGATGATAGATGGGTCTGTGTATTGGGGAAAGACTTGCTAAAAGGTTATAAACTAAAGGATAAATCACCCACAACACGCTATGTAGCAACCTGTTGCAATTCAACAATGTATCTTAAATATATGCGCGGGCATTGGGTTTCTACGTATAGAAAACGGTTTGTTTCAGGAGATTTGCCAAAGATTGATATGAGAACGAACACAAGATTTAGAACATCGCAAATCCCAATCCCCCAAGATGCCCCGTCTTACAATCGCTTTCCCATAAAGCTGTTTTGGAAACTTATATCAGCGCGTATCGACATGGCCCGCGGTAAATAATTTTCTTGGAAAGCTATGTTGCAGAAAACTGGCGGTGGCTCATTTACTAATTCTCATTTAACACAGCGAAAACGAATGATCGCTATATTCTATAAAATCAGAAAGTCGCCCCACGATGACAAAACCCAACATGAAAATCGTTTTGGTCACACCAGAAATCCCGTGGAACACTGGCGCAATTGGGCGTACTTGTGTGGCTTTGGGCTTGGAATTAATCCTGATCAAACCACTGGGATTTTCATTGGATGAAAAAGCAGTGCGCCGCGCGGGTACGGATTACTGGAAACACGTCGATCTAACCCTTTATGATGATTGGCAAAGCTTTTTGGATGCCCACAATCCAGCACCTGAAAGCATGTATTTCTTTGAAGAGCATGGCGCGCAGACGATTTATGAACCTGAATATGATCCCAACGGCTATCTCATCTTTGGTTGTGAATCCGCAGGATTGCCTCGTGCAGTATTAGATGGGCGTGACGATCAAGTTTTCAAATTGCCAATGCTCAGCCCGCTCGTACGTTCCTTAAATTTAGCGAATGTGGCGACGGCTGTGGTTTATCAGGCAATGCGCAAAGAGCTTGGCGGCTAAAAATTGGATTCAGTTGCCAAGCAACTTACAACAATAAGTTCTGTCAAAATTATTTCAGAACGCCCCTTTTCGAAATTTATTCTTAATTTCTTGTATTTATAGATCACGTGCGTTCACGGATTTCAAAGATGACGTGAACGTCAACTTATTCTCCTTAATTGGGAATGTGCCCATCGTTATATGAATTCGTAACGGGGTCGTTTGATGCACGCGCCCCTCTAATACCACTCCGGAACAGGTGGCTTACGTCGCCTGTATGCGCCAACTCTTAGGGAAGAGTTGGCGCATTTCTTTTTCAACGCCAAATTCCTTGTGATCGTGGTTGAACAGATGCCGAAACTTCAACTAGAGTTTTAGAGTGATTCTAAATCAACTAAGAAATCGCGGCCCAACAGTTTTGATTGCGTGCACGATTGGTTGGTTTTCTAACAAACAAAATACAACCACAGAATAGACACTGACGACACAGGAGAATGATCATGGACGGAAATGACGCTTCAGGCGCGGGCAAATGCCCAGTCATGCACACAGCAAGCGGCGCCAGCGCACGCGGCAACCGCGATTGGTGGCCAAATCAGTTGAATTTGCGAATTTTGCACCAAAACGCCCCAAAATCGAACCCAATGGGTGATGATTTTGACTATGCTGCTGCGTTTGAGGCCCTTGATCTGGCTGCGGTGAAATCAGATATCGTTGCCATGATGACCGACAGCCAAGATTGGTGGCCAGCGGATTATGGTCACTATGGCCCCTTCTTTATCCGTATGGCATGGCACAGCGCGGGTACCTATCGTACCGCTGATGGTCGTGGTGGCGCGGGTTCAGGCACGCAACGTTTTGCGCCACTTAACAGCTGGCCAGATAACGGCAACCTAGACAAAGCGCGTCGTTTGCTTTGGCCCATTAAACAGAAATACGGCAATGCCCTTTCATGGGCTGATCTGATGATCCTTGCTGGCAACTGTGCCATTGAATCCATGGGTGGTCGCACGTTTGGTTTTGGCGGTGGTCGCGTTGATGTGTGGGAACCAGAAGAAGATATTTACTGGGGCCGCGAAGCGGAATGGCTAGAAGCATCTGGCGGCGAAAACAGCCGTTATTCTGGTGATCGCGAATTAGAAAGCACGTTGGCCGCAGTACAAATGGGGCTTATCTATGTGAACCCAGAGGGCCCAGACGGCAATCCCGATCCTGTGGCATCGGGCCGTGATATTCGCGACACATTTGGCCGTATGGCAATGAACGACGAAGAAACTGTGGCATTGGTCGCCGGAGGTCACACCTTTGGTAAGGCCCACGGTGCAGGTGACGCAGGGCTAGTTGGTGCAGAACCAGAAGCCGCTGACATCACCGAGCAAGGCTTTGGCTGGAAAAGTTCCTACAAATCCGGCAAGGGCGTCGATACAATCACATCCGGCATTGAAGGTCCTTGGACCGCCGATCCAACAAAGTGGGACAACGGCTATTTCGACGTTTTGTTCGGCTATGAATGGCAACTCACCAAAAGCCCGGCTGGTGCGCATATTTGGGAAGCTATTGATTTGTCAGATGAACATCACGCCCCACAAGTGGATGGATCAGACCAACCTGTTAAATTGTTGATGACAACGGCTGATATGGCCATGCGCATGGATCCGATATACGGGCCGATTTCCAAGCGTTTTCATGAAAATCCAGATCAGTTCGCCGAAGCATTTGCGCGGGCTTGGTTCAAATTGACCCACCGCGATATGGGACCAAAGATTTTGTATAAAGGTGCTGAGGTGCCGTCTGAGGAATTGATCTGGCAAGATCCAATTCCAGCAAATGCCAACCCAGAACTAAGTGCAGCAGACATTTCAGCGCTTAAAGCCGGCATTTTGGCAACCAATCTGTCTGTTGGCGATCTTGTCAGTGCGGCTTGGGCATCTGCAGCATCTTTCCGTGGTTCAGATAAACGTGGTGGCGCCAATGGTGCGCGCGTGTTGCTTGCACCGCAAAATACTTGGGCAGCAAATGACCCTGATCGCGTCGCCAAAGTTGTTGATGTGCTGAAAGGTGTTCAAGCCGCATCAAGTAAAACCATTTCCTTGGCCGATTTGATCGTGCTTGGTGGTACAGCCGCCGTTGAACAAGCAGCCAAAGATGCAGGTCACACCGTTGAAGTTGCGTTCTCCCAAGGTCGTGGTGACGCAACCCAAGCGCAAACCGATGCGGAATCTTTTGATCCAATGGAACCAATGTCAGACGGTTTCCGTAACTATCTGGCCAAAGAGTTTGCCGTTCCTGCCGAACATTTGTTGGTGGATCGCGCGCAATTGCTGACCTTAAGTGCACCAGAAATGACCGCACTGGTTGGCGGCATGCGTGTTCTTGGCACGAATACTGATGGTTCTGCACATGGTGTTTTGACACAAAATGTTGGCGCCCTAAGCAACGACTTCTTCGTCAATCTTTTGGATATGGCAACAGAATGGAAAGATGCGGGCGACGGCACATTTGAGGGCCGCGATCGCGCCTCTGGTGACGTAAAATGGACCGGCACCCGTGCTGATCTGGTCTTTGGCTCAAATTCGCAACTTCGTGCTTTGGCCGAGGTTTACGCCCAAGATGGTGCAGCCGCTGGTTTCGTGCGCGATTTTGCTGCTGCATGGACAAAGGTCATGAATTTGGACCGTTTTGATCTGGCGTAAGTAAAGCCACATTACCAAAATAACGCCAACACTAGCTACTAGGGTTGGCGTTTTCTTTTTACACTTCGGACAGTGTTTAGAAGTAAGCGTTTGTTCGCTTGTTCATCACTAAATGCTCTTCAATTTCTTCTCTGCAATTCATAGTGCCGCTGTAGCTGGGTCAATGCGATACGCAACACGATCTTGCCTGAACTTGCCGACCAACCCATCCGTTTTTCAGCGGCTTCAAAACCCTCTAAAAAACAGCAAATACGCAATACAATATCCCGCAATCCTGGTCCAAGCGCATCAACGGCTTCGGTTACACGTTTTCGCGCGGCAACGGGCCCTTCGGCGACACCACTGTCAGGATGAAACCCGCCGCCACCGCCCGTCAAGAACCGATCCCAGTTTTGCCCAACGCGCGGCCCCATTTGTGCCAATTCAAAATCCTCGCGCAAACGCTCGCCTGCATCGACCATTTCAGGCGACAAAAAATAGCTGCCGTCTTTTTCCTTGCGCCGCGCCAAAACCGCCAACGGACTTTCGGCCAAGTTAAAGCGAACAGGTTGCACCCGCCCCTCACAATCGGGGATTTTGCGCACCCCTAAATCGCGATGCTGATCAGCAAATGGGGTTGCGGCCTCGGCAAATCCTGAGGCCGGTTCGCGATTGGATTTTTCATCCGTCACAAGCCGCTTTAGCGCCGCCCGCCCCGCATGGGTGATTTCATAGGTCGTAACCTTACCCTTATGTTTGATCGCGATCCAATCTTTCAGCGCAAAAACCTGGGCTACGTCTTGATCAACAACCGCGGTGCGTACAGGGACGGCGTTATCCGTCACACGCAATACAACCGCCTTTTCCAAACCTGCGTTAATTGCAAGAACGGCCCCTGTTTCGCACATTCTTCGTAAGACACGGCGGGCTTCTTTATCGATATCAACGGCTAACATTGTCATTCGGGCGGCTCCTTGGGAAATGGCAGAATTTTTGTTGTTTAAAATCTGTGGGCAAGCATCGAGAGCCGCATCAATCAACGGATCATCGCGTTTGGCTTCGATACGGCGAACCTGTCGCTGTATTGTCGATGCATGGGTATTTCGTTGGCGCGCAAGGGCCCGAATAGACAGGCCCGATTGCGTATGAATCAGATAATTTTGAACTGGTACTGGCAACAACTCGACTGAAAAACGACAGCCATTAGAACCTATCGAATTAGGCATCTTATACTCCGCCATTTTTGTAATCTGTGGAGAAGTTTTGTGCGCTAAATCGTTACCTTCAGGTTAAAATCCTAAAGTTTTCCACAAATTGTTCTCAAATCGTAAACAATCGTAAAGCGCCCGTTCGCCGTTAAAAAAATCAAGCAACTCTCGCTAGGGTTGCGTCATTCTTTTCGCTAATTAGCAAAGGAAATTCTATGTCAGATAATACCCTAAACCTTTCACACATAAAGCGCCCCAGCCTATTGATCCGTGCAGCCCGATTTGGATTAAAAGAGTATTCACGTGAACGCGATCTAAAACGGATATTACGCTCGGATCGATTGGCTGCCCCTTCAAGGGTATTCCCACGTTTGGTAGATGAAGAAGAACAAATCAACGAAAACAGAAAAAAGGGCGACGCTGCGTACAGCGTCACCCGTCATATCGAAGTGTTGATTGCCTTAATGGCCGAAGCTCGGTTAATTCCGCGCGCTCTAAGCCCCAACACTTAATGCGCGCGGTGTGTCCGATGCCTAGATTTTAACCAAAGGCATCGGGCATGGATGCTTTTTTAGCTGCAACAAAATCCTCAAGCGCTTGCTTGATCGCAGGATCTAGAGGCGGCTCGCGGTAATCTGCCAGCATCTTTTTCATGCGTTCATTGGCCAGCGTCATTGTATCACGGCTGCCTTCATCGGCCCATGTTTCATAAGGCTTATAGTCCAACAGATCAGAACGCCAAAACGCAGTTTTAAAGTTGGCTTGCGTGTGCTCACACCCCAGATAGTGGCCACTTGGCCCAACTTCGCGGATTGCACCCATTGCTTGGCCATTTTCAGACATATCAACGCCTTTGGCCATATGGTGTAAAACGCCCAATTGATCCGCATCCATGACAAATTTCTCAAACGAGGCCACCAAGCCGCCTTCGAGCCAGCCACAAGAGTGCAACATAAAGTTCACCCCAGCCAACAATGCATTGGAAAGCGTGTTGGCGGTTTCGTATCCAGCCTGTGCATCTGGCAGTTTTGAACCACAGAAAGAACCACCAGAACGATAAGGCAAATTGAGGCGACGAGCGATTTGACCAACGCCATATGTAACTTGGGCGGCTTCTGGCGTGCCAAATGTTGGCGCACCAGAATTCATGTCGATTGAGGAAACAAACGCACCAGCCACAACAGGCGCACCAGGACGCACCAATTGGCTGTACGCAACGCCAGCCATAATTTCAGCCATCACTTGCGTCAAAGTACCAGCAATGGAAACCGGCGCCATAGCACCGCCAACAATAAAGGGCGAAATGATCGATGCTTGATTGTTGCGTGCAAAGATTTCCATCGCACCCATCATGATACCGTCAAAGGTCAGGGGCGAGTTGATGTTGATCAGCGACGTCATACAGGTGTTTTCCTGTACGAATTCTTTGCCAAACAGAATTTCACACATATCCACACTGTCTTGGGCGCGGCTTGGCTCGGTCACAGATCCCATAAAGGGTTTGTCGCTAAGCGTCATGTGCGCCAACAACATATCCAAGTGACGTTTGTTTACCGCTACATCGGTTGGCTCACACACTGTACCACCAGAGTGGTGCAACCATTTGGACATATACCCAAGTTTTACGAAATTGCGGAAATCCTCAATCGTTGCATAACGACGGCCGCCTTCCATATCACGCACGAAGGGCGGGCCATAAACAGGCGCAAGAACAAGGTTTTTGCCACCAACAACAACGTCTTTGCTGCGATCACGGCCCACTTGGGTATATTGGCTAGGCGCCGTTTTAATCAGCTCACGTGCCATACCACGTGGAATGCGAACGCGTTCGCCATCAATGTCAGCACCCGCTTTGCGCCACAGATCCAGAGCAAATTCATTGTCAGAGAAAATCACACCGATTTCTGCCAATACAGTTTCTGCATTGGTCTCGATAATATCAAGTGCTGCCTCGTCCAATACTTCATAGTTTGGAATGTTGCGCTCGATATACTTGGCCGTTTCAAAACTGACGGCTGTGCGTGCGGCGCGGCGGGCGGCACCACCCCCACCACGGGCGCGGCGGGCTGGTTTTGCTGTGGTATCGGTATCAGGCATGGCAGAATCTCTTTTCTACAAGAAGTGTTGCCAGATCATAGGATTTCAAAAAATCCTATCTGCGCGAATTTACGGCCTTTGACATGCAAAAACGACATATTGCCCAAAAACGTCATTCGATAGAGTTTAATCCCAGTTCAAAAATGCAAATTTGCGGGTGTCCTTTTTAATTCTTCCGACTTATCCGTGAAAAAACGCAATGAATTGCATCTTGCCACCATCACGCGGTTTCAGTAATCCGTAGTCATGAAAAAACCTAGCCATGAACGCCTGCTTATCATTGATTTCGGCAGCCAAGTAACCCAGCTTATTGCGCGTCGCTTGCGCGAGCTGAATGTATATTGCGAAATCCACCCTTATCAGATTGTTGACGATGCCTTTCTCGCGGATTTCGATCCAAAGGCCGTTATCCTATCTGGGGGACCTGACAGTGTAACGCGTGAGGGAAGCCCACGCGCACCGCAATCCTTGTTTGACATGGACCTGCCTGTTTTGGGCATTTGTTACGGCCAACAAACAATGATGCAACAACTGGGTGGCATGGTTGAAAGCGGTCATGGCACAGCAGAATTTGGCCGCGCATTTGTAACGCCTAAAAACACCCTGTCGTTGTTGGATGGTTGGTTTGCCGAAGACAAAGAACAAGTCTGGATGAGCCACGGCGATCACGTATCAAAAATCGCCCCTGGTTTTGAAGTATATGGCACATCACCAAATGCGCCATACGCAATCACAGCTGATGTTTCGCGTAATTTTTACGCCGTTCAATTCCACCCCGAGGTGCACCATACCCCCAATGGTGCGAAGCTTTATGAAAACTTCGTCAAGATGGCTGGTTTTACCGGTGATTGGACGATGGATGCCTATAAGGATCAAGCAATTGCTGCAATCCGCGCCCAAGTGGGTGATGAAAAGGTAATCTGTGGTCTTTCTGGTGGTGTCGACAGTTCGGTCGCCGCACGTTTGATCCACGAGGCAATCGGCGATCAGTTAACTTGCGTTTTCGTTGACCACGGCCTGTTGCGCAAAGGTGAGGCCGAAGAAGTCGTCACCATGTTCCGCGATAATTATAACATGCAACTTATTCATGCCGACGAACAAGAATTGTTCCTAGGCGAGCTGGATGGTCAATCTGACCCCGAAACTAAACGCAAAATAATCGGAAAACTGTTCATCGATGTGTTTCAAAAACATGCCAGTGAAGTGGGCGGCGCAAAATTCTTGGCGCAAGGCACACTTTATCCTGATGTGATTGAATCCGTTAGTTTTTCAGGCGGTCCATCGGTAACAATCAAAAGCCACCACAATGTTGGCGGCTTGCCCGAAAAGATGGGTTTGAAACTGGTTGAACCACTGCGTGAGTTGTTCAAAGACGAGGTACGCGCCTTAGGCGAGGAACTTGGCCTGCCAAAATCATTTATTGGCCGCCA